>Ga0315901_10001688_pt1 | contig 31651 bp, 26 predicted proteins | sample LakEriMetagenome_10_FD_203761 | JGI IMG/M metagenome (GOLD analysis project Ga0315901, IMG submission 203761) | Freshwater fungal communities from buoy surface, Lake Erie, Ohio, United States - Buoy 2 MA116 | ecosystem: Environmental > Aquatic > Freshwater > Lake | place: USA: Lake Erie, Ohio...
TGCGCCGACCGCTGGTGGTCGGCGCCTGCTTCGCCATGGCGGTGTCGCTCGGCGAGTTCGGCGCCACCACCTTCCTCAGCCGCACCGGCGAGGAGACGCTGCCGATCGTGATCGCCCGCCTGCTCGGCCGTGCCGGCGACGTGCCGCGCGCCCAGGCCGCCGCGCTCGCGCTCGTGCTCGCCGTGGTGACCACGCTGGTGCTCCTCGCCGTCGAGCTCCTCGACCGCAGCCCGGGAGGTGAGCGTGCTCGAGGTACGTGACCTCACCGTGCGCTTCGGGCAGGGCGACCGCGGCGAGCGGGTCGTGCTCGACCGGGTGTGCCTCACCGTGGCCGATCGCGAGGTCGTCGCGCTCCAGGGCCCGTCGGGCAGCGGCAAGAGCACGCTGCTGCGCGTGGTCGCCGGGCTGCTCGCACCCGACGCCGGCACCGTGCTGATCGACGGCCGCGACATCGGGCGGGTGCCGCCGCACGCCCGCGGGGTGGGGATGGTGTTCCAGGACGACCAGCTGTTCCCCCACCTCGACGTGGCCGGCAACATCGAGTTCGGGCTCCGGATGCAGCGCGTGCCGGCCGCCGCCCGCCGTGCACGCGTGGACGAGCTGCTCGACCTGGTCGGCCTGCACGGCTTCGGGAGCCGCAGCGTCGGCGCGCTGAGCGGTGGCGAGGCCAAGCGGGTCGCGCTCGCACGGTCGCTCGCGCCGTCGCCGCGTCTGCTGCTGCTCGACGAGCCGCTCACCGGGCTCGACGCCGACCTCCACGACCGCCTCGCCGACGACCTCGCCGCCGTGCTGCGCCGCACGGGCACCACGGCACTGCTCGTGACCCACGACGCCGCCGAGGCGGCCGCGGTGGCGGACCGCGTGGTCACCCTCGCGGACCTCGGCCCGACCACACCGGGCACGTAGAGTCCCGGCGCATGAGCGACCCCCTGCGGATCGGGTTCCTGGGAGCCGGTCTGATCGCGACCTACCACTCGAAGAGCCTCCGCCGCAGCGGCGCGGAGGCCGCCCACGGTGTGGTGCGCGCCGGCGTGTACGACGTCGACCCCGCTCGTGCCGCAGCGTTCGCCGCCGCGAGCGGCCACCACGTGTGCGCGAGCGAGGAGGAGGTGCTCGACGGGTGCGACGCCGTCTACGTCTGCACCTGGACCAGCGAACACCCGCGCCAGGTGGCCGCCGCCGTGGAGCGCGGCCTCGCGGTCTTCTGCGAGAAGCCGCTCGCCGTCGACCTGGCGCTCGCCGAGCGGATGACCGAACAGGTCGCAGTGGCGGGCGTGACGAACCAGGTCGGCCTGGTGCTGCGGCGATCGCTCGCGTACCAGTGGGCCAAGCACCTGGTCGACGACCCCGCGGCAGGGCGGGTGATGAGCGTGGTGTTCCGCGACGACCAGTTCATCCCGATCCAGGGCCACTACGCGTCCACGTGGCGGGCCGACCGCAGGCTCGTCGGCGCCGGCACCCTCATCGAGCACAGCATCCACGACGTCGACATGCTCCGGTTCCTGGTGGGCGACATCGCCCGCGTGAGCGCCAACACCGCGAACTTCCACGGCCACGACGGCATCGAGGACGTCGCCTGCGCCACCGTCGGGTTCCGCACCGGCGCCGTCGGCACGCTCACCAGCGTGTGGCACGACAACCTCGCCCGGCCGAGCCTGCGGCGCGTCGAGGTGTTCTGCGAGCGCCGTCACGTCGTGATCGAGGGCGACGACTGGTACGGCCCGGTGAGCTGGACCGACACCGACGGCACCACCGGGCGCCTCGAGGGCGACGCGCTGGAGGCGGCCGCGCTGCCGCTGCTCGACGGGTCGATGAACCCCGACGGCGAGTTCGTCCGCGCCGTGGTGGCCGGCACGCCCGCGCACCCCGATCTCGCCACGGCGCTGCGCGCCCACCGCGTGGTCGACGCGATGTACCGGTCGGCCGCCGCCGACGGCACCGTGATGCACGTCGATGGCTGAGCGTCCGGTGCACGGCACGGCCGACGGCCCGTCCGGCGGCCACTGGCGCGTCGAGGCGATCAGCACGGCCGACACGCACTCGGTGCGCCTCGCGGTGCTGCGCGCCGACACGCCCACCAAGGACGTCACCTTCGCGGAGGACGAGCTGCCCGGCGTGGTGCACCTCGGCGTCCGGCTCGACGGCCGGCTCGTCGCCACGAGCACCTGGATCCCGCGGCCGCTGCCGGACGCGATCGCGAGGGAGCTCGGCGCCGGTCCGGACGTCGCGGCGAGTGCCGTACAGCTGCGCGGCATGGCCACGATGCACGACCTCCAGGGTCGTGGCGTGGGCGCTGCGCTCATCGCCGCCGGGTGTGCCCACGCAGGCCGGCTCGGCGCGTCGGTGGTGTGGGCCAACGCTCGCGACCGTGCCCTCGCCTTCTACGCGCGCGAGGGCTTCGTGGCCGTCGGCGACGGCTTCGTCGACGCCGTCACCCAGCTCCCCCACCACGTGGTCGTCCGGCCCCTCTGACCGCCGGCCCCTCTGACCGCCGGCCCCTCTGACCGCCGGCCCCTCTGACCGCCGGCCCCTCTGACCGCCGGCCCCTCTGACCGCCGGCCCGGGCCGCGCCGCATCGCGGCGCTTCCGTCACCGCGGCGCTGCCGCGCTCACTGCGCGTCGATGCCCTCCGCCGACGCCGAGCTGCTGCGGGTGCGCGCCCGCCGCCTCCGGCGACTCGGTGCGCAGCTCGCCTCACGACCACTCGACGGTGTGCTGCGCCGTGCCGGTGACGACACCTGGCGCGGACCGCTCGCCGAGCGCTGGCGGCACGAGGTGGCCGCCGCGCAACTCCGGCTGGCCGATGCGGGCGACGAACTCGTGCGACAGGCGATCGTGCTGGAACGCCGCGCCGACGAGTTGGAACTCCTCGCACGACGGGTCGCGACGTGACCGTGCTCGGGTACGACCTCGGGCTCCTCGACGTGCTGCGCCGGCACGTGGAGCGGTGCGCCGGCGAGCTCGGCGGGCTGCGGTGCACCGACCCGGTGGCCGTGACGGCCATGGCGACGGTCGAGCTCGTGCGCCGCCGACTCGCCGGCGAGTGGCTCGACGACGTGGTCCACGTGATCTCGCACGACCCGCTCGGCGGCCGCGCCGTCGCCGGGGGCCGGCACCACCCGGGCCTGCCCGACTGGGCGACGCCGGAGCTCCCCGACCTCGACGCCCGGATGGCGACCTTCGTCGAGCTCACCGCCGACCGGCTCCGCGTGCAGGGCGAGCTCGTGTGGGATCACGCGAACCCGCAGCTCCACCTGCAACTGGTGGTGATCGACTCGCTGATCCGCAGCCACGTCGCGGCGTACGTCTGCGCCGCGCGGAGCGCGGGTGTGGGCGTCCTCCGGCTCGTGCGGCGGCTGCGATGGACCGACCCGATGGCGGCCGCGCTCGTGCTCCGGCACCTCGGTCCCGACGAGATCGACGACCGTGCGTTCGCGACCGCAGCGGTGCGGATCCTGCAGATCTGGCACGACGGTGGCGAGCGCGGCGAGCGCTTCGGCGACTGGTACGCCGGTGGCGACAACACGGCGGACGTCCTGTTCCGCGCCCTCGCCGACCGGCCCGGTGCGGCCACCGAGTTCCTGCGCCGCGCCGACCCCGGCGAGCTGTTCCTCAGCGCGCAGCACGACGACCTCGTGGCCCGCCTGCTCCTGATCGGCACGTCTCCCGAGCGCGTCGACGAGGCGACGGCCGGCGAGATCCTTCGGCCCATCCTGGAGTGGCTCCCCGAGCACCCGATCCCCGGCAGCCTCGACGGCGTCACGCGCTCGGCGGCGGCGCTGGTGGCCGCAGCGGTCAGCCCCTGGCTGCCCGCCCTCGGTCCACGCGCCGGGCGGTGGGGGTGGAGCTGGGAGGAGGGCGACGCGGCGTTGCGCTGGCTGCTCACCGACGACGCCGCACTGCACGCGATGGTCGCCGCGAGCGACGGGTGGCGGGAGCGCGTCGGCACCGTTGCGTTCCTGGGCGAGGACGGCCGCCTCGACGACACGGTGGTGCGCGAACTCGCTGCCACCTTGGCGCAGGTGCAGCTCGCGCTGCACGACCACGAGATCGCTGACGCCGAGGCCGACGCCTTGATGGCCGAGCTCGCCCTCGGCGCTGCGGGAGCGGCGATCAGCGTCGCAGCACCGGGCGCCTGGGGACTGGCGGCGAAGGTCGGGAAGCCGCTGCTCACCCCGCTCGCGCTCCGGGCGCTCGACCGGTGGGGCCTGATCGTGTCGCCCGAGCGGGCGCGAGCCGACGCCCGCTCGCGGTTCGGCGACCGATCGGTCGACGCAGCGGTCATCGCACTCACCGGCCTGGTCGCAGCGGCGATCGAGCGCGACAACCTCCCACCCGACTCGCTCGACCGCCTCGGCGAAGCGCTCGGCGGCGTGGCTCCCGAGCGCGGCGAGCTCGGCGAGCACGATGGGGGCTGTCGGCCGCGTGCGGTCGGCGACCGGCTGCACGCGTTCGTGGCCGAGGTGGGCCCGCGCACGGATGCGGCCACCCACCACGCACTGCTGGCGGTGCTGTACGCCTTCGGGAACCCGACGTCGGACGCGCTGCTCTGCTCGTGAACCGTCGCTACGGGATCGGGACCACGGTGGACAGCAGCACGGTGTTGCCCGGGGTGACCACGACGATCAGTTCGAGCCGCCACTCGCCCGCGAAGGGGAGCGTGATCGTGCCGGTGCTGTGGTTGGGGCCGTCGGGGACCAGGGTGACCGGCGATGCCGGCACCCCCTCCTCCGGCAGCGACATCCTCGCCTCGATCGAGGTGACGGGCTGGATGCTGCCGCCCGGCGGCGTGATCACGACGTGCACCTCGTTGGTGCCGACCCGACCGGGCGTCACCGTGATGTCGGCGATCAGCCCGGCCTGGCTGAGCGTCGAGTTGAACACCTTCGACGGCGGCGGCGGCTCCGGGGGCAGGGTGACGAGGTTCGCGGTCGCGGCGAGCACCACCACGCCCAGCACCGCCTCGGCGATCACCGTGCGACGCACCGAGCCCGGTCCCACCTGGTGCACGAGCCACCGCGAGACCGCGCCGATCGCGACGAGGACGCTCACCACCGAGAGCTTCACGAGCAGCGTGCGTCCCCAGTCCGTGTCGGTGATCTGGTCGAACCCACCGGCCAGCTCGACGGTCTGCACCACACCGGTCACCACGATCACCGGCACCAGCACCGTGGCCGTGCGCGAGAAGGTCCGCACCGTCGCCTGGGTGCGCTCCTGCTGGAGCCACGACCCGCTCCCGATGCCGAGCAGCGCGAGCCCGCCCATCCACCCGACGATCGCGATGAGGTGCACCATGTCGAGCGCGATGTAGAGCGCCCTGGGCGACGTGGCCGACGGGTGGCCGGCGGCGGGCAGCGTGATGAGCGCGCCCAGACCGGCCAGCAGGGTGGCGTACGACCACCACGTCGCCTCCCGGCGCGACCGGAGTGCGAGCAGCACCCCGAGCACGAGCAGCAGCACGATCCGCACCAGGATCATCCGCCCGGTCTGGGTGGCGTCGATTCGGCCCCACACGTCCGGCGAGAACGCATCCGCCAGCGAGCCGGCCACCGCCTCCGCGCCGTAGAGGCCGTAGAGCGCGACCGATGACACCGTGGCCATCACCCAGCCGACGACGGGGAGGTGCCGGCGGACGCCGGGCACCTCACCGCCGGCGAACAGCGTCCACCCGCCGGCGCCGAGGAGCAGCACCAGACCGAGGTACAGCACGAGCCGGGCGACGTCGGCCGCGGAGGTGACCGACGACGACGCCCGGGCGCCGCCCGTCACGCGGTCGAGCAGGTCGTCGACCGCGCTGCCACCCGGGCTGCCACCCGGGCCGCCACCCGAGCCGCCGCCCGTCCCGATCGAGAAGCTGAACGCGCCGTCCACCACGTGCCCGTCGGCGGACGCCACGCGCCACACCACGGCGTACACGCCGTCGTCGAGATCGGGCAGCGAGGCCTGGACCACGGTGTCGTCGCTCGGTGCCTGCACCGGGTCGCCGACCTCGACCGGCAACGCCTCGGCGTCGAAGACCTCGATCGACGACAGGCCCGGCTCGATCGACTCGTCGAAGTCGAGCACGATCGCCTCGGGCGCCTCCTCCAGCACCGAGCTCGGGGCCGGGATGCTCGCCTCCAGCGTGGCGTGCGCCGCAGCGTCGCCGGCCGGGAGGAGACCGAAGACGACGACCCCCACACCGAACCAGGCGAGGACCCGCCGTCGGGTGCGACCGGCGCCCATCAGAACACCCCCGCCGGATCGATCCCGTCGATCGTCGACCGCCCGAGAAGCCAGGCGAGGCGATGCGCCGGCCGGGCCGCGAGCGCGGCCGGGGGCAGGGTGGTGAGGCCCATCGGACGGCGGGCGGCCCACAGCATCTCCATCCGCTGCAGCTCCAGCCGCACGTAGGTGGACGGCCAGTCGTCGTGCGTCGCGCCCAGGCCGAGGTCGACGTGGTGCACCTCCGCCTCCCGCCAGCGCCGGAAGGGCAGGTCGGACAGCGGCACGACGCCGACGACCGTGCGTCCCTCGCCCGCCCAGCCGCGCGCGGTCGTGGCCTCCCAGCAGCGCTCGAGCGCCTCGGTCGCCGTGCGCAGGTCGGCGACGAGCGCGGCCGCCGGGGCGCCGGCGTCGCGCTCGATCTCGGCCTCGCGTCCGGCGGCGCCGCCCGCGTACTGGTCGGCCACCTCACCCCGCTCACCGGCGACGAGCATCCGCACGTGGCTGTCGGCGTTGCGGGCGAGGTGGGCGAGCACGTGACCGACGGTCCAGCCGGGCAGGAGCGACGGCCGGCGCACGGTCTCGTCGTCGATCGAGGCGACCCGCTGGAGCAGCCGGCGGTGTGCGTCGACGGCGCCGTCGAGGTCACGCCGGAGCTCGGCACCCGGTGCGGCCGGCCGGTCGGGCGCGTCGGGCGCGTCGGGCGCGTCCGAGGTGGTCATGGCATGAACTCTAGGTTGACCTCTCCTGCGCCCACCGGTCACGCACCGGTCGCCCACCGGTCACGCTCTCGGTCGGCACGCGGCCGGCACGCGTTCGGCACGCGTTCGGCCGAGACGTGGCAACCTGCTGACATGCAGATCGGGATGGTCGGACTGGGCAGGATGGGCGCCAACATGGTGCGACGGTTGCGCGCCGGGGGTCACGACTGCGTGGCCCATGACGTGAACGCCGACGCGGTCGCGGCGATCGCTGCCGAGGGCGCGCACGGCGTCACCTCGCTCGAGGACCTCGTCGCCGCGCTCGATGCGCCACGGCACGTGTGGATCATGGTGCCGGCCGCCTTCGTCGGCGGCACCGTCGACCGGCTCGCCGACCTGCTCGACCCGGGCGACGTGATCGTCGACGGCGGCAACAGCTGGTATCGCGACGACGTCGACCGTGCCGCACCGCTCGCCGAGCGCGGCCTGCACTTCGTCGACGTCGGCACGAGCGGCGGGGTGTTCGGCCTGGAGCGCGGCTACTGCCTGATGGTCGGCGGCGACGACGAGGCGGTGGCGCGCCTCGCCCCCGTGTTCGACACCCTCGCACCCGGCGTCGACACCGCGCCGCGTACCCCCGGCCGCACCGGCGAGCCCGACCCCGCCGAGCGGGGATGGCTGCACTGCGGACCGAGCGGCGCCGGCCACTTCGTGAAGATGGTGCACAACGGCATCGAGTACGGGCTCATGGCCGCCTACGCGGAAGGCCTCAACGTGCTCGCGAAGGCGAACATCGGCAGCGAGTCGCGGCCGAAGGACGCCGAGACCGCACCGCTCACCCATCCCGAGTACTACCGCTACGACTTCGACCTCGCCGCGATCACCGAGCTCTGGAGACGCGGCAGCGTTGTGTCGAGCTGGCTGCTCGACCTCACGGCCGCGGCGTTGCACGACGATCCCGAGCTCGACGGCTTCGCCGGCCGCGTGAGCGACAGCGGCGAGGGCCGCTGGACCATCCACGCCGCGGTCGACGAGGGCGTGCCCGTCCCCACGCTGGCGTCGGCGCTGTGGGACCGCTTCTCCTCACGCGACCGGGGTGACGTGGCGCACAAGGTGCTGTCCGCGATGCGGTCGCAGTTCGGTGGTCACCGCGAGTCGCCGGCGTCGACGGGGCACTGAGGGAAGCCGACGTGTTCTCGAACCACCAACCCGAGGCCGATGCGCTCGTCCTGTTCGGCGCCACCGGCGACCTCGCCAAGCGCAAGCTGTTCCCGGCGCTCTACCACCTCGAACGGCGCGGTCTGCTGCGCGTCCCGGTGATCGGCGTCGCCCGCAGCGACTGGAGCGACGCTGCGTTCTGCGATCACGCGCACGACGCGATCCTGCAGGCGGTGCCCGACGCGCTCGCGTCCGCGATCGAACCGCTCATGAAGCGGCTCGACCTCGTGCAGGGCGACTACCAGGATCCGGCCACGTGGCAGACGCTGCGCGACGTGCTCGACCGGCACGGCAGCCGCAACGCCGTGTTCTACATGGCGATCCCGCCCACGATGTTCCCCACCGTGGCCGAGTCGCTCGCGACGGTGGGGCTCCACGAGCGCGGGCGGATCGTGGTGGAGAAGCCCTTCGGGCGCGACCTGGCGAGCGCCCGCGAGCTCAACCAGACCCTGCACACGGTGTTCCCCGAGGAGCGGATCTTCCGCATCGACCACTACCTCGGCAAGGAGAGCGTCGAGGACCTGCTGGTGTTCCGCTTCTCCAACACGCTCCTCGAGCCGGTGTGGAACCGCAACTACGTGCGCAGCGTGCAGATCACGATGAGCGAGACGATCGGCGTCGAGGGTCGCGGCAGCTTCTACGACGGCGTGGGCTCGATCCGCGACGTGCTGCAGAACCACCTCCTGCAGGTGCTCGCGCTGGTCGCGATGGAACCGCCGGTCGGTCCCGACGCCGGGTTCCTGCAGGACGAGAAGTCGAAGGTGTTCGCCGCGATGCGGCCGCTCGACCCGACACAGCTCGTGCGCGGCCAGTACGTCGGCTACCGCGACGAGCAGGGCGTCGCCCCGGATTCGCAGGTGGACACGTTCTCGGCCGCGCGTCTCGAGATCGACTCGTGGCGGTGGGCGGGCGTGCCGTGGTACGTGCGCTGCGGGAAGGCGCTGACCGCGTCGGCCACGGAGGTCGTGGTCGAGTTCCGCGAACCGCCCGCGCTGCTGTTCGACGAGGCCGGTGGGCCCGCACCGCACCGCAACCTCGTGCGGTTCCGGCTCGGCAAGCACGACGGCGTGACGTTCACCGTGCAGGCGAAGACGCCGGGCCAGCACCTCGACAGCCAGAACGTCGACCTCGCGGTCGACTTCGCCGCCGCGCTCGGCGAGCGCCGCGAGGCCTACGAACGGCTGCTCGACGACGCGCTCGCCGGGCTGCCGCGCCGGTTCGCCCGCGAGGACGTGGTGGAGCAGACGTGGCGCGTGATCCAGCCGGCGCTCGACGCGCCCGGCCCGGTGCACCCGTATTTCCGCGGCTCGTGGGGCCCGTCCGAGGCGAACCGGATCCTCGGCCCCGGCGACCACTGGTTCGACCCCGTCACCGGCTGACGTACGTTCCGCGCACGCTCAGCCGTGGTGGCGGCGCGGCACGACGACCACGGTGCCGTCGTCCTCGTGCAGCACCTGCACGCTGACCCCGTAGAACTCGCTCAGCGTCTCCGGTCGCAGCACCGCCGCAGCCGTGCCCGTCGACACGACGTGGCCCTGGTGGAGCAACGCCAGGCGATCGGCGTACAGGCCGGCGAGGGTGAGGTCGTGCATCGCGCTCACCACCGTGAGGCCGTGCTCGCGTCGCAGCCGGTCGACCAGCTCGAGCGCCTGCTGCTGGTGGCCGATGTCGAGCGCGCTCGTCGGCTCGTCGAGCAGCAGGATCGGCGCCTCCTGCGCGAGGGCACGGGCGATCACGAGCCGCTGGCGTTCACCACCGCTCATCGAGCCGAGCGGCCGGCGGGCGAAGTCGGCGAGGTCCAGCCGTTCGAGCACGCTCGCGACCATGGCGAGGTCGTGCTGGCTCTCGAGCCCGAAGTAGCCGATGTACGGGTTGCGTCCCAGCAGCACGTACTCGGCGCCGGTCATGTCGTCGGGCAGGTTGGGGGTCTGCGGCACGTACGCGACGAGCTCCGCCCGGCGGCGAGCGCTGCGCAACGACAGCGGTGCGCCGTCGACCTCGATCGAGCCGCCGTGCTCGACCAGCCCCGCGGTCGCGCGCAGGATCGACGACTTGCCCGCACCGTTCGGGCCGATCAGGCAGAGCCACTCGCCGGGGCGCACGGTGTCGCTGAACCCGGCGATCGCGTCGCGCCGTCCGTAGCGGACGGTGAGGTCGGTGAAGGTGAGCGAGCTCACGTCGACCGCCCGCGGGCGCGCAGCACGAGGATGAAGAACGGGGCGCCGAAGAACGCCGTCACCACACCGATCGGGGTCTCGGCCGGGTCCTGCAGCACCCGGCCGGGGATGTCGGCGAGGATCAGGAACGCAGCACCGACCACGAGGCTCAGCGGCAGCAGACGTCGGTACGACGCACCGGCGAGGAGCCGGATCACGTGCGGCACGACGATGCCGACGAACCCGATGAGGCCGCTCACGCTCACCACCGCGGCCGTGCCCATCGTCGCCGCGATCACGACCGACAGTCGCACCTTGGTGACCTGCGTGCCGAGTGCCATCGCCTCGTCGTCACCGACGCGGAAGACGTCGAGGTGGCGCCGGTGCAGCAGCAGCACGACGCTCGACACCACCACGTAGGGCAGCACGAGGCGCACGTCGGTCCAGCTGGCGAGCGTGAGGCGGCCGAGGATCCAGCTGTACACCTCACGGATGACGTCGTTGTTGCGCTGCAGCACGAACGCCTGGATCGCGGTCGCGAGTGACGTCACCGCCACGCCGGCGAGGACGAGGGTGACGCCGTTGCGGTTGGCGCCGAACGAGGCGCCGACGAGGTACGTGAGCAGCACGGCGAGCAGCCCACCGACGAACGCCGCGAGCGGCAGCGGGTCGACGATCCACGTCGACGTGCTCGCCCGTCCGAGGGCGAACACGATCGTCGCCCCGAGCCCTGCGCCGGCGGCGACGCCGAGCAGGTACGGGTCGACGAGCGGGTTGCGGAACACGCCCTGGTAGCTCGCGCCGGCGAGCGAGAGCATCGCCCCGACGATGCCGGCGAGCACCACGCGCGGCAGGCGCACGTTCCAGACGATGTTCCAGTCGGCAGCACCCCAGTTGCCCGCAGGCCCGATCATCACGCCGAGGAACAGCGCGACGGCGAGCAGCACGAGCGATGCGGGGAGCCACCACCGGCCCGAGCGCGCGACGAGGCGACGTGGTCGCTCCGACGCGGCTCGGGCGAGTGGATCGGCGAGCACGTGCGTCAGCCTGCAGGTGCCGCGGCGACCGCGATGAGGCTGTCGGCAATGGTGATGACGAGCTCCACGATGCGCGGGCCCCAGCGGCTGGCGACGTCGTCGTCGAGCGGGATCACGGTGCCGTTCTGCACGGCCCGCAGCGACTCCCAGCCGGGACGGGCGGCGACGGTCTCGGGCGACTCGCCGCAGCACTTCGTGTCGGCGAGGAAGATCAGGTCGGGGTCCTGACTGATCACGAACTCGGAACTGAGCTGCGGGTAGTCGCTGCCGCCCTCGGCGGTGTCGGCGATGTTGCGCAGCGAGAACAGGCCGTAGACCTGCCCCACGAACGTGTTCGAGTTGACGCTGTACAGGGTCGGGTCGAGCTCGTGGTAGAAGGTCGGCGCCACCTCGAACGTCGGGATGCCGGCCAGCGCCGCCTCGATGTCGGCCTGCATCTGCGCCACGAGCTCGGCGGCCTCGGCGACGTGACCCGTCGCTGCGCCGAGCTGCTCGATCTGGGTGTAGATGTCGTCGAACGAGGTGGCGGCGGCACCGATCCAGTGCGGGATGCCGAGGGTGTCGAGCGAGTCGCCCAGCGCCGTCGTGCCGTCGTGCACCACGAGGTCGGGCTCGTACGCGGCGATCGCCTCGACGTTGGGTTCGAAGCCGGAGAGGTCGGTCTGCTTGGCGGCCGCCTCGGCGGGGAAGTTGCTCTGGTCGTCGACGGCGATCACCTGGTCGCCGGCGCCGATCGCGAACAGCATCTCGGTCGCGGTCGGCGACAGGCTGACGATGCGCTGCGGCACGTCGTCCGACGACTCGTCCGCCGGAGCGGTCGTGTCGGCCGGCGCCGTGGTGGCAGCGGCGGTGGTGTCGGACGCGGTGCCGGCGGTGTCGGTCACGGCTGCCGTCGTGTCGGACGCGGCCTCGTCGCCGTCGTCACCGCACGCGGCGAGGACGAGCAGGGGGACGGTGGCGAGCGCGAGGGCTCTGCGGAACAGATGCATGGTGTCGGATCCTCCGAGTCTCCGGAGGACACGGTCCTCCGGTACGGGAGGACAAGTTGGGATCGAACGGGGAACTCCCCGCTGCGAGCCGCCCTTGCCTCGAGGGTTGGTCGTCGCGCTCGAGCCAGGCGACCGGACTTGTCGTGTCGAGCGGCCGTCCGATCCCTGTCGGGATCGTCGGAGTCGTTCGCACGCTTCACCGTTGCGGGACAGTGCCGGGATCTCACCGGACTTCGCTGGGGTCGAGCGGGCTGACCATAGCGCACCCTGGGTACGCTCCGAAACCCATGACCGACGCCACGGATCCGCACGCCGCACCCGACGAACCGCCCACCGAGGACCCGCGGCCCGACGAGCTCCGCCGCGCGACCTCGTTGCTGCTGGTCAACACCGGTGACGGCAAGGGCAAGAGCTCGGCCGCGTTCGGGGTGATGCTGCGCGCGATCGCCCGTGACTGGGAGGTCGCCGTGGTGCAGTTCGTGAAGAGCGGCGACTGGAAGGTGGGTGAGGAGACCATCGGCCGGCGGCTCGGCGTCACGTGGGTGAACGCGGGCGACGGCTTCACGTGGGACTCCGACGACCTCGAGCACGACCGTGCGCTCGCCCGCGAGGGCTGGGCGGCCGCGGCCGCGCTCATCCGCGCCGGCGAGCACCGCCTCGTGGTGCTCGACGAGCTGACGTACCTGATGAACTGGGGGTGGATCGACGCCGACGACGTGATCGCCACGCTGGCGGGTCGTCCCGATCACGTGAGCGTGGTCGTCACCGGCCGCGACGCGTCGCCGGCGCTGATCGAGATCGCCGACACCGTCACCGAGATGCGCAAGGTGAAGCACGCGTACGACCGCGGCATCGCGGCCAAGCGGGGCATCGACTACTGATGCGAACGTTCCTCTGATGCTCACGTTCCTCGTCGGCGGCGCACGCAGCGGGAAGAGCACGCTCGCGGTCGAGCTCGGACGGCGCCACGACGGACCCGTCGTGTTCGTCGCGACGGCCGAACCGTTCGACGACGACCTGCGCGCACGGGTCGACGCACACCGGGCGGAGCGACCCGACTGGCCGACGCTGGAGGTGCCCGTCGACCTGGCGGGCGCGCTCGCCGGCACGCCGCCGGACGCCCTCGTGGTGGTCGACTGCCTCACCGTCTGGGTGGGCAACCTGTTCCACCACCTCGACGGACCGACCGCTCGCAGGGCGGCGTACGACGCGTTCGTCGACACCGCCGGCACCCGGTCGGGTCACACCGTGGTCGTGTCGAACGAGGTCGGGCTCGGCCTCCACCCCGACACCCCGCTCGGCCGGGAGTACCGTGACGAACTCGGGCGGCTGAACCAGCGCGTCGCGGGAGTTGCCGACCGCTGCCTGTTCCTCGTCGCCGGGAGGGCGCTCGCGCTCACCGATCCCTGGGAGGTCCTGTCATGACGTGGCTGCACACGGCGCTCGCCGAGCTGCCCGGTCCCGACGCCGACGCCGGCGCACAGGTGCGCGAACGGGCGGCCGACATCCTGCGCCCGGCCGGGGCGCTCGCCCGCTTCGACGAGGTCGCCGCGTGGGTGGCCGAGTGGCAGCACACCGCCGTGCCGGCGGTACGCCGTCCGGCGGCGCTGATCTTCGCCGCCGACCACGGGGTCACCGCGGCCGGGGTGAGCAAGTATCCGATCGACGTCACCGCGGCGATGCTCGCCGCGTACCGGGCCGGTCGCTCCACCGTCAGCGCGTTCGCCGCCGTGGCCGGGGCCACCGTCGACGCGATCGACGTCGGCGTCGGCCGCCCCACCGGCGACATCCGCTTCGAGCCGGCGATGTCGGCCGAGCGCTTCGAGGAGGCCGTCGACGCCGGCCGGCGCGCGGTCGAGTCGCTCGACGCCGACCTGCTCGTGCTCGGCGAGATGGGCATCGGTAACACCACCGCCGCCGCTGCGGTGGCCGCGGCGCTCGGCGGCGGTGAGGTCGCCGCCTGGGTCGGGCGCGGCACCGGGCTCGACGACGCCGGCATGGATCGCAAGCGCGACGCGGTGCGTCAGGCCGTCGACCGCATCGCCGGCGTCCTCGACCCGCTGGAGGTGCTGCGCGAGGTCGGCGGCGCCGAACTGGTGGCGATGGCGGCCGCGATCGTGGCCGCCCGGCACCGACGCCTGCCGGTCCTCATCGACGGGTACGTCGTCACCGCCGCGGCGCTGCCGCTCGCGACGGCGCAGCAGCACGCGCTCGACCACTGTCTCGTCGGACACTGCTCCGCCGAGGCGGGCCACCGGCGGTTGCTCGAGCGGCTCGGCAAGCAGCCGCTGCTGGATCTGGAGATGCGCCTCGGCGAGGGGTCGGGCGCGATGGCCGCCGTCCCGCTCGTCGCGATGGCGTGCGCCGGCATCACCGAGGTGCCGACCTTCGGGGAGTGGTTCGGGTGACCGAGCCCGCCGCGCGAGGACTCCCCCCGTGGGGGCCGCTCGCGGCGCTGCAGTTCCTCACCCGCATCCCCATCCGGCTCCGCCGCGCCCCCGACATGGCGGGGCTCGTCGTGTGGTTCCCGCTCGCCGGCGCCGTCATCGGCGCACTGGCCGGCGCGGTCGGCGCCCTCGCGTTCGAGTGGACCTCGCCGCTCGTCGCCGGCGCGCTCGCGGTGGTCGCGGGGTTGCTCGTCACCGGCGCGTTCCACGAGGACGGCCTCGGCGACGTCGCCGACGGCTTCGGTGGTGGATGGACGGTCGAGCGGCGCCTGGAGATCATGAAGGACTCGCGCCACGGCACCTACGGCGTCGCCGCGATGTGCTCGTCGATCGTGATCCGCGTGGCCGCGGTGGCGTCGATGCCGAGCGCGGCCACGGTGTTCGTCGGTGTCGTCACCGCGCACGTCGTGGCCCGCGGCGCGGCGGTGGCACTCATGGCGTCGGTCCCCCTCGCCCGTCACGGCGGTCTCGGCGCCGACTACGGCCAGGCCACCACCCGCTCGCGCGGTGCGATCGCGCTGGCGATGGCGGCGGCGATCGCGTTCGTGGCGGTGGGTCCGTGGGCGCTCGCCGCGGTGCTGACGGCCGTGGTGGCGGCCGCGCTCGTCGGGGCGCTCGCCCGCCGCAAGATCGGCGGGATCAGCGGCGACGTGCTCGGCGCCGCCGAGCAGGTGGCCGAGTGCGCCGTGCTCGTGCTCGTCGCGTCGCTCGCGCTGCGGCACGACCCGTGGTGGGCCTGAGTCAGCCGGAACTGAGTCAACAGGGCTGAGTCAGCGGCCCTGGGTCAGTGATGCGGCGGCAGCGGCTCGGCGGTCGCCATCGTCGCGACGATCCGGTCGAGGATCGCACCGCTCGTCGCGAGGTTCACCCGCACGTGGCCGGCCCCGAGCGGGCCGAAGTCGTTGCCGTCGCTGAGCTCCACACCGACGGCACGGAACGCCCGCACCGGCTCGTCGCCCAGCCCCATCGGACGGCAGTCGACCCACGCCAGGTAGGTGGCCGCGGGTGGGCGGTGCCGGACGAGGGGCAGCCGCTCGGCGAGCAACCCGGCGAACATCGACCGGTTGCGCTCGAGGTGCACCAGCACCGCGTCGAGCCACGCGTCACCGTCGGTCCACGCAGCGACCGTGGCCTCGGCGGCGAGCAGGTTGATCGCGCCGAGCAGGTGATCGGGCAGCTCGTGAAGCGCCCGACGGATGCGCTCGGGACCGACGTGGGCCACGGCGTGGCGCATCCCGGCGAGGTTGAACGCCTTCGACGCGGAGTGGATCGACACCGTCCGGTCCGCGGCACCGGCGATCGACGCGATCGGCACGTGCACCGCGTCGAACGTGAGGTCGGCGTGGATCTCGTCGCTGATGATCAGCAGGTCGAACCGCTCGGCGATCTGCACGAGCCGCACCAGTTCGTCGACGGGGAACCGGTGACCCGTGGGATTGTGCGGATGGCAGAGCAGCAGGGCGACGGCCGGCTCGATCCGGAGCCGGCGTTCGAGCTCGTCGTAGTCGAAGTGCACACCCGCCGCGTCCACCCGGGCGGGGACGTCGATCTGCCGGCGACCCATGTCGCGCAGGCTCCTCCACAGCGGCGGGTACGACGGGGTGTGCAGCACCACGCCGTCACCGGGCAGCGTCGCGAGGTGCAGCACCGTCTGCACCCCCTGCACGACGTCGCAGAAGTCGACCACCTCGGACGGGTCGACCTCCCATCCGTAGCGGCGCGCGCAGCGCGCGGCGAACACGCGGGTGGCGGGCGACTGCGGACGCGGGTAGCCCCAGTCGGGATAGCCGAGATCGGCCCGGTCGAGACAGGCGCGCAGGGCGTCGAGCACCACCGGCGGCGGCGGGACGTCCATGTCGGCCACCCACGCGTTCAGCCGCTCGGGGTGCTGGTGCCACTTCGCACCCGGCTTGGCGCGCAGCCACTCGAGGTCGAGGTCGTCGAACCCGAACTCCCCGGACCCGAACTCCCCGGACCCGAACTCCCCGGACCCGAACTCCCCGGCTGCGCTCATGCCGGGCGCCTCAGGCGCCGACGAAGGCGGCGATGCGGCGGATGCCCTCTTCCATGTCCGCGTCGGCCATGGCGAACGAGAAGCGGGCGTAGCCCGGCGTGCCGAACGCCTCGCCCGGGACGAACGCGACCTTGGCCTCGTCGAGGATCGTGTCGGCGAGCTCGAGCGTGGTGGCGCTGACGGTGCCCTTCGGACCGAGCGGGCGGCCGAGCAGCGAGGTGAAGTTCGGGTAGCAGTAGAACGCGCCCTGCGGCTCGATCGCCGTCACACCCGGGATCTCGTTGAGCATCCGGTGCATCGTGATCGCCCGGCGCTGGAACGCCTCGCGCATCATCGCGACGGCCGACAGGTCGCCGCTCACCGCCTCCAGCGCCGCGATCTGGGCGACGTTGGTGACGTTCGAGGTGGAGTGCGACTGGAAGTTGATCGACGCCTTCATCACGTCGCTCGGCCCGATCATCCAGCCCACGCGCCACCCGGTCATGGCGTACGTCTTGGCCACGCCGTTCACGATCACGCACTGGTTCGCGAGCTCGGGCACCACGGTGGGCATCGACACGAAGCGGTGGTCGCCGTACACGAGGTGCTCGTAGATCTCGTCGGTGAGCACCCACACGCCCTTGTCGACCGCCCAGCGGCCGATCGCCTCGACCTCCTCGGGCGAGTAGATCGCACCGCTCGGGTTGTCGGGGCTCACGAACAGCAGCACCTTCGTGCGCGGCGTGAGCGCTGCGTCGAGCTGCTCGATGGTGACCTTGAAACCGGTGGTCTCGTCGGTCATCACCACCACCGGCACCCCACCGGCGAGCGTGATCGCCTCGGGGTAGGTGGTCCAGTACGGGGCGGGGCAGATCACCTCGTCGCCCGGGTCGCACAGGGCGGCGAACGCGGTGAACACGGCGTGCTTGCCACCGTTGGTGACGAGCACCTGGCTCGCCTGGCACTCGAAGCCGCTGTCGCGCTTGGTCTTCACGGCGATCGCCTCGCGCAGCTCGGGCAGACCGGCCGCCGGCGAGTACTTGTGGTGCTTGGGGTCGCGGCAGGCGCGGACGGCGGCCTCGACGATGTTCTCCGGGGTCGGGAAGTCGGGCTCGCCGGCACCGAAGCCGATGACGTTCTCGCCCTTGGCCTTCAGCGCCTTGGCCTTCGCGTCGACGGCGAGGGTGGCGGATTCGGCGATGGCGGCGAGGCGGTGGGAGGTGCGGTTCACGTGGATCGATGCTACCGATGGGCCCGTGCGGGTCCGGTGGACTTCCCGACCCTGTCCGTCCATCGGAGCGGACGATCCGTTCCATCTCGGATCGGTGTGGGCCCGGGCCGAACCAATTGTCCGACGGACTTCGGTCCGCCGGACGGTCACGGCAGACTGCTGACCGTGAGCATCGACCCGAAGACCATCGAGATCCCCCGCGACCTGCTGCCCGTCGACGGACGCTTCGGTTGCGGACCGTCGAAGGTGCGCCCCGAGCAGGCACTCGCCCTGGCCAAGGCGAACCAGCACCTGCTCGGCACCTCGCACCGCCAGGCGCCGGTCAAGAACCTGGTCGGTTCGGTGCGATCGGGCCTCACCCAGCTCTTCGGCCTGCCGGACGGATGGGAGATCCTGCTCGGCAACGGTGGGTCGACACTGTTCTGGGACGCCGCCACGTTCTCGCTCATCGACGAGGTCAGCGCCCACGCGGTGTTCGGGGAGTTCTCGTCGAAGTTCGCCGAGGCGGCCGCCGCGGCACCGCACCTGGGCGAGCCGATGGTGGCGCGCGCCGAGCCGGGCGACCACCCCTCGCTCGACGAGATCGTCGGTGCCGACGTGTACGCGCTCACCCACAACGAGACCTCCACCGGCGTGGCGATGCAGCTCCGGCGCCCGGCGACGGCCGGACCCGACTCCCTGGTGGTGGTCGACGCCACCTCGGCGGCGGGCGGCCTCCGCTGGGACCCGTCGCAGGTGGACGTGTACTACTTCGCCCCGCAGAAGTGCTTCGCCAGCGACGGCGGCCTGTGGCTCGCCGCCTGCTCGCCCGCGGCGCTCCACCGCATCCGGGCGATCTCGGCGGCGAAGCGCTGGGTGCCGGCGTCGCTCGACCTGAAGATCGCGCTCGACAACAGCGTCGCGAACCAGACGTACAACACCCCTGCGCTCGGCACGCTCGTGCTGCTCGACGAGCAGGTGCGCTGGATGCTCGAGCACGGCGGCCTCGACTGGTGCGCGAGCCGGTGCGCCGAGTCGGCGGGCATCCTGTACTCGTGGGCCGAGGCGCGCGACTGGGCGACGCCGTTCGTGGCCGACCCGGCCAAGCGCAGCGACGTCGTCGGCACGATCGACATCGAGGGGGTCGACGCGACCGAGGTGTGCGCGGCGCTGCGCGCCAACGGCATCGTCGACACGGACAGCTACCGCAAGCTCGGCCGCAACCAGCTGCGCATCGGCATGTTCCCGGCGATCGAGCCGAGCGACGTCGCGAAGCTCACGGAGAGCATCGACTACGTGGTGGACGTCCTCCGGTAGCGGACCCGCCCGCGGACCGGCGCCTGGGATGATGGGACGATGAACGTCGACGAGGTCCTCACCACCGCCTTCGACGACGCGCTCGCGGCCGGGCCGCTGCGGTCGCCGATCATGGTGGTCGCGCTGCGCGGCTGGTTCGACGTCGCCGAGGTCGCCACGGGGGCGCTCGACCAGCTCGTCAGCGAGCGCGTGGCGCCCGTGATCGCGTCGATCGACCCCGATCCGTTCTTCGACTTCACCCAGGAACGACCCGAGGTGCAGCTCGACGACGACGAGGAGCGCTCGATCCGCTGGCCCACCAACGAGTTCGTCCTGGTCCGCAACCCGGGCCGAGCGCACGACCTGGTGGTGCTCGCCGGAGTGGAGCCGCACCTGCGCTTCGCCACGTTCGCCGACTCCATCATCGCGGTGGCCCGCCGCCTGGGCTGCGGTGTGGTGGTGACGGTCGGGGCGGCGCCCGAAGCCGTGCCCCACACCCGCCCGCCGCTCGTGGTGGGCAGCAGCACCAACGACGGTCTCGTGCGCGCCCTCGGCCTGTCGCGACCGTCGTACCAGGGCATCACCGGCCTCGTGGGCGTGCTGCAGGAGCGCCTCGACCGGGCGGGCATCCCGGCGGTGTCGTTGCGGGTGGGCGTGCCGCACTACCTCGGCAACGCCCGACACCCGAAGTCGTCGATGGCGCTGCTGCAGCACCTCGAGCACGTCCTCGACGTGCCGACCGGGCATGCCCAGCTCGCCGACGACGTCGCCCGCTGGCGGGTGCTGCACGACGAGGCGGTCGCCGACGACCGTCAGGCGTCGCTGTACGTGACGATGCTGGAGTCGGAGTACGACCGCCGGGCGGAGGCCTCCCTGCCGAGCGGCGACCAGCTCGCCGCCGACTTCGAGCGCTTCCTGCGCGAGCAGGGCGGCACCGACCCCGAACCCTGACGGTCCGCGCCCGGGCCCTCGCAGCGCACCACCGGTGCGCCGGTCAGCCTGCCGCCGCCGCGAGCTGCTCCTCGGTGATGCCGCACGCCGTGGCGGCGTCGCGGAGCAGCGCGTCCACCTCGGGCGGGCGCGGGGTCTCGGCGATGCCGAGCGCCAGCAGGTCCGGTTCGCTCGTGGTCGCGAGCAGGGTGTCGGCCGCGCATCGGGCCACGCCCGGATCCACCCCCGACGCCGTCAGCGTGTCCCAGAACACGCCGGCCACCAGTCCCGTCGGACGTTCGGGCACACCGGGGGGCAGCGTGACGCCGACTGCGAGCGTGGTGGTGGGAGCCGCCGTCGTGGGCGGCGGGATCGTGGCCGGCGCCTCCACGGAGTCGGCCGTCGGTGCGGCGGCGGCGACGGTCTCGTCGTCGCCCACCGCCGACACCACCAGCAGCACACCGGTCACGGCCAGCGCGACGCCGGCCGCCACACCGGCGCCCACGCGCACCCGGCCCGGTGCCGCGACCCGCTCCCCCATCTCGAGCAGGCCGCGGCGATCTGCCTCCTGCACCAGCGGTGGCACGACCACCAGCGCCGACAGCAGCGCGACGCCGATGTTGATCGTGACCACGATGCCGAAGTCACGCAGCAGGGGGAGGCTGGAGAACACCAGCACGGCGAACCCGCCGAGCGTGGTGAGCGCCGAGGTGAAGAACGCACGCCCGGTGCGCTCGGCGGCCACGCGCGTGCTCTCCGCCGGGTCGAGGCCACGGCGCCGCTCCTCGGCGTAGCGGGCGACGAGCAGCACCGAGAACTCCGCGCAGGTGGCCACCACGAGCGGGCCACCGACGGTGGTGAGCGGGCTGAGCGTGATGCCGAGCAGCCGGACGAGCGCCGCGGACGTGCCCACCGCGAGCAGCACCGGCACCATCGTGATCAGGCCGCGCACGACGTCGCGGTGGACGAGCATCACGAACGCAGCGACGAGCAGCAGCGCCACGACGGTGAGCTCGGCGCGGTTCGCGGTGATGTTCTCCAGCAACCCGACGCCCACGACGGCGAGACCACCCGTGGTGGCCGCGGACGTCGCCGGGAGCACGGCACCCTCGCCGGGATCGGCGATCGCGGCCTCCACCCGGTCGAGCACCACGGCGCGCTGCTCGAGCGACGACGGTCCCACCTGGAACAGCACCTGCGTGGCGTTGCCGTCGTCGCCGACGAGCACCTGCTGCAGCGACGGCGGCGCCACGCGGAACGCCTGCAGCATGTCCAGGCCGGTGGGCGGCAGGGTGGTGGTGCCGGGCACCTCGGCGAGCCAGCCGACCGACGAAGCGAGGCTCGACGCCTCGGCGAGCTCCGGGTTCTCGTCGAGCGAGCGCAGCACGAGGTCGAACACGAACGCGCCCATCTGATCGGTGAACACCCCGTTCGACGGTGCGCTCGACGTCTCGACGAACACCCCGAGCGTCGTGGCGAACCCGGTCTCGTCCTCGAGCATGCGGGCGTTGCGGATCGAGCTGCTCTCCGGGTCGGCCCAGTTGATCGGGTCGCTCTCGATGCGCGACCCGCCCTCGAGCGCGAGCCCGACGACGGGGATCACCACGGCGATCGCCACGAGCGGCAGCACCGTCCAGCGCGGCAGCGACCCCAGGCGGTCGACGGTGTGCTCGACCCAGCTCGTGGTGGCCGGGCGGGTGCTCGGCGAACGACGCTCCCGCACCCCGATGATCGCGGTCGGCACCACCACACCGGCCACCAGCAGCGCCACGATGCCGATCGAGAGCAGCACCCCGAAGTCCTGCACCATCGGCACCTTCGAGATCCGCATCGTGGTGAAGGCGATCACGGCGGCGACGGTGGCGACGAGCAGCGGCGGTCCCAGGCGGCGCGCGGTCTCGCCGAACGCGTCGGGGTCGCGGTCGACGGAACGTTCCTCCTCGATCCGGTTCTGCACCTGGATCGAGAACTCGATGCCGAGCCCGATCAGGATCGGCAGGCCGGCGATCGTGACGAGCGAGAGCATCGTGCCCGTCGCCCCGAAGGCCCCGAAGCCCCAGACGACGCCGATGAGCATCCCGGCGAGCGGGAGCAGCCGCCACCGCACCTTGAACGCGACCAGCAGGATCACCACCATCACCCCGACGGCGATGGCGCCGAGCGTCAGCATGCCGCCCTGCAGGTAGTCGTTGATGTCGGTGAGGAACGTCGGCGTGCCGGTGATCACCACCTCGGCGTCACCGAAGTCGCGTCCCTCCAGCGCCGCCTCCACCGCGGCCGCACCGTCGGCCAACTCGTCGAGCGGAGCGTTGCCGACCAGCACCGCGGCCAGGATCACGTGCCGGGCGTCGGGCACGAACGCACGCAGCGCGGTGCGCACCGTCAGCGCGTCGTCCGGGGGGCTCACGAGCGCGCCGTCGGCGTCGAGCGAGAAGCCCTCGTTGCCGAACACGAGGAAGCGCACCCACTCGGGGTTGGTGAAGGTCTGCTCCCCCGCGGCGCCCAGCCGCAGCGTGGTGATCAGCGCGTCGGTGCGACGCAACTCCTGGGCCGCCGGATCGGGTTCGCGCTCGATGGTGCGGGCGAGGATCTCGCTGGCGGTGCCGGAGGTGATGAGGTCCTGCGTCCACCGCAGCAGCGACACCGGCGACACGACACCCTGGATCGCCGGATCGGTCGACAGCTGGGCCTCGATCTGCTCGAGCTGCTCGATGTTCGCCGCGTCGAGCAGGTCGACCACGGTGCGTCCCTCGGGCACACTGAAGAGCACCACCATGTTCTCGCCGCCGAAGAGGCGCTGGTATCGCTCGTTGTCGAGCGCGACCTGCGAGGCCGGGTCGAGGTAGCTGTCCTGCCCGGTCGCGAAGTCGAGCCGGCCGAGGCCGAGCACCGCGAGCGCGGTGATCGCCACGACGGCAACCGCCACGGCGACCGTGCGCCGGCTGAGCCCCCGACCGATCGAACGCCACGCGTCCATACCGACCACTCCCTCCGAGTTCCCTCTGAGCCCCTCCGACCGCCCTCACGGGCGATGCGTCGGAACACGACGCCTGCTCGACGGTCGCACCGCGAGGAGACCGGCGGAAGGGACCACCGACCCGAAAACGCGGACGGTCGCGCACCGCTCGCCACCACCGGCCCGACGGCGGTGTGTGCGACGCGATGCGCGACCGGAGGGACGCCTGTGGCCCGGGCGAGCCGGGTGTCGCGTCAGCCCTTGGCGGCGGCGAAGCCGAGCTCGAGGTCGGCGAGGATGTCCTCGATCGCCTCGAGACCGACGCTGAGGCGCACCAGCCCCGGGCGGACGCCGGTGCTGATCTGCTCCTCCTCCGTCAACTGGCTGTGCGTGGTGCTGGCCGGATGGATCACCAGGCTGCGCACGTCGCCGATGTTCGCCACGTGGCTGTGGAGCTGCAACGCCTCGACGAAGCGCTGACCGGCCTCACGGCCACCCGCGATGTCGAACGCCAGCACCGAGCCGAAGCCCTTGCCGCCGAAGTACTTCTTCGCCCGCTCGTGCCACGGACTCGACGGCAGACCTGCGTAGGCGACCTGCTCGACGTCGTCGCGGCCGGCGAGGTACTCGGCCACCTTGTGCGCGTTCGACCAGTGACGCTCCATGCGCAGGCTGAGCGTCTCGAGCCCCTGGAGGAACAGGAACGAGTTGAGCGGCGCGACGGCCATGCCGAGGTCGCGCAACAACTGCACGCGGGCCTTGATGATGTACGAGCCGGGGCCGAGCGCCGGCCAGTAGGCGAGGCCGTGGTAGCTCGGGTCGGGCTCGGTCATGTTGGCGAAGCGGCCGCTCGCACCGAAGTCGAAGGTGCCGCCGTCGATGATGGCGCCACCGATCGATGTGCCGTGGCCGCCGATGAACTTGGTGAGGCTGTGCACGACGATGTCGGCGCCCCACTCGATCGGCCGGATGCCGTACGGCGTCGGGACGGTGTTGTCGACGATGAGCGGGATGCCGTTGTCGTGCGCGACCTTGCTGACGCCCTCGATGTCGAAGATGTCGTTGCGCGGGTTGGCGAGCACCTCGCCGAAGAACACCTTGGTGTTCGGGCGGATCGCGCTGCGCCACTCCTCGAGGTCGTGCGGATCGTTCACGAACGTCACCTCGATGCCCATCTTGGGCAGCGTGTGGTGGAACAGGTTGTAGGTGCCGCCGTACAGCGACGGGCTGGCGACCACGTGATCACCGGCCTCGGTGATCGTGAGGATCGCGAGCAGTTCGGCCGCCTGCCCCGAGCTCACGACGAGCGCGCCCGGCAGGCCGACGGCGGTGGTGACGCCACCCTCGAGGCTCGACAGGCGGGCTTCCACGGCACCCTGCGTGGGGTTCATCATGCGCGTGTAGATGTTGCCGATCTCGGCCAGCGCGAACAGGTTCTGCGCGTGCGCGGCGTCGCGGAACTCGAAGCTCGTGGTCTGGTAGATCGGCACGGCACGCGCACCCGTGGCCGGATCCGGATCACCGCCCACGTGGATCTGGCGCGTCTCGAATCCCCACTGCTGCGACATCTCGGTGGTCCCCTCTCTGGCAGCGGCTCGGCGAGCCGCGATCTGCGCCGCCGAGCGTACCGGCGAATTCCCGACTACTCAAGTCGGGAATTCGGGGGAGATGTGGGATCACCCTCAAGACCACCCGACGACACCGCCGATGACCCGGGGATGGATCCCGACCGAGACGGTGTGCGTCGCACACCCGGCGGTGTCACCCGGGGAGGCACCCCGGGGGCTCTCGCGCGCCGCCGCCCCGCGGTCGACCGCGTCTTCGGGCCGGGTCAGCGACTCCTCTCGCGGCTCGGCCTGGTCCAGAAGTTCGCGCTCGTGCTCGTGATCCTCGCCGTCCCGCTGAGCGTCATCAGCTTCGGCTACCTCACCGGTGCTGCCGCCGACCACGCCTTCACCGAGCGCGAGCTGGCCGGGACGAGCGTGCTGGGCGCGGCGGTCCGCCTGTCCATGGTGGTCGCCGAGTCGCCCTGGGCGCCGGTCGACACCGACGAGCTCGACGCCGCACGGGCCGCGTTCGACGCCGCCGTCGAGGCCGAGGACCTTCCTCGCTCGGCCGAGGCGTGGCAGGACGTCGATCGACGGCTCGCCGATCTCGCCGGCCTCACCGACTCGACGGACACGGCCGCTGCGACCGCCGCCGTCGAGTCGCTGCGGCGACTGCTCATCACCGTGGGCGACGAGAGCAACCTCACCCTCGACCCCGAGCTCGACAGCTACTACCTGATGGACGCCGCGCAGTACCGCTACCCCGCGCTCATCGCCGTGGCCGCCGAGTCGGACCACCGCGACGCCACGCTGCGCGCACTCGGTGCGTCCGTCGACGAGCGCTGGGACATCGAGCTCGACCTCGCCCGCCTGCTGGCCGCCGAGCTCGCGAGTCTGGCGCAGGGCCAGACCACCGTGGCGATGCGGACGCAGGACGCCGTGGTGGCGGCGAACGCCACGGCTCGGGCGGCGGACGCTCGCCGTCGTGCGGACGCGATCAACGCTGCGGTCGCCAACAGCTCCGCGATCGAGCTCGGCGTCCAGGACGGGCCGGCCGACCTGTCGGGGATCCGCACGGCCGCCCTCGACGCGATGCCTGCCCCGGACGAGCTCGAGGCCGACTGGCGGGCGAGCCTCGTCGAGCTGCGCCGCCTGCTCGACGTCCGCCTCGGCGAGATGGACGATCGGTCGAGCCGGCTGCTCGCGCTGGCGCTCGCGTGTCTCACCGTCGCCGTCTACCTCGTGTTGTCGCTCTTCTCCGGGCTCCTCCGGTCACTGCGCGAGATGCGCCGGGTGCTCGCACGCGCCGGTGCCGGCGACCTCAGCGCCACCGTTCGGCCCGAGGGCGCCGACGAGCTCGCCGAGGTGTCGATCGCGATCAACGAGACCGTTGCGCGCGTCGCCGCCGCGCAGGACGAGCTCCGCCACCGCGCCACCCACGACGGGCTCACGGGCCTGCCGAACCGGCAGCGGTTCGTCGAGTTGCTGGAGTCGTTGATGCCCACGGCGAGACCGGACGCTCCGCTCGCGATCGGCTTCGTCGACCTCGACAGCTTCAAGGCCGTCAACGACCTGCACGGCCACCACAACGGCGACCTGGTGCTGCGCACGGTCGCCGCCCGCCTGCAGGAGACCGCTCCGCCCGGCTCGATCTGCTCGCGACTCGCCGGCGACGAGTACGCCGTGCTCGTGCCCCCAGGTCTGTCGAGCGACCGCGTGCGACGGGACATGGAGGCACTCCTGCGGGCCGTCGCCGAACCGATCGATCTGCCCGATCACCCCTCACGCGTGATGCTCGAGGGCGCGTCGCTCGGGCTCGCGTTCCACCACGGCGATCACCGCCTCGACGCCGAGGGCCTGCTCGCGGCGGCGGACTTCGCGATGTACGACGCGAAGACCTCGGGGCCGGGACAGGTCCGCGAGTTCACCGACGAGCTCGCCGCCATGGTGCGCCGTCGGTCGGCGATGCGCGGGGAGCTCACCCGTGCGCTCGGCGATCCTCGGCGGTCCGGGCTCGCCGTCGTGTACCAGCCGATCGTCGACCTGCACACGGACGCGGTCATCGGGGTGGAGGCCCTGTCGCGATGGTGGAGTCCGTCGCTCGGTCCGGTGCCACCGTCGGAGTTCGTCCCGCTGGCGGAGGACATCGGCCTCATCACGACCCTCGGCCAGTTCGTGCTCGGCGAGGCGACCCAGCAGCTTGCCCGCGGCCAGCGACACGAGCCCGACCTCTACGCCACCGTCAACGTGTCGGCGCTCGCCCTCACGGACGGGCTGCTCGAGCTCCAGGTGGAGCAGGCGGCCGCAGGAGCCGGTGTCGCCCCGGAGACCCTCTGGCTCGAGCTCACCGAGTCGGCGATGATGACCGACCCCGACATCGCCGCGAAGCGGATCTCCTCGATCCGCCGCCGCGGCCATCCCGTCGCGGTGGACGACTTCGGCACCGGGCACTCGAGCCTGGCGTATCTGCACAGCCTCGAGCTGTCGGCACTCAAGATCGACCGGACGTTCGTGTCGGCGCTCGACGACCCGAGCGCCTCGACCAACCGACACATCCTCCACATGACCCTCGACCTCGCGCGCCACCTCCGGCTCGACGTCGTGGCCGAGGGCATCGAGACGACGGCGCAGCGCGACGAGTTGGTGGCGCTCGGCGTGCGCCGCGGGCAGGGGTACCTGCTGCACCGGCCGATGTCGGGCGAGGTGCTCGACCAGCTGCTCGCGGCGGCGGGCCACCCCGCGATGCACGACTGACCCCGCCGGAAAACGCAACCGGTCGCGCAGCGCCCCGGCGTGCGGGGGCTGCGCGACCAGTGCGAACACGCAGGGGCGGTCAGCCGCCGCTGACGTCGGCCACCTTCTGCTTGCCGGCGCCGAGGAACGGCATCATCGAACGCAGCTGGGCGCCGACCTCCTCGATCTGGTGCTTGCGGCCGGTCTCCTGGAGCGACGTGAAGTTCGGACGGCCGGCCTCGCTCTCGGCCACCCACTCCTTCGCGAACTTGCCGGTCTGGATCTCCTTGAGGATCTTCTTCATCTCGGCCTTGGTGCGCGGGTTCACGATGCGCGGGCCACGGGTGAGGTCGCCGTACTCGGCGGTGTCCGAGATCGAGTAGCGCATCCCGGCGATGCCCTCCTCGTACATGAGGTCGACGATGAGCTTCACCTCGTGGAGGCACTCGAAGTACGCCATCTCCGGCTGGTAGCCGGCCTCGACGAGCGTCTCGAAGCCCGCCTGCACGAGCGAGGTGAGTCCGCCGCAGAGCACGGCCTGCTCACCGAACAGGTCGGTCTCGGTCTCCTCGGCGAAGGTGGTCTCGATCACGCCGGCGCGGGCGCCGCCGATCGCCTCGGCGTAGCTCAGCGCGAGCTCCTTGGCCTGGCCGGTCGCGTCCTGGTGCACGGCGATGAGCGCCGGCACGCCGCCGCCCTCGGTGTAGGTGCGACGCACGAGGTGACCCGGGCCCTTGGGGGCCACCATGATCACGTCGACGGTCTTCGGCGGGCGGATGCGCTTGAAGCGGATGTTGAAGCCGTGGGCGAACACGAGGGCCTTGCCCTTGCGCATCGCCGGCTTGATGAACTCCTCGTACGTCGCCTTCTGCTCGGTGTCGGGCATCGTGAGCATGATCACGTTGGCCCACTTCGCCGCCTCGGCGATGCCCATCACCTTCAGACCGGCGGCCTCCGCCTTCGCGGCGGACTTCGAGCCCTCGCGCAGACCGACGACCACCTGGACGCCTGACTCCTTCAGGTTCAGCGCGTGCGCGTGGCCCTGCGAGCCGTAGCCGATGATCGCGACCTTGCGACCCCGGATGATCGACGGATCGCAGTCCGCCTCGTAGTACATCTTCGCGGCCATTCTCAGCCAGCCTTTCCTTGCTTGTTCGAGACCGCGCGGAGACGGGCCTCACGATCGAGTTTGGGGAGCGCCACGCGCCCGGTGCGCTGGAGCTCGACGAGTCCGTAACCGGACAGCAGCTCCTCGAAGTCGTCGAGCTTGTCCGGGTGACCGTCGAGCGACACGGTAATCGCCTCGACCCCGACCGCCAGGATCTTCCCCTCGAAGATGTTCACCAGCTCCACCACCTGGCCACGCTGGTCGGGCGTCGCCCGGACGGTGGCGAGCAGCAGCTCGCGCTCGACGGAGCGGCGCGGATCGAGCTCGCTGATCTTCACGACCTCGATCAACTTGAACAGCTGCTTGGTGATCTGCTCCAGCGGGGTGGACTCGACGTCGACCACGATCGTGATCCGGCTGAAGCCCTCGTCCTCGGCCGGCGCGACGGCGAGGCTGAAGATGTTGAAGTCGCGGCGGGCGAACAGGCCGGCCACGCGTGCGAGCACACCCGGCCGGTTCTGCACCAGCACCGACAGGATGTGGTGGTTGATGTCGTTCGAGCTGATCTGGGTGCTCATCGCAGGGCGCTCCGGCGGTCGTTCTGGCTGGCGGGGAGGATGACGTCGTCGTTGCTCTGGCCGGCGGGGACCATCGGGAACACCTTCTCGCGGGCGTCGACGCGGAAGTCGACGACCACGGGGCGGTCGTCGATCGAGTTCGCCTTCTCGATCGCCGGCTGGACCTCCTCGGGGCTGTCGACGCGGATGCCGACGCAGCCCATCGCCTCGGCCCACTTCACGAAGTCCGGGTACTCCGGCGACAGGTACACCTCGCTGTAGCGCTCGTCGTAGAACATCTCCTGCCACTGGCGCACCATGCCGAGGTAGCTGTTGTTGAGGATGCCCACCTTCACGGGGATCCGCTCGACGGCGGCGGTGACGAGCTCCTGCGCGGTCATCTGGAAGCAGCCGTCGCCGTCGATCGCCCACACCGTGCGGTCGGGACGGCCGACCTTGGCGCCGATCGCAGCCGGCACGCTGAAGCCCATCGTGCCGAGGCCACCCGAGTTCACCCAGGTGTACGGCTGCTCGAAGTGCCAGTACTGGCTGCTCCACATCTGGTGCTGGCCCACGCCGGCGACGAGGATCGTGCCCTCCGGCGCAGCGTCGCGGATCTGCTCGAGGCAGTACTGCGGCTTCAGCGCCTCGCCCGGCTCGCTCGCCTCGTAGGTGAGCGGGAACTGCTCGCGCCAGCCGCTGATGCGGCTCTTCCAGGCACCGGTGTCGGCCTGGGTCAGGCCACCGGCCAGGAGGTCCTTGACCGCCTTGACGATCTCCTCGATGACGTACTTCGCGTCGCCCACGATCGGCACGTCGGGACGGCGGACCTTGCCCTGCTCGGCCGGGTCGATGTCGACGTGGATGACCTTGGCCTCGGGCGCGAAGGTGCTCACCTTGCCGGTGATGCGGTCGTCGAAGCGGGCGCCGAGCGTGATCAGCAGGTCGCTCTTCTGCATCGCGGTGATGGCGGTGGCGTTGCCGTGCATGCCGGGCATGCCGAGGCACAGCGGGTGGCTGTCGGGGAACGCGCCGCGGGCCATCAGCGTGGTGACGACGTGGATGTCGAGCAGTTCGGCGAGCTCGCGGAGCGCCTCGGCGGCGCGAGCCTTGAGGATGCCGCCGCCGGCGTAGATGATCGGCCGTTCGCTCGACAGGATGAGCCGCGCCGCCTCCTTGATCATCTTCGGGTGGCCCTTCACGTTCGGCCGGTAGCCCGGGAGGCTGTCGGCCACCTCGGCGTCGGTCGGCCAGTACCACTCCATCGTGTTCTGCAGCACGTCCTTCGGCACGTCGACCAGGGTGGGACCGGGGCGCCCGGTGGTGGCGATGTGGAACGCCTGACGGATCGCGAGCGGCAGGTCCTGCGCCGTCATCACCAGCTCGTTGTGCTTGGTGGCACTACGGGTGATGCCGACCGTGTCGCACTCCTGGAAGGCGTCGGTGCCGATCGCGGTGGTGGGCACCTGACCGGTGATGCACACCATCGGGATCGAGTCCATGAAGGCGTCCATCAGCGGCGTGACCATGTTGGTGGCGGCCGGCCCGCTCGTCACCATGGCCACGCCCGGGCGGCCGGTGACGTGGGCGTAGCCCTCGGCCATGTGGCCGGCGCCCTGCTCGTGGCGCACGAGGATGTGGCGGATCGAGCTGTCGAGCAGCGGGTCGTAGGCCGGCAGGATGCACCCGCCGGGCAGACCGAAGATGACCTCGGTCTGCTCCATCTCGAGGGCCTTGATGAGGGCCTGTGCCCCGGTGATCTTCATGGATGGCTCCTGTGGCTGTCGGGCGGCTGGCGGGGGTGTCGGGCGGGGGTGTCGGGCGGTGGCGGGTGTGCGGGGTGCCGATCCGGCGGACCGTGCGGGTCGTGCCGAAAAAGCAAACGGCCTCCCGATCGGGAGGCCTGGACGCACGCGGGATCTGGGCGCGTGCGTCTACACGAGAATGGCTACGCGGCGGGTGAGGGTGGGAGCGACCTGGGCACGCACGGCCTCATTGAACCACGCCCGGCCCCACGATGGCAACCCGGGCCGGGGTCCACACCGGGATCACGGGCCGGGATCACGGGCCGGGATCAGGGCCGGGGATCAGGGCCGGGGATCAGGGGTCGGGGATCAAGGGTCGGGGAGCCCCACCAGATCGGCGTCGATGTCCGCGAGCAGGGTGTCGAGCTCGTCGAGCGCCGCCTCGATCTCGGCCACCTCGGCCTCGGTGAGGAGCTCGCCGACGGTGGTCGCGACCGCTGCGACGGTGGTGACCACCGCTGCGACGGTGGACGGCACCGTGATCGGTGCGGCCGGCGTCGCGGTGTCCGGCGCGTCCTCGCCGCTCGCGTCGACGGCGGTGGTGACGTCGCCCGTGGCGTCGTCGCTCGTGTCGTCGTCGCTCGTGTCGACGTCGCTCGTGTCGACGACGCTCGTGGCGACGACAATGGGCGTCGCATCGACGGACGCCACGGTGCCGTCACCTGCACGGTCACCAGCACGATCGAGCCGGTCCGCCCCGCTGCAGGCGACGAGCATCGACGCCGCGACCGACGCGACCACCACGACCGCTGCGACCACCGTCC
>Ga0315901_10001693_pt1 | contig 31610 bp, 22 predicted proteins | sample LakEriMetagenome_10_FD_203761 | JGI IMG/M metagenome (GOLD analysis project Ga0315901, IMG submission 203761) | Freshwater fungal communities from buoy surface, Lake Erie, Ohio, United States - Buoy 2 MA116 | ecosystem: Environmental > Aquatic > Freshwater > Lake | place: USA: Lake Erie, Ohio...
GAGTACACGAGCTTTGGGTTTATGAGGCCAGGCGAAGATGAAACGCCTAAGGCTGGTGCTCCTTTAAGAAATGAAGAGGAGCCTCCCTTTGGCCAAAAAGCCATGCAATTCTTCCCAAAATTAATTGACAAAATCCGTCAAAATCGTTTAGATAAACTGTACAAACAAGGCGAACAAGTACAGGGCATAAATAAAAAAGACAAAGACATTGAGGTCAAGCTTCCCAAAAGCTTCAATAGAGATTATATCAAATACATGAAAGAGCCAGGTTTTATTGAAAGACTTGGTAGAGAAATGAATGGGCCCGAATATCGCTACGGGACCGATCCTGAAAAAGACTCTGAAATACAGAGCCGATACAATGAGATGATTGGGAATGTAAAAGAAGTACGTCCAAGCATCATTAATCGCGGATTTACTGCTGAGGGCGGACGTTATGACCAACAAGGCAGAATAATTTTTGCCGACAATTTAATGGCCCAAAAAACCCCTGTTAAGTTTCACGAATACTCTCACGCCATGGTTCCTCTCAAACAAGAGAAGTATGGTAGAGAGTTTTATGAAATGATCCCGGGATCGGAGCCTAATGTTGCAAAACAAAAAATGGCAGAACAACAAGCTAAACTTGGGCAAATCAGGGGGCTCGTTAGTCAAAACATGGGACTGGCCGGCATAAAACCTGCCGTAGCCCAAGGCGCCGATGAAGACTACTACATCAGAAGGGCGCTTCAGGAACCTGAAAAATATGGCAGCTTTATAAACGATGAGCAATTATTGAAATATTATAATGCTCTTCCGGAAGGTAAAAGATCGGTGCAATACAACCCCCAGGAATATCAGGGAGCAAAAGACTCGATGAACAAGTATTCAGGAGAAATGCGTGAAACTTATCTCGAAATGCCAACCGAGGTTAGGGCACGGACTACAGCCCTGAGAAAAGCATTGATTGATCAAGGAATGCCTCAGAGCAAACAATACACAAAAGATAACGTTGAAAAAGCAATCAAAGGAGGCAAGGTGAATGATTTCGATTCTTACAAAGAGTTGAAAGAATCCGGTCTTTCAGAAGATCAAATTATTTATCTCTTGAACAACCTGGCCAAAGCCCCGCAGCGACAATCTCAATATCAAGCATTACAAAAGATGGCTTAAATTTGGAATTGTGAAATAATTGCCTTTATCTTTGCCCTGCCGAAAGGCCCCGACTGGAACCCGGGTTAAATAGAGATATGAAGACATTTAAAGCCCCATTCGGTCGTACTGTGCAGCGTTATATTTCCGCTGGTTCCACACAGGAAAGCCGGATGGGGCTTTTCATTTATGGCACTCATTAAAATCCAGCGATTCTTTGGCGCGGTACCAAACGATCTGCTGAACAATCCGGATATTTCGTTCAAAGCAAAAGGATTGTACGCCTACCTAAACAGCAAGCCGGATGACTGGGACTTTAGTGTCGAGAGGATATCTACTCAGGTTAAGGAGGGGATCGATTCTGTCAGGGCCGGCATTCATGAACTTGAAAAGTTTAACTACCTAAAAAGGATTAAGCGCCAAAACGAAAAGGGTTTTTGGGAGGTTGATTATATGCTTTTTGAATGTCCTTTGGAAGCAGAATCCTTCCTCGGAAAATCCAACGAAGGGGAAACCCACAAACAATATAAGAAAGAAGAACAAAGAAAGAATATACCCCCTAAGTCCCCCAGGAGTAAATCTGAATTTGTTCCGCCATCAGAAGCCGACGTGATCGCCTACTTCAGCCAGCACGGACAGCCCGAGGCACAGGCCCGAAAAGCGTTCGCCCATTACAACAACTTCGACTGGAAGGACAGCCGCGGAACGCAGGTGAAAAACTGGAAGCAAAAAATGTTCACCAACTGGTTCACCGAAACCCCGGCATCAACAACCATTACAGAGCCGGACGGTGACGCTCGCGTGATGGCCTTTTTTGAAAGGGGCTACAAGTCCTGCACCAAGGACGAACTCAAATGGATTTTTGAATGGCAGCATCGTGCCCCAGCCATCCACCTGAAATACCCGAACAACATACGCCTCGTGCGTGCCGACAGCCCACTAACCAAACAAGACGCCATTGATGCAGACAGAGCCGCTGGATATTAAAAAAATGACGGAGGTCCAGGACATTCCTGGAATCCAAATCATCCCTGTGGATGAGAAGAAGGTTCCGCTTGCTCAGGGCTGGCAGAAGACGCAAACGCGTTACGACCTGTCCCGCTTTCCGAAGCTTGGCGGAATAGGCTTGGCCACCGGATCCATAAGCGGAAATGTCGAGGTGATTGATGTTGACCAGAAGTATTCTCTGGATGGCAAACTGTTTGACAACTACAAGCGCCTGATAGCCCAATTCAATATGCCTCTTTTAAAGGGCCTGTGTGTGGCTAAAACTCGCTCTGGCGGTTTCCATATCATTTACAGATGCGAGACGATTGAGCGCAATGTTAAGCTGGCCCAGCGGCCTACCACCGATGTAGAGCGATTCGAGAATTCTTCTGACAAGGTGAGGGTGCTGATTGAAACCCGTGGAGAGGGTGGTCAAATAGTCGTTGAGCCAACTCCCGGATACAAGTTCTTGTCCGGCAGTTTGGCTAACATCCCCACAATTTCTGTGGATGAGCGGGAAGTCCTAATCTCCTGTGCGCGGATGTTGAACGAGTATGTTGTTGAGCTGCCTACATTCAAGCCCGTCCAGAAGCTCACGCCCACTGAGGGCCTGTCCCCCGGAGATGACTACAACGAGCGTGGCGACGTAGTTCAGCTTCTTGAAAGCCACGGATGGTCCAGAGTTCAGCACATAAACACCAAAATGTTTATGCGACGTCCAGGCCAGACGACGGCTCTCACCAGCGGGAACTTTGACTTCCAGAATCGGTGGTTTAGTGTTTTTACGACAAGCACGCAGTTTGAGCCGGAGAAAGGATACAAGCCGTGGCACGTGTTTGCCATGTTGGAATGCAAGGGAGACTACAGCGATGCCGCCAAAAAGCTTTATGACATGGGCTACGGAGAGCGTCAGAAAAAGCAGTCTGTTTTGATTGGCAAGGTGGCTCCAGAGGAAAGGCAAATCATCACAGAAAATCTGGGGTTCCTTGCTGATCCGGACGAGGTGTCCAGATACCTGCGTTCGGTGATGGATGGAACATTCAAGATGGGGCTGTCAACGGGATTCGAGCATCTTGATGAGCATTTTCTGTTTAAGCAAGGCAATTTTGTCATTGTGAACGGGCACGCGAACGTTGGTAAAACTGTCGTTCTCTGGTATCTGGCGATGCTTTCCAGCATTAAACACGGCTGGAAGTGGGGCCTGATGTGTTCTGAAAACTCTGCCGGCGGATTGTATCGCAAAATGTGCGAATACTATTGGAGAAAGCCATTGAAATACATGACCGAAAAGGAGTTTGCCCACGCATACGAATTCTGTAGGGAGCATTTTTTTGTCCTGAAAAACGACGAGAGTTATAACTACGAACAGCTCCTGGAAATGTTTACAGCCCTGAACGCAAAGAAGGGAATCCAAAGCGTTCTTGTCGATACCTACAACAGCCTTGAGGTCCCGGGAAAGGACGCCTACCAGCACCATTACAGCACGCTAAACGCCTTCAGGTATTGGAGTAAGAACCAGAACTGCTGTGTGTACGTGAATGCCCATCCCGGCACGCAGGCCATGAGAACCAGAGACGAAAATGGCCACGTTAAGGCGCCCATGATGGCAGACACCGAGCAGGGGACAATGTTTGCCGCCAAGGCAGACGACTTCCTCACCATCCACCGTAGGGTGAATGACGAGATCGAATGGCGCAAAACCGAGATCCACGTACGGAAGATCAAAGAAGTAGAAACCGGTGGAAGGCCAACCCCGCTATCTGAGCCGTTTTACATGGAGATGAATGATTTCTGCCGGTTTCAGGACGCGGAGGGTAGGGATCCGATTGCCAATTGGCATACCTCAAAAAAGGAATCACCCCAGCCTATTATCAATTTTAAAAACGAAGAAGCGCCTTTTTAACCATGAATAGTGAGGCACAAGATAAATGGGACCTGATGCATACCTTTAGTTACGCCTACATTTGCCAGCCGCCCAGGAAGTATTGGGACGATGAGGAATTTCTATTTCAGCTTGACATCCTATTTCAGAAAATTAATTACGACGTTCACAGAACCGATTGGAAAACTATTTATGGGCGGTATTCTGAATTCCGGCCCATACAGGCAGCACTTAAAGATGCAAAAGCGTATTACGAAGCGCTTGCAAATGGGCAAACAACGCCCGAATATGAACGCATCAGGGAGTACGCCCAGAGAGTAGATGAAGAAAGAATAATAATAAGAAAACCAAAAAAAGATGATAGACCTGTTAATAAACTTCGACGATCAAAACGACAAGAGCCGACTGTACTCGGTTTTGAAGCACCTGAAGGGACGCCACGCGGTGGGCATTAAAAAGCAACGGCACAATAGATCCAACAACCAGAACCGATACTACTGGGGTGTAGTCCTGGCCTACCTTGCTGATGAAACCGGGTACACAAAAGACGAGATACATCAGCTTATGCAGAAAAGATTTCTCAAATACGTTAAAGACGTACTTGGCGTTCCTGAGGAGTTTGTCCGTAGCACCACAAGCCTGAACACCCTTGAAATGATGGAATATATAGACCAAATCTGCATTTTTGCAATCTCTGAGCTGGGAGTATACATCCCTCAGCCCGGCGAGATTGTATATGAAAAGTAAGAGAACAACAGTGCAGAGGGTGGCCAGATCCAGAAATGGCGGCACCGAAACGGATAGCCAGCACATCGGCAAAATAAGAAGCGCCCTTAGAAACATGAGCAGATGGTGGAAGCCGTTTGCTCTTGCTTTAAAAGCGGCGTCGCATACATCCTACGTTGGCCGTGCAAAAAGAGTACACTACCTCTGCGCCGTGTGTAATAGGCTACACGAAAAGAAAAACGTAGAAGTTAACCACAAAGTCCCGGTGGGTAGCCTCAAAACGTACGACGATCTGCCAAGCTTTTGCGCCAGGCTTTTTGTGGAGGATGTTTCTCTTCTTGAGGTGGTATGCAAGCCGTGCCATGCGGAAATTACCGCAACGCAAAAGTCGAATAAATCATGATGCTTTGAATTGTTAAAATTCGCTCATAGATTTGTGCGCTACATATATTAATAAAACATGGCACATCCGCAAGTTACAATGATTGATACCCGGGTTTTAGTACTCCCGGACAAGGCCGCAGATTTTTACGGCGAGAACGAAACTCTTATTGTCCCTGATTTTGCAAAGGAGTCACCACCACAGGGCGAAATAGTTTCCTGCGGATCCAACTGCGAGGTTGTAAAGTTTGGCGACAAGGTTCTCTACACAAAGGGATCCGGCGTCAGGGCTGAGTTTAATAAAGTTGAATATCTCATCCTTCGGGAGCACGAGATTCATTGCATCCTGTAATGGCTTTTGTAACCAAATACAGCGAGAACATCCAGCCAATCAGGGAGTACCTGGTCAAGATTGACGGCATTTATCAGACAACCATGGAGTATGGAACCCTGATGCTGCACCGGCCGTCAAACGTGTACAACGAAACCAACGGACTTTGTGAAGAAGGCGTGGTGGTTAAAGCTCCTCTGATAAATGGCCTGGAGGATGATATCGTTGGCAAGAGGGTTACCTTCTGGTTTACGGAGGCTCACGCCACCTACCGGGGTAATATGCCCAAAATTGACGAACATCTTATGGTGATGCCTCAGAGCATTATAAGCGTAGAGGGTGATATGGTGGGCGAGTACATCTTCTGCAAGCCAATAGAAACACTTCGATCAGCGTCCGGCATCATAATGCCAAACATTGAATACATAAGTGTAGACACGCTCCAGAAGCCAATTCAAAACATTAGAGAGTTCTACACCGACCGAGGCGTTGTATCCGGCAAAAACAATCACTTTGAGGAAGGAGAGTTTCTCTGGTGGGGCCACGAAGGCAATGTCCGTCTTGGATGGAACGGAGGATTTCTGGTTCGCAGAAGGATGGTGGAAACTTACGGCCCGGACGCAAACAAACTAACCTATCTCAGGAAAAAGAAAAGGTGAAAAAGAAAGAGGTTCCGTTGTTTAAAAAGATATCAAAAAGGGGGCGCTCGGTGAAGTACGATTATTCGTCCTTTTTAAATACCTCTACGCGGTACGTAGTGCTGGAAAATTTTGATGAAAGTAATTACGCAAGCATTCGGTCAACCTTGACCAGGTGGAAAAAGATTAACAACATCGAAGGTAAATTTGAATACGATTTCTATCCGGAAAACGAAGAACAGCCAAAGCGCGTAGTCATATGGCGAGTAAATGGGAAATAAGACCAGGGAACATTGTGTTTTACAAATTCCATGAATTTCTATTTCATGGGGCCCAGGTTTTTTTTGAGGTGGATATAAAACATTTGAGAGAGTCATGGAAGATAACAAAGAGGATTCTAAAATCGAGGTCAAACCCAAGGGTCAAAGAAATCCACCAAAATGGGAGGGCTGGGCATCTTGTTTGCCGGCGTCCAAGAATTCATGGAGAAGAGTCTTTGATGAAGACCTTAATTGCCATGAACTTTACGTCAGAGGAAGCAGAGTTCTTATAGCCACCGGTATTAAAAACGAGGCCGATTCGTATATAATTGGAATGATCCCGGCCTTAGTAGATTTAGTTGAGCAAATACTTACAGAAATTAAAAATGGCGAAGTCGAGGAAAACACATACAGAGGATTGCGATACATCCTCAACGAGCATTCAAGGACTATCCGAAAAGGAAAGCAAGTGGATTGACCTTGTATACAGCGAAGACATCCCGTTAAGCTTAACCTGGGAGGGCCGGGTTACTGAAACCAATAGAAGGCTTGGATATACAATTGACCAGCCGACGCTTATTTACGGGAGCCGGATTTACTTTATCAGCAACATAAAAGCAGAAGCGTATTGGAGCCTGGTGGTAATGTACCACAATGTGTGCGAGTCAATTCGGGTGCCAGAAATGGCTTCAGAAGGAAAAACCTCAAACGAAAACAACAGCTACAAAGTCAAGATTGAAAACAGCCTGAAGCTGAAAATGGTGATGGATGAAATTAAAAGACTCGGCGAGGAATTGTTTAAAAAGAACGTAGTTGCAGAAGCTGACTTCAACGCCGGGAAAATGGAAAGCGATTTTGGCGAAGGCGCTCTTGAGGCCGCATTAAGAGAGGTGAATAATGAAAGTGGTTCTAAAGAAACAAGAAAAGCCAAAGATAAGGAAGCCATCTAAACACCTCTACCGGGTGATGAGTAGCAAGCTTCTCAAAATAGAAGTTGGCCACATATATCCAATCAACAAGCCGTACTTCAGGAGAGCCACTCATATGGAGATCCGGCAGTACCTTAAAAGAATTTACGAAGGGGAGTTTGTGTTAATTGCCGAAACCCCAAAAGAATACATAGTAAAACGTATAAAGAATGAGGCGGGAAAAATCGAAGGGGCGAAAGTGTACGATAGGCGTGGGCGATTTTATATTCCTAAAAGGCAAGTACGTAACGGCAAAATGGACGGTGAGTGATGTCGTAGATGGCAAGGCCATCATGCACACGGTTGGAGAAATCAAAAAGCACCACATCCACCCCGAGCTATTCTTCTACATTGGCAAACCGCTATGGAAAAGGGGCCTTCCCGCGTACCCGAGCAACTCAACCCTGGAAAGGGACTACCAGGCATTTGTCGCAAAAGACAAGGCTTTATTTCTGGCAAAGTCTTTGATTAAGCTTAACAATAGAATATCAAAGTTGACCAACAGCGAGAAAATACTAAATTGTGTCAGCACTATTGAAACGGCAATTAAAACAATGAAGGTCCATCTACGGAAAAAATGAAACTACTGGAAGGCCAAAAAATTGTTGCGGGAAGGCTTGTTGAAACCATATGGAATGTGGGATGTAAAACTCCGCCTATTCCAGAGGATTTAACAACCGTGCCCGGATATGGCGATCCAAAGGCAAAGTTTAAACGAACCCCTATTCCGGAGTATATGGCTATAGAAAAAAGCCAGATGGGGGAGGATGGATCTATTCGTTACACACCGCTTCAGCAGCAGTTCATCAGGGAAGAAGTGATGAAGATATTCCACTCGGGCCAGTGGGTATACATCCGGGGCGTACTTACATGGATAAATCCCTGGATGTACCTTGGCCTAAACTATTGGAGACCTGCACTTGAAACGGCCGATGGCTTTCTTGAGTATCGGGACAGGCAGAGAAAAATCCTTCAGTTCTGCTGGCACGTCTACCAGAACGAAAAGGAACTTGGGGTGATATACCTAAAGGGACGTCAGGAAGGACTATCAACCTGGGGCCACCTGATAATGTTCTGGCTTGCCATCCGGGCCGAAAAACAAAACATAGGACTTTCGTCTTCTGACCAGAAGCTGGCCGACGAGAACTTTGACGAACTTGTTTCTAAGCCCGTGTCTGCGCTTCCTATTTGGCTCATCCCGGTGCATAGGATGAATAAAAACGAGCTATTACTTGTTGAGCCACCGGAGAGACAGTCAAAGACCAAAAAGACATCCAGCGTCTCCAAAGCATTGGGCGGAAGTATGAGGCTCCGGGCTTTGACAAAAAGAGGGTGGGACGGTAAACGTTTGAACGGGCTATTCGCCGATGAGGGCGGTAAGTGGGTGCAGGTTCAAATCACCAAGTGGTGGTCAAAGCAGGTGCGAGCCCTGATGGTGAACGGAAAGAAGAGGGGATTCGCGTTCTTTCCGACAACAACGGAAGAAGGTGATCAGGGAGGTGCCGAGTTTGAACGTTTTTACGAACAGGCCAATATCGAAACCCGGCAGGGTGGTAAATACCCTACAACTACTAATAAACTTGTGAGCCTCTTCCTCCCTGCGTACATGGGGCTTCCCGGGTGGACAGATGCATACGGTAATGATATTGTTGAATACCCGGATGAAGAGCAGTGGGAATGGATGCGCAAGCATGGCCACGACGAAAGGATCGGATCTAAGGAGAAACTCCTTAGGGATAGGCAGCAATACATTGAGGCCGGCCTGGACGACCTGTACGCAGAGGAAATGCGTCAGAACCCATTCACACCATCAGATGCATTCAACAGTCTCAACGAACACTGTCCATTTGACCTCACCATTCTACAAGCGCTGAAGCGAACGGCAGATATCAAAGAGGTCCAGGACCGCGTGCGTACGGGATACTTCTATTGGATGGATGCCAAAGAAAGAACCGTGGTTGGATGGAAAGAAGACTCCAAAGGAAGTGTTCAAAGAACCTGGGAGCCGCCAATGTCGCTTATTAATCGCGTTGCCATGAGAAGGGGTGTCAAAACTCCAATGAATGGCAAGCTCGGCTGTCTGGGAGTTGACCCCTATCTCAAAGCCAGCACCAAGGGCAAGGGCTCTAAAATGGCCATCACCGGCAAGTTGTATTACAACAAAGGATATGAGGCAGAAAATAGAAAGGCAAGGCTCTCCACCGGGAATGACCTGCCAGGATACTTCCCGACGCCGGCCATATTCCTGTCCTTTACGAACCGATCTTCTGATCCAAATATTGACATGGAGCAGTTGATCATGGCTGCCGTGTATTACTCTATGCCGATTGTGATTGAGAATAACGCCAGCATAAGTGTGGAAAACTATTTCAGCAGCCGTGGGTATGGTGGGTTTCTGCTTCGGGAGGCGGAGATATTAAATGAAACATCTCCCACGCAGGTGCAATGGGAGGTGACAGGTATTCACACCGGATCCGAGGGCCAGGGAAGTGACGTGGTTCGAAAGGGCGCCACTTATTTTAATGACTTCCTGCGCGGGGACGCAATCTACCTGGGCGAACACACATACGACATAATTGAAGAAGCAATTAGGTATCCATTCGTGGCCAGCATAAACGACAACATGATGTTTGACATCACCAACAGGACCAAGAGCGATGCCACGATGAGTATAATTATGGCTCATTTTTACGAATATAATTTGAACGAATACAGCAACCCTTTTGTAATTGGAGTCCACGAAAGCAGGCCAACTAACAGGCTTTTCCCAAAAGGAACTTTTTTACGAAGAGTTCGTTCCTAAATTTTTTATGCGCATCCCCAAAGATTTTGTATTTTTGGGCTTCATTTAAAAATTTATCTCGATGGCATTACTTCGCATGAACTCAACAGTAAACCCCCTTACAGGAGCTTCTATTGTAGGTGGTTCTTCTCTTTTGGTTTACAACACCGACGGTATCGTTTGGGGAACTCTTGCTTCCAGGGTTGGTACAACGGCTTCCAGTACATTTGATTATGTTAATGGAAACAATAGCATTGGTAAGGCTGCTGTAAATCATAGCGTTACTAATATTACCACTGCTGCCGGGGCTTCCACCGTAAGCTAACATTTTAATTACGTCATCGAGCGTGTGCCGCCTTTCACAAGAAGGCGGCTATTTCTGTTTTATTTCACATCCTTAAAATATTCTTCGTAATGCTCAACCCCCATGTAATTGGGTTTTGAGTGTTGACTTATGGCAGATAAGTTAAACCTGTTGTCGTCAAACCCGGCGGGCGTTGTCCATTCCGATCCATGTGGAAGATGATAGCAAACATTGTATGGAAGTTTATTTTTAACCCTATCCGCCCAGAAGTTATCCCATGCCACCCTACCAAGTTTAAGAGGCACATTAATAAGTTCAGATATGCAATAGGCACCCGGCCTGAAAGCAAATAAGTCAATGCCTTCATATTCTTTGATGTTGCTTATATCTTTAAAGCTGAGTGCCGCTTGAGTGATACAATCGACACGCTTTGCGTAGCAGGCATCAAAATTGTGAGTGTCCATATAGTTTCGGATGATAGCCACAGACTCAGGAATCAAGCAAATATCCCTGTTGATTATAATCAGGATGTCATCAGGATGGGAGAAGCACTCAACCCCCTCGCGAAGCATTTCATTTACTGTAGGCCAATCTTCTGAAGATTGTAAAAGTAATTTTACGTGAACGTCATTGGTTGCAAGAATGCTCCAGGAAAAAGCGGCCAATCCATACCGGCCCATTGTATGAGTTTCGGTTGTCTGATATTCATTAACTAACAAATAAGTTGTGGCCGCATTAAGATCGTAGTGCTGCCTTACAGGGGTGTTTCTTGCAATACAAGCAATGAGCTGTGATGTTTCGTGAGCAATCATCTCTTTACAGAAAACGCCTATAGTACTTGGTTTTGGCGTTCCTTGCACCCATGATGGACTTCTTGTTATAAGAATATTTGGCTTTTCACATAAGTGAAACTGAAGGCTATCATTCACTATGTAAAGAGTGTCTTCCTGGTTCATGTCCTCCTGAAGCTTTGCAAATCCATCTGTATGGCCTTTGTATATTTCAAAAGGAATGTGAAGTGTATTTAGCGCATACCGTATGTTTACTAAGATTTCTTTATTGTCAATTTTGTTTGACGCGCCATCAAGGGCCACGATGGCTTTTTTAAAGTTGTGCATGATATTCTTGAAATGCTTGAAAGTTTCTAAACGGAAGTACAAGTTTTGGATCTTGCCCATCCTGTTGGCAAAGTGTTATTTTTTTGTCCGGCCATTTGTTTTGGCATATAGACTCCGCCCTCACCGGGTCGGCATTGCAATTGTCTGGCACTTCAAACACTTTATGCTGAGGAAAGAGTTCGTACACTATCTTGGAGAATCGAGACATACAGCAGATAATAGAAGGCTGCTTTAGTTTTTTGCAAACCATGTAGATGTCTCCAAAGCGGCCAAGAATTACGTACACCGGCCATTCCTCATCTTTTTTAGGTACAGAGTATTCCCAATAATCTATTCCCCCATCAGGGTCAATCAATCCAGAAGCCACCATCCCAGGCCACGCCCTACCTCTGTGAGTGCCGCCGTGTTCACCGCAATTGTAGGCACGGGATACAGCAGGCAGTATCTCCATTCTGCCTCCAATACTTTTACTAATAACAACATCCCAGGAAGTATCGTGAGAGTCGTCTCCGGTTGTCCATTTTTCTTCCATCTCCTCCCACCTGTCTTTCCATGTTCCCCATCCCCAGCAAGTAAAATAGTTTTGGCGCATTACTTTGCCATGATCTTTTTCTGACAGTGGTAAACCTGGCTGTTTGTCGTGTCCCCATAAACCAATTGTGCGAACAGATCGGTCGTCTTTGTATTTCTTTGCCGCCCATTCAATGTAGAGCAGGGCGTCATCAGAAATAATAACATCGTCCTCAATCAACAAAACAAAATCCGGGCCGTCTTCCCAAGCAATCTCTAAAGCCCGTTTTATATTATAATTGCATCCTAACTTCTTTGTTGTTACGCTATGGGTGAACCCTTCTTTAGCATAGATGGCAAATATTTCATTGCTTGTGTCTCCATTTTCATCACAGTCTATGGAGCAAAAAATGGGGTATTTGTCAGGAGAATATCCCTTTGCTCCTAAAATAGCAGCAAGAGATCGTCTTGAATATTCTGGCCTGTTGTAGGCCGAAATGGCAATGTTTATTTTCATATTATTTAACCCGATATAGCCAGCAACTTTCAGTTCCTTCTATATTGTCTTCTCCTACTATTTCATTTACGGCCTGAGTTACGCCGGGCCATGTTGGATAGTCGTGGCCAGCAAGAAAGCCGCCAGGTTTTACTTTTGGCATCCATGCAAGAATGTCTGACTTGACACTATCGTAATCATGTGCGGCATCGATGAATACAAAGTCAAGGCTTTTATCTTCATAGGTTGATGCGGCATATAGGCTGTCCATGCGCTTAACATTAACATAGGGAAGTATTGGCTCAATGTTCTTTTTGAAAACATCAAACACATTTTCCTGCAATGGCTGATGTTCTATACTACCCTCCCAGGTATCGACAAGGTCAAGCGTTATTATCTTGCCAGAGTTAATAATTTCTACAGCAAGAAATGCCGCACTCCTACCCTTCCAAACGCCTACTTCAACAAAGTGTGCTTTTTGTGCAGCCGATTGTACAATTTGAGCGTACAGGTTTGGGTATGTAAACCAATCCTCACCCTCTGTTAAATGATAAAAATGTTCCATTATTTTTTGTCCATTAAGTAATTCTGATGTGCTTTGGTATAGGCATGGATGGGTCCAACCAACTTTCAGCCCAAGCCTTTGTATATGACCATTTAAAGCGTGGTCCATTCCCTGGGCTAAATCCATTCCGTCTAAAAGAATTTTCTCACCCGCTTCTGCGCTTATCCAGTAGCCATGAGAGCATCTTGAAAGATAGGACGGGCTGCTGTAAACCAACCTGTCTGGAGATGGCGACGACACATTCATTTCCATGCCCCAGGAAGATTCTATATTTTGACTTACGCCTCCAAAAAAAACAATATCAAGAGACTGCTCTTTGGCTTCGTGAATCATTTTGGAAAAATCAAAATCGGCCGTAAGAATGACGTCGTCCTCTACAATAAGAACATCTTCCCCTCGCTCCATAATTGAATAATGTTTGATGTTATTGGAGGCAGGCATTGGTATATCATCGCCCTTTGACACTATTTCATAATCATATTCAGGCGGCAATTCCTTCAGTCTATCAGCATATCCAGTGTAATGACAGACGTATATTTTGTGTTTTTCCATGCCCCAAATGTAAAACAATTAACCAACAAAACCGCTCTGGGAGAAAAAATGCAATCATTCTTTTCTCTAAAAAATGTATCTTGCACCCATTATGCTTGAGCAGCTAATCATCACCATCCTCACCTACCTGAACGCCGGGGGCTACTACAAAAGCGCCGAGGAAATCAAGAATGCTATAAATGTAGCCCAGCTTGATTTGTATAAGCGTTTGCGGGGAAATCTGGCACAATATGCGCCTGGAAGGCCATCGTCGTCCATCACCCCTCAGGAAACAAATGTCACGGCAGATGCTATTTCGGAGTTGTATTATGTGGTGGACACTCCTGTCCAGGCCGCAACCGGGTATGCTGATATTTTGAGCGGGACATTTGCTGGCACCACGTTCAGCAGAACCATTGATTTGGTTCTTTCCCTCGAAGTGTCTTACACGGATTTCCCGGCAGAATTCTATCCCGTAAACATTGTGCCGGACAATCAGTTTTTGATGATGAAGAATAATCCCGTAATTCCTCCGGTTCAAAAACGACCACTGGGAAGGATGGTGTCGTCATTGCTGTATGAGTGCAGCCCGTCTAATTTGCCGACAACTCCACCAGTGGCAATTAGTTCTTACAAGGCACGGGTTTTAACGCTTCCAAACCAGGTAGATTTTTATTTTGACAATCCTACGCCAAGAGATGGGCCGATTCCGAACATTATTATACCACCTGGGAGCAATATTGATTGGTCGATTGATAAGCTGGACAATATGGTTTATGGAACAGTTGCTAATCTTGGCTTCAATCTTTCAAATGGTGTTCTGGTTCAATCCGGGAACGCCATGAACGACAAAATTCTGTAAGACATGGGAATTGATTACAACTACATAGCCAACCAGATAGTCCTGTTGTTTACAGCAGGAAGGCCCACCACCGAGGGTATAGACTCCCGGGAGGTGGAAGCATGGGTGAGAGAGGCTCACGCGGCTATAGGGCGCCAGGAATACTTTGAGAACTATAAGGCAGAATCTCAAAGCACCGTAAACGGGCAGTGGCTTGTAACCATTCCACTCTTAGTTAGCCCTCCGGCGGCAAACGATCCCATCGGGTATCATAAGGCTCCGCTGATTGATAATTTCCTGCCGCTTCCTAAGAACCGGGGGATAGTTAGGGTGAGCGTTGCCGACAAAGACTACAAACAGAAAAGGCAGCTTGCTTTTATCTCTCTTGAGAACTACGAAAACATCCGGGGCGGATCCACGATAAAATTCGCCGGGGATTATTTTTACAGCACGGAAGCAAAAACTATTTACATCTTGCCGGCCTGCAACAACGAAATTAAAATCAAAGAGATAAACGTCACCCAGGCTGTGGCAAACGAGGCCACACTAAACGATGGCCATGTGATGCTGATAGTTAGCCAGGTGATGCCTCTTATGATGCAACGATTCGGAAGAAAGGCCGACATGGATACGGACGGAAACCCTAACCAGCTATAAAAATGCTTATAGACAACGTTAAAAGTATAGTTGGAACAAAAATGGAGGAGCTTAAGGCTCCGGCCAATATGCAGTTTGACTTCCTGTCCTGGGCACTTGACTTCGTCCGGGATATGCAGAAGGATGTCAAGACATTGATTCCAGATCGCGACAAGGTATTATTCATTCCGCTCGAAAAGACCGGCTACAACATAGTTAGGCTTCCGGGCGACTATTACGACTACATAAGCGTAGGCACACAGATTGGCCACTACGTAAAAGGGCTGGCCATCAACAACAGGCTAACTGAGCATAAGAAGCAGCCAAACATTCCGCCCATTATTGACGGAAGCACAACCGACAACATCTGGTACTGGGGCGGCTTTTATGGCGCAGGAATGAGCTGGGCTACAAATGGCGCTATTGATGCTTACGGTAATGGCGGTGACTATGGAGACGTATCAATTGATCCTGCAAAAAGGATAATGATCACCAGCCCAACGTTTCGTTTTAAAAACATCACCCTGAGGTATTACACAAACTGCATAACGCCGTCAGAAGAAACCTGTATCCACCCATGGTTTATCATGCCTCTGAAGCATTGGCTCAACTATTGGTATTACTTTTACAAGGGCGACAGCAGGTGGCAGGTGAGTAAGTTGGAATACGAGAAGGCTTATCTTTTTGCCGTTCAAAGCAAATACCGAACTAATATTCCGACAATTGTTAAAACATTGGAAAGAATCAGAGGCTACAGGCACGCATAAAACATGGCAGAAACAGCAGGAACAATAGGGATTCCGAATATTAAAAACGAGATACTTCCATATCTTGAAAACTATTCCCGTAGGCAGGAAAGGGCCGCGGCGTTGGAAGCTACCAGGCAGAGGCGTCAGCAGGAACTGCAATTTAAGAAAGAGCAGGAAGCAGGCAAGCTTAAAATACCAGACATCCCCTCTCCAAAAGAGGGTTATTTTAGTTCATATATTGCTAAAAAAAGAAAGTCTTTTGTGGACGGTCTGGTAGCCATGCAAGCGTCAGGGAAGGTGTCCCAAGGCGAATTAGAGACCGCAGCTCGAGCTGGGACTTCTCAACTTGAAACTGAAGACGTTAACCAAGCATTTAACAGCAAACTCTTAGAAGACGAGGCAAAACAATTACAAGAGCGAGGTGTTGTTGGGGCTAATAAAGGTCTTATACAAGCATACGTTAATCAAGGAATGAACTCAGCAGACCCTGATAAATTCTTTGCGTCTCCACATTTGGAGGGCTTTACAGCGTTTGCTACGGGCGACTACCGCAATATTAGCCCTGCCAAAATAATGGAAAACACCCTAAAAGGGAAGAAGCCAAGCTATAAAAAAATAGAAGTTGGTGACAGAACTGAGGACTTTGAGGTTTGGGATATGTTTAATTTAGGTAGGGAAAAGGACCCTATATCCGGTGCTGACATAGTTACAGCAAAAGATGTAAACATTGGTATAGCTGAAATGTTAGTTAATGCAGACCCTATCCGACAAAAGTTAAAGGACAATTGGATTGCAAGTAGAGCACAGGTGGTGCAAGTTGAGCCTGCATTTGTAAGTCAATATGGCAATCTACCGGATGATCAAAAGAAATTAGAGGCGCAAAAAGCGGCTACAAAAGAATTTTACGATGAGGCCGGCAGGGCGTATCAAAATACAAAATATGGCGTTGCGTATGATGAAGCCGGCAGGGCGGCCGGTGGTGGTTCAAAAAATGCATATGCAAAATACGCTACAGGGATGGAGAATAGGCGCCTTCCTAATAACTCACAGGTTTCTGTATATGGGATTGCCCAACCTAATGGAAAACCAATCCAGATTGAGCTTCCTCTAAACTATAGATATTTAAACACAACCACCAATAAGGAAGAAGATTCGGCTGGCAGTGGCGCTTCACTATCGTCTCCAGCCGTTGGATGGGCAGCTAAAAACATAAAGACAGGGAAGTATATTGACCCATCAGAGTATAAAAACACAAGGGCCTCTGAGGTTAAATTTGTGCCTGGGGTTTATGGAATCAAAAGCAATCTTCAAACAAGAACTGGCACCCCAAGTATGGTTTCTTATGGGGGGTCAAGCCTGGGCGGGCCGGGCATAGTTACAGATCAAATTTTTATTGAAGAAGGAGTTCCTGGCTGGAAAGTATTGGCATCTGATATATTTAAAGCAAAAGGCAGCTCGTATGAAGCCGCTAAAGCAAAGGCGCTGAAAGAAACAAAGAGTAAATTTTTGCAAGGCACTCCGAAAAAGAAAAAATTTAGAACGTCCAAATAAAAGACATGGATAATCCAAAAAAGAAGCTATACAACTCTCTGGTTACCTCAAAAGATCCTGATGTAAAAGAGCATTTTAGCCAATGGTCTGAGGACGAGTTTGATAAGAAACTATCAACTGATAAAAAGTTCCAGAAAGACCTTTTTCTTGATCTGAAAGATATTGGCATGGCCACAGACGAGGCCACTTTTACCAAGGAATATTTAGCTCAGCCGGCCCCCTCGGCTACTCCCGCTCCCACTCCTGGCGCCGTAGCGCCGGTGGTTCAGGCAGGTGAACCGGCACCTAAAATTGAAAGCACCGGGGTTGAAGGCAAGAAAACTGGAGAAGAAAAACCATCAAAATCTTCAAAAATTTTTGCAGGAATTAGCAAGGGAGTAGAAATGATTACGGCTCCAATAACTGCTGCATATGATTTTGGGATGGGGTTGGTTAAGGGGGTTCAGGCAACTCCCGTAGCCAGAGGCTACAAAGATCAAAAGCCGGTTGAAATAACTGAGATTACAACAAGAACTGAAACTCCAGTTATTCAATTAGGTAAGCAATACGATCCGCTGGTAATGAAAAGAGTGGAGGCTGAGCAAGCACTTGAAAAAGCCAAAAAGGCCAGGGAACAATATACAATTACCGCAAAGAACGTTGGTATACCACTGAGCAATCAGGCAAAGAATTTAAAAGAATTTGACGACGAGATCGATAGGAATCTAATAATTTTAAATACAAGCAAAGCTGATTTTGACCAGAAGTCTGTAAAGTTTGATGAAACGCTAACAGAGTGGGCTGCGGATGAAGCCAAAAAAGCCCCGCAAGAGGCGTTTATGAAGGACGGCTCTGGTTTTGAAGTCCCTAAGGAGGAATATGTTACAGCAAAAACAAATAAGCTTGCTGAAAAAATGGGCATCCCCGTTAATCAGTATACCTACAAATTAATGAAGGACAAGCTCAATCAGCAAATGAATTGGGCTAAAATGGAGCCAGAATACAAGCAAGAACTCAATGCGGAATTCAAGAAGTTAAGCGGCGGTCTTACTCTCCCCGAGGCAATGCAGAACGAGCTGGAGCGAGGATCTGGAGCATCGGTTTTGAAAAAAAAAGCTCAGGCTGAATATGAAATCAAAGAAGCGGCTATAATTAAACAGAGGGACGCGGATATTGACGTTGAGTCTACGGCTTATAAAACAACCCTGGGAGGTCTTCAGGAAACAATTAAAAACGACCCGGAGATCGGCTCAGCCATAGACGCTTATGACAAAAAAACTTTTGACCCAATACAAGCCCTTGTAAATGAAGGAAAACTATCTGTGCCAGAGGCAGAAAAAATGCTCAGGTCTCCTGAGGCCAAGAGGGTAAGGGACGAGTTTATAGACGCCCAGGTGGCTAAAAAATACGGGCCTCAGATGACGGAATCGTTTGACAAATACCTGTCAAGGATCAGTGAGCTAAACAATAGTGCTAAAAGAAAAGCAAAAATTGAGGCCGCTGCGATAGATAAAGCATACAAAAAGAAAGCAGATCAGGACGCAAAAGCTGTCCAGGCTAAATACAAGCCATCCTCAACAATTATTGAGAATTACAAGAAGGCTTCTGACATTGCTTTAAGTAAGGTAGAAGGCAAAAGTAAAATGAACCTTCGAAAAACCGACATAGAAAAAAACTATTGGAATCAGTTTGTTGGAACTACATTAAATGGCCTTGGGAAAGGAATTTCTTCCACAGCCTTTTTATTCAACCTTCGCAACATTGGCAACTTTGGAGATGTACTTGCCTCCCAGAATAGGACCAGTGATTTAATGATTGAGGGGTGGGATGACTATAGTTTTGACAAAGAAGGCATCACAAAGCTCATTAATACCGTTGGGGTTCAGGGCGGACAAATGCTTCCTTCTATGGCCGCAACCGTTGCTGTAGCAGCAGCAACAAGAGGAATGGGCGCTACATCATTATTAACCAGGCTTTTGGCTACATCGGTTCCACAATGGACCGGTGCTACAATGCAAATAGCTGGTCAAGCAAAGCAAGATGTTTTTGCGCAGACGGGGGATGTTGCCAAGGCGGAAAAGGCGGCTGTAGATTCGTTTGTTGGTCAGATGTACGCATATCCCGCATACCTTCTCACCGGGCTAAAGTATTTTAATGACGCCGGAAAAACGTTTTTACCAATCGGAATGTTTGGTAAAAACGCAACACGACCAATCAGGGCGCTTTTTCAGGGTGGCGCGGAAGTTGTGGGCGAAACCATAGAGGAGCTTTCTGAAAACGCAAATGCAGACGCAATTTTAAAAGGCAAGGATCCGAGCTTTGCTAATTTGTACAAAGCGTTTACATTCCAAAACGCTTCAAATACCTTGGCTCAGGTGGCTCCATTGTCCCTTATAATGGGAGGCGCTCCTGCTGTCTACAGAGAAGGAAAGGCTACGGTTAACCAAATGATAGCCGGCGGGTTTTATGCTAAAAATGTCCTTGGAAAAATCTCCAACCCGGCTCTCTTGAAAGAAAACCAAGCCCAATGGCTCATTAAGTTATACCAGGACAAGGGGGAAGGTTTTGCTGGCGGTATGCTTTCAACCATGCTTCACAGGGGGGATATCGACAAGAAAAGGGCCCAGGTTCTGGCCCAGAAGCTGGAGAACTACAAAAACTTTAGTACGATAAAAGCAATCCAGGACGTAGAAAATCCTCTTGTTAAGCAAACTGCCTTTGTGCTTTACGATAAGTATCAGGAAGCAAAAAACAGTGGAAATAAGGACGCTGAATCAGCAGCCTTAGATAATTACAACAGGTATATGTCTGGCAGGGGGGCTGAACTTGTTATGGTGAGAATGCCGGATGGCGACTATCAGGTGTACAGCTACGAGGACTTTAATAGTCTAATGGATAGCAAAGAATTCCAAGCCGCGGCAAGTAAATATGAATCAACTCATGCCGGCGTATTTGAAATCACGCCGCTCATCCAAACAAACGAGGAGCTGCAAAATCCTAAGCTACAGCAGATAATTGGGCGCTTTGATGCAATTAAGAATTCAGAGCCAGAGGAGACAAAAGCCAAAGAAGATTCAGAGGCGGTACAAGTTTCTGACGACGAAATTTTGCAGGGCCAAAAAAGAACCGGGTTCCAGGCCCCAACACTGATGTCCGTCCTTCCTGTTGAGTATGCTGCCGTTATGGATGCAGTGACAAGTAATGAAAGAGGTGTTACTCCGGACGAAGTTAAAGAGACGACAAGGTACATCTACGACCTTCGTAAAATATACGCCAACATGGCTAAGTCGTCTACAAGGAATCTTACCTTGGATCAGATCCAAACCTTTACTGACGAACTAACTAACGCGCTTGTTGGGCTTTCTGACTATAAAGACAACCTTTCTTACGGCGAGAACGAAACCCCGGGGCCGGAAGACACTTCGCCAACCATTCCGGGTCCATCCGCCCAGGAAGTTGCTTCTCAGAACCTGGAAGAAAGGGTGGCCGCTGATATTAAAGCCGGACGGTTTGCCAATGTAACATTTAATTCAGAGGCGGAGGTCCCTGAAGCGTTGCAGCCATACCTGGAGAGAGCCGTAAGGTTTAAGCAGGACGGCATTACTAAAATCCAGATAACCGCTCCGGCAAGCTTAATTGAGCAACCGGTGTCTAACATCCAAGAGGAAACTGTTGTTGTGGAAGGGCCAACTATAGAGGCGCCTGTGACGGAAGAAGCTCCCGTAACAGAGGAGGCGCCTGTGACGGAAGAAACTTCCGTTGCAGAAGAAGCTCCCGTTACGGAGCCGGCCGCCGAACAAACAACAGAGCCGCCGAAACCTAAAGCTAAAATTAATCTGTTTACAGACGAGGACGCTGTAGGAAGCTTTACCCAAAGACAGCTTGAAAGCTACGAGAAACTTCTCTTTAACGGAGAGGATGACATGGCTAAGCAAATGGTAAATGCTCAAAAGCAACGGATGGTGAACCGGGAGATTGAGCAGGTGGAGCGCGGCGAGATTAGTGAAAAGGTAAAAGCGTTTTACGCAAAGTTTGGTATTGGGATTGAAACACTCAGCGCCGACGAGTTTGTCCAGATGATGAAGGAAAATGGCGAGTCGGCGTCAAGAACTCAAGAGGGGGTGTTTGATGATAAGAACGGAAAAATTTATATTAATAAGGACGCGTTTGATGCAGGATGGGGCACGACGGTGATATGGCACGAGGCTGTCCACCCGATAATGAACATCATCCACAATAGCAACAAGCCTCTGTACGATAAAATCCACAGGGGTATTGAAGCTGCAATTAAGGTTAATCCAGAAGGAGGGCTATCCAAGGTTAAGGAGTGGGTTGAGACAAACTACACAAACAAAAAGGGGTACGACGAAGCGTCCAGGAAGGATGAGTTAATTGTAGAGGCAATTGCAAGGCTTTCCGCTGGAACTCTTTCGTTTAATGAATTGCAGCCAACACTCAGGCAGCAGTTTAAGGATTTAATTAATCGCATTGGTAAGATCCTGGGGCTTTCCAGTAATGATATTGACAGCGATGATATAAAAGCGCTTAAGGATCTTGCCAAAAAGATTACAGCGGAAATAAATAAAGCTGGAAAAGGCGACCTGTCTAAAATTGTAGGGCTGGAAAATGTGGGCAAAACCCAGAGGCCAACAGGCACAAAGTCTCAGGCAAGGGCAAACGAGGTTTTTGACGGCATATTAGAGCAGCTCGGCATAAGCCTTGGAGTGGTGAATCCCAAAACCGGTACATCAAAAGTGACCAATTTTGATATCGCCAAGGCAATGAATGAGTACTATAAAAAAATGTTCAAGAATATTCCTGTTGGGAATTTCGGCCCTAAGGCATTGGATATAGTATCAAACTACGCGGCAGACGAAATAATTTTTGGAATTGAAAGGTTTGGGAATGGCTCTGGAAGGGGGTGGTATACCGTTGACTACGCAAAGGCTCTCAATACACTTGGCAAAATAGATCCAGACATTGTAAACAATCCTGAAATAAAAGAGATTGCTACGGTTGTTATCTCCATTGCGTCAAACTCCACAGATGTGTACACCAACTTAAAAAGAGTTCTTTACGCGGTTGATGTTTACAAAAAGACCGGCAAGATTCCTACCGACGTTGGTGTTGGAAAAGGAATGAGTGCCATAGCCAAAAGCATATCGGTGTACAATAACTTGCTGGATCTTTTTGGTAACGTGAACGATCTTAAACAGTTCATGCAAACTGTAAGGCCAGTTTCTGAGTCAAAAAAGGCGCTAATAGAAAAGACTGGGCTAAAAACCTGGGCCAAGGTTATGGCCGCCGGATACGGAACCAACCCGGAGTGGAATGAAAGCGAGACGCTGCCTACCTCTGTAATTTTGTTCGGCCCTAAGATTGGAGCGTTTTATTCCAATCTATCCGGGCTGGGCGGCACCCCAACAATTGATAGATGGTGTATAAGAACTATGTATCGATATATGGGCGATATGAAGGCTAAGGTTCTTCCGGCCGAATTGGAGTCTTTCATTAAGGAAAACAATTTGCAAGGCCAGTCCAAGGGAAGTGTAATGTCGATAATTGAGGATCACGCAAAATTATTTGACGCCATACTTACAGGGAGGGGTCAGTTTAAAAATATCCCAAAGGCCGAAAGAAATGAAAAGCTTAAGCCGTATAGAAAGGGAAGTCAAATTTGGAATAAGTTAACCGGCGTGGTCAATGAAATTGAAGACGGGCTTACGGATAAGATTGAAAACAAAGCCGAGTATGCCAGGGAGTTTAGATCATTCACAAAAAGAGCTTTCGAAAAGGTACAAGAAAAAATAAAGCAAAAAACCGGCCAGGACCTTGAGATATCTGACATCCAAGCGATCCTTTGGATTTATGAAAAAGAACTATTTGGCGCCCTTGGCGTTAAGCAAAAGCCAGAGTCCACATACTCCGCATCCGCCCAAAGGTTAATCAATGAAGTAGATGCTGGCAAGTTTACTGTAGAGCAGCTTAAAAGCGGCAATGTATCTGGGGAAGAAGTCGTTGAGGAAGAGGGTGCTATGGGGGATAGTTATGGTATGTCTCCTGAGTCATTTGAGTCTGGGATCAATGATCAGCCGGGGCGATTGAATGAAAATGTTAAAAAAATGCAGCCAAGTCTTGGCGGTAGAGAAAAAGAAAGTAAATTTGAACCAGAAAATGAAAAAGAACAACGAAGAATACCTAAGTCCCAATCAAGCATTGGAGGACGATCCGAACAGGCCGGAGACGGAGGAGGACGGAGTGAAGGAAGAACTCTTACGCCGCTTAGTGGTGCGCCGAATGTTCCAGGCGCCAGCGGTCCCGACCCGGGACTTGTTGCAGTCGCAGAAAAATATGCCAAAGAAAAAGGCATAAATCTTAGGCGGCAAGCCGAATATGTAGACATTGATGAGGACAGGTCTGTGCGACTTGCGAATGCGTACGAGGAGATGCCTCATGCGCCAGAAGACCCAAAAGTTAAAGAATCGTATGCAGACCTCATAAGGCAAACAAAAGACCAGTTTTATGCCCTTGTAAATGCTGGATACACATTTACGTTTTTTGATCAAGACACCGATCCATACGACGGCAAACCGTGGAGGGCCATGAAAGACCTTCGAAACAATAAAACAATGGCGGTGTATGGAACGTATGATGGATATGGCACCGAGGGCGTTACCGGAGCTATGATTGAAAACAATCCTATGCTTGAGGATACTGGGTTAAAGTGGCCAGACCAAAATGGCGTTATGCATTCGGTTACGGCCAACGATTTGTTTCGGGCTGTTCATGATGCATTCGGTCATGGTTTGGAAGGCGCTGGATTTAGAGCAAGGGGAGAGGAAAATGCTTGGCAGGCGCACGTTAGACTATTCACAGGCCCTGCCATTGCGGCAATTACAAGTGAAACCCGGGGGCAAAACTCATGGCTTAACTATGGGCCTTTGGGAGAGAAAAATAGAACTGCCGACATTTCAAATACTGATTTTGCATTGCAGAAAACCGGGCTGATGCCGGAATGGACCTGGACTGAAGGCCGAGCTGCCGACATGGAGGAAGGCGGCGGATCTCAAGCCAGCTTGGGCGGACGAGCCACCGGAACCGTTCTTTTTGATAAAGATGGCGGCAGGCTTGTCGGGAAGAACGATCAGTTTAAAGTGGACGATCTGGTAAGCTCAATGGATCACCCGATCTACGCTTCTATTTATTCGTGGTACAAAGGCAAGAATAAGAAAATTGGCGCGTATGGTGGAAGAGGGAGTGATGTTGGCCTGGCTTGGTATAATGGCAACACAAAAGACATAAAGCTTAATATCAACCATCCCTTGGCGTCAAAAAGACTTGCTTCTCAGGAAGAACTTGACTACATCGTTGCCCATGAAATAATACACGGCATTGTCGATGACTACATAAAAACAGACCAGAAGGCATTTGATGATTTCAATGATGAACTGTCTGGCTTAAGAGATATTCTTAAGGCTCAGGATCAAACCGGCCTTCCGGATTCTTTAAAAGAAAACATCAATTATATTTTTGGCGGCAACCCAGAGGAGATGGTTGCATACGCACTCACCAACCCAGAGGTGGCGGCGTATTTTAATTCAATTCCCGTATCTAATAAGCCCGGGGCAAAAACAATTTGGAACAGCATTGTCGATGCTATTTTGAAAATAGTTGGCAAGGCGGTGAATGATAAGTCGCTCCTTAACGCAGTGACGGAAACATTTAATAAGTACACGGATACGTTTTCCAAGCCACAGGCCAGCCTCGGTGGCCGCCAGAACGCCCCGTCCTTTGCCGACCTGGATGAAGTGCTGGATATGTCCCCTGTAAAAAGCCGGGCCGCAAGGGAGAAACTTATCGATCAATACGGCAAGGAAACAGTAGACAAAATGATAGAAATATCTCGTAATTTTGAAAAAATAATCAACGACCTGGAAGAACGGGAAGTTGTTAAAAAAGACTGTCCATGATGAAACCATCCCTCCTTTCCGCAAGCGATAAAAAGAAGCTGAACCAGGCCGTCGAACACGAGCTGTTTGCTTCCAATTTTTATAAGTATGCTGCTTCTTGCTCCCAGAGACAAGGACTATTTGGGGCTCAGAAATTCTTTGAGAAAGAATCGGCAGACGAGTTAACTCATTATTTTAAGTTGCGCGACTTCTTTAACGACAGAGGGGACGAGGCGGATATGCCGCAGATTGACGCGGTGGAGTTTAAGGATGGCATTGACCTGATGGGAATCCTTGACGCCGCCTATGAGCTGGAGAAGGATCTTAGCGAGTTCTATAATGATTTCTACTTTGCCACAAAGGACGCCACAGTACAGGCCAGGATCCTGAAGTTTGTCAAGATACAGACAAAGGCTGTTGGCGAGTATGGCGACCTGATTGCACGCCTGGGCCTTGCAATGGAATGCTCGGGAGGTCTTATAATATTCGACCAAGAACTGGGAAACAAATAAAGTATGGCAAAGAAGAGTTTAATCCCTTGTGATTTTATTACGACAAAAGGGGGTAAGGAGGTGCGCCTTTCTTATGACCAGATGCGTCAATTCCTTTTTGACAACCCGGAGATGTGGACGCCGTCCAGTAGCCGGAAGATAGGGGTCGGGAAGATGCAGGCGTCCGAAGGCGGAAGGGATGTGAAGGATAACTTTAAAGAAACTATTGCCGAAAGACTGGGACAATTTGAAGAACGGATAAATGATAGAAATCAGCCATCAGTTCTTGAAGTTGCTGAAGCTGTTCTTCCAAAAGCTATTTTTAAAAGGTATCAAAGCCTTTATGAAATGGCGGCAAGGAATGATGTCCGAGTTGATAATGAAGCCCCTGGTTATGGAGCCGTTGCAAGTTATAAGCACAATCACGTACAATTACACGCCCCAACATTAAAAAGGTATTTAGAAAATTATGAAGAATTTGTTGAAACATTTAATCACGAAACCATCCATGGCTTAATTGTTCATGGCATTCGGGATAGATATTCTTTTTATAAAGAATTACAAAGTTTAATGAAAAATGTCGAAGATAATTTCGACAAAGCAAATGATGAGGTAAAAATTATTATTGCTTACATCCAAGACACCCGTAGAGAGTATAGTGTAGAAGATATTCAGGGGGCTACAGAGGAAGAGTTGGACAGTGAGCAATTCAGAGAAATTGGGGACCTTGAAGAACTAATTACCTATGCCTTTACAAATACAGAGTTTGCCAAATTTCTTGATAGTATTCCGGCGTCAAAAGACATAAAGGTTTCCGGCAAAACAATATTCGATCAACTCAAAAGTATTATTCGAGATTTCATTCAGTCATTGGTTAAAGGGCCTACGGCTCTTGATGAGATTAATGAAGCGCTAAACCAATATTTTGACACATCATTTAGGGAGGAGGACATTGCAGAACGAAATGAAAAGTATGGATGGGGCTTAAGGTTTGAGGCAACCAAAGACAGGCTCCAAGCCAGCGAAGGCGGCCGTGGAGGGCTCCCGGGAATCTCTGACCCCAATGTGAAGGGTGCCATTGTTAAGGCAGGCGAGATGTACCGCCGGGCCGGCAACAGCAAAACAGCAGCCATCAGCACCGGCATCCAATATCTCGTAGACAAAGGGTTCACTGAGCAGGAGGCTAAGGCCATCATCACGCCTTTAATCGAAAGGCTCATCACGCCTACGAACTCCAGCTCCACAACGTCCCCTGCCGGATGGATAGCCATCGATTACATCCCAAGAGAGGAAAGGGAGAAGATTAACATCGCCAGAACCACCGTAGAGAACATGAAGGCTCTCGGGGAGATGGCACTCAGGAACAACGAAGTTAATCCAGAGCAACTAACCCAAGCTTTTGCAGACGGACTCGCAAGGCCGCTAACGGCTGTAGAGGTGAGCGCGTTGGTGGCATACAAGGCTCGACTGCAAAACAAAATTGAAGAGGCGTACAAGGCCCTAAACGAAGAGAAGCGTTTTAAAAATACAAGCCAAATAGAAATTGAGGAGGCCAATGTTGCCAACCTTGAAAGACAGCTTCAAAACTATTACATAGCCTCCAGGAAAAGTGCCTATGAAATGGGCTTGGCCTTCAGGCTGCGTCAAATGCTTCTTGACCAGGACTACGAATTAATACAGGTTCAGCAGAAGTACAGGGCTAAATATGGTCCAATACCTGCTGAAACAAAAGCCGCTTTTGAAGAACTTGAGAAAAAGCGCCTGGAAATCTTAGAAAAGGAAAAGCAGCTCGAGGCCGATCGGGATGCGTTTGAGCGTGAGAAGACCATGGCCGGTTTAGTTCAAGAGGTGGAAGAGAAAAAGAAGGGACGAGACACTGGTGATAAAAATGACCAGTCGTTTATTGTTCGTACCATCTTGAATAATATAGCCAAAATCCCATCCATCTTTTCTCGATCAACAAAGGGCCAGGCTTCGGCCGGCCAGCGGGGTGGTGAACTAACCGACGGAGAGTATATCTGGGAGCAGGCTGTAACCATGGCCGCAGAAGAATTGGGTAAGACCTCAAAGCCAGACAAGGCGATGAAGGACTCCGCAATACAGAAGGGCCTTGAGTATATTAAAAGCACCAAGTGGTTTAAAGGGTTGTCTTCTGATGAGCAGAAGGAGGCTTCGGCTGCGTACTCGACTTTCATGAGGGCCAACACGAAGGACCCGGGCGTTGCCCTTACAGAAGACAATAGAATCACCATCTCCCACAAAACGCTTCGCGATTATACTGAGCGCGTTATGGAAGACAATCCGATGGACAAAGATGATCCGGACAGGTATAAGAAACTCATGGAGCTTGTGTCTAAGGAGATTCTGAAAGATATGGCTGCCGATCTTCCGCTTGGAACCAGTTGGCAGGACATCCGGGACGCCATTACAAAGTACGGGCAAACCAGCGAAGGGTCTCAGGAAGACCTGGAGATTGAAATCCGGAAGATGAAGGAGCTTGGAAGAAAGATGGCCCAGCTCGAAGCTGTTCTTTCTGGAAACAAGCCCTTGAAGTCTGGCTATATAAGAGACCCTCAATCCCCGGAAGCCAGGGAACTTGTTCAGCAAATCAATGAAGGGCTGAAGAAGCTGGCCTTGAATGAAATGGAGAGTGACGCCTATCTGAGAAGCAGCCTTGATAAAATAAAGACATCTCTTCGGAATCAAATCGAGGACCTTGACCGCCAAATAAAAGCAGGCAAGCGCACGGTTAAGAACAAGTCCAAGGTTCTTTATGACGAAGAGGCTACGGGGTTAAAAGAGTTGAGAGACCTTTTGCAAAAGCAGCTCGATACAATCGATCCAAGGAATAAGAAAATAAGTGCAGAGGCCCAGCTAAACAATTTGATAGCCGGGCTTGAGAAATCTATTCTTGAGTACGAAAGGCGAATAAAGGAAAAGGATTTTAGCGCATTTAAGAAGGTTAAAACCATGATTGAAGGGCTTCCGAATACAAATAAGTATAAGGACCTGAAAAAACAGCGTGACGACCTTAGGAAGCAGTTGGCCGATTTGAAGAAGGGACCACCGAAATCCCCCCTTCAAAAGAAATTGGATGATCTACAGGATGAGTACGACAGCCTTTTGGATGGCACATACCAGCCAAAAACTCCTCCCGTTCAGTACAATGACCCACGCCTAAATGATTTGAGAGATAAGATAAGCGCTCTTAAAACTCAGCTTGGGTACAAAAAAACTCCTGAGGATATTAAAATTGCAAAGCTTCAAAAGGACCTTTCCGATCTTCTTGCCGGGAACGTAAAAACCAGAAGTGCCCCGTCTCCCGATTCGCCTCAGGCAACCGCACTGCGGAACCAGATACAAAACCTTAAGGATATGCGAGGCGACACCGCCCGGGCGGAATTGGCAAGAGCAATTAAGGCAAAGCAAACGCAGCTCAATAAGATTGACGAACGGATCCATAAGCTAAGGACCACCGGCCAGGACGTTGTGGGCAAGGCCAAGATACAAAGCGCCATCATTGATGACATTCAGCTTGAAATTGATGATAGAAAAGAGATCCTTAAGCAACTTTTAGAACAGCATGGCATTACGGTGCAGAAGCTTCTTGCCGCCGAAAAGAAGAGGATTAACAGGCTCATCGATGCAAAAGAAAAGCGGATGCGCGAAAAGAACTTTGGTCCAAAGATAAGCACCACAAGGAGATTGACTCCGGATGAGTACGACCAAGAGTTGCGCGACCTTCAAATTCAAAAGCAATTGGTTTATGATAGATATGAGGAGGCTTTTTATAGGGCCGAACTCGATAAAAGGCCGAAATGGCGAAAATATTTTATTGACCCTATTCTTGCTGTTTGGGACTTGCCAAAGTCGGCCGTTTCTGGTCTTGACATGAGCGCCCCGTTACGTCAGGGATTATTCCTGGTGTTATCAGAAAGCCCGGTCAAAACTTTTAAAGCGTTTAGGTTTATGTTTGAAGCAACGTTTTCAAATATAACCGACGAGGCTGCTGTAGGTAAAAAGTATGACGAATGGATGGCCTCTGTTAAATCGTCTCCAAACTATCAACTATTGAAAGCATCCGGGCTCTACCTGGCAGACCAGACGGCAAAGGGGCGGGCGGCTGAAGATGCTTTTACAAATAACCTGATCAACTACATCCCATTTATAGAAAAACCTGTAATGGGATTCTCGCTACACCTTTATAAGCGAAGTGAGATTGCGTATAATGCGTTTCTAAACTATATGCGTTATTCGGTTTTTATGGACACTGTGGAGTCCCTGGGCGCCCTGGATAATCCGATTACATTCCAAACACACCCGGAAGAATTTAAGGCCATCGCAGAGGGAATTAATATTGCCACCGGGCGGCCACACCTTGGTAGGGCGGATGCCGTTGCTGATATTTTTAATAAGGTTCTTTTTTCTGTAAGGCTGGTTTGGTCCCGGTTCGTTTTCCTATTCACTCCAGCTCGAGCTGCGTTCCTTCCGCCGGCAGCACGAAAGGTTGAGCTTATAAGATATGGCAAGGCAATGTCGTCGCTTGCGGCTATTATGGCAATGATGGCTTTGTACATGAACAACGATGATGACGATGAAACCTCCGTTGAGCTTGATCCGCGGGGTAAGTTCCTAAACGTTAATCTGAATGATAACTCATCTTTTAATCTGACCGCAGGGCTTAGTCAATGGGCTTCGTTTTTGACAAAGTTATTCTCCAGTAAATACAAAAAAGCAAGCACCGGAGAGATAAGAGATTTGGGTCAAACAGTATATGATCCAAATGCGCTTGATGTTATAGCTCAATTTGTGGCCGGTAAAGCAGCACCAACGCCGCGATTACTTCTGGAGTATAAATTGGCAAAAGCAAATCCAGAGGAGGAGGGCAAGATGATTACGTCTTTTGGAGAAGACTACAGCTTATATTCTTCTTTAGGAGCCCTTGCTGTCCCGTTAATCATTCCGGAAGCCTTAAGGGCTAACGAGAAGAATGAATTGCTAACGGCAATGGGGCTTGGTACGGCAGCCTTTTTCGGAGTGACGATTAATGTAAAGTCGGATAAGTACAAACTACCTTCCGAGATTATGAAGGAAACTTTGGATCCCACAGGAAAGGATTACAAGACAGATACTGAAAAGGCAAAGATTGCTATCAAAGAAGGGAATCTTGGCACTCTTAAAAAGATAGTTGACAAGCAGGCGCCTCTTTTTGCCAACTACAAAATGATAACAAATCCCGATCCGGAGCTTGCCAAATCCATGTACGCAGAAAGTCTTATAAAGTCCTATCAAGATGATAATTTGCTTCTGAAGACTGGCTTAAAAACGGACGAAATGCGGCAGATGTTTTTCTTTAATATGTCTGGGGCCGCTCTTCCGGAGATAATGGAGTCTAATGCCGACAGAAAGCAAATGATTGAAAAGATGCGGAATGATTTGATTGAAAAATTCAAAAGCATTCCGGAAGCCACTCGTCAAAACATATTGGGTCAGTATCAAAAGAAGGCTGAAGAATTGGATCGTGTTGTGGCCTTGTTCAATAAGATGGACTTAAAGTTTAAAGACCAAAAGACCGGCGAGTACAAAAAAGTAAAATGGGAGGAATTTCTGGGCACCGTTAAGTGGTACAGAGATTATAAGTATTTTTACACCATGTACCCGGAGTTCAGGGCAAACGATGGCAAAAAATAAAGAGGCAAAATGATACACAGGATCGATAGGGTTAACCCGGATGTAGACGACAGAGTGATAAAGCCAAACGAGGCGAGGGAGGCAATAAACCTTCGTTTCGGGGCGTCCACAGA
>Ga0315901_10001695_pt1 | contig 31596 bp, 45 predicted proteins | sample LakEriMetagenome_10_FD_203761 | JGI IMG/M metagenome (GOLD analysis project Ga0315901, IMG submission 203761) | Freshwater fungal communities from buoy surface, Lake Erie, Ohio, United States - Buoy 2 MA116 | ecosystem: Environmental > Aquatic > Freshwater > Lake | place: USA: Lake Erie, Ohio...
CAAACACATCGTTGTTTGCATAAATTACGGTTGTTGTTTCTCCACTATGTGAGGCTGTTAGGGTATCTGTCACAAGTGCTCCGTAATTTCCATCATTAGGATCACCATACCATGCTGTAATTGTTTCTATCATTTTCCCAGATGGAGCATTGATGCTAAACGATCCATTTTCGTCTACTCTATAGGTATAATTAAATGGTAAAGGTGCTGCAACATAAGGTTCTGGAGCAGGTGCTACATATGTAGAACCAGTAACAACATTTGAATTTTCAGAGTAAAGAGAGAATGTATCATTGTCAGATCTGATATGAAATGACCATATAGTTCCTGCTGGCATAAGTCCATTTAGCAAGGAATTATCAATTGTAATTGTTGTATTTAAGGAATTTGGTCCGCCAACATTTCCAGTAGCAATTCCCCAGCCATTGCAACCAGTACAATTAAAACTAATCGCATATCTTTCTGGCTGAGTATTTCCAGTATTTGGAGGCTCCCAACTTAACACTGTTGATGTTTCTCCACTGCTAATTGTTAAATTTCTTGGGGCACCTATTGTTTTTACTACAGGTGCAACCTGAGTTGTGCTAAATACAGATGATGGGACTACTACCCAACCATCTCCAATATTCCATTGAAGACTACCATTTGATCCTCCGCCATTTTCATAAAACCATACGTCTATTGGAACCCAATCATTATTTGTCATGGCATATGAAACTGGCAAGCCACACTGTCCGCCTCTATCAAACCAGTTGTTTACGATTAGCTGTCCATTAATGTATAGTCTCATGCCATCATCAGAGCATGCTCTAAATTGTACAGTTAAGCCATTTGTTTGTTGTAAATATCCAGACCAATGATATTGATAGTCTTCTGAAACTCCTAATGGGCCGCTACTTCCATCATTAAAATCTATATAAGGAACAACTCCAAGAGATTGTCCCGTTGTGTTACATCCCTCTGGGGGAGATTGATTATAGTACCATCCACAATCGTATGCTTCTAAATTTAATCCCTGCACAGCATTTGCGGCTGGAATTGCAAGAAGCCAGCCAAATGAAAGTAGGCTGACAAGTAGTAATCTAAACTTTCTGCTCAATTAGGATCTCCTAAGTAACACACTTGTTGCATTACATAGTAATTATATCAGATTTAAGTTTTAATTACTTAGGATTATCAGTTTTATAAAAGCCTTGGCCCTTAAATTGTACGCCAAATGGGGTGAAGTGTCTAGACATTAAAGACTCACATTCTTCACAAACATATCCTGGGTCATCCTCAGAGATAGATCTTGTCACAGAAAGAAGTGCATGTGACTCATCTTCTGTACACTTATACTCATATACTGGCATTTTTATCCTTTGATTGTAGTGAGCCTTTTAAAGACTTGCTCAGGTCTCCTTCGGTAGCGAATCGAAGATTATTTAATTTTTAGAATCTTTGGCTTCTTTTCTGCTGGAACATTTCTAATTACTCTGATATGTAGCATACCATCTTTAAGTTCAACATTAGAAACTTCCATGTACTCACTTAGTTCAAAGATTCTAGTAAATTTACGTGCAGCTATTCCTTTATGAACAACCTCTGCATCAATTACCTCTGTGATTTCACCAGTAATCCAAAGACTTCCGTCCTCTATAGATACTGTTAAATCATCTTTTGTAAACCCAGCAACTGCTAGAGTTAGCTGATAGTTATCTTCGTCTAGCTTAAGTAAATCATACGGCGGGAAAGCAGTATTGTTTACCCTACTTAGACTATTAAATCGTTCCAACTCTCGGTTGAAACCAATAAAAAATGGATCCTTAAAAAGATCCATAGCAAATTGTGTTACCATTTTATTCCTCCTTCAAGCGAATAAGTTAATATATGGACCCTCTATTGAGCGATCCATATATTATTATAACAAAATATTTATAGTTTGTCTACTTCTTTTTAGCCCTTATCTTTGCAAGTGCCTCGAAGTCTTTTACTTTTGTGTCTCCTAGATATCCCCAAGCGTAACCATCAGCGATCATTTGCTCATTTATAGAAATACTTGATCCATCTAAATATACCCAGCCTAATATTCTTCCATATTTTTCTGAGCTATCCATTTTTTCTGTCTTTATCACAACGGTTTTAGCATCTTTAATTTTAGACTTAAGAAATTCTTTTGACTCCAGTCCTAAAACTTTTTCTGCTTTATCTGATGTACGGCTTTCTGGAGTATCTATACCAGCAAGTCTCACTCTTTGTGAATAAGATATACTAAATCCTAAATCAATGTCAACATCAATTGTATCTCCGTCAACAACATTAGTAACCTTTTTTACATAATATTCAAACATTTTTTATCCTATCCGTGTCTTTGATTTTCTGGATGCATTATTGTCATAGAATCAACATTGACTGTTGGTGGAAGTTCAATAATCCATCTAATGGCTTCAGCCACATCTTTTGCTTGTATTGCTATATCGTTTTTAACTTTTTGATTAGTATCTATGCTTCCTGGAGCTATTTGAGAAATCTTAATTCCAGATCCAGACATTTCTATTCTTAGCGTTTCTGCCAAAGATATGGCACCACGTTTTGCAGTTGAGTAGTGTCCACCTTTTTTATATGGATAGTATCCACAAATAGAAGTTATAATTATTATATCACCATAGCCATTTTTTTTCATAATGGGAATAACCATTTTAGAAAGACTCATTGGAGAAACAACATTTAAATTATATGCGTACTGCCATGACTCAGGCAAATCATTTTCTACTAAATATGATCCGCTGCCACCACCCGCATTATTAACTAATGCCACTATCTCTTTATCTTTTATATAATTTTGAAAATTATCATATAAAGAAAAGTCTGTAACATCCATTTGATAAGGATAAATGTTTTTATATTCAGAAAAAATAACATTCATTCTTTCAATGTTTCTAGAAACAGCGATAACGTTATACTTCGAGGAAAGGAGCTTGCATGTTTCTTCCCCGACACCACGGCTTGCCCCAGTTACAATTACATATTTATTTAACAAGCTTTTACTTTGCTACTACTGACTTTGCCCCGCCACCTTTTGTTGGCTTTGCTACTGCCGCTTTTTTGACTGGCGCTGCCTTCTTTGTTGTGGTATCTTTCTTAGTCTTTACTGGAGTTCCAAATGCTGGTCTTCCAAATCCTACAATGAATACTGGCTGGCTCTTACGAAGCTTTGAACCATTCTTCTTCTTGTATGCACGATTCTTAAGGCAAGCCTCTCCGCCGTTTCTCTGGTCTCCCTTTTTATCTGCTGAAGTATTTCCTTCTACAACATCTACCGTTCCATCTGCATTGACTGCAGTAACAATTCCTACATGAGAAATTCTATCGACGCCATCGTTTGGGAAATCAAAATAACATATATCTCCGACTGCTGGGGCTGCTGTTTCTACTGGCTGCCATGTTCCTGCTTTAATAAATGCTTGTGCTCCTGTTGGAGTATAAACTGTATTTGGAACTTTTACTCCTGCTTCGTTAGCACACCACATTACGAATGATCCACACCATGGCTGAAAGTTAGCCTTAGCAAACTTTCCATACTTTGTTTCATTATCTTTTGGACCTTCAATGTATCCAATTTCTCCCAGTGCTACTTCTACTAGTCTTGCTGCTGATCCTTGTACCGCTGTCATTTTGATTTCCTCCCAGAAATTTTATTATATTTATTATACCATTTAATATTTTGTGCCCTCGGCTGGAATCGAACCAGCGACCTGCGGATTAGAAGTCCGTCGCTCTATCCCCTGAGCTACGAAGGCATTTTTATATGTCATCCTCAATAGGAATGATTCCGTATTCTTTGGCAACTACCCTGCCTTCTTCTGTTAACTCAAACTCTGCCTCTAAATTTTCATTGTATGTTATATTTACCAAGCCCATATCAAATAACTCCATGAATATCTTATCGATTTCTTCTACATGAACTTCCCATAGCTCTGGTGCAAGATCCTTGGCTAGTTCAGTTATCTTAAATATAAACTCGCCATCTTCTTCTATGCCAATAACTTCAATAACACCCATTTGAAGATACTCGTACATCTTGTCGTCGCTGTCTTCCATGTCTACCTTTCTGTACCCCCAGTGGGATTCGAACCTACGCTGGATGGATTTTAAGTCCACTGCCTCTACCGCTGGGCTATGAGGGCCTAACGTAATTGTATCAGATATTTTAAAATATTTAAAGAGTTTTTAAAGATTTATGCATCTTAATCTTGCAATTGAGTACAGTCTATAATGCTCAGAAAGATCCATCTGCTTTATATAATCTAAATTATTTATATACTTTGGTTTAGCCTTAGAAGAAATTAGCTTAAAGGGGTTTTGTGTTTCTTTATACCAAGCCTCGTATTCAGAAAAAGAATCTGATTTAATATCTAAAGTTCCATTAAATTTTTCACAGATGTATCTTACAACTTTTTCTGTGTCTTCTTTTAAATCTTCAAATTTAAAAAATATTGAGCAGTTTTCTAACATGAACCTATAATGGTCTAAGTATTGCTGTGCCCTATACATAAACATTCCGTTGTCTTCCATTGTATTGATTGATGAAAGGCAGTCTACTGGATTTCTAACTATTGTTATTATTGGATCAGACAAAATTTTTTGATAAAGTATTTCTGTAGGGTCATTTGCTTCTTTTATATCGTAATGAGTAAAGTTAACCTTCAAATTTGTATTTGTATTTATATACCAGTATAGCCAATGTCTTCCAGATCTTGGATAGGTTAACAGAGATATATTATTATCTTTACTTAGCTCTAGCATAACTTTTTCATTTTTATTTTAGTATCCCATAGCGTCAAGTATGCCGTTAACTATTTTTTGACTAAAAGGCTTTTTTAAATGATCCAGCTTAACTCCTTTATATCTTTCTCTTTCACAGTCTGGACAATCACTACATTCAAATGACTCATCCAGCCTATCAACCCCCAGTATGTTTTCAATAGATATTGGATCATTTAAGCCTTGATCGTTTACATATTTTTTTAAAAAGTATTTAAACTCCTGATGATATGGAAACCTGTCATCAAAATCATAGTTTGGATTTCCACTTCCTAAAGGATTTATAAATTGTGGAATTGGTTCTACAAATTGTATATTATATCCTTTAAAGAATGAAAGTGTTTTATTTACATACCTAGACACGGTTTCTTCTGTATTTTTTTCATGTGGTAGGTGTGCTTTAATATCAATATATCCAAATGACGGGAGTACGGTAAAATCTTCTTTAAGAGTTTTTAGGATGCAGGGAAATCCACCATTTGTGTATGTTGAAGAGTATGCTGTTGCACCTCTAAATCCAGAAAAATAAATTTTTTCTCTAAGTTCACGAGAAGTGGATACATGATACCCAACACAATCTGAAGGGTTTGGAAAATCTTCGTGGGGAGGCAGTGGGCTTTGACCCCAATTACAGTAGCTTACAATATCTGTTTTCCCAGATAATGCGAGTCTGAACTGATGACTATCTCCAATTGAATACAGCATGTTGTTACCTTTCTGTGCAACAGGTCGGACTTGAACCGACGATTACCGAATTATGAGTTCGGGGCTTTAACCAACTAAGCTACTGTTGCCTAGTTGTCTATTATATTAATTATTATTAAAATAGTCAATAGTGTTAATTGTTATAGGTTCTTTCTTCTGGCTTGTAGCCAGTTATATGAGCCCATTTCATATTAACCTCATGTAGTTGATCAGGGCTTGACACATTCATTTCTTGATCATCTAAATCTAAATAATGTAGGAATACCATTTTTAAATAATCCCCATCATTGAATTCTTTATGCATTCTCCAGTGATCTTGGTCCCTTGCATTTATTAGCAATGCACTGTTATCTATGAGAGTGTACGGTATTCCTTCAACATATATATCCCAAGACACATTCGAATCCAATTGACACAATATAGTCCCAGTAAAAGCACATGTGTCTTTGTGTGGACCCAGTTGTGGCATTCCAAATTCATTATTATATTCTACAAGTGTGAAGTATTTAAATGAATACCTTCTTTGATCTTTATCGGAAAATTCTTTAATTAAATCATTTGCTTTACTCAATATGCTATGAGGCAGATTGTCTATATCTTTATTAGAATAATCTAGCCTTGTTCTGCCCAAAAATGTTTGTACTTCAGTATCATCTTTTTTTAAGGAAACTGCAGTTTCGATATCTTTTATTTCATCCTTAGTAAAAACATTATAGATTATGTTATTTTTCATATTTCTCCCTCATTAATAAAATTATTTTACCTTTATATTTAGACTACTACTCAATTATATCATTTTTATCATTCATTAAAGGATGCCATTTTGTGCTTAAACTATTATTATTTATCTTAGTCTATTTAGCGTTTGAATCTTCAACAATTTGCTGTACAAATTCTGAAAAATGTTTCCTTATAGACCCGTTTGGGCGTGATCCTAGTGATGTCCATATCCTTTTATACTCTATAATATTGGAAAATGTGGTGGGGCACACAGTTATACCCTCGTACTCCCTTAATACTGTAGGTAGAGGTACATGCTTACCACAGCATTTACATTCTTTTGCTTTTTCTTGATATGTGCTCATAGTATTTCCATATTCTCTAGTGCTCTTGACATTTTATCTATCTCTCCCGCCAATCTTTCAGGCATTCTTGGTGCTCTAATTAAGTTATCTCTGTAAACCTCTTGATCTTCTTCTAAATAATTATCTTCAACAAAAGACTCGTATGTATGAATATTTACTTCATCATTTACATTAGGCCTTGTTCTGCTAATTGAATTGTATATTGCACCGCATACCGCATCAGCCAAGTCTTTAGACCCTTTTCTAGGGTGATCTACTCTGTCTCTCATAATTTTAAGCTGAAGTAGTTCATCTATGAGCAATGGTATATGCGGACCATGGAGTCTTTCTTCTAGAACTACCATTGCCATATCGTCATAATGTTTTTTAGCAACAGAAAGTATCTCTGTATTAATTCCATATTGTTTTAACTGCTGCATCATATCATGTGAGTTCCATCTGTCGAATGTGCAGACTGTTATATTAAATCCTCTAGTTCTTAAGGATAATATGTAATCTTTAACTTCTGTAAAATCTACAGACTTATCTGGTGTTGGCGTCCAATACCTAACAGCATCCACAGACACTATTGGGGCTGGCTGAGAGTATTCATTAGTTACCCTTACATTAACCCAGCTCTCAACATGTGCCATTGCTACTGCACAGTGGTCATGCTTTTGTGCTAAGTCTACATGTAGGAAATATTTTTTATCTGGGTCTGGCTTAAACCATTCCTCTAGTCTTCCAAATTTATCTACTGCAAGCCCTGTACTATTGAAAGCTTTCTCTACTTTTTCTCTAGACTTAAAGAAAGCATCAATCATTTCTGGAGGCATGCATGCAAATCTTCCAAGGGCGTCTAAAGAATTTTTATAAAAAGCTGTCTTAAAATCTTCTATGCTTCTAGTAGGATTTACCTCCCATGTTGGACGCCTTAAAGCATAAACCTTTGGTATCAAATATGAATTAATGTGATCTTCTTCCCATTCAATTTCAAATTCGTTTCCCTCTGTTCCATCTGGCAAGTCTTCGTCCATCTTAAATTTATAAGACCTAATAATAGTTTCTTTATCTGCAATTACAGAATTATAAAACTTTTGAATAGGATCATTTTTAAATCGTGGAAATGAAAGTAATATTACCTTTCCAAAGTCTGGGAAACGTGAGTCAACAGATGCACGATACATCTCATAAATAGCATCAGCTGTTTTAGCTTGGTCATGACCAGTCGTATTTTCAATTGCAAAACCTGAAATCTCATCAAGAATAACAACAATTACGTTATAGCCTTCCCATGCCTCACGCTCTGAGTGGCCAGAATGCACTGTTATAGCCTTGTCAAATTTCATCTTAGAGGCTTTTGGGTCGTACTTGCCAATGAACCATGGGGAGCGATCTATTCGTGTCTTAAAACCCTTAAAGAACACGTTGTTGGCCTGTTGTGAGTTAATTGCTATATTAAGAATATCAATTGAATCTCCAGGAGGCTTTCCATAATATGTAGCTGGATCCTTTAAACATAAAAGTAAATAAACAATATATGCAACAGCTATTGTAGAAGAATAATCTTTACCAGAACCTTTACCTAACTGGGCAATAACTTCTGTGCATGTTTGCTTATATATTCTTTCGCCTTCTTGCTCTCCAAATAGTTTCTTTAGGGTTGCTTCTTTATATATCTGAGAACTTTTTTCAATTAAAGTGTATTGTAATTCAGAAAGTGGTGGAAGACCTAGGTAGTCTGGACTAGTTACAAATGTCTGTAAATCTACTGGGCGCTCTTCAAACTCTTCGCCATCCAATATGTCAATTAAATCATCAAAACTAAATTCCACTGACATTTTCCTCAATTACTACTGCCTCTACAATTCCAGTAATTTGAGAAAGCCTTTTAGCAACTTCCATTTTACATTTTGGACAGGTAGAGGTAACTTCTTTTAATATCTTAACAAGCACTTCTTGTTTTCTTTCCGCTTCTGCAACCTGTGTGGCAAGTTCGTTATTCTCAAGAACGCCGACGGACTGAAGCATTGCAATTCTTTTAGTCTCTATATCTGCAATAAGCTTAAGCGCTCCAGATTTAATGGCTAATTGGCCAGATTGATCTGCCTCATCAACTGTCTTCCACGCCTCTTTGATAAGCATTGCATAATGCTGGTCTGCACCAGAAATAGCCTCTTTTGCCCTATCACGAACAGCATTGTCATTATGAACAATGTTCTTCCATTCATCTATAAGCTCGACCACTTCTTTTCTCTGAAGTCCAGTTATAGTTGCAATTTGGGTAGGGTTATTTCCCTGTAGTAATTTTTCTACTACATTATTCATTCTATCCATGTGCTGAGGAAGGTCAATTTCCATTGTCATTATATAAGTATACCATATTTTAGTTGACTAAGATTGATTAGCAATTTTAAGAAGAATTAAATATCCAATTAAATCATCTATATCATTGTCTCCAGCAAAGCCCTGTGCATGACTAATTCTATTTAACTTATCGTCAATACGAACTTTAAGCTGCTCTACCGAATTAGATGTAGCAAATAGCCTCATCGGATTTAATGCTGAATCTCCATATGATATATTCTTTTTAATTAACATCTCTGATACTTCTAGGCATTGATTAAGAATCTTATTGCCTGATGGAGCATCTGTTGCTATTACCTGTAGATCTGTAATCCACATTTGGTAGCCTTTATCTTTTTGTGGGTATCCCGCCATTTTATTCCATTTCTTTATATAGTTTTTTTAAGCCTTTTAATGTGCCAATGTCCATGTACTGTCCCCCTGGTTTTACGGCACGAATATCTAAATTCATATCAATCCATTCCTGAATTTGTTTGCCTGGATGATCTAAATCTGCATCTACATATCTTATCAAATTTTTTCTAAATAGCATAGTGCCCCACATATACTCATATTCGCAGTCTTGAACTTTATCTTTAGAAGACAGAACCTTGTCTCCAGATAAAGATATCTGCCCAACTCTTCCCTTTAGGTCATCTGTACATTCCCATGCTCCGAGAACTACATCCCCCTCTGACTTAATCATTTCTTTATATATATTTGTCTGGGCACCCAATATAAATGTATCTGGCATTCCAATAAAAACTGTGTGGTTATGTTCTCCTACCATAAATTTTACGGCATCAGACATAGTTGAAGGCTCACGCACAATAAGTTTAATATTCATATCCATATTCTGAATAATAGGAACCCATTCAGCTCTTGTTGATACCCTAACTTCATCACAAACTTCTAGCATTTGCTCTACATGCCATTGTAAAAGGGATCTCTCATCTGAAATTGGTAAGCAAAATTTAGGTATGCCTCCAACTCTAGATGCTTTACCAGATGCTGGTAGAATTCCTATAACACTCATTTATTATTTCCTTGACTTTCTTGCACATCTTTAACAGTTAAATTTTCAAAAATTGAATCTTTTTTCCATGCTACGTAATTTTCTAATCTTCCGTCTCCCCAATAAAGGTGCTTAACATCTTTATCTAATAACCTTCGAGCATCGTCTCCTCCAAAGCTAAAAAATTTATTTTCTTTTGCTACTGGTAAATTATTGAATTCAATTGTGCGCTGCTTTAAATCTCCGTTATACCCATCTTCTATGCTCATTGATTTAAATAAGCTATCGGTAAACATTGCTACGTCTGTATAGTAATGAACCATATGCTGTTGCTCTACAATACCGTTTCTTGCTCTTTCTACAGCCATGCTAATAGCATCTTCTAAAAACTTATGTCCTTTAGAAGAAGCAATTACCTGAGTGGCATACCATGGTGTGTTTCCTTCTAAATCAAGAATCATGTCGTATTTAGGGTCTAACCAAGTATCTATTGGATTTATGCACTCTGTATCTAAATCAGCGTACACTCCACCATTAATATAAAGAATAGCAAATCTCCACAAACCAGCCTTCATTACTCCGAGTGGATACTTCATGTATGTATCAAAAACTTCTCCTCCAAATTCAGTTCTAAAAAAGTCTTCTCTGTCTTGACCGCTCATATATCCATGAGACCAATCTGGATTTATATTTTTCCAAGTTTCTAAACTTTGCTGTGCCTGTAAAGGCAAGCCCTCGATAGGCGTCTCGTATGTTTGCCATATTGTTTTTGATATCATATATTTGTGCTCCTAATTACCTCTGGGTCTATCCACCAATCCTCAAACACTCTGTCTGGGGAACTATCATCAACATTTTCTACTAAAAGCTTATATCCTAAAGAAGACAATATATCGATTGACTCTTTTTTAATCTCTTTGTTTGATGGATCTGCATACAAATCGTGTTCATATGTTATTACAGAAAATCTATATTCATCTAAGGGCATTTGTTTTAATGCTGCTAGGGTTTGATGAGCTGGTTCTATGTCGAGCTGTAAGTAGTCTATTTGTTTTGGAAATTTGTTTTCTTTAAAATATTTTAAATAGTCAAATTTTGTAGCATCTGTAGAAATGCATTTATTTTTTCTTACATTATTATAATTATCAACTAGGCTTTGATCCCAATCAAAACCTACTCCATTCCAATCATACTCTGTTTCCAATAAGTAGGTATTATTATATATTATAGGATCATTAGAGCCAACTTCAACATACCAACCATTTCTTTTTTCATTTAAAACATTTAATACAAATGAATCCTGCTTGGCTTGCCCATTGCCATTTTTATATATTTTCATCTTTTTTTAATTAATCCAAACTGGTCTAGGTATCTTTGAATAGTCATTACAGATACATTACATTCTTTAGCTATTTCTGTTACTGTCTTTTTTTGAACTATGTATCTTCTATATAGCCAATCCTTACTTTGGTAAAATTTCATCTCTCTGTTAACACCTTATTAGCATAGTGTGCAATACCAAAACTATCTGCAACATCAAAATCATTTAAAGACAGATCATACTTTTTATTAAAGTAATCCACAGTCCTCTGCTTTCTCATATTTCTTATCTGATTTTTATACCATGAATCTGCATATCCTGGATGTTTTAGCCTTATAGCCGCTTTTTCATCTTTATTAGGATTTTTATTTCCTATATAAGCTTGCCATGCAGTAGGGCTAATGGTAATTACTTTTGCACCTGTAGACATAAGCTCAGCAATTACTACTCCGTACACATAAGATAATTTTATCACAGCATCTGGTGATCTGACAAGTACCGCACCCTCTACTACAATATAATCTGACTTTAATTCATTCAACATAACAGACATTTTTTTCTTTGCGTCATGTATTTTTTCATAAATGTCATTGCCGTATAGATCTATTTTTCCCCATTTAAGAGGAATATCATTTTCCATAAGGCAAAATGCTATTGAGTTTGTAGAGGCATCTATACCCAATACTCTATGTGCTTTAACTTTTATAAGGTCAGCTAATTTCATTTATCCGACCCAATATATTTTTTTTATTATTTAGGCTACCAATTTTTTCACATGAAGCACAAATATTGCTCTTATTATATCTACTTAGTCTGCTGCCACACTTTTTACAACCCCTAAATGCGCCATTTTTAATGGCCTTCTTTTCATAATACTTTTCCATGATTCTGCGATTAGTTGCAACTCTGCAACATTCATCGCAACAATACTTTTGATTATGTGTTTTAGAATCAAATTCTTTAGCACATTCTTTATTGCTGCATATCATATTACTGGCACCTCAAATAATTCTATCTGTACTGTACCAAGCTTGGCATCTTTTGCAAAACACTCTTTCTTTACTGGACAGTATGTACACGGCATTTTTGATTTTGTGGCACCTGAAGGTCTCATTGGAAGATCACCGCTCTGAAAATTATCCCAAACTTCTTGCATCCAAATAAATGTATCCTCAATAATTTTTTTATTTTTATCATTCATTGATACTGGTATTATTAAAATTTCTTGTGTATTTTTATTTTCATAAAGAAAGAATCCTTCTTTAGCATTCTTTAATTTCATATAAGTCAAAAGCTGAAGCATATGATTGGGTGAGGATTTCATTTCAGCCTGCCTAGCATCCCATACTTCTTGCTTAGCTGTTTTAATTTCTCCGATTACGGTCTCTCCATCATAGCTCATAATTAGATCTATGAATCCCCTGATTGGAGGATAATCATTAATTATTTCTTCTTCTTCTGATACAAACTCTGGCATTGTTGCTATAAGCTTTTGCAGTCTTTCATGAGCTTGGGTCCCTTGTGCCATATTAGCAACTGCGACAGCATCGTTATCATCAATAAACATAGCACCACTAAATGCCATATACCAATATCTGGGGCATCTTCCGTGTCCATAACCAAGCGAGCTTGGGCTAAAAGATTTTTTAGTCATCTCTCCATCTGCACGTTTTGTATTTCGATATGACTCATCGAGCAACTCGGCAAATCTTTCTGGGTCAAAGTGTTTCCCTGTGTGCTTTTTAAATTTAAGATTCTTGACTATATCTCTACCCATTATGAATTATACCTAACGACATACTTGAGTGCATCTACAAGTTTGTCTATAGACTCCTTTAGAGAATAGTACACATTCTTTTTATTGTTATTTATAGTTCCAGCCTTATCTTTAGCTATTGTAGAATAATATGAGGCAAGTACGGCAAATTTTGTAGACATTGCCTGCAACTCCATTATAAGCATTGGAGATTTAGCGGAGGGAACATCGGGATTCATAAGTAATTTTACAACAATAGCCAGAGCTTTATCTAAGTGTTCGTCCTTCATAAACTCATGAAGATCATTGAACTCTGTGATGTCGCTAATAAGCTCTAATGTATTTTTATCTTCTATCATTTTTTATCCCTCTGCCTATTTTGTCTACAAAAGCTCTCAGTGCGTATCCTGTTGCAATTCCCACAATAATACTCATCATAAATACTTCTATCATAAATCTCTGCCATCTATATATATATCTTGATTTTCATTAATGTACAGTGGAAAAAGGTTTTTGCCTTCTATTGGCTTTTGTCCAGCCCTTACAACTTGTCTACCTACCTCACCAGAATCTACTGTTTTTTTAATTCTATCCAGCTCCATATTATTCCATTTTTCTTCACCATGCTCTAGCACACCTTTTTGCCAGGCTTCTGATCCTTTATAATAATGTATGGCAAATGTTCTAAAAAATATTTTATTATTACCAGATCTAACTGCCTTTGCAGAATGCCAATAAGGTTTTCCAGAAGGGAAAATTGTAATATCCCCAGCTTTTGGCTTATATGTTATAAGTTTATTTTCTCTTTCATCTATAAACTCAATTTCGCCACCTTCATAGTCATCATTTAGATAAACTGTAAAAGTTATAATCTGTTTTCCTCCTGAAGACTCTATTTTATGTTCATGAAAATCAGTATGATATCCAATAGCTAACTCATTATCAATAACTATATTATGTTTTAAAATTTCAATTACACCTAATCCAAGAGAATCATAGATGTCGTCAGTTAGTTCTGTGCTTTTTATTCCATAAGGCCAGCCGTCAATATGATCTTCGTCAGACATATAATCCTCATGAACTTTGCGTAATAGATTTACTATTTTTTGTTTCATTATAAATTCTTTTTTATTATCTGAATTTTCTGTAACTATTAGCCCTCTATTATTTAAAATACTTTTTGAACCATAGGTGTACCATGGCGTCCAACTATTAATTATACTTATGTCATCTTTTTCCATTGGCTGAATGCCGTGTTTATCTCTATAAGAAGACTCTTCTGGAGGTATTGCATAGTAGCTCTCAATACTATTTTCTGAATCTTTAATTATTTTTAGCATTTCATCAACTTCTTCAGACGAAAGCATATCTTTGTATACAACAACTTTAGGCATTATCTTAATTTTTTTCATGATTTTTCTCCCAACACTCTATTAGATCTTCTAATATCGACCACTCTATTATACCAAGCCTAACTCTGGATTCATTTCCTATAATAATTTTTAACGCTGGGTGCATATCTCTATCCACCCTAAAGGTATCTGTGCATATCTTTGACCATACATCTTTATTTAAAGTAAATGATCTGCTTGCCTCTTTATAGTCTACTAAAAAGCTTTTCCACTTAGCGTCACCCTTTTGATAATCACCACGGCCACTATTTTTTTGTGCCTTGGCCCCATCTCTTTTTACTTCTGATCTTTCTGACATTACTGAACCCTATACTGGTTATCATGTCCTTCTGGACATTTCCAAGTCATTGTTAATGTATTAGGGTCCCAGAATGCTTCTTCTGCATCTTTATCACATTTAGAGCATGGCTTTAACCCACTTATTTTTTCCAAACCTTCCTTATGAATAATTTCTGTTCTATTAAAAAATTCATTAAGATTTGGCATTTATTTCTCCAATCAAGCTGTCTACAACATTTGGATTTTCTCTTAAATATGCGACAGCCTTTGCACGTCCTTGAAAACGTTCGCCATTGATTGTATACCATGCTCCCCCCTTTTCAACAATACCGTACATCTCTGCAACATCTAGGGTTTCTCCCACTCTATCTACCCCCAAGAATTCTCCTTGGTAGTAGAAGTCATATTGTCCAGATAAATTTGGGGGGCTTGTCTTGCTGTAATCAACAATCCAATTAACTGGTCTTCCGACTCTTTGTTCGATAATTTTGTCGCCAACCTTAATGCCAGCTTTAATAGCATTAGCCTCAGCCTCAGAAGACCAAAGCTTAACGACTGTTGAGGAGAAGAACTTGACAGCCATTCCACCTGTGGGGATGTGACTAGCATGCATAGATCCAAATTGATTTCGTTGTTGTGAGATGAGAACAAGTAGTGTGTTTTTGTTTGCATAGTTTAACATTTTGACTGCGTGGGTCATATCCTTTGCTTCAGCGCCGATTTGCTTAGTGTCCTGCAAATCCTTCATTTCATTTCCGTCTTTTTCAAAATATATTGCTGGGAGTAATGCTGATATAGAATCAACCACTATTAGGTCAACTCCAGCATCCATAAGTTTAGTTGCAACATCTACCATATCATTAACTGTTTTTGCTGGAGAATAAATTAGCTTAGAGGAGTCTACTCCTAATGCCTCTGCCCAAGACTGATCATAGGAAGCTTCAGAATCTATCCACGCACATGTTTTGCCATCTTTTTGTGCCAGAGCTATCATCTGTAAGCAGAAAGAAGATTTTCCTGCAGACTTATTGCCCCAAACAAGAACTTGCCTGCCATAAGCAAACCCGCCCTTTAGGGCATCAGTTAGACCTATGCTAGGAGTTAATTGTTTTTCAATATGTATGTCCTGTGCAGACTGGACCCTAGCTCTTGTTTTTGGATCTAGCTTTGCTAAAATATTATCTATATCTATTGTCATATAATTACTTTCTATAATGTGGGCTGTTATAATCTATAAAGCCTACTTCTAAGTTACCTCTTGTGCATTGAAAGCCTATAGCATTTTCTGGTTTGTACCCATCGTCTTCGTACATAAGCTCAAAACCAAACTCTTTTTTATTAAAATCATATGTAACGCACATAGCACTACCGTTATTTGTAATAAAGTCATTAGGCCAAGACTGCTCATTTAAAAGATCTGTTAATAATTCTTCTGGAACAGAAATTTTTCCTTGATGCTTTAATATTGCAACAAAGGCGCTGGTGGCTCTAAGATTTTCAAATATAGTTTTAAGACTTTCATTATCCATCATATCAGTATACCATTAAAACAAATTGCCGTGAAGTAGTGGTCTATTGTTATTTACTTCCATTTTTTGATAAAGCATTTCATCTAAGCTATCTTCAATAAATGTAGCGTTCATCATTGCTGCATATAAATCTAATAGTCTAATAATAATGTCTGCCATTTCCTCTACGACTTCTTGGCTACCTTTATTTTTTCTAATAGCTTCTAAGACTTCAGTAACTTCAGAATGAATTAAAGCTAATTTATTTCCAATTTTGTCGTGATTAATTGGCCCATCCCAAAATCCTTTTTTAATTGCTGTTTCATGTAGTACCGCAGACAATGCATCTAAGCCATACTGAGAAACTAACCTATCTTCATTATTCGAAATCATTTACTAATTCCTTTTCTTCTAAGTCTTTATCTCTAAGCCTAAACGTAAAAGATTCTGTATCAGAATCATATGTTACTTTCATTTCTCTATTTTCTTGATTTGAATCTAAAAATGTAATTACTGGTACATTTATCTCTTTAAGGGTTGCTAAAATAGAAACCAATATATTACTGAGATTCATTCCTTCTATAAGTTGCTCTGGGTTATTGCTTGTCATATTATCTCCTTTATATTTAATGTGCCATCATCTAATTTAGATAGCACTACCTTACACTTCATTCCTTCACGCAATTTAGCAAGTGTCATCTTGTACATGGTAGGGAAGGCAATTGCTCTAATTAATTCTTTATCCTTATTTGCAAATACTATGTGGCTCATCATTTTACCCGCCTTTGTTTTAAATGGGGTAAAGTTAATAACCATATATTCATCTTCTTCTAAGTCATATTCTTTTCTGTAAAGATAATCCACAAAAAGATCTGAGCCGTTTGGATCTATATCTTTTACATTTATATATCTAGCAATTCTATTATCTCCTACAAGAATAAAATACATCTGGTTTGACTCAATTTGAGTATCTTCATGATGGAATAGACCAATTGTTCCAGTCTCGTCAACTAGCTCAACTCTTGCCCAACCAGTTCCACGTTTAATATTTTTAACCATACCAAACATTACAAATGAGCCTAGGTCATCAAAATCTTCAATTGGTCTTGCCTGTGCTTTAATTCTTGGGGGTATGCCCTCTAGATTAAATGTTGGTATCCCAAGATACTCATAGTAATTATCTTTTTCGTTTCCAGATCTTGGGTTATCCTCAAAAGCTGCTCCTCCGATTGCATTAAGTGCATCTATCGCCCTGCTATTAATACCACTTCCCTTTTTAGAAGCTTTAGAAATTAAATCAGCATAGTCTTTAAATGGACGTTGTGCCATAAGCTTATTTGCAATATTATCTGATATGAATTTAACTTCCGCTAAACCAAATCTAATTCCCTCATCTTGCAAGGAAAAGTATATGTCTGACTCGTTGACGTGTGGCAGCATTATTCGAAGCCCAAGTCTTTTTGCTTCGATTAAGTATTCAGTCCTAGCATCTTTATCATTTTCGTTTTTAAGGATCGAAAACATAAACTCAAGAGGATAATAAGTCTTAAGCCAAGCAGTATAATAAGAAAGCATGGAGTAAGCAACAGCATGAGAGCGATTAAAAGAATACCCAGCATGCGCTTCAAAATCATGCCAAAGCTCCGCCGCTTTCTTTTCTGAGATATGCTCAGAAGCCCCGCTAATAAACTTATCCTTGAACTGGTCGAACTCTTTTGCATCTTTCTTTTTACCAATGATCTTGCGAACCTTATCGGCTTCTGACCAAGACATCCCTCCTAGATATACACAGGCTTGCATAACCTGCTCCTGATAAATAATAACACCATATGTATTCTCGGTAAAGTCTTTCATTAATACATGGCTATAGTCTACTGCTTCTCTACCATTTTTACGATCAATATACGAAGCACCTACAGTATTCATTGCTCCTGGTCTTACTAAGGCATTTGAGGCAACCAAATCTTCAAACTTATCTACACCCATTTTCATAAGAAGATTTGTATATGGAGTTGCTTCCGCCTGGAATACACCCTTAGTATATCCTTCGCTTAACATTTGATAAACTTTTGGATCGTCCATAGTTAATTCTGAAAGATTAATCTGCTTTCCAGATCTATTTTTAATCGACCCCAATGTATCTGATATAACAGAAAGTGTTTTTAATCCTAGCGCATCAAGCTTAATCAAACCAATATCTGCAACAGTATCCATATCGTATGCTACAACTGGAATACGTCCAGAGACTTTATCTTGTGCGTCTTCACGAGATTCAACTGGAGCATACTTTCTTAGATCATCTTTTGCCACAACAACTCCTGCAGCATGAACACCTACAGATCTAATTCTGCCACGCAGTCTTTCTGCTAGCCATACAACTTCTGGGTACTTAGCTCTGAATTCTTTTGTATTCGGCGAACTTAAAAAGTCTTCGAATGTGTCAATTTGTTTTGTTGCACGATTTACTTCTTGAAGGGGAACCATAAATACACGAGCAGCATCTCTAATTACACCCTTATCTTTAAAGTATGTGTATGTAGAAATAGAAGCAACATGCTTAAACTTACCCTTTAAGTAATCTTTTACTTCCTTACGGCGTCTATCCTCAAAGTCTGTGTCAATATCTGGAAAATCATTTCGCTCTGGATTAATAAATCTAAAAAACAATAGGTTGTATTTAATTGGGTCTACATCTGTAATTCCTAGGGCATAGCAAACTAATGATCCCGCTGCAGAACCACGTCCTGGACCAACTCTAATTCCAGATTCTTTTGCCCAATTAATCATATCACCAACAACTAAAAAGTATGAGGCAAAGTTTTTAGAAGCAATAACCGATAACTCTTCTTCTAGCCTATCCATATAAATTGGGTCTGAAGCCTTCTGAAGGCTCTCTAAGCCCTTTACGGCCAGTGATCTTAGTCTTTCATCAGCATCTGTTTTTGGAACTGGCAGAAGGTCAAGGCCCTGATTAAAATCATAATCTCCAACCTTATTAGCAATCTCCATTGTATTTTCATATATATCAGTTCTATTTATATTAGATTTGTTAAAGTCTGACTCAATCTCAGATCTAGTTTGAATAAACAAATTGTAGTCTTGAAAAGATATTCTTCTGTCTGGGTATAAATAATTAAACCTGTCCAGCATATTCTTCATATTCTTAGACATATCAAAATCTATATCCTTATCAGCCTTGGGTGATGTAGATAAGATTAATAATGCTTCCTCAAGGATTCGATCTTCTTCTTTGGCAAAGTGTGCGTCTCCCGTTGCCACCGCTTTGATTCCAAGCTCATCAGCCAGCTCTAGTAATTTTGAGTTTATTTCTGCTGGGTTGTGAGATTGAACCTCAACATAAAAATCTTCGTGAAAAGTTTGCTTAAAGTCTTTGAGTATAAGCTTTGCTTCTGAGAATTCCTGACGTTCAATAGATTTGCTAATAAGCCCATTGAGACATCCAGACAATACAATGATGCCTTCCGCATATTCTTTTAACACCTCTCTGTCAATACGTGGCTTATGATAAAAGCCTTCGTTCCATGCAATTTCTTGCAGGGCATTTATATTTTCTAAACCCTTTTTATTTTTAGCCAAAAGAATGATGTGGTTGTAGGCCTGAATAGATTTATCTGTTTTAGACGACCTATCAAATCTGTCTGTCGGAGATATGTACGCCTCAACTCCTAAAATTGGCTTAATTCCTAATTCTTTTGCTGCGATCTGCATTTCACGATGTGAAGAAAGTGTTCCATGATCTGTGATTGCAATCGCCGTTTGTCCAGCATCTAATGCTGCTTGGCATAGCTCGGCAGGAGAATTAAGGCCATCCATCAATGAGTAGTATGAATGAACATGCAAATGTGTGAATGACATTAATTCTCCGCCTTAACTATTCTTTACCAGTCTAAGCTGCTGCTAGTTGCAGAGTTAGATTCTTCTTGGCTTCCGCCTTCTCCCATATAAAAAGCTTCTTGCTCTGCATACGGTACATGACGAACTGCTGTCTTTTCAAGATCAAAGAGTTCTAGTGATGAGAAGTCAAATGCTGACTCGTCTTTTGCTAATGGAATGATTGTATAGCTTGTATCGGTCTTTGTTCCGTTTCGCTTAATTCTCCACATTAGATTTGTGATTGATCCCATTTCACCAGCATACTCAATAAGTGTTGGTGTAATTGTTTTACCACTTGTACCTTGAGAAAGAATTGCAACATATGGCTCTTCTTTTCCATCATCCACCAAAACATTGATGTATAGACGTGTCTTTGCCTTCCAACCAGCCTTTGGATCCTTACGATGTTGTTCCTGTGCCCAATCACGGCCTTCTGACTCCATTGAATCTAGAGCTTTACGACGGTAGTCCTTTGGGTTTGTGTGCTCAAGAGCAATGAATCCGCATCCGAGCTTATCATTATATGTAGGTGAGTCTGGATCAAGCTCTTGGAGGAAGCGAATCTTAACACTTTCTCCATCTTCAATCTTCAGCCAGCGACCTTTATTTTCATCGCCACCACTATATGTTGGCTTATCTAGTGCCTTATTTAAGTCTTTTAGACCCTTTACTATACTCATTTATTTCTCCTTATAGTTGATGATATATATTCATCTGTTTAACTATTATATCATTAATGCCAAGATCTGTATTCTATGTCTGACACAGCATTTTTAATACAGTGTTTAATCTCTGCATCAGTCATATCACCAGCATCTTTTGCATCGTGTGGGTATATCTTACCATATTCATTGGATGCCCACAAGATGTCTTTCATTCTTAATTTATTAGATATACTCTTTCCTAATTCTCTACCAGCTAAATCTGCATCTGTCATTATTGTTATTCTATTAAAATGCCTATTTAATATTTGTTGCTGCTCTGTAGATAAAAATCCTCCTAGTGTAGCAACTACGTTTGGAAAACCTGCCTGATGAACACGAATAGCATCAAAGCTGGATTCCACAATTATGACATGATCCCCAATCTTTTTGGCACGATGTATATTAAATAATGTTTTGCTCTTAGGAAGATTAGTACTATTCTTAAAAGATTTTCCTTCTATTGACCTTCCAACAATTCCTATTGGCATACCATCTGGGCTGTGGACGGGAACGGTAACCATATCCATATTTTCAGAATATCCTAGACCAAAATAATCCATAGCCTCATGATTTATTCCACGAGAAATAAAATAGTCACAAGCCTTTAAACTATTAGATCTATCTTTAGATAGCTTATCCAGAATATCTTTACTAAACTCCTCAAACATGGGCTTCTCTTCCATTGCCTCTGCCAGTAGCTCATCAAAATTTTCTAGGGATTCCGTCTCTTTGGCAGATATAAATCGCAGTGATTCAAAGTCATTCTTCTGCATTGTGCGTTTAACTAGATCCAATAGGGTACCAGACTCTCCACATGAAGGGTTAAAGCAGATGAATGCACCTTTTTCACGGCTTACACTAAAGCTTGATGTATGTCTATTAGAATGAAATGGGCAGTAGCATAGAAAGTCATTAGATGTCTCTCCAACAATAGTAAGTCCTATTTCTTTTATAATTGACTTAATGTGTGCTGGCGAGTACTGCGTGGGATCAATTTCCCTTGTGTTATACCCTCTGATTGCCATGCCTTCTTCTTTCCTACGTATACGCCATATAGTGTCATTAAAAACACCCAGGTCTCTCCTGTGAATTCTACCGAAAAGTTAGTATCTATGTCAAGTACTCTTGCATATCCTTTTGACCTCATATCTTGTGATAATAAAGATTCGTATTGAGCTTTTATTCTTATCATATCTGAATCGTCTTTAAATTCAACCGTAACTTGAAATCTTTTAATTGGTTTATGATTCATCCTTAGACTTTCTAGGGTCCTCAAAGATTTCTTTAATAATACCTCTATTAATATCCCAGTCTAAATAAACTCCAAAATCATGTCCATGTCTATTCTTTCTAGAAACAACTTCAATCAAATTAGAGTCTGGATATCTGTGAATAGCCATAGCCATATCAGCATCGTACTCAATAGCCTTTGACCACGCAACCTGACTCATCATTGGTGGATTATCTCTATCAGAAATATCGTCTCCAGTTGCTGCAGTAATATCAATTACTGGTATATTGTTTCTAGTTGCTAAGTTTTTAAACTCACGAGACAAGTTCATATTACGCTCCGTGGGAGCCTTTGAATTATTGTTATCTGTAAACAACTGATGGTAATCAAGAATAACTAGGTCTGGCTTATGCTGATCAATTTTTGCCTGTACAGCATTAGGTGTTACCTGATTAAATCCCTCATTAGATACAAGAATAAATCCATTCTTATCCTGAAACTTTTTGCTAGACCAAGATCTGAAGTCATCTATATTGATGTCTCCCTTAGAGAAATCTGATGCTCTAAACAATCCAGAACCCAGCATTGTATAAATTCGATCACGCATATTCTCTGGAGTCATTTCAAGAGATATGATCATTGGCTTGAATCCCTGTTCCCAAGCCTTGCATGCTAGATAGGATGTAAACCATGTCTTACCTTTACCTGGCCAACCAATTGCAACAATTAAATGTCCTGGTGCCATTCCAGTTGGATAGGCTAAATCAATTGAGTCAAAGCCAGTTTTGATTCCTGGAGAACCACCCATTTCTGCAGAACGAATCTTTAGCGCCTCAATGTGCTTAATTGCACTTTCTGCATCAATAACATCTAGGTCACGAATATTACTAGTAAACTTATTTAGTGCTGATAGCTCTGACTGAAGATCTGCCAACACACGTGATGCAGCATCTTCTTTAAGCATTGAGCCACCACGAATAAGTATTCCCTTAAGTTTATTAGAAAGAAATTCATTCTTTAGTTTATCTAGATAATATCCAGTCTCCGCACTTGCCTTTGTATCTGGATCAAAGTCTTTGAAGCGTTCTTGTAGTACTCCAACTTCTGGAACAGCTTTAAACTTATAGTAATAGTTCTTTAAGGCATCCCATATGTCCCTATGTGATGTAAATAGATCATCTACGTTATCCGCAAGGAGTGTGCTAATATCTTTGTTCTTACATACAGCTGAAATTAATGTCGCTTCTGTATTCATTTGCTTTCTCCTTCCACCATCTTTTTAGTTGCTTCTCTAAGTAATCGTCTGCGTTCTACATCTTGATCTATATCATTTTTAACTTTTTCTATCTTATCAAAGTTTAAATAAAAGAATTGAAGCGGATGACCTTGCTTAGATAAAGTAAAGTAGTAGCTGAGCAACTTATAGGCATCATCAAATCCTACACTATCTATGACATCCTGCATAGCCCATTTTTCACGAAACTTATTTACCCTGATCTCTTGACCATACTTCTGCTTATATAAATTTTGGTATAAAGTGATAAGAATATAGGGCTGTCTATTATTTGACACTCTTAAGCTCTTCTTCTACTTCACGAGTCTTTTCAATAAGCTTATTCTCAACAAATGCATAAACTCTTTCTGTGGCAGCATCTACTGTTTCGCCATGCCTAATATCATCTTCAACCCCAATACCTATCTTGATACTTTCGTAGTTGCCAAGATTTCGTGTAAAAGATAGATCGACCTTAACCCTTGTTGTCATTACTCCGCCTTCCATACAGGGACATACTTACCGTCATTGGTCTTAGTATACAATATAACATTACTTTTGAGAAGGGCTAAAAGCTCTGCCTTAGATGGCAAATCTTTAGTGTGTCCTGCCTCTAAAATAAATTCATGTATCTGAACTATATCAGATTCGCTAAGCATATATTTAAACCAGGTACTATCTGGGTTTCCAATAGGGTATACCTTTTGCGGCGACTTTATTTTGCCAACCAAAATATACTCTTCAAGCGTGACCTTATGTCTATTTAAAATTCTACCAGCTTGCACTAGTGTATACGCATTTTCCATGCCTTTTGATACTAAGCTATAAGAATAAAGAACTCTTTTTTTATCTGGATAACACCAAGCAATTAGCTCGTCTTTTGCCCTAGACGACTTTAATACTTTATGAATTTTCCCATTTAAGAAGAAATAGAGAAATCTTTTTTGTATTCCGACTCTTTTTGATCTAGCCATTTTCCTAGTTTACTCGATTCCCTATTAATCATCCAGCGCTTTCCACACATCACACAATATAATTCTATATGTAGCTTCTGAGAAAAAACTCTATCTATGAATACTCTTCCATTACATTTTTTGCACCACATTATACTTTAAAAACCTTTCCATCTACAACGCATGAATAGTCTGGTGAAACATGAATCATTTGAATGTGAGGATAGTCATTTACAATATGAGCAATAGCAAAACCCTTTTGCCAGTCATGATGCTGACTATACTTCATTCCGTCACTCTTTTCATCACACATGTGACCAATTTCATATCCACGCAATGTTTCTCCTTCTCCATTATTTCGCAACTCATATGTTACCATATGTGAAGCAATTCTATGAGAGTGTCCACGAATTAACGATACCTGTAGATCTTCCATATCTTTTCTTACAGCTCCTGTGGCTGATACAGATAATCCATGGTGCACATGGATATCTCCAAAGCGTCGCTTTGGCAACTCATTATAATAAATATATTCATATCCTAATGAATCTAAACTCCATAAAGATTCTGGTGTTACTTCGCTAATATATTCTGGAAGTTTTGCGTCTACATAATTAAATACTCTAATGTCATGATTACCTAATGCTGAAAAAAGTTGTGCATCTGGAAGCATGTCTCTAGTCTTTGCGTAGAAATCTCTAGCACCCTTAGCTTCATGTCGCATCATTGGAACAATTAAGTCTCCGCTTTCAGTCTTATGATAATTTAAAAACTCTGCAGATCTACCCTCAGTATATTTACTATAGCATGCCTGATCATCTGTATCGCCTAAGTAATCTACTACATCTGGCTTAAACCATTTCATAACCTTAAACCAAAGCTCGATCATCTTATCATCCTGATACGGGAACTGCTGATCTGACGATAACATCCATTTTAAATCGTTTGACATTCATCTACCTTTATACGAAAAAAGTCACGGGATCGTGACTTTGAGGCTACAATATAATTGTAACATATTACATAGTACTGTCAATACTATTCTGTTTTCTCTTTTGAAACCAATAAGTAATTAATCCTAAAATTGCTTCTATCAATTGCTGGAGATGTTGAAACCCTGATTTGCGGCTTAGTTGTTGAACCCACAATAGAAAGAGTTGCTTGTACTCCTGCCTTTAATTCCGAACCGATACTTGTAACTATATATGCATTGGGCAATGTGCCTAGGCTAATTTCTGTTGATAGCCCAACGCCTTTCTTTATATCTACAAGTACAAACCCAGAATCAAATCGGGTTACTTGGCCAGTGTCTGATGTATTCTTCACTGCCTCTTCATACGCTACGATAATATTATGCTTAAGATCATTTAGCTTATTTGGGTCTAGAGGTTCGCCTTCATTGAACTCTACTGCTCTTAATTGCTGTGCCATTATAAGTTATCTCCTTGATCATGCATATTTGTTTCCATTTCGCTAACTTCTATAATCATATTTCTATCTAAACCATATGCATTAAATACATCTGGACTAACAATATGACGTCTTTTATTTTGTGATATTAAATATATTTTACCATCCGCTATATTCTTTATCAAGGTGCCGTCTCTAAATCCTAGCTTTCCCGCAATCTTCATTCCAGAAAGAGCTGACTCTTCTGCTAACACTGTAGGAAAGGACCAAGACTTCTCTGCCCTATCTGATACTAGCTTAAATAACTTTCCGTCTTTAACCCAATAGCATGCTTTCTTAGTCTTTACTGCAATGCCTGATGGGAAATTAGTCGGTAAGCTTACTGAGTGAATCTGAGTATTCTTGAAGAGCTTCATTTTTAGCCTTATCCATGAGTTGTGTAATATCTGCCCGTAAAATTGCAATCTGAGTTTCATAATTAGAAACTAGTTCTCCAATTCTTTGTTGTAGGGCGGTTATTACTAATTCCGCTTTATCCATTTTATTCCTGTTCTAAAGTAGTTTTTTCTGTTTCTAGAACACTAATCTTATCATCAAGATCGGAAATTTGCAATATCATTTCATTAATAGTTGCCTGATTTGGACTTGATACAGCATTTAGCTCTAATATTGTAAGATTCAAATTATACTTATTATAATTTAATGTCTTAATATGTTGATTTACAATTCCTATTTTTTCTTCATTAGTTAACTCTGATGTCATTTTTACCCTCCTTATTCATTATAGCATATTATTTCTTTTATTTAAATCCGTCCAGAATATTGAAACTGTATATCTGGTTCCACTTATAACTGCTTTTACTCCGTGTAGAGTATTTTCGTCACCCTTAAATGTCACTAACATTCCTGGCTCTGGCTTTATAGAAAAATTGTTATATTGAGGAAACCAAAGCTCTCCGCCTTCATAATCATTATTTAAGTATATTAAAGAAGAAAAATGTTTTGTTTGGAACCTTCCCTCAAATGACTCAAGGTACGTCTTAGATATATTATTTTCTGCTAGCATATCGTAATCGTGGTGACCTTCATTTGATATAAAATAATCTAGGTGTGGGGCTTGCTCCCTTCCAACCCTCCATCTATTGACAAGATACTGCTCTGTTTTTACCTTAACACCAAACTTGTCTTCGGTAACCAATTTAGTTTTATTCTCAATATCTTTATAAAAATCTCTATCTAGTGGATATCTGCCATAAAATTCTTCATGTGTAAAGTTAATGCACATTCCGTCCCACTGTTTAATAGATGGCCATAAAATTTTATCAACATTTTCTTCTTTTGGATAATTAACTTTAAAATCAAGTCCCCACAGATCTTCTGAAAAATTTTTTGTTTCTAAAATTTTATCAATATCTGACTTATTAATAAAATTTTTTACTATTCTAATGTTTGGCTTTTCTAGGTCTATGTATCTCATGTCTATCCTATACACCTGTCGCAGTCCCAATATGTTCCAGTTGGACAGTTGAATGTAGGCTCAAAGCAATTAGAAGGTGGGCTTGCTGGTGGGCTTGGTGGATTTACTGGTGGGCTTGGTGGATTTACTGGTGGGCTTGGTGGATTTACTGGTGGAGTTGGCGGATCTACTGGTGGACTTGATGCTGGTGGAGTTGATGATGCTGGGGTTGCCGAAATTGTTCCAGAAGAAACAACTAAGGAGCTTCCAGCTGAATTAGATGCTGTTGCAAAAGCTTTAAATATATTTACTGGTGCAGTAGCATCATATGTAGTTATTGTATATGTGCATTCTGATGCTCCTCCCACTGAAAATGATACTATGTCACTAGTTGCAGTAGGAATAGATGGATGAATAGCGGTTCTTATAACTACGCTATATGATGTAGGAGACCCCGACCAGCCTGAAGTTGAAGCTGTAATTACGCTACCTGGTGTGCTGCCTCCTGTAAGAGAAACGGATCCACCTGTAGGAACTACTACTGCTGCCGTCCAAATAGCATAAAGAGTAAAGCTTTCTGTTGGAGTAAATACAGCCCCTGCTTGATAAGTATAGTATAAATCTCCAGAAATTGGATTTCTCCAATTACTAAATGTGTATCCATCCCTTGTTGGAGTTGGTGCTGTAACAGATTGTCCAGAATTAACTGTTGTTGATGTAGGTGATACAGTGCCACCATTTGCATTCCATGTAATTGTATATTGTACTACTGGCGGCTCAAGAACTATAGTATTTGAATTAGCTGATGCAGATCCCCCAGCATTACTTGCAGTAACTGCAACATAATATTCTCTTAGATATGATCCTGAATAGGCGTCTGAAGTATCTGCTTTTGTAACATCCCTTAAAAGAGTAATTGGCTGAGGGTCTGTTTGATACCATCTATATCTATAGGATGTTGGGCTGTTATTCCATGATCCTGATGTCACTGACATATTGTTGTTTGAAGAAATTGATAGCACTGGTGCAGATATATTAGAAGGCGGAGAAATTGCAGCACTTGTTGTAAGGCTATAGTTTGCAGATGCTGTATTTCCAGTAGAAGATGTTACCGTTACCGTTCCAGTATAAGTAGTTCCTGCAGTAAGCCCCGTTTTTGAAACAGATGTTTCATTAGTTCCAGATCCACTAAATGTACCCGTTGATGACCAAGAGCTCTGATTTGTTGAGGTCCAATTAATCGTTCCTGCTGTCTGAGAAACTCCAGTATTTGAACCCATTGTAATTGTTGGAGTTACTGGGGATACAACATTTTGTATAGTTACAGTACTACTTGTAGAAACAGTCTGTAGCGATGGAGATACATTAGTATTTGTTGCAGTCACAACAAATCTAAATGATCCTGTTGATGTTGCTGAAGAAGATGGAAAATCTCCTATAATTGGTGTATATGTTTTTGTATTAGAGGAGCCAACAGAAGGATTGGTTATAGTTCCAGTTGCATTAGATCCATTTCCATCTAACCATTGAAAGCCGTTATAGTATTGAAATTTATATGTTAGTACTGTAGCATTTGTCCATCTATAATTAGTTCCAGTAAGAGTGGCTGGCATAGTTGAAGAGCTTGTTGTTAATGTTACTGTTTGTGCTATTGATGGTTCATTTGAAGGTGCAAGAAAACCAAAGATGCTTTTCCATACTCCGCCGCTTCTTATATAAGCTTTAGTTATAGTCTTCCATGCTCCGCCTGATCTAAGGTATGCTTTATTAACATTTTTCCATTGAGATCCAGATCTTAATTTAATTGACATATAAACCTAAGAATTCTGATCCCAGACTAAAAGCACTGCCCCATTTTCTGCAGATGTATAATATATATTTTTGCTTGCTTCTGCGAAGTTTCCTTCTGATATAGTAAACATATTTCTAAGTCCGCCAGAATTTGTAGTTTCTGTTCCAGCAACCTGAGCAGATTTTCTTACCTGAACTTGTCTAGAGTTTAATCCATCTTCATATCCTAAAAATATTCTACCATTGCTTCCAGCGTTATCTGTCTCTATAATTTTTCTTGTTGTTCCAGATTCTGTTAAAACTAAAACAGTACCAGATGCAGTTAAAGAAAAATCTCCTAGCTCAAGTGCGCCTGTTGTTCCCATGTCTATTAATGCGTTCCCAGTTGCTGTTATTCCAGAAGAACCTATTTCCCATTTTGTAGTTGAGGATCCAAATGATCCTCCTGTGGCATTTACTACTCCTTTAACAGATAATGCGGTGCCGTCCCAACGAACATAATTATCTGTGCTTCCGATATCTATTACTGGTGTTGTTCCGTTGTAGCCGAGATACCATCCAGTATTTGAGCTTTCCCAGCTTGGCTTATTTGAATAAATTGCACCTAATCCAGAAGCAAGCTGTACTGCTCTGTTTATTGCAGACCCATCAGAATTAAATGTATTCTTAGTTCTATCATTTGCTGTTCCAGCTAGGGTAAGCGCCTCTCCCGCCGTTGATGCAGCTCCTGTTGCTGTTGATTGTGCTCCTGATGCTGTTGATGATATAGAATCTATGTCTCCTGGAGTGTATCCTCCAAATGCTACGTTACCAGCTAGGTCTGCTCTAAATACTGGAGAGTTTGCACTGTTGTAAACAGTAAGGCCAGAAAGAACTGCATATCCACCAGCTTCTGTAGAATTTACATTTGCGGATGAAAGCTCTATTCTAGAAGATCCTGCAGTTCCAGTTCTTAGCCATGACTGAAATTGTCCATTACCAGCCACTAAGTTTTCTATTGATATAAGTCCGTTTGTTAAGTCTATAAGATTGGCTTTTGTTGGGGCAATGGCAGTTGAATTTATTCTGGTGTAAGTTGTTGTACCGCTAACCTGATAGGGAATACCATTAGCATTTACTGCTAAATAATAAAGATATATTGAGGAGTCATATGCTTGTTGAGATGTTAAAGATAATACTTGTTTTAGTACGTCAAGCCCTATCGTTATTTTATTAGATGTTTGATCTACCGTCATTGATCCAACAAGCTTAGTGGATAAATTTGTAGTGGTATTAGAGCCTAGATCTGTTGTGCTTGCATATATATTTATTGCTTTAAATCCAGAAAATGTTTGGCTAGCATATGCCCCTGTCCACGCAACAGTTAATGCAAACGGTGCGGCTGAAGCAGAAAGTCCTGTAGGTAATGTAGGTGCTTCTATTGGTGTTCCATCTTCTACAGTTAATGTGACTGGTGATGTAGAGTTAGATAAGGTTCCTCTTGTGGTTACAGATCTTAGAGTAACATTGTATGTTCCAGCGGGAACCGCAATAGATACTGTTCCCTTTACTTTAAAAAATGCAACTGGATCTGATCCATCTCCAAAGGTGTCGTCTGCATCCTCTAGATATATATTAACACGGTCTACTCCAACCATGTCTACGTTATTAGAATCTTTACCATTCCAATAAATTATTATTTTGCCTGGTGCTGTTTTAAAGTCACCGCTAAATATATAAGGAACTGGAACTCCAGATTCTCCTGGAAGAACTAACTTTTTAACAGATGACCATTCACTAAAAGTTTTATCTTTATACTGCCATCTAAATTGTATTGGATAAGTTTCTGCTGGCTCAAGATCTGTGACGGTAACCAGAAAGTAATTTCCGTCTTCCTTGATTTCTGAAGTATCTTTAAGTAGATCTTGATATGCCATTTTAGAAGCTCAAATCCAGCTTATATTCTATATCTACCTGTCTACCGTTTAATTTTGTTAACGGAGTTGAAAGTATAGATCTGCTTATCAAACCGTATATTGGGTCAAATGTATCTTCGTCATTTATTCTTATTCCATCAAAAAAGACTTGTGATATCCCACTGGACGGCGTTATTAGGATTCCTATCTTAGTAATGTTATTTTTTTGTGGACTACCAACCGCATTTGAAAATAATGTATTCATTGATACTTCTGCAATTTTATCTCCAGTTGTAGAGCTAGAAATTTGTGCATAGTAATAGTCTGTATCAGTAGTATAAAACTTAATTCTAAAAGATGAAAGATTTGAATCATATTGTCTATATGCAACTGTAAGCGTATCAGCAGAGCTATATCCTGAAAAGTCTAATAGTGCATTTGTCTTGTATTCATTAGCAGCGCTATTATTGGAAGACATTCCTACTAAGAAGTCTCCAATTCTTGCATTAGAGGTAACCTCTTGCGCTGGTGAGCCAAGGGTGTCTACCCAGTCTGCTGGATTAGAAAAGTCAGATATAAATCTACTATCATAATTATTGGTTCCAGTTTTTGTTGAGGGATAAAGACCAATCTCTTTAATAATTCCAGATATATCTTGTGGTATAGTGGTTTTAAATATAGCAGAGTATGTAAATATTGGCTGACTATTTGAGTCCAATCCGTCTTGCTGTATATCAGTGCTTGAAAGAGTTACTTCAGTTCTATAAAACTCAAATCCTA
>Ga0315901_10001704_pt1 | contig 31519 bp, 27 predicted proteins | sample LakEriMetagenome_10_FD_203761 | JGI IMG/M metagenome (GOLD analysis project Ga0315901, IMG submission 203761) | Freshwater fungal communities from buoy surface, Lake Erie, Ohio, United States - Buoy 2 MA116 | ecosystem: Environmental > Aquatic > Freshwater > Lake | place: USA: Lake Erie, Ohio...
CCTTAACTTGGAATACAGGTCCGTATGTGGAAAGTTTTTGTAAAGTCGTCATAACCTAAATTTATTTAAAAGAGTTTAGATAACCAAATAATTGTGTTAACCAAGAGGATACATTAGGAATACTTTCCCCTAATTTATCATTATGATATAACTGAATAAAGATTGGTAAATTTAAACTATATGAGTTGTTAAATGCATCTTTTACCAGTTGCTTATTTTCAGGTGATAGGAAGTCTCCGTCTAAAGACATTAACTGTTGATTAATATACAGTTGACGACTTCTTTCTACAACAGATAAATATAATTTATTTTCATTAATTAATCCTGCTGATTTTTCAATTATACTATCTAAAGTAACTTTATTACCTGTTAATTCTGGGAATAGTTTAATTAGCTTTTTAGGTCCTAAACCAGTAACCCCAGGAACGTTATCAGATGCATCACCTAATAATATCTTATAATTTATAAAATTAATGCTGCTTACCCCAAATTCCTCAAGTACATCTTTTGGAGTATATAATTTCTTTTTAGTAGGGGAGTAAAGTGATACTTTAGGAGATACTAATTGAAGGAAGTCCTTATCAGCAGACATAATAGTTACCTTAGAGGTTTCACTATGTTTTTCAAATTTAGTAGCTAAATAACCAATAATATCATCTGCCTCTAGTCCATCTATACTAACAATTGTAATAGGTAAACATTGTAAATATTGAATCAAACGCTCCATTTGATTGTTAATACTCTCTTGTTCCTCATCTTTTGACTGGAATATAGAGTAATTAGTCATTCGGTTTGTATTTCTATTTGCCTTATAGTCAGGAAATAGATTTCGTCTTGCGTTTGAACCTCCAACACCGTCAAATACGATAATTACTTTAGTAGGATCACACATACGAATAGTGTATCCTATTGATTTTAAAAATCCTGTCAAACCACCAATATGATGTCCGTCAGGATTTATATGATTGATCATTGTAAACGACCTTAAAAATGTATTAAGGCCGTCTACGATCAATATTGAATTAAGTTCTTTGCGTATATCTGGCTGTATGTTAGAGAGTAATTGTTCATATTTACTCTTCTGCATCAGTGTCGATTATATCTTTTATGTTTTCTTCCATTTCGCTTTCTTCAACAACATCAAAATCAGTTGATCCTAAGATTTGCAACCACTCTTTTGAGTGTGCTTTCTTATATTCATCAATTGCTTTTTTATCGTCTTCAATAAAGCCGTGAACTGTCATTACTACAGTTCCTTTTGTTTGTACTCCAGTAACGTGGTTTTTATCAGCTGATATTTTAGTGCGTTTAGCAAATTCAACATCTTTACCATCCTTAGTTGCTTTAATCTTACTTGTACCACTATTGGTTACATTACCAAAGGTAATTACAAATGAAGAATCAAAGAACATAGTATCACCACCCTTATTTTTCAATTTAGGCATTTCCATTGGTGAATTTGGTTTAGCAACCCAAACCTTATTTACAGCAACGAATGTGTTAGTGTATGGTTGATTTTCTTTACGTGATAAAATAATCTTCTGATTGATAAAATTACCAAATTGTTGAGACATTGCTCCAGCATTCCACTCGTTGTTATTTTTATTTGATTCAATAGACAAACGACATGGTACTGATCCAACTGAATCCCATAGGAATAATAAATCAAATGGTAATTTACCTTTTGCTTGCTCGTTGAGTAGATCAGCAATAAATGCTGCTACATCCTCAATTGTATTGAGCGATCCTCTATCTACATAGATGAAGAAACCTTTATAATCTGTAATTTCACCTGTTTCTTTATCAACTACAGGATCCATTTCAAATCCCATTTGTTGAGCATGCTCCCAATTCCATTTCATCTCAGTAACAATAAAGACAGGCAATACACCCATCTTTTGTGCTGCTACTGCTGCCTCAAGCATCGCTGTTGTTTTACCTGTATCCGAGTGGCCACGTAACAAGGTTATGTGGCCCATCGGAATACCAGGAATAGACAGTACATCTTGAAACGCTTTCGAAAGTGGGATCCACTTTTGAGGTTTAAATTTTACAGACTGATCTAGAAATTTAGATTTCTTGAAAGCGTCAATATCAAAGGACTTTTTTAGTGACTCAGATACTACTGAGGTCAAACTACTGTCTTTTTTTGCCATAATTAATCATTAAATAAGTTGTCAAATTTGTCAGCGTTGCTAGTTTTAGCAGCGTTGTTTTCTAAAGTGTAAGCTGGTGTTACTGGCTTGTTGATCTCATTTAAGAAATCATCCTCTTCATCTTCATCTTTCGATGCGATTGGAGTTTCAGTAGCAGCTTCGTCTTCAGGATTTAACCACTTAGATAAGATGTCTTTTAAGGCATCGTAAGTGTACTTACGATTGATTCCTAAGATGTCAGGTTGTTCATCAAGCAATTTTGTTACGAGAGCAGCATCTTCTGAAATAGGAGATGTTTTAGGTTTTACACGTAAATTACATTTAATACCTTTTCTACCAGCAATTACATCTTCAGTAGCCTCAATTGTAAAGTCTCTACCATCTGTGATGTCAGTAAAATCACCATAATCATCATCAGCAGCGATACCAACGAGTTGATCATTAGTTAATTTACCAAATTCCCACAAACGAGCTCCTAAATGCTCTTCACCACGTACTACTACAGCAGCAAAGAAACGAGATTTAGGTTCGATCTTTTTTGCTAATTGCCAATCTTCCTTATCAGCTGATTTGCGCAATTGTTTTGCAAAATCAGCGATTGGATCAGCCTCTTTCCAATTGGTAAGAGCCAGAATTGGTCCTTTAGCAAATCCGTAATGGAATTGTACCTCACGGATAGGCCATGTCTTATCATACTTGTTAGGTAGGATACGTACTTGGTACTTGCCTGGTTTTGGTTTAAAGAAAATTTTAGTGTAATCAATTTTTTCACGGGTTTGATTTCCCTTGTTTTGAGCAGCGGCCAATTTCTGCTTAGCCAAATTTAAATCCATAACTGTTTTATTTTAAAATTAAATATACAACCTAATCTTTAAACTACCAAATTATCTAGCAGACAAATCTATGATCTTGTGGATTGCTGTATCTAATTTGCGCAGTTCAGGGCCGTTAGTGAGCAGTATACTATTTTTATAGTCGTGCCAATTAACGATATATTTAGTATCCAGTACACCTCCGTTTAGTTTCTTAATTAATGTATTAAGAGCATTAATGGTGTACAGTGTATTACTTTCTTTTTTGCGATGTAACAATATTGTGTTTGGTAACGGAGCATCAGACATATTACCCATATCAATATTATATGTACACATAAGTTCTTCGCTTTGAGGTGACTCAAGAATGAATATCTTATTATACAATATTGAATAGCGACGATTGATCGTGGTAATTACCGACTCTATTTCGTCCTTTGAGGTAAATGTGCAGAATAGTTTGTTCAAATCGTAAAATGTATTGTCCATCATAAATATTTATATTTTTTTCAAACCATGATATGTGATACCTTGTTTAATACCAACGGGGTATTCAAGTATATCTACAATTTCTTGTAATATGTCTCCATCCTCTTTAGCGTAATCAAATAAAAACGCATCATAGGTATACAGAACTAATTTAGTTTTTTTATCCTCTAAATATTTTAATATTAATTCTAATAATGTTATATTTGTTGCTGTTTCTGCGCTTTGAACGACGTAATTTAATAATTTAGCAGGTATCATATCAGGTAGCTCAATGCGTTTAAACGTTTTATTTTTAGTTGTTATGTAGCCACTACCTTTAAAGTCATCCCATAGCTCATCTGTAAATGTTGCTACATCTTTAAAAAATGGTTTATCACGATATTCGCTCCATACACCACCGTATAATTGTTTGAATGTTAATTCTTTGGCCTCTTGTGCACTTACACCAAGTAATCCACCTAAATAATCGTATGTATTTTGATCTTTAGGAAATTTAAAATCAATCATCTTACCTATCAAACGTGGGTGATATCCCTGAAAATCCATCTCAACAAATTTATCATTTGTAGGTTTATAGCACTCACGCTCGCCATTATCTTTATTTAATGCAGCATAGTTAGTATTATTAAATGTATTTGAGGGGCGTGAGGTAGTGGTGTATAAATTATATTGAGTATATACTTTACCTTTATGTAAATTAAATTCTGGGTATTGTAGTTTGTCCTTATAGAAATCAACAAAGCATGTTTTATCAACCTTTATACCATTTTTTTCAATTTGATAAAATACATGAGTAGTATGGAAATTTTGAAATTGAAGCTGTGTATCTAATAAATTATACTGTTGAATTAAAGATAATACCTCAGAAAACATTACCTCACTCTCCTCATAATGTTTACTAATTGGAATTAAACAATTGGTATTAGGCAAACTAGGATACTTATTATAATAATAATCAGTACACCTAGTGCCTGTACCAGTGTCAACGAAACTAATAAAATTAACATCAAACAGCTTGTCAGCCAGCGGATACATCCAATGTAGCGCTTTCTTTTTATTTAATACCCACAGATTACCTGTGTGTTCTAATAACCAATCTAATACCTCTACCTTATCAATACCAAACGATTCAGTATGATCAAGGCAAATGACATATCCTTTCTTATCATCAAGAGGACGAATATAAATTAAACTCAAATCGGTAAGTGCAGGATGGAAATTATTGTTTTTAGGAATAAACCTAATAAAGCAATCTCCAAACTTAGCAGGTAATTGAGATGATTTTTCTATAACGTAAAACATATAACATAACCTTTATGATTTAAATATAAGTAAAATTTTTTAGCCCACCAAACCACTATCTTCATTTTGTGGACGTACATAGGAGGTATTTACGAAGGTCTTTATACCAGGAATTTTCTTTTCAGCCTCGTTTAATTCAATATCGTTAAATCCACCTTTATAATTTAAAACAACAGAAATATAATATGGATTGTCTTTAAATTCATCATATGTTATTTTACTTATCTCTCTAATAATATTAGTGCTTGCATTGTAAGTAAAATATCTAACATCACTTTCGTATTTATAAATAAACGAAGCAGGTCTTTTATTACTTGGTTTTACTTTACTTAATGATCCGTAAATAAATGTTTTTGGATTTGTTAATGCAGTATTAACTTCTCTTCCTTTAGATCTAATTAATTCAGGAGCATTAATATCAAATTCTTTACCAGCAAAAAATTTATCATTAAACTCATAATAATATCCTTGATAAAATTTGTAGTTAAATGAAAATACAAATTCATCACCTGATGTATATTTTATTTCTATTGTATTTGCTGGTACTCTCATATTAGCAAGTTATTCCTGGTTTTTGATAATCGTAGTGATGTGATTCATTACCATTATTTATATTTTCAAATCCATATTTTGCTTTATTTTCTTGAATCCAAGCCCATTCTTTAGGTGTTTTAATTGGATTAATTCTAACACCATTTTTATCAGCCAAATCAACTGCTAATCCAAATCCATGATTTGATGTTCCTGGGGTTGCTGCTGGAATGCCTGACGCCGCTGATGCTGCTTTAATTCTTTCTTGATCATCACGTGTTCTATATGCTGAGTTAACCTTAATAAGAATACCAGCGCTAAAAGCATCAATTAATAGTGCTTCTAAATCTCTTATAGCATTAGGTTGAAGTCTAATACGTTTTTCATCACTTTGATTTACTGAGCTGTAGTGACGAGCATAAAGGCCAGGTCTTATACTTACTAAAATATCTTCTATAGCACCATTTGTTCTTACTTGACCACAAATAGATTTTTTAGCACCTCCAGAGGCTGATCTTCTGGTATTATTTATATCAGTTTTTGCTTTAGTTTCCAAATTTCCTTTTGGGTTTACAGTTACTAAATCATTAAAATTTAAAACACCACCTTGTGGATTATCTAATATAATAGTTTGAGCATCAATGTTAGTTGTCCAATCATTATCTTTAATAGAATGTCCTATACCTGTAATAGTATATCCTAATTTTGATCCTAATGATGCACCTTGATATCCTTTAGGCAATAAATCAGGGGGTATTTTAAATAAGTGACCTATTACTAATCCTCCAATACCATCCATAGTAACAGATAGTTTAGTAGGAATAATAGCTCTATTTTTAATATTTGATTTAGTTAAATTTTTAAAGAAATTAATTAAATCTTTTAATGAATTTTTATAATCACTTGCTTTATCAGCATCAAAATCTCCATCAGTAAACCAACCATAATCTTGATCTCCAAAAAAATCATATAGTGATTGAAGAGAGTCAGTTACACTTTGAAGTTGAGCTTTAACTTTTTCAAATGTAGGTTGATCAGGATCTATTGTTGGATCTGTTTTTTTAGGTATAATTCTATCTAATAAACCTTTATTAAAATCTAACATTGTATTATTATCAGTTGCCATAGCACCTCCACCTACTTGTGCTGCAATAGCTACTGTAGCTGATTGATCTGGGAATATTTGTGATTCTAGTTTGTAAGATCTAACTGTAGATTTTAAATTATGCATTTCTAATTGAAATATATTTTCATACACCTCAGATCTTGGTTTAGAATCAACATAATTAATATCTATAATGTATATTTTACTATCTTCAGGATCAACAAATAAATCAAAGTTATTTACATTACCATTAGCAGCCGAAACTTCAGATAATACACTTTTTAAAAAGTTATATAGATTAATATCTTTTTTCTCTTTAGTATCTAATGATTCTAAATTATTATCTAAAGCTAATCTAAATAAGAAATTTAAATTAACATATATATTTCCTATAATACCTAACTCTGTTTTCCAATCATTTTGATAAAAGTATGGTCTTATAATATTATTTAAATATTGTAGATTTTCTATAGCTTTAGTTTGTGATGATTCTAAAGCTTTTTTCTCTTTATTTAATTCAGCTTGTTGAGTAGCTACAGGATCTGATTTGGTAAATTCAACTGCCTTTCCAAAAGCCTCATTTACTTGTTGTGTACTTAACCCAGTAAGAAAATTTCTTTGTAAAAATGCAAATAATGAAACTTGATTTCCAACACCAGAGGCAGCTAATGTTTTATTTAATTTAGTATTATCAATATTGTTTATATCATCAATAGCGGAATTAATTAAATCAACATTTGCTGGTTTATTAATTTTATAGTTAGGGTTTTTTAACTTTTCAAAATGAAGTTTAGTTAATGCTCTAACTGTATCTGGATCTTGTTGTGTTTTTTGTTTAATATAATCAACAATAGCTTGTTTACTTTTAGCTGTTTTGGTTTTAGTACTAACAGCTATATAGTATATTTGATCTAATATATTATTTAAATCAGCATCGCTTAATTTACTTGAAAATGTAATTAAATTAAATCCCGTTGAGGAAGTAGGTGCTATTGTATCTGGATTAACTTTAAATCCATTAGCCCATACGGGGCTTTTAATTATAGCTACAGTTGGATCTACAGATAATTGTAAAGGATGTGCTAGACATAATAAATATCCATCTCCTGTTAGTGCATTAGATCCTGTATTATTAGTAACATATTCTCTATCTAATACTGAGCATTTTACAAAGGCACTTTTACTATTTGAGTCTTTAAATGTAACATAATTATTAATTACATTACATAAGCCTTCTAATGTAATGTATATTTGTTCATCACTAGCTCCAATTTTACCATTACTGCTAGCCTCTGCTGGGCCTCCAGATATGTTAAGTGTTTTTTTAAATAGATCGTAGTAACTAACAGATCCACTTACATTATCTTTAATAGTAAGGTTATCTCCTTTATCTTGTGTACCAGGCATTTTTTTATTTGCTATAGTATACAACTCATAAAATAAACCAGCTAGTACATTTTTAGAGTAATATTTTTTTAAATCAGGTAAATCCGATAATGATATATCTTCTACTCTAGGAGCAATTAATCCTGTTTTAGATATTCTATCTAAATCATTAAATGGAGCATAGTTAACTTTTAATGATTCCATTACCTCACCTACCGATATAATTTCAGTAGTACAATCATATCCACCATCATCACGAGCACTCCAGCTATAATTTTTAACATATCCAAACATTGCATCATAATTGCCGTCGTATTCTTTAACAGCATCATCATACAAATTTTTAAATATAGTTTCTTTATCGGGGGTATTATTTAAAATATCGTAATAATTGACATTTTTAGATAAATTTCCCTCATTATTTAGATATGGAGCCCATCCCCACTCTACAAGTACAGTATACCCTGGACGCATATAGAGTAATTCTAATTCTTCAAGTTGGCGAATATCCCAAGCAATAAAATTAACTGTTACCTCTCTTAGTGAACCGTATGCTGATTTAGATTTAACATCTATGCCTGTAATGCCAGGCATAGGGCGAATACCTAATCTGTTTGCAACAACACCACTTTGATTAATTAAACTATATGCTTGATTTCCTGTACCAACACCTACTCTAGCGGTATTTCCTTCATATAATACACCTCCTTGTAAAACGTGTTGTTTAGCTAATGTATTTGTGTAATTTTTTTCATCAGCTAAACTAGCACTTGTAGCAGGTACAGGTCCTGTATAAGTATTAACCGCAGAGGTCATTCTAATCCAGGCATTACGAGCATTTAAATACTGGATTGAAGTGGGGGTGCGTTCAACTAAGGCATCTTGTCTTACCTTTAGCTGATCTTGAATATCTTTTTTAAGTGTATCTTTAAATATTGACATAACATTATCTAGCTACGTTAAATTGTTTGTATTGATTTAATACAGCCGTTAAATTAGTAGGTATTCGTAATTGAGTACCTGGTGTTGGGTATAATGCACCTCTAGTAGCGTTATTATTAGCCATTGCTATAACCCACCACATAGTAGCATCACCATAATAAACATAAGCTAAGTTATCAAGTCTATCTCCTACATTAGTAATAACATACACATCAGACTCTGACAAAGGAATATTTGGGTAATATCTTCCCTTGTAGTAAGGTTTATCTGTAGTTTCAGTACGTAATATGATTTGATTTTCGTAGCGATTCATTTTAAATTATTTTAAAAACGACCTCCTGCACCTCCTCCTCCAAAACTACCACCTCTAAATCCTCCAAATCGAGATTTTGGAGCTACAGGAATAATTGGTTTTTTAACATAAGTATGATCAATTGGTTCTTTTATATCTGTTCTTCCTATAGGATATCTTACTAATGATCCAGTATCATTTGAAACTGGTGGTTGACGAACAGGTACAGGTTGAGGAGGTGGTGGTGTTTCTTCAGGTTGTGGTTCTGGTGGAACAGGAACAGGTTGTGGTTCTGGAGTTGGTTCTTTAAATATAAATCCACACTCATAATATTGAGGAAGATAATCATGAATAAAGGTAAATCCAAAGCTTACTTTTATATAGTAAGCTAATTGTATATCTAGATCCCAATTTGAATCCTGAATAGGGGAGAAATTTAAATTAGTAATAATGCCAGGTTGATTATTAATATAGTTTCCTATTTTTAATCTAGTAATAATACCACCAAGTAAATTATTTTCATACTTACCTGCTAATGTTGAGGCTAATTCACTTAATAAACAGTGTTTAACTATTAATTCCTCTCTATTGTAACATGGAATTTGAAATCCAATACTTGCTGTACGTTTAAATTCATTAAATACATAAAAACTTTCAGCACGGCCTACATATCTTGTATTACCCCAAGTACTATTATAATCTTCACTATATTCACTTAAATAACCTAAAAAGCTTAATACGTTTAAAGCCTCACCTGAAAATGGATCTAATGGGGTAAATCTTAGAGCCATTGTATCATCTGATACAACAATATCATTAGTTCTTTTAAATTTATCTTTTATTTGATCTGCTACATACTTTAAATCAGTAGCACCTCTATTTATAGTAAAGGTATTATCTGTTTTAAAGAAGTTTTGAGATATATTAGAGGTTTTATTTATTTGTGCTCTTAATTCAGAATATTTTTTAGCCGCCTGATTAGTATAAGGTATAACGTTTTGGTTAATTCCATTATTAATAGATTCAGTAGGCACATTACTAAAACGAGATAATCCTAAATCAGCACTTGCTGTTAAAGGATTACCAACGTTTATAGAAGAAGATATATCTGCATTTGATGCAGTATAATTAAGTAAAGTAGGAGGAGTATTATCTTTTAAACCAGGAAAACTTGTAGTTGATAATGTTGACCCTGAATAATTAGATAATGCTGTAAAGCTTTTTATATTTTGGCTAGCACTAGCTTCTTGTTGAGCAGCTACATATTTGCTACTTGTTGGATCACCAACAGCAGCAATGTATGTTTGAAATGATGCACTTAAAACATTTAATTCTTGTTTTAAATTAAATGGATTAGCACTTAAACTAGATGTACTAAGATTAGAAACACTATAGTCAAATGTTTGATAAAGTTTAACCTCAGGTAAATGTTGCTTAACATAATTTCTATTTTTAGCAAAATTTATTTTGGTTCCATCTTCGGTAAAACTATATCTTCTAATAAGAGTACTTCCTATACCATATATTGATCCAGGACCAGAAATATACTTATTAATTGTAAGTTGTTCTGGTTCTAGTTTTATTGGATTGAATGAAGCACCTGTTAAAGCACCTAATGCTTGAGAAATACGATTAACAGTATTAATTACATTTCTGCTTTGAGTAGGATTAGGTTTATTATCGCCTAATTGAAATTTACTTCTATATCCTACTAATCTATTGTTTTTACCATCTCCGTAGTTATTATATTCAGCTACGTTAATGTATTTTGTATCATCGTTTTGAACAGGTAATAAACCATGTCTAACAATATGTTGCCCAAATGCATTTACAGGCACTTGAGCTAATGTGTTTATACCTAAGTTGTATATGCGAGTAGGTCCTACAGCATTAACAATTTTATTTGCTGTATTAACTATAAAGTTACCTACATTTCTTAATAACCCACTACCAGAGGTAGGATTATCAGTTCTTAATTTTTTATATTCTAATTGGGGTTGGGAAAGTTGTAAGCCAACTTGCTTAACTATAAATAATGGACCTTGTGGAAGATTAGTTAGGAATTTGCCTATACGAAGAGTATCAACGATTGAAGCATTAGCAGCACCTACAGCTCCACCTCTAATTAAACCATCATCGAATTTAGTTAATCGAAAACGGTTAAAACCAGTATCAACTTTGTTGATATCTACTTGAATGTAGGGTTGTCCGCTATTACCTCCTCCTGGTTGATCTTGTCCGTACTTAAGTGATTTTAAGTCCGTTTGTAGGTCAATTAAAGGCATCTTATACTATTAGTAGCGTCCGTCACGTGGACCTAAGTCTTTGTACTGACGTCCTGTTCTAGATTTGTACACTTGTGATACTACACCGTTTGGTGTTAAGTTGATCGCGTTTGGATCTAATTCATCTAATGTAGATGGTTGTGGTCTCATTGATAAGTTGCCTGGGATTAATCTCCAGGTAACAGGAGGTTGACCATCTACAGAGTATAAATTATGTAATGAGTTTGGTGGAACTGGATTAACACCAAAGTTAGCTGGTTGGCCACCTCTCATACTTAAAGTACCTTGTGTACGTAATTTGTCGATTAAACTCATGTTATTTAGTTTGATGTTTCGTATAAATATTTAATGGTTATGCTGCTTTGTAACTACCTTGTACTAGTGTTGAGCCAACCTTTTTACCATCCATGTTGATTGATGTATCTTTGTTGTATAATCTATCTACAGCAGTTCTTACTTCATTAATAGCTGCAATCATTGGTGTTAAATCAATTGAAGCTCCACCACCACCACCTAAATCAGTACCAGCAATTACAGTATCTTTATCGTTTAATTTAATAGCGCCTTCTGGTGCTAGTAATGTACGTTTACCATAGCCACCTTCGGATAGTACGTCATCACCTTTTTTGCTGTTTAATAAACCAAAACCAGCAGCGGTAATACCAGCAGCAGCCGCAGCTCCTAATCCAATTCCAATAACAGGAATAGAAGCTAAATTAGCATATGCTTTATAAGCAGCATATATAATAGCAGCACTTGCTACTCCTTTTATAAGTTTACCAACAATACCTAAACTATTAATTAAAGTTCCAAGTCCATTTCCAATCATTGATGTTAAATCATATATTAATTGGAAGGGTGCAGCTATTAAAGTAACTATTGATAGTGCATCTGTTAGCATATCTAAAATAGTACCTAATGGTCCTGCTATTAAATTACCAAAGAAATCCTGTAATTTAAGAATTGCTTGGTTAAATTTATCTTGTATATTATTTCTTTCTAAAGCTTTTGCTGCTTCTTCCTCTTGTACTTGAACTAATGATTTTCCACTAGCAATAGCTTCCTCTCTCTTTCTTAATGTTTCAGCTAATTGATCTGAGGTCATACCTACAGATTCAGCTAAAGCATTTTGTTGTAATCTATTTAATTTAGTAAATTCAGCTGCTGTACCTACATTTTTAGCTAATTCTTCGGTTAATGTTACTTGATCACCTGCTAATGCTGCTGCTCTTGCTCTTTCAAGATTAATTTGTCTACCTAATAATAATTCAGCCTTTAATTCACTTTCAATTGATCCACCAAAATCAAGTAATTTATCACCAGCAGCAGCAACCTGCTCTAAGGTCATACCAAATGCCTTAGCAGTTACTACTGCTTTAGCAATCATTTCTGGGTTGTTGCCTAGGTTGGCAGCTAACTGACCTGATATTTTAGAGGCTTCAGCAAGAGCTGCTTTGAAGTTAATACCAACTCGAAGTTGATTTCTTGCTGCTGTTAATCCTCTAACAAATGATCTATATGTTTCTTCAGATGATTTACCTGTTACTATAGCAAAACGTTGTATTTGAGCAGCTTCATCCGCCTGTAAGCCAACTTGTTTAGTTAATTTAGTCTGAGTGAGAAGCTGATCAGCACTATATTCATAAACAAACCCAGTTGCTTGGGCTAATTCGTTAAATGATTCAACTAAATTTTCTGTAGTAGCAAATATATTTCCTGATCCACGAGCAATAGCTGCTATGCTTTCTCTATATAGTTCAGCTCTTCCTCCTGCATATCCTAATGCTTTACCTAGTTCAACTGTTTGTTTATTAGCATCAAGTGCTTTTCCTACAAAGAAGGTAATTAAAGTAACTGGATCTGTTAATGATTTTTTAAAGCCTACTCCTAATTCTTTAGCAAATACTCCTAATGATCTAAATTTATTGTTTAAATTATTAGTTGAATCAATTGCTTTCTGCTTTATAGTATATGCTTTATCTTCTAATTCTAGTCTTTTTTTATCTGTTAATAAGCCTTGTTTTTCAAGCTCATTTTTTTCTTTTTCAATATCAAGAAGTTTATTTTTTATTTCTTCAGTAGATAAAGCATCTTGAATAAGTTGTTTATTAAATTCTTCAACAGCTTCTGTTGCTTCATTTATATTTAAAAAACTAGCTAATGAACCACCATATTGAGAAATAGTTTTACCTGCTGCTTGAGCAAGTCCGCCTAAATCTTTTCTAGTATCTGCTATTTGCTTAGTTAAATTAAGTTCTTTTTCTAATATAGGAATACCAGATTTTAATGCTTCTTCAGCATTAAGTAATAATTCGTTTTCTTTTTGTAACTCTTTTAATCGTTTTTCTTGTAATGAAGTTCTATCTTCTAAAGCACCTAATCTTTCAAATTCTCGTCTACGTTCTGTTTCAGATGCTTTTAATCGTGCTACTACAAACTCTAATTCTTGTTTTTCGAGTGCAAGACCGTTTTTTATTTTTTTAAAATTTTTATCAGTAAGGTCGTTATATCCTTTTTGATAAGAATTTAAATCTTGAGCAATATTGGTAAATTCTTTAAATGCTCCTTTACCAATTTTTAATAATAAATTTTGATTTTTTAATTCAGACGTTATATCCTGAAATGTTCTATATACATAATCTACATTATCTACAAGCTCTTCATATTGCTTATTTAATTGCTTAATATATTCATTAAGCTTTTTAGTATCAGTTCCAGCATTACGAAATGCTTCTTGAAGATCAATACCTAATCCACCAGCTTCTCTTAATCTTCTATTAAGATCTGTTAATTGTTGTTGTAATTCTTGTACTGTAGGTTCTGCCATAATATGGTGTTACGACATATAAATATTAAAAGCGCCTACTTTTTAGGCGCTTTAGCTACGTATGTTGGTGGTTTTGTTGGTGCAACGTTTGGTCGTGATATTTCTTTACTTGATTTATTTTTTAACATGTTTTGCTGTTTTTCAGCTTCCTCTTTTTGTTTTTCGTAATATTCTCTTAATTTTTCAAATGTAAACTTACGCAACCAAAGAGGCATGTTATAAACAGTGTCCCAATCGTATCCACCATTACCGTGAAATACTATTTCGTGTATTTGAGAAAATAATAATGGTCTATATTCCAGAGTCAGGCCAAAAAAAGCTAATAGATATTGGAATATCTATGCCCTCCCCTACATAGTCTACATCTTCTGGAATATATTTTAAATTAATATCCGGAGATATTTTGCCATAATGTTGTCTTAATGCTCTTGAATCTTTAGCAATTAAATAATTATCAACAAAATCACGAATATCTTTTTGTTCACGTTTACCTTCAACTGAGGTAATGATATGTTTTAAGCGGGTTGTAACGTCTGTAGTAGCATTTGGGTTGATTTTTTGCATACCCCTAATCTCAGCCTCTATTTTCTGTTCATCACCGTGCGTTAATAATTTAAAAGTAATATTATTGCCTGAGTGTGGTAATGTAAAATTAAATTCGTTTATTCCGCGTTTAAATAATGATTCATCAACTACTTTATCTTCTAGTTTAGATAAATCAATATTAAATTCTTTACCACCATAGTTAATACTATAATCTTTACCATATCCTAAAATACGAGCAGCAACTAATATTGCATTTTTATCACCAATTAATAGTTCATTATAATCAATCGGGGTAATGATCAGTGATTGTAATAATTTATCAATAACGGTTCCGTTTTTAATATAGTTAACGTTAGTAAGGATATCTTCTTCCTTAGCCGTCATATATTTCATTTCAATTTGCCCCTTAGCTAGTGGGGATGTTTCGGGATATAATAATCCTTTTGATGGTAGCGAAACTGTTTCTGTTGGAATTTTTAATTCAGCCATAAACTTTTATTTGTTATATATATAAATATACGAAAAAAAAAGACGTCTGCAAAAGCAGACGCCTTAAAGAAAGAGATATAGAGGGGAATTAGAAGTTCAATACGCAATAATCCATAGCGATGTTAACGGTTAAGTTGATAGCTGCCTCGTTAGCCCAATCGTATTCACCGAAAGTAGCTGTTTTAACATAAGCACCTTTAATAATCCACTCACCTACGATATCGCCTACAGGACCTAAAATATCTAAAGTTAAATCTTTTTTATAGAAATCAGAGTAACCATCGCGTCCAGTTACTGATTCGTGTGCCAAACGAGCCCATTCCATTACAGCTTGTGCGCCTGATGGAGTTACTGGGTCGTAAAGGCTTAATTGCATATCGTTCCAACGTACTTTTCCTTTTACTTTACGGTATACGTTGATATGATCTAAGATAATTTCACCAGCTTCAAATCCAGGAGCAGCGGCTGCCTTAATCAAATATGCTGGGATACCATCGATGTACATGATAAACCTATTTTGAACTTTTGGTTCAAAAGCGGTAAACATGATTTCGTTAGCGTCTAATACTGCCATTTTATTTTGTGTTTAATTGCTATTAATAAATATTAGCAACTACATCCCCTTAGGCAGGGAATGTAGCGCCAGTTGGTTGTACGTTGAAGTTCAATATAATGAATTCAGCAGTCTTAGTTGGTTGGATATAGATCTGACCTACTAATTGGTTACGATCGATTACATCAGGAGTGTTGTTTGATTCATCCATCACTACTTTGTAAGCGTATAAACCTTGACGTTGTACTACTGATTCCATGTATGGATTTACTTGGCTTAAGAAGCGGTTACGAGTAACGTTAGTATTTTGTTCGAATACTAAGTTATTAGCTACTTGACCAATGTAATCTTTTAATGCAATTAATAAGCGACGAACGTTTACACGATCTAATGCTGTTGATTTTTTCTGTAATGTTTTCTGACCAAATACTACAACACCTTCTCCAGGGAATGTAGCTAATGGGTTAACACTTGCATCATATAATGTATCGCGATCGTTTTGAGATAATTTTCTTTCAGCACGTAATACTGAAGGAACACCACCACGATTTAAACCTGCAGGAGCAAACCAGCTAGCAGCAACCTGATCGTTGAAGGCATAAACACCACCCATTACTGTTGATGGAGGAGCCCATACAGCCTTACCTAATCCAGAGCTAAATAACTGTACCCAAGGCCAATATGTTGCAGCATAATTACTGTTTTGACCAGCAGCAGCTGTTGCAGCTGTTGATACTACAGCGCCATATAATTTAGTGTCTACAACAGCAATTGCATCACCACGACCCTCACAAGTAGAAATCATAGTTGATACTGCACTATTGTCTAAAGTAACACCTGGAGCTAATAATACATTAAAGCGGAAATCATCTTTATTTGCTAATAAATTGAAAGCAGTAATATAATCAGCTGGTTGGAAACCTTGAACGTTAGTTGCTGTGATATTTTCGTTCATTAATTGTGCAAGTGAAGTAGCAGTTAAACCACCACCAAATGAACCACCATATGATCCACTTCCTAATGCTGGTAAGCTACCGCTTAAGGAACCTGATTTAAAGAATCCATTATTATCAATTGAATCAATTGTTGGGTTTACTGATTTAACACGCACATACTGAGAAGCATTAGCGTAAGAACCAGTAATATCAATATATGGCTCACCATCAACATCTAAACGGAACATTGGTTTATAATCACCAATTACACGAGAGATAAAGTTTGGTAAGGCTGGGTCTAATGATAAATTAGGCCATGTTTCTATATAGTTAGGTTGAGCAGTATTATCATTACCTTGACGAATAGCTAAGGTAAATGTACCACTACCAGTACTTACTTGCGTAATTTCCCAACGAACGTTTACTGTACTACCACTAGCTAAAGCACCTGCTGATAAGCTAGAGGTGTTATTCATTGTATTACCCCAAGCTAATGTTTCAAGTACAAATGCATTTCCAGTATCGGATGTATTAGTACCACCACCTAAAGTAATTAAAGTAGAGAAACTTGAAGCCGATCCAGTTGCTACTGTAATTCCGTTAGCAAATGTACCAGCTGAAGATCCTGAAAGAATTAAAGTAGCAGTACTTGTTGAAGCTACTACTAAGTTTACACTAGCGCTAGCTGCAGATCCTGATATTGCACGGTTAATTACAGCTGCTACGTTAGTAGCTTGAGCGGCTGCTGTTGATCCTGTAGCAAAGTAATATAAGTTACCATCTACATCATCTTGAGGACCAAGAGTTGTGTTATCTACAGCAATAAAGCGATATACAGTACTTCCGTAAGTTACTCTAACTTCTTGGTTAGCAGTAAAAGCAGCAGCTATAGCACCACTACCAGTAGCAAATTTATCACCAGTAGTTGGAGTTTGGTTACCAACACTAGCTGAAGCGTAAGTACTCATTGCTGAGCTACCACTACCATTTACAATTCTAGTTACGAGTAATGTTTGACCACCATTTTGGAAGAAATCCCTAGCGGCCATTGATGTAAAGTATTCGTAGTTGTAACTACCACTTTTAAATGTTTCTCCGAATTTTGCTGCGAATTCACTGTAAGAAGTAACATAGGTAGGAACGAATGGTTGACCCAACACAGTTGGACCAACAATTGCTGTTGCAGTACCTTGAATACCCCTCTGAACTAACGATTGGTCAGATTCATTTTGGAATACGCCTGGAGATAAAATTTGTTCTGCCATTTTGTATTAATTGTTTTTGAAAATTTAATTAGGATTGACCTAATAATAAATATCCAAAACCCATTACAAAACGCGAAACTATTACTGGATAGGTGTGATTTCTCCCGTATTAATATCTATACTGCCTTGACCGTATTTTTCTTGTAAGGTTTTAATAAGCTCTGATTCTTTTTGCTCGATTGTTTTTAAATCAGATACTAAACCTTTTTTAGCATCGGTCAATTTTTCAATATTTTCTTGAAATACGATTAGCTGTGCTTCAGATGCACCAATCTCAAGGATTGTTTGGTTGTACTTAGATTGTAAATCTCTAATAGATTGTAATTCCTCTGGTGTAAGTTGTGCCATAACGTTTTATTATTGTTCCCATTTAGCTAATGGGCAAGCTTGTGGTCCTGGTTTAGGTGAAAATACTTTTTTGCTCAATGGGCATCCACATTCACCACATACAAATGTTTGGATTGCTGTTACAAATTTTTTGTGTGGACAGCTATCACAAACTTGTGAGCGATATTGAGCAATTGAAAGTTGTTCAGGAGTGGGTCTAGCCGAGGCTACCCACGCCTGAAATATTTCAGATATTTTATTCATCAACTTTTACTAACTTAAAGAATGTGTTATAAACACCTTCAGTTTCAACACCATCAAATTCTTCTAATTTGAAAGTGCGATATTCTAATTCACGCTCTTCACTTAGTAAAGCGTTAAAATCATTTTGAAACTTAACAAAGTCAGGGTTTAATTCACGTGATACTACTTCTTTAGTCTCTTCATCAATTACTTCATTGATATAGAGAGGAATACTAATAGCACCGTTTTCTTCTTTACCGTACTTCTTGATTAATTCCTCTTTAAGTTTCTCTACTGATTCTTTTTCAGCAGCAACCTTCTTATTAAGGTCATGTAACCAATACTTTGTAGTTAATTTGATTTTTTCGCTCAATAAGCCTTTTGAAATTACTTCACCAGTTTGTTGGTTAGTAAGACCATTCAATTCAGCCTCGAGTTGATAGAACTCAGATAACTTCAATGTAATTTTTTCCATATATTATTTTTGTGTTTTTGCTTTCTTAGCAGTTGTTTTCTTAGCTTTTTTTACTACTTCTTTAACTTCTTCCTTAACTTCAGCTACTTTATTTTCAATAGCATCAGGAATGTTGTTGTTGTTAGCATCGGCAATTTTACCCTTCTTCATTAAGAAGAATACTACAGCAGCGATTACAGCTAATACGAGGATAGTTGTTAACATATTTAATTTATTTTATTGTGTATATAAATATATCATCTTTTTAGGAGACAACCAAATTTGTTTTAAATCTGTTTACTTCTTATAAATGATATGTCATAAGTGGTCGTGGATAGAGGCAACGTATCGTTATTAAATGGATGTCTGTATGGCTCAGTTACGCGCCATCCTTCACCCCATTTTTCGGTCATGTATTTAAAGTTAATTAAATTAATCTCGTTTAATCTATCATTAAGCTCAATACTTGATTTTTTAGTTTGGCTACCATGAGTATAATATTCATTATACAATCCAGGACCATGTAAATATGGTTTACTTAAATTGCATATTTTATTTACTGGATGGTTATTTAAACGCATAATATAATCAGCATCCTCACAATATGCTGGTGTTAGATTTTCATCAAATAGTCCGTGGCTTTGGATTACTGAATCTTTAATTAGAAATAAATCCCAAGCACCTTGTCCAAAATCACCTCCATATGGAAATACTAATCCAACATCTTGTTGAGCTGCTATATACATTTCCTCTAATAAACCATCTGTAAATGCAACATCATCATTTACTATAATCCAGTAAGGTGCATTAACATAGGATTTAATAATTAAATTCCAAACACATGATACACCTAAATTAGTAGGTAAATGGCATATTGTAAGTTTATTTACAAATTTATGATCAATATCACGTAGCGCCTCTAGCTCTTGTGTTATTTCACCCTTACCGTTATTGTTGAATATAACGAAGTTATCTACTGGATAGTCTATACTTTTGTATAGGCGCTCTACCCAATGAGGGTTTTTCATAACTGCTGTTCCTATAACTGGTATCATTGTTGCTCGTTAAAGAAGAATATATGGAATAATCTACTACTTTCAATATCCCATCCAAAGTAATTTATTCCAGAGTGGATTAATCCACCATCAAATATAACTAATCTATTAAATACATTTCCTACAACATCAACTGTCTCGTATGGTGTACCGTCTAGAAATGTTTTTTGGTTAAATACTTTAAATCCCTCACCAGCATCCCAATTAATTTGACTATTGTGAAATATTTTAGTTTCCTTATGTCTAAGGAAGCTAGTACCTGATTGAGGTGGGGCATCTGGTGTTAGATAAATTACAGCTGCCCATTTTTGAGAATCACAATGAAATACTGATGGTGTACCTGCAGGGCAATATTGAAAGCGTCCATTAATTCCCTCATCAAACCATCCATATCCATTATCACGATCTGCAATTTTTACCCCAATAATACTTTCAAACGCCTCTCTTACACCATCAAACATAAATTGTTTTCTAGTGCGATGACCTACAGCACCCTCTCCTGGAAAATATGTTTGTTGTAAGGCAAAATTCCTTACAGCTATAGGATCAGCGTAGAAGTTATCTACAACGAAGAATCGTTTATCTTTTAAATTAGATACTCCACACTGGTCTGTTTCCACTATTCCCCATTCTGATTCTGGGTTGTTGTCAATATATTTCATCCTATACGGTTTAAATTATTTAATACAGCTTGTTTATGAACATCATTTAGTGGTTCATTCTCTAATAAATATCTAAATATGTTTCTCGATTCCTCACACAATCCACACCACCAAGCACTAACTGCTCTTTCAAATATAACACCATAGAATCCAGGATAATCTAAATCTGTTTTTAATGGTGTAGGAACTCTATTGGCTACTTTATCACCTATACTAGCTATAAGATAGCTATTAAACCATTTTTCAGCACGCTCATAAAATCTACTTAAATAATAATATCCCTCTGGTCTATAAGGCATTAGCGCTACCGCATGTTGTAGCATTCCCTCTACTGAATTATTTCTGCTACCTTGTGAATCAAAGCACATTCCTGCCCTTAGTAAGCATTCATAACGCACTAAATCATCATATGTTCTTTCAGCCGCTCTTAAATAATATGATACAGCTGATGCTGTCTGTCCTATACCCTGATAATATACACCCATATAGAAGTTAATTTCTGGATTATTTGGGTAGGCTATATAGTGGTTTAATAGTGCTTTTAATACATCTTTTTCACCCATCTTTTTATAAAAATCAGGGAGTGAAACTATATTCATCCACTTATGTTTATTGTTGCTAAAGTGAAAGTAATTTATTGGATCAGTTGTATCTAATAAAGTTTGTTTACCTTTTCTAATAACACCTAATCCCATATCGGTGTCTATAGTAAACATATCAAGATCATTTCTTGTTTGTCTTAATTCTACAAATGCTTTCCAACAATCACCTGTCCACATTCCACTACTAAATGGAATTACTTGCATATCATAATTGGTAGGAAGCATATCATGGCATATAATATAACCATGTAGGTTTAAACATTCTAAAGCATTAATAATGTCTCTATAAACTTGATCAGCATGATGTAATCCATCTACTAATATAATATCAAATTTTTCTGTGTTGGTTTTAAAGAAAGTATCTGATTCCTCTTTAATAACTCCTGGATATGGTGAGAATGGATCAACTCCTACTTTATGTTCTATGTTTATATCTTTAAAACTAATGCCTTGATCAACACCTATCTCAAGATATGATTTTGCCTTAATTTTATTGGCCAAATAATTTATAATGTATATCTTATCCATTGATAAACTCCTCTATAACTGTTTTAGATGCTCTTAATAGATATGCTGCATTATCTTGGAATCCAAATGTGATTAAATATTCATCTCCATAATCAGCTAATCCAATACAGAATTCAACATCGGCATCCATGAAATGAAATTCAGGTGTTACTTTAATGATATTAAAGTCCTTATCCCATACTATAAAGCGATGATAATATACGGCATCTTTTCTACCCTCTTCACTCTTAAATAAATCTACCTCATGTGTAATAGCAAAGTAACCATCTTTAAATGGTAGGATTTGAGATCCACCTCTTAAATCTCTTGGAAGTGAAATAGGATTGCTTACATGAACTGTTTGTGATGTACCAGCATTAGGATTTACTCTAACTAGCTCAGTTGGATTAGCCCATTTTACATAGTGAAATGGTTTATCTATAACTGGCATCCAATTTTTCTCACAATATGAGTTTGGATCATTTGGTGGTGCAATTCTTACTCTACTAATCTCCTTTACACTATCTTTATTTACTTGTATCTCAGATAGCTCCATTCTACCAACCCCGTTGGTAGTAGTATCTCTACGTACTCCTGATAGATATAATTTATTATTCCATTCAATAATACGGGCATCCTCTAATCCTACAAATTCCCATAGTGGCTCATATATGTCAAATTGGCTAGTATCTACTTTATAATATTTACTAACCTTAAAATCATTACCTATTTCACAATACCAATTCCATGTTCGTAAACGAACATCGTTTTCTGGATGAATGTAAGTTAATGGTCCGTATGGGTGTTGAAATAATTTTTTCTCTGAGTGGTAGAATGTATAATTTACATGTCTAATAATGACAGTAATTTTTCCATCTTTTACCATCACAGATGGATTCATTAATCCAGTACCATTAGTATGTTCAGCAGGAATAAGGAGAGGAGTAATATCACCTCCAGCATCTATAACACGTTTAACTAGATTTTTCTCCATAACCTAAATATAATAAAACTATTTTTAACAACCAAATTAATGGTTATAAGGCTTACCTACTAAATAATCTAAAGGAATACATAACGTTCCATCATCTTTTAAATAATGCAAGTATTTATTTTTTATTGTTTCTACCTCACTATCAAATGTACTACTATTTTTTTGCCAAACATCCATTAAAATAAAATCATATTTGTGTTGTGGTTTATAAGTGTACACATCACCACAAATCATATTTACTTTAGATGATAAGTATCCTGCTGTGTTAATTAAATCAATTAAATCTTGATCTATCTCTACTACATCAATTGTGTTACAGAATGGTTGGGATAGATAGGGTGCTATTCCTAATCCTAATCCTCCACACAGTATTGATTTATACTCTTTATCGTATAAACATTTTAGAAAATTTTCTATAAAATGAGAATGATCAGTAAATATAGTTCCTTCAAATGCTTTTTCTAAATGGGTAATACCATTTTTATTTACAAATCTCCAATCTTTATTTCTAAGTAATTGGATATTATAATCGGCAAGTATGCCTGTACGAGAACCTGTTTTTATTAACATAAACTAATTTTAACAACCTACAAATGATCCTTTAACTACAGCTATTGTTAATGAAATGTTAATATTATTACCACTAACATTTACTGATAATGGAACTCCTCCTACGTTATTTGTTCCACAATAAGTGTAGTTTAAAGTATTAGGACAATCAGTTTCATCTCCAGCATTAGCAAAAGTACCATCAAAATTATAAGGTATTTGAAGTTTACCACCAGTACTTAAAAATCCAATATGAAATGTAGTTCCAGGAGGTACATATACAGCTGCTACTCCTTGACAAGTAGTATCAATATTATCTGCTGTTACTAATAATTCATCTCCCCCACTATTAAAACTATAATACAAACCAAAGTTAGTTGTAGTTTCGTTTGTAGGATCGGCATAGAATCTAGCAAATATTTGTACTGTACGTATAACAGGTGCTACCCAAATTTTTAAATTTCCACCGGTATTAGGCATAACATTATATTTTTAAGGACAAATTGATGCTATTACGAAATATAAATACTGTCCTTTATTAGAATCATAAGTATAATTATAATTAAAACTCATGTTTGGATTAAGAATACTTCCAGTTATTAAAGTAGCTGACCCTGTGCTATTATAAGTTCCTGTGTTATTCCAAGGGCGACCATAATATACATTTAAATACCCAACAGTGCTCCCTGATATGTTGATAGACCAAGTAGTATTAGATGTTCCTGCATCTATTAATAACATACTTTGTGCAATATCACAACTATACTCATTAAAATGATGATATAAAGTACCTGTTACACTAGAGGAAATATTAGCTGTATGGTTATAGCTATACCATTCAGATAAATCATAAGCTGCACTATAAGTTGCTGATGTTGAAAACCTTGATCCTGAAGATAGTATGTTTATAGGAGCATATTTTTGAGTGGTTGCTTGATTATAATTTGCTGCTCCTTGCACCCACCCTCCAAAAGCATAACTTGTCATTGCACTTTGGGATGTCTCTGTCCTTACGTCACTAAACGCTATTTGTCCACTGCTTGGGAGAGCCATAATTTATATTATTAAAGAGATCCAGATCCAGTTGGTGCTGGGGTCAACCATGGAGACTGTAAAGTAACCACTGGTGGATTGATTTGGTTAGCAATGTTTTGTGCTAAACCAGCTTCCAAACTAGCTACTTGATCAGGGCCCATTGCGGTTGTAACCCAATCCTGTACTACAGGTAATGTTAATTCCTCGAAAGGAATGAAACTACCGCTAGCAGAACCAGACACGGCTTGTGTACCGATACTAGTAGCTGTGTAAAGAGATCCGCTGTATTCCTCAGAGGCATGTAATTGCCAGTGAGCAATAAACACGTAATCTGCTCCTTCTGAGGAGGTTGGATAACACTCTAATGGGTTGATTGTCCAATTGTAAGAAACTGCCATTGTAATTTAGTTTTTATTTTTGTGATAATAAATATTTAAGATCTTCGATTTGGCGCTGTTGTTCCTTGATTGCTTCAATAAGTACGCCAACCATGTTGCCATAGGCAACACTGTAGTTACCATCAGTGTCTTGTTGTACTACTTCAGGTAATATTGGTAGCACCTCTTGTGCAATAACACCAACTTTTAATGCTTTGGTTTCATCGTCTTTGCGGGTGTAATTTACACCACGAAGTGATTTAATTTTGTCTAATGCGTTTTCTACTGTTGTTACGTTATCTTTAACGCGAGCATCTGAGTAAGCAATAACGTCGCCTGTGGCGCGGATGGTGCCTGAAACGTCTAGTGCATAGGCAGGAGATGTAGAGCCTATACCAACATTACCTGCAGGAATTACAGTTAAAATAGCATCTGATGTAGATACATTAGTTTGATCAGCAGTATTATTAATAGCAATATGGATTTTGCCTCTAGAATAAGATGTACCTAGACTTTCAAATAAAATACCACCTTTAGTATTAGCTTCTTCACCAGAAAGTCCAATACCTGTCCATCTACCTGCTGTATTTGCTACGTTTGGAGCTCCTACTCTTACAGCTAATCTATTATAGCTTCCATCATCAACATAAAGAGTATGGGTTGGGGAAGTGGTGCCTATACCAACATTACCTCCACCTGTTAAAGTTTGCATTAATATATCACCAACATTAGTATTAAATGCTGATTGATATCCCATACCTCCATTTAGGTATAATCTACCTCCTTTATATCCAGCATTATTATCAGAAGTACCTGCTTTAAGCATTAAGTCTTTACCTCTACCTGTACCTTGATCACCAGGAGAGGCACCTCCATTTCCTTGAGGTGTAATTACAACACGAGAATCATAATATTGTCCTAATTGTAAAACTACTGTAGCACCATATCCTGCTGTACTTACACTGCCGTTACCATCTGTATCAATGTAAATATTTCTAGCGTTAGTGTCTGCCTCAGGATTATATACTGGCCATCCTAAAGATGGAGCAGCAGCTGTTATACTTGTGGCTCTAACATGAAATATTCCACTTGGGCCTGTAGTGCCTATACCAACATTACCTCCACCTGTAATACGCATTCTTTCAGTAGCGGCACTATTACTGCCATTACCTGTTATAAAAGTTATTGCTTGTGTATTAGTAGCACCAAATCCTCCTTGAAAAATACCTTGTCTCCACATTCCATACATTAATCCATCTCCTGCTGTATTTCTTCTGTCTGCTGCAATTGGAGATTGATAGTTTAAAGGAGAAGAATCATTAAAGCATACAGCTATTGTACCATTTGGACGAATAACAGTACCTGCTACACTACCTCCAACATCAGCATTTGTAGTTCCAAATAAAACATTACCAATATAACTTACATTTATAGCCTCATATGTTGGTGATGCTAAAGTACCTTGAGCTGTTACTCTAAATGGATAACCACCAGCTGATGTTTCATTTGTATGTATTCTTACAAGTGTATTAGTACGAGCAGGGCTTCCATGATCTGCCCAGAATAGATTTATAGGAGATGTATCAGAGTAATCTGAAATTTTAGATAAAATCATATTACCTGCTGTTGTTCCTCCACCTCCCACTAATCTAACCCCATTAGTTGATAAGTTAGCATAAGATACTTCTAGTTTAGCTCCTGGTGATGTAGTACCTATACCAACATTACCATCAGCTTTCATCCATATAGTGCCACCATTATTCTGTAATGATATTTCTTCAGATGTAGCTATTAATTTAATAGAGGCTGCTAAAGCTTTTACAGAAACACCTCCATATCTTAATATAGATCCTCCATTATTACTTAAACCTAAATCAGCATTAGCTCCATCACCATAAATAAATCCTCCATTAGTTAATTTTATATTACCATTAACTTCTAATTTTTGTGTTGGGTTTGTAGTACCTATACCAACATTACCTCCTGTAAAATATGAGTTTCCACTATATGTTGATTGTACTAAATGCTTCCAATAACCATATTCATTCCATAGTTGTACATTACTAATAACATTACTATAAGAGGCTCCTGTACCACTCCACCAACGAGTTCCTCCAGTTTCACTTATCATGAATAAAGAAGCACCAGCTGATTGTTTATACAACCAAGTAGCTCCTTCATAATAAGTACCAGCTGATATATAAATTTCTCCATTATATGGTAATATACTAGCTACTGTTGATCCTCCTTCTCCTAGATAAGCATTATATCCTGATCCTGCTGATTTGATATGGAGTTTTGAGAGAGGGCTTGTGGTGCCTATACCAACATCACCTCCAGAGGTAATGCGCATTCTTTCAGAAGCAGCAGTATAGAAAGTATGGAAATAAGTATTTCCTGCTTCTCCTGCAAAATGTCTCACTTCAGCAGTTGTATAATTTATTGTAAATCCTGCTTTGGCATTATATCCTGTTGGTTGTAATAATAATCCACTTTCTCCACTTACTCCTGTATCATCAATTCTAATATATGCATTAGTTCCAGCTACATGGAGTTTAACTGAGGGTGATGTGGTACCTATACCAACATTACCATTTTGATTAACTCTTAATCTACTTACCCAATTAGCATGTGCTACTGTACCTGCTGAATAATATCCTATATCTGTTAAAGGAAGTGTTGTAGCATTATAATCCCCAGCTAATCTTATACCAGCTGAGGTTTGATCCATTCCTATACCACTCCACCCACCATATGTGTTTATAAAGAGTGGATTATTTGGAACTGTGTTTCCAAATGTTAAAGCTAAACCTGATCCTGCTCCTACTATATCTAATTTTGCAGCGGGTGATGTTGATCCTATACCAACATTACCATTTGATGCTAATATTTCAAGATAACCAGTAGCAAAAGCGGAACTCCATAGTCTAAAAGCATAAGTTCCATCTGATCCTATTCCCCATGGATTTTGTCCATTTCTTCCAAAGAAAATTTGAGCAGAAGCACTTTGTCCTTCAAACCAAGGATAATTACTATGGTTTTTAATAATAACATTAGCACCTGTTCCTGCTAATGTAGTATTTCCTGAAGTATTAAAAGTGCCTTGTACTTCTAATTTATAGCCTGGAGATGTAGTGTTTATACCAACATTACCATTGGTAGCTATGTAAAGTGCATTTACAAAAGTATCTCCACTATTAACAGTAAATAATAAATCACCAGTAGCAGCTCCTCCAGGAGCGGTAGCTGTATTTCTTATTCTTGCTGTTGTATTATTAGCTGTTCCTGTAGTTGAACCTCCAGAAAATAATATATCATTAGTACCACTACTATATGTACTTGTTATAGCAAAATCACCATCATGTAAATGTAGCTTTTGGGATGGTGCTGTAGTACCTATACCAACACTTCCTCCTTTAAAAATCATTAAATCACCTGTAGTATCAGCTATAGCACCATAAGTTCCATTAGCGCTAAGCTTTAACATCATAGTAGAACCATTAACAAACTGAAGTACTGGTCTATTAGCTGATATAGAGGAAATTGTAATCCCATTATCGGCTCCTCTTACCTCTAGTTTATCTGTTACTGTTGTAGTACCTATACCAACATTAGAATTTCTTTGAGTAATTTGAGTGTACTTGTATATTCCGTATGTAGTAGTATCTGTACCTGTTGAGTTTGGAGTATCTGTAATATCACAGTTTTTAAGTTTAGCTGTCCAATACCAGTTTGGAGCAGCTCCACTTCCTGTAGTTTTAACTACAAGTCTAAGATACATTGTACCACTACCATCACTCCATATTTGAAGTTCATGTACTGCTCCTCCATATGATCCACCTGAGTTTTCAAATCTTGGGTTTGTTGAGTATAGAGGTAAAACTATACGTTTTGTAGTATCAGCTAAATCATCATAATTTGAGATAATTGTATATCTTATTACATTATGACCAATATTTACTTCAGATAAAGTTAATTCAATACTTGTTGCTCTAACGTTAGTAGTACCAACAGTAATAAAGTGATTAAAATTACCTGCTGTTCCATCATTTAAAGCAAAGGTACCATGTTTTATTACCTCATAGCTATCACCATTATAGCTTCTTTGAGATCCATTTACTACAAGAGTATTTGATGGAGCTGTAGTGCCTATACCTAAACTAGATCCATCAAACACTAAGTTTGATTCTCCATTAAACGGAGTAGCACTGTTTCCAGTAGCAGTTACAACATAATTATTTGTATTATTAGTTATTGAGTTAGCAGCTGATCCTTGAATACCTTGAGTTCCCTGTGTTCCTTGTACTCCCTGTATGCCCTGAGTTCCTTGGGTACCTTGTGCACCTTGAGCTCCCTGTACACCCTGAATACCTTGTGTGCCTTGGGTACCTTGTGCTCCTTGAACACCTTGTATTCCTTGTGTGCCTTGAGTTCCCTGAGTACCCTGGGTGCCTTGTATGCCTTGAGTACCCTGAGTGCCTTGTGTTCCTTGTACTCCCTGAATGCCTTGGGTTCCCTGGGTGCCTTGTATGCCTTGAGTACCCTGAGTGCCTTGTGTTCCTTGTACACCTTGGATTCCCTGTGTTCCTTGGGTTCCCTGGGTACCTTGTACACCTTGAATTCCTTGGGTGCCTTGGGTTCCCTGTGTACCTTGGGTTCCTTGTAAACTTAAATTAGATCTGTATCTGAAATTCCCACTAGCATCTGTAACTACAATATTAGTTTCAGTTGAGCCAACTGGAATATTAGAATATGCAAAGCTTCCTGTAATACTAACACTACCAGTAAACTGGTGAGTATTTGAGGTTAGAGTACCAAAGCGAGTAGATCCAGTTACAAAGTCAGTAGATGAAGTAATTGTTTGAACAACTATTGTTTGAGCAGTTAAAGTACCTGCTACAGTTAAAGAATCAGCATATACACTACCACTAACTTGGAGTTTTGCTAATGTAGGGTTTGTAGTGCCTATACCAACATTACCTCCAGAGGTAATGCGCATTTTTTCAGCACTAGGGCCACCACCACTACTTGCACCTACAGCAAACGCCATTGCAGTACCAACAGTACTACTAGCATCTCCTACCATAACAAAGGAACCACCTCCTCCTAAAGCAATACCTGATTGGCCACTGTAGTATATGTCTCTTCCTATTAAAAATCTAGCATTGCCTTCAGAACTATAATATCCTTGTATTGATCCTCCATCAACAGTAATTCTTGTGCTAGAGACTGAACCAGCATACAAAACAGAATTTGTTAATATATTACCATTAACATCTAATTTTACTGATGGTGCTGTAGTACCTATACCAACATTACCAACATAGTTTACAGCTATAGCTTCATATGTTGGTGATGCTAAAGTACCTTGAGCAGTTACTCTAAATGGAATCGCTGCTGGGTTAGTTTCATTTGCATGTATTCTAAATAAATTATTAGATCTATTTGTATTCCCTACTGCGTGATCAGACCAGAACAAATTAATAGGATCATTATCTGAGTAGTTTCTAATTTTAGATAATACCATATTACCTGATCCTGTGCCTACCCCTCCTACTAGTCTAACTATATTTTCTGCAGAATTATATACTTCAAACTTTGCTATTGGAGCTGTAGTACCTATACCCAGATTAGACCCATTAAATACTAAATTAGATTCTCCATTAAATGGAGTGGCACCATTACCAGTGGCTGTTACTACATAATTATCAACATTGTTTGTTATTGAGTTTGCAGCACTACCCTGAATACCTTGAATACCCTGTGTGCCTTGGGTGCCTTGTGTACCCTGTACTCCTTGAATTCCTTGTGTGCCTTGTGTACCCTGAGTACCCTGTGTTCCTTGTGTTCCCTGAGTACCTTGAGTTCCAGTAATACCCTGAGCTCCAGTTATACCTTGTGTGCCCTGTGTACCTTGCGTTCCTTGTACACCTTGAATACCTTGAGTGCCCTGCGTTCCTTGAACGCCTTGAATACCTTGAGTGCCCTGTGTACCTTGAACGCCTTGGATGCCTTGAGTACCCTGAGTACCTTGTGTACCTGTAATGCCTTGGGTACCCTGTGTTCCTTGAGTACCAGTAATACCCTGTATGCCTTGAATCCCTTGAGTACCCTGAGTGCCTTGAGCCCCAGTTATACCTTGGGCACCAGTTATACCTTGTATTCCTTGTATGCCTTGAGCTCCAGTTATACCCTGTGTGCCTTGAGTTCCCTGGGTACCTTGAATACCAGTAATACCTTGAGCACCTTGTGCTCCAGTAATTCCTTGTATACCCTGTGTTCCTTGGGTTCCTTGTGTACCTTGAATACCTTGTATGCCTTGTGTTCCCTGAATGCCTTGAGTTCCTTGTGTGCCTTGAGGCCCTTGTATACCCTGTATACCTTGGATACCTTGTACCCCTTGTACACCCTGTGTTCCTTGAGTACCTTGAGTACCCTGAACACCTTGAGCACCAGATGGAGGTTTTACAAAGATAAATAATACCTCTTCATTATTGGTAAATGAGTAACTTGATGTTACTAATGATACTGGAAATGACCAGTAAGTAGTATTATCAGTACTTGTTCCAATATTCCATGTTTGATAATTTGTGTGAGAGGTTTTATCCTGAATTGTAATAGTAGAGCCACTTGGTAAATTACCTAAGAATATATCAACATTATCTGCTAAACCATCAACTTCACTCACATTAATTTGAGTGGCATTAGATTGAGTTACATTATTCCAAATTAAAAACCCAGATAAAGGATCACCTGTGGTGATAGTAGTTTTTGCTTGGTAGTTAAAGAATGAGTTTGA
>Ga0315901_10001708_pt1 | contig 31478 bp, 32 predicted proteins | sample LakEriMetagenome_10_FD_203761 | JGI IMG/M metagenome (GOLD analysis project Ga0315901, IMG submission 203761) | Freshwater fungal communities from buoy surface, Lake Erie, Ohio, United States - Buoy 2 MA116 | ecosystem: Environmental > Aquatic > Freshwater > Lake | place: USA: Lake Erie, Ohio...
GTAAGCTAAAGATGTTGTGAGACCTGATATTAACGCATTGCCGACAACATGAAGTGTCTGCAGTGGCGCAGAAGTGCCAATACCCAAGTTACCCCCACTATAAACAAAAGTGGAAACACCATAAATAGTATCACTGCCTAGCCCAAATGCTATTTGTGAATCTGCAAGTTGATAAAAAATTGCATCAATTGTTGTCCAAGCTACTCCAGAATTTGTTGATACTAAAATTTGACCTGTATTACCACTCCCAACGCTTCTGTCATAAAGTCTACCTAAAACATTAAGATTTAAGAAAGTGGACATTCCTGTTGCCAAGAAAGTGCCTTGGACATCTAAGTTTGCGTTTGGGTTTGAAGTGTTTATGCCAATAAAGCCTTGGTTACTATACACAAAAGTAGAAATGCCTGTAATAGTATTGCTCGCAGCCCCAAAAGCAATTCTATTTGCTTCTATCGTGCCATTAATAGTACCACCGCCTGGACCTCCGCTCGCAGGGGCTACCCAAAGCACACCAGAACCTGTTGAAGATAAAACTGAATTTGCTAATCCAACTAAATTATTTGAGTCATATAAACCATTTAATACTCTAAAATTAGTAACCGTTGAAATGCCTATTACATTTAAATTAGTTAAATTGCCAACAGAAGTGATACCTGTGTAAGAACCTAATACCACTGAACTAGGAACTGTACCAGAGAATAGATTTGATGCATTCAGATTAGTAAGATTTGAACCAAATCCAAAATAGCTAAACGCTGTTGTCAATCCTGATATTAATGTATTTCCACCAACATGCAACGTTTGCAAAGGTCCAGTCGTACCTATCCCAACTCTTGGTGCATTAGAGCCATCTAACGTCATAAACAAGTTAGGCAAAAAGTCATAAAAAGAGAATGCTATCGCTCCAGCAGTGGACCCTCCTTGTCTGAATCTCAATACGTTGTTAGTGTTAAAATAAGTGGTGTCAAATAGTTGTGTGAGTGCAAAAGCTTCATTTGCGGTTGAACCGTAAAAAATAACACTTGCGCTGAATCTTGCTGAACTACTTACTTCAAGTCTGTTTCTTGGAGCTGATGTGCTAATTCCAAAATTACCGTTGGAATCAATAATAAAATTAGAATTGCTTGTTAAAGTGTTTGGACCGCTAAAGTAAGCAATTCTTGTTGCTACACCAGCGCCAGTTACAATTCCTGCTCCTGCTGTAGATGTCCACGCAATTCCAGAGCCTGTTGATGACAATAATTGATTAGCTGAACCTATAAAGTTATTTGAGTCAAAGATTCCACCTGTAACCCTTGCATTGCCATTCACTTGAAATTGCTGTGAAGGCAAAGATGTATAGATACCAACAGAACCAATTCCAGTAATTGTAAAATAATTTTGACCATTTGTTGTGGCATTTATTTCTACTAAATCGGCGGTTTGAGATGCAGATCCAGCAATATAAAGCCCCATGTTGCCAGCAGCAAGAGTTTCTACATGAAGTCTTGAAAGAGGATTAAAAGTTCCAATTCCTAAATTTGTCCGAGTAACGTTTGTTGTGCCTCCCCATGCTCCTTGATTGGAGCCAGAAACAACAACAGACTGACCAATAGCAATTTGATAATCACCAGAAATTAATCCATTTGTGAAACCGCCCAAGAAAGTATTGTTACTTCCTGTAGTTGTTTGATCACCACTTTGTGAACCCACAAAAGTATTATAAGATCCAGAACTGACAGCCATACCAGCCATATTGCCAATAGCAACATTGAACACGCCAGTGTTGAGTGTAACAGTAGAATTTCCTTGTAAAGCCTGATATCCTATACCAGTTTGATTTGATGACACGTCCCAGTTTCTTAAAGCTAAATCACCAAAAGCAGAATTGTTATTTCCAGAAATGTTTTGGAATAAAGTAAGCCTTCCTACTGCTACGTTTTGTCCACCAGTTAAATTACTCCTTAAAGAAAATTGCCCAATTGCAATATTGTTGTTTCCAGATACATTTCCAGATAAAGCTCTCGCACCAATACCAATGTTAGCAAAACCAGATAAGTTAAAAGCTAATGCGCTAAAACCAAGACCAACATTTGAAAAACCTGTGGTATTAGCATTTAAAACAGATGCTCCTATCGCTACGTTAAAGATACCTGTGTTATTTACAAGTGCTTGATTTCCAAAAACAGTGTTTGAAATATTTTGATTTTCGCCAAGTCCAATATTTACAAAATTTACAATTATGTCCTTAGCAAAAGTAGAAATACCACTAACTGAAAAAACTGAATTGACATCTACCACTGAGCCATTGTCTGTAATATTGGAATTAGTTAAAGAATCTTCATCTACAAATTTTGAAACACGATTAGTTAATCCTCCTATCGAAGTAATAATACCAGTGGCACTTATGGAAGTCCACGCAATTCCATTTGAGGTAGAAGATAAAATTTGACCACTTAAACCAATTGAGTTATTTGAATCTCTTAACCAACCATCAATTTCTATATTATTAAGTGTTGTTAATCCAGTCACAAACAAACTAGACAAATTTCCAACAGATGTAATACCTGAGTAAGATCCTGATACCACTGAACTAGGCACTGTTCCAGAGAACAAATTGGATGCATTCAGATTAGTTAGGTTTGATCCAAAACCAAAATAGCTGAAGGATGTTGTTAATCCAGTCACAAACAAACTAGACAAATTTCCAACAGATGTAATACCTGAGTAAGAACCTGATACCACTGAACTAGGCACTGTTCCAGAGAACAGATTGGATGCATTCAGATTAGTTAGGTTTGATCCAAAACCAAAATAGCTGAAGGATGTTGTTAATCCAGTCACAAACAAACTAGACAAATTTCCAACAGATGTTATGCCTGAATAAGAGCCTGAAATACGAGCGGAAGGCACTGTACCAGAGAATAAATTAGATGCATTTAGATTAGTAAGATTTGAACCAAAACCAAAATAAGCTAGAGATGTACTGAGACCAGTAACAAACAAGTTGGAAAGATTTCCGACAGATGTTATGCCTGAATAAGAACCTGATACCACTGAACTAGGCACTGTGCCAAAGAAAAGATTAGATGCATTCAGATTAGTAAGATTAGTACCTGGTCCAAAAAACCCAAGAGAAGTGGAGAAGCCTAAAACTGATACGCCCACTCCAAAAATAACTTGTGTACCATTATCAATAATTGAACTATTTCCTAAAGAATCTTCGTCTAAAAATTTCGCTAATCTATTTGTGATGCCACCTATAGCAGTAATAATTCCAGTATAGCTAATGCTTGTCCAGGCTACGCCTGATGCGGTAGATGACAATATTTGTCCAAACGATCCACTTCTGTTGTTTATATCATATAAAGGACCTGATAAATATATACCAGCTAAAGTGGATACACCACTCACTGAAATTGTGTTTCCTACAATTTTCCCAGACAAAGGAAAAAATTGTATGTTAGGAAAACTTGATATACCAGTGAAACTGCCAACAAAATCTTGATATGGTCCAACAAATTTTCGTTGATTATTTAGTGTTCCTATACCACCAATCAAAAGTACAGGCTCGGAATTTTGTTCCCAAGTGTATATAGTTGAACGTAGATCATTGATATTCGGAACAAAAATATTTGTGCCTATCCCAGACTCATACCAAATAAAATCGATTTGTGATATTGAGGAAGATAAAATTCCACCAATACCAGGAGTAATCAATATATTTTTATTAGTATTTGCCATTAAAATATTCCGTCAGTTATTACTTTTATATTTCCAGAAATAGCTACATTTGTTGATGTAGGATTGTCAATCACCTGAAATTTATACTTATACTCACCTACCTTTGCCAGCACATAATTAATGTAATAAATGCCTGGTTCTTCTTCTTGAACTACTGGTGTGGCAGAGTAAACTGGTGTGCCATTAGCAAATGTAGAACTGGTAATATCTGTATCATTTGACACAATCTGATTGTCAGGTGTTAAAATGTACCAATATACCTCTCTTGAAGTAGATAAGCCAACTAAATTATTATTAGCATCAAGAACTTCAAAAGAAATTTTAGCATTAGTGTTTCGATAAAATAAATTAGCCACGTTATAATATTAAAGTTTTGGAGCTACAAACCTGGTTGAGGGTTTGTGTTTACAGTTTTAGTTTTTTCTACTTTTGTTCTCAATTTTCTCACAATTACATTAGTTGTTATTGTTCCTTCTTCAGGTAAAATTGCTTCAACTTTAGAACGAATGAATTTAGCACTAACACCTGTGACCATGCTTCCATTTTCAGGAATAACAGCAATAACGGCAGTGCGACCTTTGCGATAAGAGTATTCAATTTGTCCAGATACTAAAAATATATCTGCAAATGTGCCACCTGCAAAAGTTAAATCGCCAAACATTAAACCTCCAATTTGAAATCAATGTCTGTTCTTTTATCTATGATTAAGAAATCTATTTCTATTGGCTTAATTGTAGGGAATAATAAACTAAAAACTACTTTATTTTTTTCCTTCTTGTGTTTCACTGGTATGAAGGAATTACTTGATACACTAACAGTGTAAGAGCTAGATTGTGTTAATGCTGTAAAATAATCGGGCAAAATTATAGAAGTTTTGTAATTTATTGATGCTGTGCCTCGAAGATAAATACCATACTCAGGTCCTTCTAAGCAACCATGTTGAAGATGAACTTTTGGCTTTGTCGGATGCGGAATTTTGAAAGCTTTTGCAGTAGCTTGAAACACTCCATCTAAATATAATTCAGGAACATTCCCTTGATAGTATTGAAATTTTGGATCAGCTTGAAAATTTGTGTTTGTGGCATTAAAAAACATCACTGATGAATCAATTGATGTGCCAAGAGATGTAAAATTCTCAATTGGGTCAATCAGCTCATATTGAGCTCCAGTCCATTTTATGAGCTTAAATGTAGCTGGAGCAGGCTGAGAAGAAACCAACACGGAAAGCTCAGCAGCATTCGTTATAATTACATCAGCGGAGCTTCCATTAAAGGATATAAAACTTGTGTCATTGTTTGAATTAGATAACACTAAGTTTCTATTTAATACACCATAGGTAGTTCCAGAAGCAATAGGCGTTATATAATTGCCAATCCCCACTTCAAATTGAGATGTATTTACAATTGCATAAGGGAAACTATCACCATTCAAGTCAGCATTAACAAATTGCTTATATGTTGCTACTGAAACCCCTAAAGTTACAGATCCTGTTCCTGATGGGCTTGCTTTTTGTCTTACACGATCTCTGAAAATAAGTGACATTATAATTTATAATTCTTGAAGGCAAGCGGATTCCACTTGTTGAAATATTTAAAGTGTTTGATCAAGAAAGACAATATGGAGATTACAATAATGGTCAAAAAACCTGTGCATTATGCAACAATGGGCTTCCATTAAGAACTTATTGTGTATGTGATGGTTGTAAACAATATTTCTGCTACAATCACAGACCCTTGTTTGTGAAAGAATGGTTTTGCCCACTTTGTGAAGAAAATTTTAAAAAATTTATTCAACCATTGAAAGAAGCAAATGTTGAAGAATTTTTCAAAAAACTAGGGTGATTATTTTTTAAACCAAGTAATGGAAATAATTCCAAACTGAGATAGTGCACCTATTATAGAAAGAAAAGCACCCACTGTCCAGAAAAACATTTTGAATTTATCAATTGATTTTTTAAATTCAGCTATCAATACATTCTGGTTTTCCACTCTCACAGATAAATCTTCCAATGCTTTCTTTACTCCATTGTTATCAGAGCTTATGTGTTCTTTTACTTGCTCTGAATGCTTTGTAAGTTCTTCAATCATATCAAACAAAGTAGTGTTGCGCTCATTCATTTCTTCAATGAGTTCCTTCAATTGTTTTTCATAATCTTCTAAACTTGTTTTAATGACAACTAAATCTCTGTCAAGATCTTGAAAACTTGAATTAGCTTGGAATGAAAAAGTGTTAAAATCAACCAGTAGTTTTTGAAATTTTTCATTTAAATTTTTGTAATCATCTAGTAAGTGATTGTTGGTATCCCTTATGGCAGCAGTTTGCTCAATAATTTTAACGAGAGCATTAGAAAACTCAACGTATGCTTGAGTTTGTGCAGAAATTCTTTCTGATAAAGTTGAAAAATCGTAGTTTCTTTCTTCCATTAGAGTAGTGCCATTGCCTTTGTAAGTTTTTGTTGAGATTGTTTCAGGAGTTGTAAGTCGCAATTTTTAATTTCACATATTTTCATATCATTGTTAATGTCTTTTTCTTCTATATAGCAGCCAGCTTCTTTGCTTTTGTCTAAATAGTTTTGAATGGTATAACCCTGGCTCAAAAATAATTCATTAACTAATTCTATTTTATTGTGATGTTTTAAAAATGCAGGCTTTTCAATTGAGTTAAGAATTGACTGCAACGTTGATTTCATTTCCTGGCTCATTTTTGCTCCCGAAGATCCTATTATAATATTCTATAAAAGCTTGTTCCGATTCCTCGTCAGTCATGCAAATAAAAATAGTTTTTAAATTTTTGAAATCATGTTTTTGGCAAATTGTGAAGATTGAAGACAGTTGTGACAAACTTGTTAAGGAAATATCGTGAGTGCCATTATCACAAGGCATAAACAATAATGATTGTAAGCCGATTTCATCTGCATATAAAATTGTTTTCTTCATTGCACTTGCAACATCAGCTTCGTTAACAAGTCTAGAAGCGCCAGCTATGACAGCATTAATAAAATGTTTTTGTTTGATTTTCCAATTAGAAGGAACATGAAAACTATAAGGATATCCCATTTTAACAGGATTTTTGATAATATTATCGCATTTTGCCTGAGCTTGATTTAAGGTCATCTTATTCAAAAGAGGATCATCAATATGTAATAAGTTATTGTTTGGATACACTAACCCATCAGCTTGAACAAGATAAACATTATTTACTTGTTTAATGATAATTTTAATTTTAGTGTCAACTTTAATTTGTTTGATTTTTTCTTTGATAAAAAACGAACAAGCTTGTATATGGGATTTACAGTCATGCTCAGCTTTAAACTCAGGAAGATTTGCTTGGGACTTAAGTATACAAGCTTGATTATAAAATGGGCATTTTAATGACACAATCTAAATTATACAAAAAATTACTTAGCTGGTATCGGAGGCACAGCTCTTGAAGGAGGAGTTGTAACTTTTGTTGGGTTTTTTGAATTAGCTGGATTTGCTGGATCCAAATTTTTAGACTCTTTAGATTCTTGCCCAAAGATTTTAGATATTTTTTCTATACAATCATATGCTAAATCTTTATCTCCTTTGATAAATTGATCTAAGTTCATTCTTTGTTCATAAGATGTTTCCATTTCTTCAGCAGCTTCATAAGCAGCAGAGTCAACATCTTTTCCAGATTGTGTTTTTTCGTAAATTAAATCTTTGTAATCTTTGGCTAAAAATGGAAGTAAATTTGGATCAGATTTTAATACTTCTAAACATTCTGGGATAAGTCTCGCATAATAATAAATAACATCTAAAGAAAACTTATCTGCAAAAGCTTCGGAGTAATCTTTTCCAATATCAGAAATATTAGCCTGATAAGCAATTTTTAAAAAACTTTTTGTGAGTTTGTCCGCGAGTACATAATTGCCTCGTGATTCATAATACTCTATTTCTGAAAAAAAATTATTTGCTTGGTTTATCATTTTATTTTAAATTAAATTTTTTACTCCAATCATCTATAAATTTTCCATAAACTTGTTTTATTTTTTCTTCAAGCATTGCAGCAAGCTGATCTGAACTAGCATTTGGATTGTTTTCTTTAATTCTTTGCGCAAATATCTCTATTTGCTCGATGTCAGGTGCTCTACTTGTGAAAAGCAAAATATCTTTTTTGGTCATAGGCGGTAATGGAAAATTACCAGTTCCTATGTTTATTGTTTCAGGTTGACCACTGTCAGTTTGTGATTTTTTGAAAATTCCGCCCATTAATTATATATTATAGTCAATAAACTCAACATCCTTTTAGATAGTCAAGGAATTCTGAAAAGACACAGGACTGCTTGCAACAAGAATTTTACTAGTTTGATAAGCGGCAGGGTTTGTCAAGCACTCATCTGTAATAAGTACTGTGCCTTTTGAACCAGACACATTAATCAAAGACAATAAATCAAAACTAGCGGCGCTAACAGCTTTTTTGACATATGAATCAAGAGCCCTGGTGCCAACAGCTGATTTGTAAGATTTTTCTACAGTTGCTTTGATGAATTCTTCAGTGAATTCCAATTTATAACCAGATTTTTCAAAAATATACTTTTGTTTTTCTAACGGAGATACAGTGGACTCAACTAAAACTTTTGTTAAATCTTCTTTACTAAGAGGCTTGAGAGCAACTATTGATGGAATTCTTCCTACTAATTCAGAAAGCATTCCAAATTCAATCAAAGACTCTACCATCTCCTCACGTGAAGCTTGTGAAAAAATTTCATATGACTTCATTGCTTCATCAATATCTTTACTTTTTTCATCATGTGTTTTAATAAATCCAACAGACCTTTCTTTCATTCCCATCTTTTTGGCAAGAATTTCTGATAAGCCATTAAAGGCGCCACCTAAGAAGAACAACACTCTTTCCGAGCTGCAGTCATATGGCGCTCCAGGTCCATCACCCAAGACTGTGCTTGGTACTTTAATGGTTTTGCCTTCTACTAATTTTAAAAGAGTGGATTGTGTTGATCCAATAAAAGATTCATACCTTCCAGAAGACTTATTTGAACTGCAAATTTTGTCAATTTCATCAATAAATGCAATCCCTCTCTCGGCTAAATCAAAATTCATATCTGCTTTAAACAAAAGATCATGTATGATAGACTCTGCATCAGATCCTTGAAAACCAGTAGGGGAGTAATTTGTAGCATCTCCTACGGCAAATGGTAAATTGAAAAGATTAGCAACAGTATTTGCAATTAAAGTTTTACCTGAACCTGACTTGCCAAGCATTAAAACATGATGTTTGTCAGATTGTGTAACTTGCTCCACATCTTGGTTTAGCAATTGTAAATGATTGATTACAGAAACTGAAATAGTTTTTCTAGCCTCATCTTGACCAATTACTGTTTTGCCTATTTCATCAAACAGCTGTTTGGGACTAGAAATTTTTGTAGATAATATAAAATTTTCTTTCTCCTTGAAATCTGGATCTTGCATTTTTGTCATAGGAATGAATTGCCTTAATGCAGACTTTAATTCATTTTTAGGGGTAGGGTCTGGTAAATCAGAGATAAAAGATATAAACTTTGAGTTCATTTCTATTTGACCAATATCAATGCCCATTTTGAATGGTCTTTCATGAGATTCACAGAAAAAGTGTTCTTGATTGTTAAAATAAAACACAAATGCGTTGGATGGATCTACAGGAGCTGCACAAATAGTACAATTTTCAGTTTTAGAGTCTTTTTTTCTCATAATTTGTTTCTTATTTCAATATACGCAAGGCATTAAACTTTTATTAGCTTAAATATTAATTTGTGGGAAACGAAATGATACCTTTAAATAGAGGATACGGTGAATGGATTATTGAAATTTACAATCCAAACAAAATGCTGCCATCAATCAAAGGTTTTTTAATGATCACAAAAGATCACCACACAATCTTTGAAGATGCGAATTTTAAAATCACCTTATTAAATGTCCCATCTCAAAATGTAGCTTGGGTAAGAATGGTAAAATGAATTTTGAAGAAAAGTTGATAAGATATATAGCATCAAAACTTATCCAAAGGAAATACCTTTCAATTAAAGAAGAATTTCCTTCGGCAAGACAGTTAACTTTTTTTATCAACAGAGTGATAGAAATTTTGAAAGAAAAACACGGAAGGCTAAATCATGTGCGAATTCACGACGACTATGGCTTGGTAACACCATTCGTTCAACAAGCAGTGGATGAATTAAAAATAATTTGAATAAATTAAATGTTATTTTAGAGGAATTGAATAAACATGAAGCAGAAAATTTCATTGCTTCATGTGTAGCAAAACAAAAAAATCTTTTTGGTATACCCAGATTTATTATTAAAAAAAACACTAGATTAAAATTGTCTAAAGTAAAAAATTTTTTAACAAAGGATGAATTTTATTTTGTTGAAATAGATAAAAAATACTTTGACATAATCGAAGACAAATTTTTAGATTCTTTTTTAGAAGACATAGAATATGAGATTGTGTTTGATTTGTGCAGATTGTGTTTTGATAAAAATGATGACTTTTTTGATTATCTTCCAAACAAGTTCAAAAAACTTTTCAACTTAAATTTGAGAAGCATTGAAAGAAAAAATTTCTTGAAATCAAATGCTGCACATTTAGATGATATGTCATGTATTACAACAAAAGTAATTTGTCATAAATTAAATCAAGTTTGGAAGTATAAATGGAGTAAATCTAGTTCATACTTGAATGAATATGACGATAATATAGTGAATAATATTATCAGTGCATGAATTCAAATGTTTGATTAATAAAACTTATAAGAAAATTAGCTATCCTTTTTCAACAGTGATAGAGACTATATTTACAAATAATTTACCTCCTTTATCTTTGATTATAAATGAAGTAAAATCGGGCGATTTATTGGTGGTTGAATTTATCAAAAATAAACCAGTTCGTGTTTTTCTTATTGAAAATGAAATTCTTCATCAAATTTATGGCGACCCTATTGATTTTTTTTCAAAAATACAACTTCAATGCTTGGGTTTGAAGAAAAAAATTAAAATTGAAGAATTTATATTCAATTTGTATGATCAATTCTCTTTGAATGAAATGATTTCATATAAAAATGATTTTAGAGATTTTGAAAATAGTCTTTTTAAATATTTACTTTTAACAAAAAATGAAGATAAATTAGACAACAAAAAATTGAGATCATTATCTTTCAAGAATTTTAAAAACCCTCATCTTGCTGAAAAAATGTCAAAAACCTTAATTAAAAATAAATTCAATTACTTCGATTTGAATGAAACTAAATTAACTATAGATTTTTCAAGCTTAACTGTACAATTTATAGATGATTGAAAAATTTTACATTGATAATCAACTATATTTAGATTTTTTGGAGATAGAAAAAAATGACATTCCAATTAAAAATGACAATGTAAATAAACAAGAATTGTGTAAGTTGGTGGAAGCAAACTTCAGAAAATTAGCTCGTAAATATCATCCAGACTATGGCGGAAAAGATGAAGACTTTAAGTTTTTAATGAAAAGCAAACAAAAACTGATTGAAGATAACTCAAAAGAAACCAATGTCTCTTTAGGTATAAATGATAATAATTTTAATTGGTTTGATAAAAATTCTCTAGCTTCTAAACTAGGAAACCAACTTTTTGATTTAATTTCTGACTGGAAAACGGATTTGAACTTAAAGCCCTTATACAAACCAACAACTTCAGAAGATGTTTATGAATGGATCTTCAAAATACTTGACACAAACTTAGAATTATGTTTGAACGTTATAAATTTGTCAGAAGAACTCGCAGAGCTTTCACACAATCTGTACTCTGATGATTCACTCTCTGTTTTAGTGTGTTTATTTGTTCCTTCAAAGACTTTGGCAACCACCAATGTAGCTTATGATAATTCAATTATGCTTACATTTAATGATAAAATATTAATCGAATCTTCAAGAGCGTCTGACATTTCTAAGTATTTTGAGAACAAAGAAAACATCAAAAATGATATACAATCTATATTGAATGATACTTTTGTCTCAAAAAATAATAATGTTTTAAAAACAAAAAAAGTTAATGAAGCTATTGATAAAGACAGAAAAGTATTGGAATACTTGCAAAATTTAAAGTTATTTTCAACAAAATTCGATGAAAATGCAGCTGATTTCCTTGATAAACTTTAAAGGAGGGTTAGCACTCATTTCTCAAATTATAACAGAAGGTAAAAAATATGGCAAAACCCAAACACATCTTCGTAATTGACACATGCGTATTATTGCACGATCCAGATTGTATTTACAAATTTGAAGAAAATGACATTTACATTCCTCTGGCTTGCATTGATGATTTAGATGAAATTAAAACAAGAAAAGAAACCGCAGGATGGGCGGCTAGAGAAGTTTTTAGAAATCTAGATCTATATGATATTCAACAAATGACTAAAGGAGTGGTGATAAATGAAAAAGGTGGCAAACTTTTTATTTATAACAATGAAGCACCTTTAATGAGAAATGAAAAACCATCTATTACTAGAGTAAACTCTGATAATGCAATTATTGACTCAGCGATTTCATTGAAAGCCGCAAATCCAAAAAGAAAAGTAGTAGTGGTTTCCAAAGACACTGGCTTGAGAGTGAGGGCTATTTCGTGGGGTTGCGTTGCTGAAAATTACAAAAGTGATTTGTTATCAGAGAAAAACTTTTTTGAGGGTTATAGAATTGTTTCTATAAATGAATTGTCAGATTGGGAATATTTGTCAAAAAGAGAAGAATGCAAAATTTCAAATTTAGTCTGCCAAGATCAATTAGAAAATTTAAACCCTAATGAATTTATTTGTTTTAGATTTGGAAATCAGTCTGTGTTAGCTTGGTTTAACGAAAAAGAAATTAAGTTCATGGATGACAAAAAGAAAAAAGAATCTTACATGGGAATTTCTGCAAAGAACATGGAGCAAAGATTTGCTCTTGAAGCGTTGGCAAATGATAATATACCTCTTGTGTGCTTAAGTGGACCAGCAGGTAGCGGAAAAACTTTAATGGCTATTGCAGTGGGGCTAGAAAAAGTAAATCTTGGACAATATGATAGAATAATTGTTATGAAACCAATGGTTGCCGTAGGTGGCAAAGAAATTGGATTTTTGCCAGGTTCTAAATTAGAAAAAGTAAGTGCTTGGCTGGGTCCAATCAAAGACAACATTGTACAGTTAACAGCTTTTAAAGGGTACGATGGAAAATTTGGAGGAAATAGCTTTGAAGATATGGTTGAAGAAGGAATCATAGAAGTGGAGGCAATGGCTTTTATTCAAGGAAGATCTATTCCAAATAGCTTTATCATCTTAGATGAAGCAGAAAATGTAAGTCCTAAAGAAGCAAGAATGGTTGTTGAAAGATGTGGGAAAAATTCTAAAGTTATATTATTAGGGGATATGTCACAGATAGAAAATCCGTATCTTGATAAAAATTCTTGTGGATTAGCTCATGCAATCAATGGTAGTAAAACTCATGAAGTTGCCGCAGCAATTACAATGAATAAAGTGGAAAGATCTATTTTGTCAGCTGCAGCTTCAAGCATTTTTAAATTAAGAAAATGAACTACAACGATATACCTTTGCCACAAGATGTGAGATTATATCAAGTGGCAAATAATGCGGTCATTGAGCCGAAATTATCGCTATTATCTATTTCTGATAATGGCGATAATAACACATACATGAATCTTCAGAATAAACAATTTCTGTTCACTATAACTAATCAAAATGCATTAGAACTTTCGATGTCATTTGATGACAAAAATGTTTCTTCTATCAGAAATTCCACATATTATTCTTTGAATGGGTTTGACAGAGGCTTTGATTATAGGTTTTTAAATTATAATAGCCCAACAGTATGTTTTTTTCCTTTGGTTTCAGCCACAGATAAAAGCACGAACGTAACACTTACTGCAATAGGCAGTAATTATTATCAAATTGCCAGTTATACTTCTGTATTGTCAAACACATTAAATTTAAATGATTTAATTTTGCTAAAAAATCAAACCACTAACTCAGAAAATAAAATATACAGAGTTACAACTATAACTGGTATAAATTTAACAGTATATGATGATTCAAGCGACACAGCAAGCGTAAATTCATTGTTAACTCAAAACCAATCATATATCTTTACAAGAGTTAAAGTCAGTGACCAATACGGGGATTCATTTTACGGATTGTATAACACAAGTGGATATTTTTGGGTGTCTCAAACTGCAAATTTAAAACTAACCTCTGCAGATTATGGCATCACACTAAGTAGTGAACTTTCTGAAAATAAATTAAATGCAAGTTTATTTTCGAGTGTTAGTTTAGAGCTAAATCAAGTAGTAGCAGTAAACGTCTTAACAGATGGCGCAGGATCTTTAGGGGGAAAAACATCAGGGCTATATTTGATCACTAAAATTGCTAATGGTTTTGTTTATATACAGCCGATATATCCAGATTATGTTTTTATACATCAATTCTTTGAAGTTGGATATGATTTAACAACTTTATCATCAAACGTCATTTGGTATGTAAACCCTGCAACAGTAACTTCATCAAATTATTTATATTCGTCTGTATTTTTTAATTTTTTAACGTTGAACATCAGCTCAGTAACAGGTACGCCATCTTTGTGGGCTAGACAAGTAGGAGCGGCTTCAGATACTGTTCTTGGCGTAACCATTTATACCAGATTAGTTAACAATAATTATTTGAGAAATTCAGATATTTTCAGTATGGCAATAAAACCTCCTACGTGGACTGAAAATGTAGTAGAGGGGTTATCTTTGAGTCTTTCATATAATACTAACATGCTTGCAGTGCAAGATCAAGCGGTGATACAATAAATGTCGTATGGAATTCTTCTTAAAAATGCAAACACAAACTCATCTTATCAAGATGATAATTTAATTTTTTATTCTACGCAACGTGAAGGAATAAGCACCTCTGACCCAATGTATTTTACCACTGTAAATTTTACAGCCAAAACCATTGGTGTTAGTTTTGAAAAATATGGTAATTTAATAAGCAACTCATCTAGCAATAATTTTTCTTTTTCAAATTTTGATCTGAATGAATATAATTTTAAGGGTTTATCTGCAAACTTGAGCAAACCAACAATTGTTGAGCTTTGTAAAATAAAAAGCTATGAGCTTGGCGTTGGTCAAACTATATATGCTGACACGTTTATTGCTGGAGACAAATATATTAAAAATTTTAATGATCCTGGCAATATCTATACAAAAACTTCAACATTTCCAACTGGGCTAACGACAAGTTACTTTGGAACTAGCTTAAATTACACACTACCATCATCTGGAGTGCAAAATTTTGTATACGTTAGTTTTGAAGATAACACGCATTCAAAATACTTTTTGGCAGTGCCACAATCAATAGGAGCGACGATTCCAAATAATTTTAGATGGTATGAATTACCAAACAATGTTTTTTTTAATGATATTGATTATTATTTTACTATCAATGCATCTGGATTTAATGGCGCAAATATTTCTATAAGTAGTTTTAATGGAATTATCCCATCAAAAGGTAAAACAATATTAATAAACAATGTTAATTACGACGATACATATTCTGGGGTGTATGTGATTCAAGCAATCACAAATAACGTAATATTATCAAGAGGAAACATTGTAAATAATTTTCCAGGACAAACATTTGATATAAAAGTAAATTTAGATAATTCAAATGCACTAACATATAATACAGCCGTTTACTATGTGCCTTTTGAATATGGGTATACAAGTGATTCATTTACAAAGGCGTTAAAATTGACAAAGTTTACAAACCCAATTCAAAATGACCCAACTAAATACACTCCTCTATTCAAAGATAATTACGATAACTCAAGTTTAATTCTTCAATTAAACACAATCTCAGATTCATCTAAAAAATCTGATGCATTTATTTTAGGTATTGGCGTGTCTAATTGGTTTCCTAACTCAATCCTATACAATGTTAATGTAAGTTATCAAATAAAAGAAGGTTATTAAATGCAATTTTGCTAAAAATTAAATATGCATGAAAACCAAATTTTAGATATTGTTGAATCTGTTACACTAAATAATCTCTCGCTCAGAGAAAAATCTTTGATTGTTGCAGATGTAAAAAACGAAATTTCTAATACTAGACTTGCAGGAAATGTTACTTCTTTAGTTTTATCAAAAATTAATGATTTAAGTAAAGGAATGTATAGAGAATCTCAAGCAACTTTGCCAAAAATATTTCAAGATTTTTCAGAAAGCGAAGGTGAACAAAAGCCTTTTGAGATTAGAAATACAGATGAAATTGGTGATTTTTTAAACAAAATGACAGAAAAAAAATTTGATGGAGATGTTTTTTCTGACACCTATCCATTTTATCATTCCACTGATGTCATGAGAGCAGAAGGAAATCCTCAACACAGATCAGATTTTAATGTGAAATGAAAAATATAAAATTATCTCAGGATCTTGGTGTAATGCCAATGGGTGGAGCCCCTGCTCCTGAGGCACCTCCTGCGCCTTCATTTAAAATTATTTACTCACCACTAGATTCTTTGGGAAAAATACTTGCGGATGTTGATTTTAAAACATTTTTACAAAACAACTTTGGAACAAATCCCGAAGAATTAGCACACGATTTATGGGTAATGTATGGTGGTCCTGAAGATGAATTGAGCGAAGGGAAAAAAGGAAAAAGAAAAGATTCTCCAGAGTCAAGTGATCCAACTGAACAAGACACTTTGCAACAAGAAGAGTATAACAGGACCCGAAAAACTAAATGGGAAAGATTACCAGAAGGTGTAAGCATTGAAGAAATCACTGATCCTCAATCATTAGAGACAGCAATCAGAAGTGGATTTGCTATGCTTGCAAAAATGAATAATAAACCAGCCACAGCTTATGTTAAAAATTGGGTAAGAATAGCTAACATAGCTGATAATAATGGTGATTTTAAGTATGCTGATAAGATTCAGAATTTGATAAACGATGTCATCCACCTATTTTGATAGATCAGTTATTTTATCAGGTGTTTTATCACCACCTGTAATTGTAAATGGATCTTACCCAATCAAAACACAAGATTATTCTGTTCAAATGAATCAGAAAATAAGCTTAGATAGCTCATACATGCAAGGTGGACCTGGCAAAGCAGTGGCTAGTATAAGTAAAAAAATTATTGATGGCAACATTTCTTTTCCTTTGAGAATAAATGAGTCTAACGCTTTACAGCCTGGAATAATTGACTTATTAAATTCTGGACAAAATTATAATTCATTGGTTACACTAACCACTTTTTTGTTACCTTATAACGCCGCATTAACAGCAGAAAGTGATCCTTATGTATATAGTACGAATTCACTTGTTTTTGACACATGTGTTGTTGAAAAAACAACAATTACAGCAAAAAAAAATGGACCAGTAAATGTAAGTATAAGCATCAAGGGTCAAACTGATGTTGCAAATTTAAATCCGCTCACAATACCTGCTGATGACACAAACTTATATAGAAATGTAGATTGGTACGATTGTTTTTTTGAAAGAAATGGTTCGCAACTTGAAAACTTAATTGAGTTCTCATTTACTATAGAAAAAGAAGTAGATCAAAAATTTTTCTTGATGTACTGTGCGCAAGCAGATAGGTATGACAGACCTTTTTCTACTGGCGTAAAATCAGTGGGAGTATCTTTCAAAATCGTAGAGCATATAACTTCGGCATTTGATATTTTCGGATATTCTTTGGGTGGTTTTTTTAATGAATTCAATTTAACTGGCACAATAGGACCAATATCATTCTTGATTCCTGATTCATTGTTGAAAATTTCTGTGCAAAATTTAACTCCAGATATCATTGAAAGAACTACCGAAGGATTCTTCAGAATGTCTCCATCCACACCATTGAATGAGAACTTCCTATTTACAATTACATAGGCTTTTACAACAATTAATTGTAAATTATAATTATGCCGCTCAATAATAACTTTTATGGTGTATATAAGTTTGTCACAGTTAGGACATCACCTAATGGCGGTCAAGATAATACTGGTAAGTATCCATATATTATCAAAACATTAAACGATAATAATTCAATGCCTACTAATGCTAAATTTTATATGCAAGGAACGCCTTTAACTAGAGTTTTGGATATAAAACAAGTAACAGAAAATATTACTTTAAACGCGCCTATTTTAGTTCCAGAACAAGGGCAAACAATGAGTGATGCATTAAAGTTATTGAATGATTTAGTTGCTTTTCAATATACAAATAATTTACCAAATAATTTTCTGCCTTTACTATCTAAAATTGTTATAAATATTGGTGTTGATGGTTCAAGCGTGGATTTTACTCTGTTGTCAGATGGAGACCCCAATAATGCAACTAATGTTTACAAAATTAATTACGGAGCAACAGCTCAAAGTTTCATTGAAGAAACTGGTTTGAATTATGCTTCTAGAGATGCTTCTAATTATGATTTTTGTGTTGATTTTGGCGGTTTTGCGTATTTTGTTGAAAAATGCACAATAACAATAGATATAAAAACTTCACAAAAAAATTTCTTAGGTGTTTACCCTTATTATCCGCCCTTTAACTCAGTGCCTTACGACGGGCTTCATGGCGGAATTTGGAATCCAACAAGTGATGCAGATATTGCCTCTTATTCAGGCTGGCAATTCCCATTCTTATCTGTTGGAGGAATTGAAATTACAGCTAGTGGAACTGCGTCTATTTCAATAGACAATGAAACAGGAAGCATAATAAACTGGAAATATAACGACATCCCTACAGCAAGTACAAACGAATTAATACAAAGAGGAAATGTTACTTTGCAACCCACTGGTGTATTGAGATATGTCCAAGATAATTTTAATATTTATTTTACTGCAAACTCAGTGTTACAAACAGTAATTCCTGCGCCATTTGCAATTAATAAGGCTGTAATAACTCAGACTAACAATAGTTTTTCAGAGGGTGATATGAAAGTAACCTTTGAAGTTCATGCTTATGTAGGAATTTAAAAATCTTCAAAAGAATGAAAATATCCCTGAGAATCAAATGGCTCAAATTGATCAAAAACATTTTTTGAAATAAACAAATCACATCCTGTTAGACTGTGTAAAATTAATGCATCTCCAATACTGCATACATTATAAATATCTCCTTTTTCATTCTTCCAATGAAGTCTGCAATAAATTACGTCGCCATATTTTGCTTCAATTATAGACCTACTCAACTTGAAACCGCAACTTTGTTTGAATTTGATTAACAACTGATGAACAGTATTGATATGAGCATGATCAGCACAACCACTGTCAACAAAAGTAAGAATGCTCCCATCATATCCACTTAAAATTATTCCCACTTCTTTTTCTTCGGCTAATATTCCTACGATGTAATCATTTTGGTTCTCTAACACAATCTGATTCATTTCGCAAGGCAGCAATTCAAAAAGTTCTGTGGTTTTATTCATTGATAGTATTACAGGTTGAACATGTTTTGCACATCCGTTTGTTGAAGAAGTGACCAGCACCTAAAATAAAAGCGCCAATCGGTGTAAAGTAATCTGCAAAATGCAAATACTTATGAACTATAAAACTTAAAATAAGAAACAATGCACCAGAAACAAAAAAAGAAACCACAATATAGTTTTTGTGTTGTTTAAACCCTGATGTAACAGCTAAAATTGCATTTAGTATGGCAAAAATAATCATCAAAGCTTCAGCCCAAAAAGATTGCATAAAAGACATAAAAGAAACAAAAGGCACTGTGGCAATTAAAATAGGCAAAAATAAACAATGAATCAAACAAACTAATGAAAGAGTGGAGCCAATCTGATCAGTATTTTTTTTAAAAAAGTTCTTCATACTTACTTTTTATACGAGTTTTAGTTGAGTGGGTTTATTAAACCCTTTTACTTTATATGATTCTCTATACAAGCCAGCAATCACTCCAAATTTATTGACAATATCAACATGATTTTTGTCAATATAACCCTTGTTTTGCTGAAAACAATATTCAGGATATTGGTTAGCAAACGCATACATCATTTCGTCTCTGTATACTTTTGCTAACACAGACGCAGCTGCAACACTCATAGATGTGCTATCAGCTTTGGGCATCATTACCAGTGGGCTAAAACTTTTACAAGGTGATTCGTCAATAACATAAATGTCCACCTTTGTTAGAGTATTTTTGACGGTTTGCCCAGCCAATTCCATAGCTTGTATGTTTGCCCATGTCAGACCATTTTTGTCAATTTGTTCTGGGCTTATTTCTTGAATAGAATAAGCTAATGCATTATTTTTAATTATCTCAAAATACTCAATGCGTTTTTTTTCTGACAACTTTTTAGAATCAGTAAGACCTTCTAGGACAAAATCATTAGGTAGGCAAACTGCAGCCGCAACTAAGGGACCTGCCCAAGCACCTCGACCAGCTTCATCAATACCAACTAAATTTGAACCATATTTAGCTCTTAAATTATCATCGAATTCTTTATGCATTGTTTAACGATTGTATGAAAACTTTTAGGGCAACGAGATTATCTTTTACAGCATCATAAGTGGATTCTAAATCTTCATCTTTATTTAATATACTTTGTGTTAGCATAAGAGTTTTTGCTTCTTGTCTTAATTCTTCTAATTCAATTTTTTCTAGTATTTTTTTGTCATCATGTAAGTTTGCTTCAATATTATCAAGCAACTCATTTGTTTTTTCTGAAGTCAAGGATTTTAACGTGACTTCAGACTGTAAGCCTGAAATTTTATCAAAAGCAGTGACAGTAATTAAGCCCGATGCATCAATATCAAACTTAACAACAATTTTTGTTTGCCCTTTTGGTCGTTTTTCAAATCCACTTAATACAAACTCACCAAGAAACTCATTGTCTTTGGCAAGAGGTCTTTCACCTTGGTAGATTTTAATATTCACAGATTCTTGGTTATCTTCGGCTGTTATAAACTCTTGCGCAGCACTTACTGGTACATTCGTATTTCTAGGAATAATTTTATTCAACAATCCCCCTTTAGTTTCAATTCCAAGTGATAGTGGAGTGACATCTACAAGAATGGCACTGTCAGTGTTTTTAACGGCGATAGAGTGAGCTAAATTTGCAGCTCCAGCACTCACAGTTAAATCTGGGTCAATTTCATAAAAGACTTTTGTGTTAAATTCTTTTTCAACAAATTCTCTAACAATTTTTGATTTTGTTGAGCCACCAACTAAAATAATTTTAGACAAATTAGATATTTTTTTGTCTGCATCGTTTAAAGCTGTCAAAACATGAGATTTTGTTTTGAGTAATAGAGGATGAATCATTTTTTCATAATCTTCTTTTAATATTTCTACTTTGTGATGATAAAGTTTACCATGTAATAATCCACAATATTTTAAAGTTTTGCTCACCTTATTTTTATAATTTAATTGTATTTTTATTTCTTCGGCAAATTTTTTAAGCCTAACTTGAAAATCTTTAAATTCATTGAAATGATGTGGTATCTCGCCAATAATGTAATTTACTAACAAATTATCAAAATCATCTCCTCCAAGTTTTGTATTTCCTGAAGTCGCTAACACCTGATAAACTTTATCATCAGATAACTGTAATAGTGTTACATCGAAAGTGCCACCTCCTAAATCGTACACAAGAACAAGTTCATTTAAGTTAGTGTCTTCCCCGTATGCTAAGGCGGCAGCGGTAGGCTCATTAATAATTCTTAAGACTTTAAACCCAGCTAGTTCAGCAGCTTTTTTAGTTTCTAGTCTTTGATTTTGATTAAAATAAGCTGGCACAGTAATTACTAAGCCTTCAATTGCTTCTTTTGAGTGAGATTCTGTTATGCTTTTTAAATACTCTAAGATATGCTTGGCAACTTCTGTTGCGTCATAATCAGAATTATTATTACCAATAAATCTTTTAGAAGATCTTATAGTTTTTTCAGGAAAATTTTCTTCATTTTCAACCGCTTCCCTGCCAACATATAGCTCATCAGCATAGCAAACTACAGATGGAATAAGTTTGTTTCCTGATTCATCTTTAACGAATTCAAATTCATTTTTTGAATTTTTAAAGCAAACAACAGAATTTGTTGTCCCTAAATCACACCCAATAAATATTCCCATATTTATTATTATACATCTTCAGGTAAATCTAAAGCACCTGGGAAATAACCATCATACAAATTCCAAAGAGGGTTATCATCAGAAAATAATTCTTTTCTAAAAGTTTCTTGATCTTTTTCGGTAAATATTGTAATTTGATTTTTAACCACTTCTCTTTCTGGAAGATTTTGTTTGTATTCATGCACCATGTGAATCATTTGAGCAATAGCAAATGTGTCACGACAAGCTGAACATCTCATGATAGCAAAAATCTCTAACTCAGATTTTGGAAGCCAGCCTTTATGACAGTCTTTATAAAAAATTGCGTGACAATTTCGATTAGGGCATTTTGAAGGCATACCAAAAACTACAGATTTAAACATAAGTTCCTTTGTTACTATTATACTTCAAAATTTTTACAACAAATTCTTCTTCAGAATTATAAACTTTCATTTTTGAAAAATGATGTTGCCTTAAAGATTTTTCTTTATGTTTGAAGTCAATGATGACACAATCTTTTTTGCCTGGAGCATTTCTTAATCCTCTTCCAATTTGTTGAGTAATTGTGTTAGGAGAAGAGATTGAACATGCAAGAATAATACAGCTTATCTTAGGGGCATCAATACCAGTGTATGCCCAAGAAGTGGCAGCCATTATAATCTCATTGTTTTCAAGTCTATTTAATTGATAGCGACGATAATCTAGTTCTTTATCAGGAATTTCTTTATCATCTGAGCCATCTCCGCCAGGAACAAAGACACAATCTTCGATCATTTCTTCTAAAATTTTTCCATGCTCAAGTCTTTCCACTAAAATTAAAGTTGGTCTGCCTTCTGCTTTCATTTCTATAGCAAAATCTCGAATGAGTTCATTTCTTTGAACATTATTAACTATAGCTTTCTTATAAGTCTCAGGATGAGAGGGAGCAGATTTGTCTATAAAATCTAAATCAACAATGTAAATGTAAGGTTTGGTCAAAAACCCCCTTTTTATTAAATCTGAAGAAGTAACTTTATGAATAATAGGACCAGTACTACCAAACATTCTTACGTCTTGGTTATCTAACCGCCTTGGAGTTCCTGAAAGTCCACATTTGTAATAAGCATTAGAAGCTTTAAGGGATATACATTCTATAACAGAAGCGGCAATATGTGTTTCATCAATAATTAAAAGTTGACAATTTCCTACAAGATCTCTTAATTGTTTTTTATTATCAAAAAACTTAAGTTTTGCAGAAATTTTGTTTTGTAAATCTTTAATTTTTTTCTCAATACTTTTAGTTTTTTTCACTGGTGAGTTTTCTAAATCTACTTTGAGAATTTTCAATTGTTTTTCAAGACCTGGCAATGTCGTATTATCAATTACTACATCAACAACTTTTTTGCTCTGCTCTGAATATTTTTTATCAAAAGCAGTTAAAAGAGTTTGATAAGTTGCGACATTTACACCGTGATGAGCTATGTCGCATTTGCCTCCACCTATCTCACCAATTTTGAAATTAGGATCCAAAGGCTTTAAAGAACTTTTGAATTCTGAAACTGTTTGTTTCAACAAAGATACAGAAGGCACCACAAAAATAACTGGGTAAACCGATAGCTCTGAAATGATACCACAAGAAGATTTTGTTTTTCCAGCACCAGTGCACATAGCCAGAATGCCACGAGTTTTTTCTTTGATTTTTTTTATTGCTTCCTGTTGATAATCTCTGAAAGAATGTTCACCTAAATCAACTTGTGCTAACTTTTGTATTTTAGGTTTTGGTCTACAATCGTTGAAGACAAATTTAATATTATTGTCTTTCAAAACTTTTAAGACGATGTTAAATATTCCAGCTGGAAAAGACATGGTTCGCCTACTAAACAAGCTAATTTTGCCATTCCAAGTGCCATTTTGGAATTTAGCAGACCACTCGGCATCTGGCACTTTATATGAGCAGGTTTCATTGATGAGATCAATAGTTTTTTTATCATACTCTCCAGAAACACTGGCATAATCATTATTTAAATTAATTTGCAGCACAAATAATTTACGAAATAAATACAAAAAAGATCCCAGATTGCTGGGATCTTAGTTTAAACTCTTACTGCAATTTCATCGCCGTCAGTTTCGTCTAGGTCAACATCCAATACGTGTTCTGTTCTAGTTGGAACATCAAGAACGTCTTTGATAACAACATCAGACCACTGTAAGTCTGGAGCAGGTGTATGCTCAACATCGTCAACAATTACTTGCTTGATTTTTCCTGATTTTCCTTGTTTAATCATTGCCATATTTTTATTTCTCCTTATTTAGTTATTCTGAATGCTAATATAAAGTCACCTTGGCGGCTGTTATTTGCATTCTTTACGCCCATCCCATCAAATTTGATTTGACTATCAGAGCTACTTAAATTATACAATGAAAATTTGAATGCTTCTATTCCAAATCTATCAATTGAAATTTCTTCGTTATTTACCCAATTTTGCAAATTAATTTCTTTGATCAACTTAACGTTGCCCTCATGATCTACTTCAAAGCCGTTTGAGACTGGAACAAGTCTTACAAACAAATTTCCAGGAGGTAAATTATTTTTTTCTTGATTACCTTGACCTTGAAGTTGTAAAGTAGCAAATATTGGACAATTTTCAGGAATATTGATATTAATTTCTGAAACGTAATTAATGAATCCAGTAAAGTTACATTTATCACATTGTCTTTGTGGAATTTTGCCCTTGGCACTACATCTGCCACAAGGAGATGTTTGAACAAAAAACATATGGTTAAAATTGGAATGTTGAATCATGCCAGAGCCATTGCAGTCAGGGCATGCATTGAAATCAAACCCCCCTAATCCGTCACAATCAAGGCATTTTTTTCTTTTATTGATTTTGACAGTATGAACGCAGCCTTTAACAAAATCCTTTAATTGTAATTGCAATTCAATTTGCAGATCAGTATTTCTTTCAGGTTGCCTCCTGGGACCAAAAAATTCTTCAAATATTGAACCAGGATCAAAATTGATATTGAAACCAAAATTAGTAAAACCCCCGCCATTTACATTACCATAAGTATCATAGTTGTGTTTTTTTTGTTCATCTGAAAGAACTTCATATGCTTCACTTACTTGTTTAAATTTTTCCTCAGATATTGGATCGTTGGGGTTTACATCTGGATGATATTGTTTTGCTAGTTTTCTGTAAGATTTTTTGATATCTTCGGGAGACGCAGTTCTATCTAATTCAAGTATTGAATAATAATCCATATAGATATTATACTAATTAACTTTTCAAAAGATTAATTATTTTATTGGAAGGACAAATAACATTCTCACCTACACCATATTCTGCAAGCATCCCTGTAACTCCAATTACTGAACCAATTACAAGACCATCTGTGCCAACGCACATTCCGCCGCTTACTCCTTGTATGATTTTTGCATCAACAAACATTATATTATTCCAAGCTGGAGATGGGGCGGCATCTCCTAGTGATTGATCTGTATTGCTTACTCTTCCAACCGTTACTGTGTCATGAAACATTTCTGGCGCACCTATAACTGCAACAGTTTCACCCAATTCAACAGCGTCTGAGTTTGCTAAAACTACAGAAGGAATATTTGACCAATCTGATTCAATTTTTAAAATAGCCGCGTCTATATTAGGATCTGATTTGAAAACTGAACAATCCAATAATAATGAACCATCAAAAGTTACTTTTACGTCTCCACTGGACATTAATTCTTCAGGTGCAACATGTGAAGCAGTAACAACATAGCCATTTCCTATGTGAAAGCCGCTTCCTGACCAAGATTGTTTTCTTGTTTTTACAAATATAGTGCATGAGGCAGGCACAGATTGTGCAATCACTTCTTGTATTCTATCTGTTACTTTTTCTGACATTGTTAATTTTTCCAAGGATTAAAATTTTGTAATTTAGGCACTCCAATATTATACGATCCTTGTTGTACAATATGGTCACCTTCTGGTCCACCTAAATCATACATAAGTTTGATCATGTTCGTAAAATTTATTTGAAAATTTGGGTCTGGATTTTTTTTATACCAAGAAATTATCAATGCAATTATTCCAGAAATAGTTGGACAAGCCATAGATGTGCCATCAAGATTCACATATTGATTGTTTCCCCAAGTAGAATAAATTTTTACACCAGGTGCCGCAACATCAAGCTCAGGACCTCTCGAAGAAAAACGAGCCAATTTTCCATCATTTTCAACAGCTGCCACAGCAATTGATTCATCATATTTTGCTGGAAAGTTTACATCTTCTCCATCATTCCCACTAGCACAAACCACAATCTTGCCCTTTGCTGTTATATCTTTTATCAATGAATGTACTTTGCTTTGACCATAATCGGATTCTGTTCCAAGAGACATATTGATTATATCTACATCTAAGTCGTGTGCGATTTGTAAAGCGTTTGCAATGAAATCAAATGAACCAGTGCCATCATCATCAAGTGCCTTTATGGGAATAAGTTTACAGCTTGGCGCAACACCCATTACGCCAATATTTTGCCCACAATTAGCACCAACTATTCCAGCCACATGTGTGCCATGATATGAGCCATGATCCATAAAATCATTATTGCCAGTGGCATCATACCCATCTAAAAAATTCACTTGTAAATCTTTGTGAGGAAACCATCCTGTGTCTATTATTGCCACCTTTACATCTTCTCCTTTTGAATGTTGCCAAGCATAAGAAGCTTCAATAAAAGATAGCCCCCAATTCTGTTGCTCATTCAGAATAGAAACTTGATTTAAAATTTTATCTCTTAAATCTGGAATGAATTTAATTGGATTAGACATAATTAAATTTTATGAAAAAAAAGCTTTACAACCTATATCACTGTGTAAATCTCTGAATTAACTGTATTACCGAACCCATAAGTTCCGTTGGACTGAATTACTGCAGGGTATGCTGTGTAATATATTTGATCAGAAGCATTTATCAAATTACTCGAAAGGGTAGTTGATGAAGATATATTTTTCACTCCAGTCTCAACAAGTTTAAACCAATTAATTACCACGTATTGATTGAATGGGCTTATTGCATAATTGAAATTATATAGTGGAGTTTGAGGAGTATTTGCAAAAACATTCAAGTTAGTACTAACTCCATTATAGCTAGAAATTGATCCAACAATAGTCAAGCTGGAAAGAACAGGTGTGTAAAATGGATTTATTGTAATTGGATTTGATTGATATGTTGAACCTTCTGAAACTCCATTGCTTGGTGTTACAGTTGCATAAACCACATCTCTACCATCAAAAATTACACGACCAGCAACATCATTAGTTTGCTCAAACAATCTTCCATCGTAGTTCGGATAAGAATATAAGACCACAGATGATGAATATCCAAAAGTTGTGGATGCATAGCCTGTTGGAGAATTTGGGTTTATTCTCACGAAGTTATCAGTGGTTGCGTAACCAGGTGTATAAGGTGCTTTCAAAGTGTAAGCTGTTATTGCCAAGCCCAAATTATTGATTGTCGCAAACGTTACTGGATTAGTTGATAAAGGTACTGATACAGAAGCTTGCAGATTTGTCCCAGTGCCAATAAATCCTGACCCTCTATCAGAAATAACAACCCTCACTACATTAGTTGTGATGCCATTCGAATTTGTAGTAACAGAAAGAATAAATGGATTTTCAGATTGATTATAAAGTGATTTAACAGTAAATGTATTTATGCCCACTAAAGCTCCAGTTACACTTAAGTTTGCAGCAGTATTGAACGTTACATATTCAATGCCTGTTCTTTGCCGCCACCATTGTATAGTAGATCCATTTTCTGGCGCATTACTTTCGTCTTGATAGCTGTAAGTAAGAGACAAAGTGCTATCTATGTTCGGAGACAATGGCGACAATGTAGGTGATCCAGAAAGGAAAGGCTTTGCATAATAGAATGAGTCTAAATATGTATTGAGATTAGGGACGCTTGTATATGTGAAATTAAAACTTTGCAAAGTTAAATTATCAGCTGAATAACTTTCAATCTGTAAGCCAGCTCTAAATTGATTTGCAAATTGAATAAATACTGTCACATAATCTGATGTTTCTCTTATACTTGCAAAAGTAATAGTTCCGTCATATGCACTAACTGTGTAAATACCTTTATAAATCTCTTGGTTTACTAAAACAACCACTTTTGCATCAGTGGGAATCCTGCCATTGCTTAAATAGTATGTTTTGTAATCGTATGTTATTGTTGGCTCGCCAATAATTGTCTCTCTTGACTCAACGTAGTCAATTTGTGCAGTAAATGATTCATATAAGTAAACTCCATTCACAATTGTGTAAATATTTGTAATTAATAATATTCCACTTTCTGGCACTGTAGAATAGGCAGTGGGGCTTATAGGATTTCCGTCAGAATACAAATAGAATTTATCATTATTTGTCCAAGTGTACAGCGTGGAATTGTTATCAACTATATAGTAGCTAGAATTATTCTCTTCATTGGTCACAGGAATTAGTTTTAAACCTGTAACACTAAATGCTGGAGTAATTCTGTAAGAAGTTTGCCTGTTTGGTAATGCACCGTTTCTGTTAAGCTGCACTTGCTCGTAATAAGAAGTGTCAGCAGATTCTGTTCTTCCTACAATTGGTGTGATGTCCACTAAAGCACTATTTGTGAAAGAACCAAGAGCTAATGTTTCAAAAAGTTGCCCAGATATATCTTGAGGATATGTAAGGTAAGTTTGTGTTGCAGGGATTACACTTACATGATAAAGTTGTTTCACATATGGAAGAATTCTGGTGTTAGAACTATAATCTTCCACCATATCTATTAAATATTCTATTGCTAAAACTTTTTGATTCAAATTATATCTTGAATTGTTAATTAAGCTAATGTAATTACTAAACTCTACACGATCTGCAGACCATCTGAACATTACATTTGCTGATGAATTACCAGGCTCAACAAATGATGTGTAAATATAACTTATGAATTTAGGTTCATCAAAATCATATTTTCTTTCCCAATAAGATGAAAGTAAATTTAGGCTGTCTTCTTCAAAAAGAACATTTTTTAATTCATCTTCAGGATAAGATAGATATTTAAAAACTTTAGAGTTTGTCTGCTCTATCATCTTTCTGAGGTAATTTTCATTTCCAGATTGTGTTGGCTCAATTACTAAAACTTGCGTACCTGTTCCAGAATAAGCCACTTTAAGTGATGCATTAACAGATTCAGGAGTAGCTTGAGAATCATCATTTCCATCAGTGGTTACAATTATTAAAGGCTTAAAACTTAGTGCATATTGATTTGTTACTAAATCTAAAGCATTAGTTGAGCTTGACCAAATATTTATATCATCGGACAAATCTGAAATACTTATATCAAAATCCCAGTCTTTGCTTAGCAACAAGTATAAAGGTGTAAGCAAAGATGTTACTGTGCAAGTTCCATTCGTCGAATCGAAAGTGAAATTTGTTGTGCATGAGCCATCCGAAAGAACCACAATGCTGTAACTATAATTATCTTCCACCCAAACAAAATTATTAGTGTTATCTCCATAGTAAACATTATAAGTGGTGAATGATAATAAATTAAGATTTAAACTTAAATATAAGTCAAAATCACTCTTATATTGCTCCTTTACAGATTGTAAGTTTATAAAGTTAGTATCAAGTTGACTTAAATTATTTTTATAGAATCCAGAAACAATAGCTGGGAATTGTAATCGAGCATTAAAAAGCATAGCATCATACAATTTAGATAATCTTCCAGTATTTGAAACATAACTAATAGATTCAGAGATTAAACTTGAGTTATTTGAATAACCTTCAAATGATACTGATGAAGAAGTTAAACAACTTGAAGATGAAGAAGCATTTGCTGTTGAATAAAACAATAAATCATTGATTTTATTGTTAAATCCATATATTGCTGTAAGCAGTTTGCTAGTGCCAAAACCATTCGACAAGCGTGTATATAACGTGTCAGAGTTTATTCCAGTTGGCACTAAGGCATTGATTACTGCAGTTCTTACATAAGAAGTGGATACTCCAGATTGTGTGATAATAGCCGTATCATTGATTTCAAAAGATTTAGAAGTGTCGAATACAACATTACACAAAATACCAACATTTGAATAAAGATATCCTGTACTTGAAATTGAAGCCCCTAAATATGTTCCTGACGCAAAACCTATCGAATAAGATGTGTTAAAGAATCCCACTGGTTCTATTACTTCAGTGGGTGTAGCAGGGGTTGTTAAATTTATTCTAAAGAAAAAGTCTTTATTTAATAATGTGCCACCAGATGTAGATGCTGATCCTTGTGTGTATGGATTATTCAAATTAGATAATCCCCATGTTACTTGTGAAGCGTAAGTGGCATTATCTGTTACTATTCCTAGACTATAAGACATGGTTGATACACAAGACATATTTGAAAATGCAAATCCATACATACCTGGATAACTGCTTGAATTCAATTCTATTGATGATGAAGATTGTGTTGTAGCTGTTCCGTTAGAAATGTAAGCTTTTAATGTTGTTATACCAGTTAAATCTCCTGGATTAAAGTATGCAAAAGCCTTAGATACATAGCCGTCAGAAACAGGCGTAAATGTTTGAATTGGCAAATCGCTTAAAGGAGAACCATATGTCGCGCTTGTTTCTATTTGCACTTGTGGATCATTATAGTCTTCAATTGTTGACCATGTGTCTCCATCATCATTGGAGACCCAAAGCCCTAAATTCGTGGCAGCAACAAGTATCCCATTTCCGCTTGAATCGTTGAAATATTTTAAATCGCTTACTGACAAATCCTGATTATCAAACTTTGAAACTCTTGACCAATCTCCGCATTTTGATACAGATTTAAAAACGCCCACTTCAGTGCCAACAAAATATGTGGAATTAGAAGTATCGGTGGATTTTGGAATTATAACAAAACACGAGTGTCCAACTGTTTCATTTGAGCTGAACTTGTTTTGCGGATAAAAAGTTAAACCATTTGGATCACCAACATCACATTGTCTCCAGTTTATAACAACATACACACCATTTGATGTTGCCACAGCAAGCCAAGTTGATCTTCCACCTGAAGGAACTTCTAAAATTTTATAAACTTTAACAGGTATTCCAAGCGCACTTGGATTCAATCTATTTATGTTTCTAAGAATATTATTCCCAAACATTTCACGACCTACAAGTAAAGTGTGATTTGCACCTCTGCTTGAAGGTGGAGGTGACCCTGGAGCGGCGTCAGTGGTAAAAGCCCAAACACTGTAATCCGTTGCTAAATAAATTGCAGGATGTTCAGTTCTATTTCCCTTATCATCATATCTGTAAAAAGTATTGTAATAAAGATCATAAATAGTATGACCTTCAAAATAATCACTTTGCAAGGTAGTTGTTTGCTCTTGGGTTTTTGTGGTTCTCAAAACAAAAGACATGCTATTGTCTTTTCCATAAGCTTCAAATCTTTTAGTTGTGTTCTTTGCTGAAGTATACCATGATCCCATGCTTACACTCAAATTTGGTTCAGTAAATAAAGGATCAAGTGTATATACACCGTCTTGTTGGTAAAAAAGCCCTTGATCAGTTCCTGCATATGTAAAACTTATATTCGAGGAATTTGTAAGAGTTTTATCAGCAAAATTAATTACATTAGAATCTCCAACAGAGTCAAGTTTAACCCAAGATTTAGAGGCTCTAAA
>Ga0315901_10001712_pt1 | contig 31458 bp, 52 predicted proteins | sample LakEriMetagenome_10_FD_203761 | JGI IMG/M metagenome (GOLD analysis project Ga0315901, IMG submission 203761) | Freshwater fungal communities from buoy surface, Lake Erie, Ohio, United States - Buoy 2 MA116 | ecosystem: Environmental > Aquatic > Freshwater > Lake | place: USA: Lake Erie, Ohio...
GCGAGCGCCGTGGCATGCGTGGCGTTGTAGAGCGACACGCTATTGCCGAACAGAACGCGGTCAACGTTGGCGGCGTTCCACTGGTTGCGCTGGGTCGCCGTGGCAGTGGCGTAAGACACGCCCTGAATCGACCCCATCGCGGTAATGATGTCGTTTCGCAGATAGCGGCCCGCCAGGTCCTTCAGCGAGACCTTGCCAGCGTCACGGATGGCGATTGGCGATGCCTGCTCTTCTTCCATGCTAACGACAACGGCGTCGCGCACCACGCGAACGGCGATGCGGTGGCCGTCGTTCGGCAGGGCCTTTTCAGCGCCGACAAGCGTGGTACTGCCGTTGTTCGGACCGGCTGCGGCGTTCAGCGCACCAACAAGCGGAATGGTGATCGCATCGCCCTGCTTCTTAGTCAGGTCATTCTGCACCTGAATAATCGAGTTCTCGGACGAACCCATGTACCGCTTGAAGCGGTGCTGGCGGATGTACTCCTTGAAGAAATTGGAGTCCCACTGCTTTACGCGGTTTGCCGCGCTTACAATCGTGGTCATGTTCTAGCCTCTAGTGTTATTTCGGGAAAAGTTCGGTGAACAGTTCGACGGGGGCTGCGCCCTTTGCGATGGCGGAGCGCGAACCGGCGAGGTCCGGGGGAATGGCTCGGGCGGCTGCGGCCTTGGCTTCCGCCTTGGCTACAAACTCGGATTCAAGCTCGGCCTTGATGCGCGCACGCATCTGTGCCTCATAGGCAACGGGGTCCTGCATCGACTCCATTGCCTTGATGCGCTGGGCAAGCTGATACGCGGCCTTCGCCGGGTTCGGACTGCTGAAAATCTGCTGGCGCAACACCGGGTTGTTCTGCACAACCGGCACTAGGCCTTCCATCAGCTCGTCGTAGTCGGGGAGGGAATCGCGGGCCTCGGCTTCCAACGCGGCGTACAGTCGGGCTTCCGCCTGCTGCTGCGCCTTGGTGACGACGTTGGAGACGTAGCCTTCCGGGTCTGCGTAAAAGTCCAGCGGCTGCGTCGGCGTCTGCGGCTGGGTCGGCTGCTGCCGCAACGCGGCAAGCTCGGCTTCCAATCGCTGGCGTTCGGCCTCGGCACGCTGGCGCTTTTCACGCTCCGCCTTGAGCGATGCGAGCGGGACAGTGGTGCTTTCCTTCGCTGGTTCGGGGGTCGGCGTCACCTCCGGCTCGTCTGCCGTCTCCGGCTCGCCCGTTTCGACTTCGGACTCTTCCGGCTCGGGCGTTTCGGCCTGCTCCGGTTCGTCCTGCATCATTTCGCTGAGGAAATCGTTGTCGTCCTTTTCGCTGGTCATGTCTTGCCTCTAGTTCGACCGTCCGCCGTCGTCGCGCACCGGGGTTCATCCCGCCCCGAACGGGTCGCCCTTTTCCGGGCGCTGGAAACGCGAAAGCCGACCGAAGGCGGCTCTCTGTGTGTGGTTGTTGGCTTGGGTTAGCCGAATGTCGCCATCGGCTCGGCGGGAACGATCACGGGGGCCGCGTACCGCTGTTGAACTTCAAGCATCTGCGCCTGTGCTTTCAGTAACTCGGCCTGCGCCTTGATACGGTCGGCCTCGGCCTTCGCGGCATCGACCTGCACCTGCTGCTGCTCAATGGCGAGTTTCTGCGCCTCTAGCTGCGCCTGTGCGGCCATCTGCTGCGCCTGCTGCTGCGCCTGCATGGCAGCGGCTTGCGCGGCCTCTAGCGCGGCCTGCATCTCGGCCATCTGCGCCTGCACCTGCGGCGGGATGCCGCCCGACTTCAGGTGCTCGATGATGCGGTCTTTGTTCCGCAGGCTGGACGCCTCGATCACCATTTCCATCGGGATGGCGGACGGGTCGGCCTGCTTCAACTGAACCAGCGCCTCAAACTGCTCACTCTGGATCGTGACACTATCGGGGCCTTCATCGACAATGATGTCAACGTCAAGCGCGGCCACCTCATTCTGCACGCCCACCGGCTCGGCCATCATCGGGTCGGCCTGAATCTGCGCAAGCTGCTCGGGCGTCAAGGCCATCCCCCGCGCCTCGGCTTCCTTCACCAGCATCTCGCCGCGCGTGATCGGCGTGTTCAGCCCAACCCATCGCAGGTTGCGCTCGTCGTCCGTGATGCGTACCCACTTCGGCCCCGTCCAATGCTGGCGGATGCGGTTCCACACGCTGCGATAGACGCGCAGTGACCAATCGCGCAGGGCGTCGAAGATGATCGCCTGTTCACTCAGCGCAGCAGCCTGCGACACTTCCTGCGCGCGGCCACTCGGGGCCATCATGTTGCCTTCAAGCGACGGATTCACGCCGCTGGCGTCAATCTCGGCCTTAGCCTCGCGCAGCAACTCAAATTCGCCTTGGAGCGGCATCGAGCCATCGAGCAGCTCAAAGCGAGCGTTATGGCGCACCACGACGAACCCGTCGGGCTTGGCAAGCTCGGCCTTCGCCTGCGCCTTGTTCTCTACCGCGCCATCCTCGGCAACAACTTGGCGCATGGTAAGGCGGTGAAGGGCCTTGCTACGGCGCTTGTTGATCTCGTCCTGCGCCGACAGCATGGCTTTCACCGCGCCATAGCGGCGGTTCTCGCGGTCAACGTAGGCGGAAACGGCAATCAGCGGGCACTCGGGCCGGCCCTTGTCGTCAAGATAGGGCGAAGGCTGCGGGTCGCGCAGATAGCCGCCACGACAGAAGATGGCAGTGTGCCAAACGCCGCCCTCGAGGTAATAATGCTGCATCACGCGCACGCGCTTGCGGGCAGAGTCGGCCCACATGAAGCGCGGGCGATCCTCGTACGTGTCGCCTACGTCGTCGGAGTTGCCGCCATACGACGCCTTTATGTGTTCCTCGGCGTCGGGGAAACGCTCGTAAAGCTCGGCCTCGTCCATCCAAATGACGACGCCCATGTACTTCGCGTCACTGAAATCACGCTGGCGACTGTGCGGATCGCGGTAGAAGCGGTCCCACGGGACCAGGTTGATCTTGATGTCAAACTCGCCCTTGCCATCCGGGACAACCGTCACCGTGCAGGCACCCGCACCCTCGATGATGAGGTTTTCTGCAACGTCCGACTTGATCGACGTAAAGCGGTTCTGCTCGCACACGAACCGCAGGGCGTCCGTCGCGGCATCGGCCTCGGCGTCATGCTTCGGCGTGCGCGGGTAGCACTTGGGATCGGTGCGGCCGCGCTTTTCAAAGCCGATCAGGCTATTGACCTTCGGCGCGATGCGGTTCGACACGATGACGGGCTGGCCGCGCTTTTGCAGCGACTCGATCTCGTCATCCGTCCACTGCTTGCCGTCGCGATAGTCGCGGCACTGCTCGGCGGTGTCGCGCTCTTCCTGCGTCTCGTCGATGGCGTCGCGGAACTGCTGTACGCAGCGCTCCAGCGTGTCTTTGTCTTTCATGCCACCTTCCAATTGGATTCTTGTCCGTCGCCATCGCCGGGGCCGTAGTCGTCCAACCGGCTGCGCCGCTTCGGCTCGTCGCCGCTTCCGCTGGCGTTGTGCATGTGGTCAAGTCCGCGCCCGATTAGGCTGCAAACGTCCACCGCGTCGTCTGGCCTGCCATCCTCGCCCGTGAAGCTGCAAAGCTGGTTCAGCAGGCGCGTGGCCCATAGAGGGCCGCTTGGCAGGTACACCGCGCCGGCAGACGCGCGAGCCGCGAAGCCCAAGGCGCGCTCCGCTTTGGCACCGGCAGACGCTAGAGCCGTTCGACGTGTGAACGTCTGCGTTTCCCTCATCCGCTTGGTGATCGACCCATCCACCGCGCGAAGGATCACGCCCGCTTCCTCAAATGCGTTGAGCGGGCTCCACTTCTTGCAAAGCTCAATCCACGCATCGATCCACGTGGCGGGGTCGGTCTGGCCGTGCCACCAATCCAGCGCGTACAGGTCGCCGGTATCCGACAGGCCCCATACGCCGTGTTCCGTGTAGTCGCCGCCGTCAGGCGTCACCGCATAATCGGACGCGATGTAAATCGACAGGCGTTCCGGCTTGCGCTCGTAGAACTTGAACCAGTCGCGCTTGAACAGGAGGCCCGCATTGCTGCGGCATTCGCCCTCCCACACATGGCGATAAAGGTCCTGATTCAGCCCCAGCAGCTTCCTGCGCTCTTTCTCTAGCTCGCTCGGAAACCACGGATTGTCACGCCAGTTCATCGTCACGACGAGTGTGTCGTCGTCGGGACGCTCGGCCAACTGGTGAACGAAATCATCCTCCTGGTCGGGGTTGTAATCCCACCAGAGTTCCGACCCCGGCTTGCGGATCGTCGGAATCAACACCGTGGCCGACCGCTCGGAAACGCTATGTGCCTCGGCAATCCATGTGCCGTCGAAGCCCTCATAGGACTTCAGACTGTCGGCGGTATGGTCGCGCAGGCCAGCGAAGGCGAATTCCGAGCCGTTAGCCCCACGGATGGAGTCGCGCAGTACCTCGAAGTGCGACGACAGCCCAAGGGCCGCAACCTGATCCTCTAGCAGCCGCTTTGAGGATTCCTTGATCGACTTCTGGACCTCGCGGCAGCACAGCCACCGGATCGGCTCGGCGTAAGCCCTTACGATAAGTAGCTGGGCGATGCTCCACGACTTGCCGGAACCCCGCCCTCCCCGCGCGACCTTGTGCCGCATCCGCTGAGTAGCGAACGGCAGCATCGGCCTCGGGATTTGCACCCGAAGCGTGGTCACTCGGCGGCCTTGGCCTCCACGGCCACAATCTCAACCCGGTTGACCGTGCGTACAGGGTTAGCAGCGTCACCGGACAGAATGACATTCTTCGGCTCGCTGTAGTCCTCACGGAAGCGACACGACACGTTCTTAGCCCACAGCGAGGCGTTAAAGCCCTGCATGGTCAGGCCAGCTTGGCCCATGCCCTCCCACCACGCCTGCGCCTCGTCCCTCGCGTGTGTCATTGCGGCCAGAAATTCTGGATGCGAGGCCTCCCAATTTTGGATTGTGGCCTTGGCAACGCCTAGCGCGCTGGCAATCTGCGCCCGGCTCTTTCCCTCCATGCCAAGCTCGACAACCCGTTCGCAATACGCGGAGTCATAGAGCGTCGGGCGACCGGCAGCCATTACGCAGCGACCTCAAAGACGCCGTCCTGAACGTGGACGCCGTCAGCCGTAAGGCGGTAGGCGTAGGTGCCCGGGAAAAGGGTTCGCTTCACCTCGCTGGCCGTCACGGTGAACGTGACCTTCCCCAAGGCGTCACCCGTCGCGGGGAACGTACTCACCGGCACCTGACTGCCAAAGCGGCGCATGGACACCAGCAGCACGGGGGCAGACTCGCCCGTCAAAACGGCGCGGCCTTCCTCCGTGCGCACGTAAAGCGTCAGCGGCGTGTCCGCGTCCGCATACGCTTTGAGGTAGCCGGTAGTGGGGGTGCCCATATCAGTTCTTGCGGACGGGCTTAGGGCCAGCGTCGGAAATGTCGATGCTCTCCCAGCGGCGGCGAGGCGTCAGCCACAGAAGGCCCTTTTCATGCGCCCAGAAGGCAAGCGGCACGTCCCCAAGGGCTTCGGCCAGCGCGTCAATGTCTGGAATCACGATCTGGCCTTCCGGCACGTCGAAAGTGACGGCGCGCGGCTCTGCGGCCTCGAACTCAATGTCGAGCTCTTCGCTTTCCGTCTCGTCGATCATGGTCGCCTCAAAGAAAGAACCCCCAGTTGCCCGGGCAGAGCTGGGGGCCGTGTTTAGATTTGCGGGGCGGCGCATCGGCCGGGAACCCCCAGCCCACGCCCCGCGTCCGGGGCCGCTTTCCGCCGTCTGCACTGGGGCTATGCCTGCCCCGCTCAAGGCCGCAGTAGTGGGCGGATGCGCGGGGCCATTTGGGCGTCACCAGTGCCGCAAATAGTTGCCCCGGCCCATTGGCAAGCGGCGTTTCTTATCCGCAACGGGGCATGTAGGAATCGTCCCACTGATTCCGGCGCTATCCGCCAATCCGGCGCACCTTCCAGTAGAAATAGAACAACTGCGCCCGGTACGCCTCTAGCCCGATGGTCATTCCGCCCGCCACGCTGTCACGGATGCGCTGGTAAGTCTCATTGGACACGCCAAGCTGTGCGGCGCGAGCATTGATCCCCACGGGGGGCTTGCCGTGAATCACCATGAAAAGGGCGTCGCGTGCGGCCTGCCCAATCCAGTCGTTACGCCTCGCCCTGCGCGCTACCTCGGGGTGTCCGGTCTTCCGCTGCGCGCGGGTCAAGGCGCGGGCCATGCCGATGGCGTACGCCTCTAGGCGGCGCAGAAAGATGGTGTCGCCGGAAACGACCGTCCGGTAGATTTCCCATCCGGGGAAGCCCTCGCCAAAGGTTTTGGAGGCCATGCGCGAGGCGTCTAGGGCGGTGTCCGACAGACGGCCCGAAAAGGCGGCGTCGAGTCCTGGCCCCTTGATATCCCAACATCCGGTGAAGTCGGGGCCGTCCGTGGCCCCCGCGCTTCCTTGCGCCTCGTCCATGCTCACTCCTGCGAATCCTCCACGGCCTGCCCCAGTCGGAACGCCAAGACCAGCGCAATCGCCCCTAGCGGGAACTGCGCGACCGATGGCATAGCGGCAAGCGATAGCGCCCAAGCTGCGACGAACAGCAAAAGGGCGGCGATGACTCCAAGCGCTGCGTTCATGCGACCTCCCCGAAGATCGGCAGAACCGCCGCCTGAATCCGTGCGCGGGCGATTTCCACGTACTCCGCCTCGCGCTCGATGCCGACGAACCGGAATCCCTCGAGCACGGCGGCCTTGCCAGTGCTGCCGCTGCCGGTGAACGGGTCAAGGACAACGCCGCCGGGCTTCAGGACGCGCAGGCACTCGGCCCAAATCTCGACGCTCGGCACGTCGTAGTCCCAGCGCTTGCCCATGAACGACAGCCCATAGGGCGGGTCTGTCACGATGGAGTCTATGCTCGCATCCGGCATCGTGCGGAGTACGTCGAGGCAATCGCCGTGGTGAAGGGTGAAGGCGTCCATGCTTACGGCTTCCGTGCCAAGGTGAAACGGTGTTCCGCGTTCTTGTAGTTGCGCCGCAGCCATTCGCCCACGCTGATTCCCTCAGCCCAGCGGCACAAATAATTTGCAGTAAGCGGCATCACGCAATAGCGGCCTTCCTCGACCTCGTTCAACACGACGATGCCGCGCCAATGGTCTTGCCCCTGCGCGCCCCGATAGCCTTCGTCGTGGAGGTAGAACGAACCGGCGACCAGCCCATGCCATTCGGTGCCGCTGGCCTGCTGCCGCATCCCGTAGCGCATCCCCTGTTCGTGGCCTTGCACGAACGACGCGCCGATTTTGTTCAAGCGGTTGTCGATGCTTCCGCCGATGGCGTGGCTAGAGTGCGACGACTGGAAAAAGTGAGAGTAGACGATGCCGTCAATCCAGAGACGCTCTAGATAAGCGTGCCGCTTCCACCCCTGCGTATTCAGGTGGTGATAGCCAATCATTCCCGCGAACTTGGGGTTCTGGTTCAGCGCCCGATCAATGCGGTTTTCATGGTTGCCGAACAGGAAATGTCGCTCGGGCTCCCATGCGCGCTTTTTGTTCCGCTTGATGCGGCGGACTTCTGCCTCTACGGGGCCGGAAAGGAGCTTAAAGGCATCATTTCCTGCCTCTACGTCGTCCTCGTAACGCTGCCCCTCGGCCTTGAGCGTGCCGGGAAGGTCATACGCCGACAGCGATGGGCAATCCCAGTGATCCCCCATGTGAACGATAACGTCGGGCTTGTGTTCCACGATCCACGCCGCAGCCCACGACAAGTGGGCCGTGGGATCGCCCTTGCGAACTTGCGTGTCCGAAATGACTACGTGCCGACGCATCAGAGCAAGTCATCCGGTCGCGCCGTGCCAGCCCGAAGCGGCGGCTCTTCGTCATCGAACGGGATGCCCACATTGGGCGGAACCATGCCCACAACGGGCACTTCTACCGTTCGCGTGCCGAACTCAATCGTTCCGTGATAGCCCAGCGCGCGGGCTGCGATGGCAATAGACCCGTAAAGCGTCGGCTCTGCGGTTCTGCGCCAGCCGTCAAACCCGCCCCATTCGTCGCGCTTCTCGGCGGAAACGACGAACCCGGAATCAAGTTGCTTGATTGTGACTTTCACGGCCCATCCTTGCCTTTGGATGAGTATACAGTCTCCGGCTAACGTGTCGCAAGTTCTCGCGATTTGCGCGACAATCGCTTGGCCCTGCGGTAGATGGTTGAGCGGTGGCAGCCCTGCGCCTCTGCGGCCTTAGTCGCGCCGCGAACCATTGCCCTAGCCGCGTCCGCGTCGGTCTTCGCTTTCCGCCCCTCATTCGCGAGGAAGGACAGAATCAGCGCTTCCGCGTCCATCGCACAGTGGACGGGGTAGCCCTCGGCCACCATTTGACGTGACAGCTCGCCTATGAGGCGGTGAAGTTCGGTCATTTGCCCTCCCTCATTTTCCGGTCGTGTCGGCGGGTAAGCGCCAGGTCTACGTAGTCGCCGGGAAAGTACGTACAACCGCCACACCTCCACCCCTCCGCCAGCGGTACGGGGTCGGTGGACGGGTCGGCCAGCCACGATTTACAGCCCTCGGAAAACGCCCACGGAATGACGACGTTCACCAACTTACCGTCGATGAATCCAGCGTTGGCGACGTAGGTTGCGCGCGCCTCGCGGTTGAAGCAGAGCGGACGGCCATCCGGCCCGAAGCCTTGGCGGTGAGCGTTCAAAGGGCCTCCCTAACGATCATGGCGAAACACGCGGGGCCTACGTCTACGGTGAACTCGAAGTCGTGACTCCACTCCCCTTGCGCGCTGGTGTGCGGCAGGACAAAGCGCCAGCCAAGCTTGACGCCCGCAACCCGATACGCGAGAACGGGGATTGCATCGGCTTTCTTCGCTTGTTCCGCCGCTTGCTTCCACCATTGGCGAACACTAAGCCGCTTGTGATTCTTCGCTTCAATGCAGAATGGGCCAATGACAATGTCCCCAAGCTGAGACTCTGCGTACTGCTGTAGGTTGCGGGTTGCCATGATTCCGAGTTCATCTCGGAACCAGCGCACAAGCTCGCGCTCGCCCCGCGCACCCTTGGCTCGGCTGCTCTTTCCCTTGGCGGATGCGCCCTTGGTCATGTGATTGCGTCCTGAATGTCTTGAATGTCCGCGCCTTCATCGAAGCGCCCCAAAAACTCGCCGTCCGCGATTTGCTCCGACGCTGCGCGCACACGGATTCCGCCGCATGGCTCGCGGTAGATGTCAACGGGCCGCGCGCCAATCCATCCGGCAATCCGCGTCGCCATATCCGCAGGCTCCCCTGCTCGGACAATGCGGCCTTCAGATGGCTTGCGCTTTGCGGTCTTGCGCTTAGCGCCGACCGGCTCTGCGTCGATCTTGAAGGCCGAATCTTTCAGTGCCGAAAAGATGGTCGCAGCCTTGGTTCCTCTCGGAACGTCGAACTGAACCGCCCAGCCTGCGGGCACTTCCTCGCCCTTGCGGATGGCGCGGTATCCGCCATCAAGCGTGCGGACGATATGGCAGGCGTGATGCTTGCAGTACGGGGCGAGGCCGATAGCCACGCCAGACAACGGGCCAAACAACCCGCGATCCTCAATTTTTCGCTTCAACAATTCGTTTTCTCGGCCAAGGCGCGCGAGGCGGTCGGCGGCTTCGAGAATGACGGCGATAAGGTCGCGGCTCGCGCCGTGTTCGTGCATCAGCTTGGCGCGCTTTCGAAGTTTCGCGCCGATGATTTGTCCTTCGCTGCGATTTTCGTTCATTTGCTTAGGAGTTCGTTCTGGATGGTTAGGAGTTCTGCGTCTGTGCCGAACGCTGCGCGAAATGGCTTTGAGCCCTTCGCCAGCGACGGGCCTAGGTAGTCGAGGGATTCCGCGTCGCCCCATCCGAAGGGCGGGATGCCTCGGTGATGCCACTGGCAGAGAGATACAGTCGCCATGTGGCCGATGCGCCTGTTCCCGCTGAGTAGGTGGTGAATCTCGATGTGCTGCGCGTACTCCGGTTGAGTGCCGCGCAACATGCAGGCGATGCAAACGCCTTTCTCTTTCATCGCGTCGAATCGGGCTTGTTCGGCCTTGGTCGGCTTTCCGGTGCTGTGCTTCATTCCGGCACAACCTCGTCAAGCGGCTTGCAGTAAAGCCATTCCTCCGGGTCGCGCCAGTCGGAATAGCTAGAAACGAATCGACCATATGCGCCGTCAACGCCAGCGGACAGCACAAGCGCGGAGGGGTCGTCTTTCTGCTCGGCAAAGCGGAACGCCTGCCCTTTTCTGAGTTCATAAAACTTCATCGCGGTTCACTCCACTTAACGTCACGCTCCGCGCCAAACGCGGCGATGATTTCCATAACGTCCGAACACTCGGACACGCTCAGGTCACGCGACGACGCGCCCAAAACCACGAATCCGCCGTCGATCCCCGGCACGGCGCGCTGCCCCTTGCGGTAGGACGCAACGAACATGTGCCGCCAGTCGTCTTTGCTGAGCCGCTGGCCGTGCCACACAACGGCGCGGGATACGTCCTGACACATGGCGTTAAGTCGGGCGTTCTGCTCAAGCGTGCGGGTGTCCAGCTTTCGGCAGGACAGCGCGACGGCATGGCCTTGGTTAACGAAGGCTTCGGCCTGGGCGCAAGCGGCGCGGACTTGCGCCGGAGTGCGGCAAACGCGGGTCATGCAGCCTTCCCGCTGTCGCGAATCTCAATCACAACGTCCACGCCGGAATCCACGCGGGCCTTGAGTGCGGCGTCACGCTGGCGCGATCGGTACATATCCGCGAGGTATTCGCGCACCTCTTCCCGAATGTCGGCGGGCGCGTCCGCGATCTTTTCGCGCCAGTCGCTAACCGGGTGATACGTGGCGATTTCGTAAGCCTCGCCCGCGATGCGCGACAGGCGGGCCATATCCTTCACGCTCTTCGGGGCGCTCGGGATGCTTCCGATAGCCTCGGCCATTGCCTTTCCGATGTGCTTCACGCGGCGTCCTTTTTGCCCCAGCGCGGGGCCGCTTTGATCTGCGGGGCCGGGAGCGATCCAACCCAATCAAGGGCGCGCATCCGGCGATAGTCGTTTTGGAGATTCACCACGACGCCGCGCTCACCGTCGCGGGCCTTTGCCACATGGACTTCGATCAATCCGGGGCGGTCGGCGGGGTCGTAGTAGTCGGGGCGGTGCAGCAGCAGCACCGTGTCGGCCACTTCCTCAATGCCGCCAGAGCCGCGAAGGTCGGTCAGCGTCGGGGCTGCGCCCGTAGCGCCAGCGCGGGACAACTGCGCGAGGCACAGCACCGGAACCTTTAGCTCCTTCGCCATGCGCTTGAACTCGCGCAGGGCTTCGGGGCGCTCGATCACTTCGCCCTGCTTTCCGGAAAGGCGCAGTTCGTGAAGGTGGTCGATGATGACGAGGCCAAGCGAGTTGCGAAGGTGGTCGCGGCGGCAGCGGGCGACGATCTGCGGAGCCATCAGGCCCGCCGTGTCGTCAATGCGGAGGTATTGCTCGCAGGCGGCAAGCTCGCGCATCGCAGCGCCTACGCGGGCGGTGTTGCTTTCGTCCTGGTCTTGCGGCTGGCGAATCCAGCCGTAGTCAACGCCCGAATGTGCGGCAAGCATTCGATTGATAACGGAAGACCCCGGCATTTCCAGCGAGAACACCGCCGTGCGGAGTTTCCACAGGAAGTGATGCAAGGCCACCTGAAACGCCAGCGCCGACTTGCCGACACTCGGGCGCGCAGCGAGCAACGTCACTTCGCCGGGAACCAGCCTACAAGCCCGCGTAAGCCCTTCCCACGGCCACGCTAGGCCAAGGTCGGCATTGCCCTCGTAACGGTCTGCAAACGCCGCGTATGCGGCCTGAATCGCAGCCTTGCCCGACACCAGCCCGCCAACGGTGGCCGGGGCCATTTCGCGAATGATCGCTTCCGCCTCGGCGGCAACGTCAGCAGACGGGCGGGCGCTGGCAGACAAGGCCTGTTCCGCGATCCGCGTGCCAGCTTCAGCGAGTCGGCGCAGACGGGCTTTCTCGACCACGATTTCCGCGTAGGCCGTGACGTTCGCGGCGCTCGGCGTGGTCTGCGCGAGGTCAACGAGGTACGCCAGCCCGCCAACGTGCTGCCCAAGCTCCACGCCCGCGAACCAATCCGCCAGCGTCACCGGGTCAACCGGCTGACCCTTCGCGGCCTGCTCGGTGATCGCCTGGAAAATCAGCGCGTGATCGCGGCGGTAGAAGTCACCGGAGGTCAGCCAATCCGAAACGTCGTGAATGCGGCTGGCGTCCAGCATCAGGCCACCGAGGACGGCGCGTTCCGCGTCGATGTTGTGCGGAAGGACGTTCATGCGGCCACCCCAAGGTCACGGGCGAGGGCCTTGTCCATGACCTTGCCGAAATGCTCGTCGCGCAGCAGAACTTCGATGTTCTGCTTCCACGACGGGTTCTGCGGGTTCGGGCGGTTGCCACTGAGCCACGGGTCGTCGGCGCACTCGGCAAAGTAGCCGTCCCAAAATTGCGCCAGCGTCACGCCAAGTTGGCGGTGTGAAATCAGCGCCCTTGCGTTTTTGTTCGCCCCGAGAATCAGGCGGCGGCGCTTCGGGGTCAGCGTCAGAACCGCTTGGCAGTTCGGAAGGTTGCGGTGGTAGGCGTCGAGGACGGTTTCGACAACCGGGTCAGACTTCGGGGGGGGTGTCTCGTCGGCGTCAGCCGGCGAGGGAGTGAGCGAAGCGAACGGTAGCTCCTGCTCTTGATCCTTTCCCTTCCCTTCCTTTCCAGCCACGAACATTCGCGAATCCTCGCGAGGGCTCGGGTAGCCTTCATCGAATCCGGGGAATTGAGGCTTGCTCGGCTTATCAATCTTCTGATGATTCAACCAGTTACAGACTTCAAGGAAGGTTGAGCCGTCCACGACGTAACGACGGATGCAGCCTTCGCGCTCCAGCTCGGCCAACCAGCCGTCGATGAGCTTCGGGGCGTCGTCGTCATAGGGGAAAAGAAGGCTCGCGAGCATTCGCGAGGCCGCGCGAGTCCTCCCGTGGTCGTCGCAAATGGGCCAGAGCATCACGAACAGCAGGCGGGCATCGCGGGACACGCGGCCCATGCTTTCGCTCTGCGGGAACTCAGGCTTGATGGTGCGAATCCTGGCCATTAGCCCGCCGACCTCTTGGACGGCGATAGGGCAGACGAAAGCGCGGCGATGATGCGGATGGCCTCATCAGGGTGAAGCATTGCCATCGACGGCGCGGCGGTGCGGGCCTCGCGCACTTCAATGACGATTGCGCCGGGGGCGATTTCACTGTTTCGCACGCGAACCTTGTCCGCGATAAACGGCTTCTTGCTCATGCGAAGCTCCAATCCAGTTCAGGGGTGTAGCGCGGGCGCTTGTTCTTCACAGTCGCCGTGCCGTGCCCAATGTGAAAGGCGTGGCAGACGGTGCAGCGGTAGACCATCGACGCGCCGCGATGCCACTGGGCCGACTTCTGGCCTGCGTGGCGTTTGTCCATCTTCTGCATCACGCGAGCGGCAGCGGTGCTGGTGGCGTACTGCGCTTTTCCGGTCGGGCACGGCATGGCGGTTTCCTTTTGCGGCTTGAACTCAGAGGGTGACGGTGTAGCTAACGAGGCGCCCGCGCTTGTCTCGCCGCCATTTTAGGTCTGGGCGCAGCGATTCGGCAGAAACGCCGCCAGCCGTTGCGCGGTCGATTGCCGCAACATGCTCAGGCGTGGGCTGAGTCTTGCCGCTGACCCAATGGCGCGCAGCCTCGCGGGACACGCCTGCGGCGCGGGCTAGGTCGGCGGCGGTTTTGAAGTGAATCGACAGTGTTTTCATGCAGTCACCGTAACTTTACGGGGGCGATCCGTCAAGCCCGCATTTGTTGCGAAAATAAAACGCTGCGTTTCACTATTGGAGAGCAAATGGTGTTGACGGACTCGGGCTACTGCGGTTTACTAGCAACACGCCGAGACGGACTCGGCACGGAGGCAGCAGTGACCACTCGCAATACCAAGACCCAGGCCAAGAAGACGGCCCCCGAGACGGCAGAGGTGATTCCGGTCGTCGTTTGCACTGACAAGCGCGGCGTCGTGTTCGGCTACACGAACAAGCCCAACGCCCGACCTGTCGTCCTGACCAATGCGCGCATGTGTCTGTATTGGTCTTCGGCTGTCGGCGGCGTGTTCGGCCTTGCTGACGTTGGCCCGGACACTCAGAGCAAGATTTCAGCCACTGCGCCGAGTATCACGCTTGAAGGCGTGACCGCTGTCCTCGGGGTCACTCCGCAGGCCGCCGCCGCCTGGACGGCTGCGCGGGTTCAGGGGCGCTAACCGTGGCCGCCCTGATTAGCGGCGAGCTTGCCGGGGCGGCTTTTTGCTCCGGTTCCGGTTACGGTGACGGTTCCGGTTGCGGTTCCGGTTACGGTGACGGTTCCGGTGACGGTGACGGTGACGGTGACGGTGACGGTTTCGGTTTCGGTTTCGGTTGCGGTTACGGTTCCGGTTTCGGTTTCGGTTACGGTTACGGTTCCGGTTGCGGTTACGGTTCCGGTTTCGGTTTCGGTTACGGTTACGGTTTCGGTTTCGGTTGCGGTTACGGTTCCGGTTTCGGTTTCGGTTACGGTTACGGTTTCGGTTGCGGTTACGGTTCCGGTTCCGGTTACGGTTTCGGTTGCGGTTACGGTTTCGGTTACGATTCCGGCTACGATTCCGGCTACGGTTACGGCGAGGCGACCCTATGAGCAAATTCGACGCATTCTTGGCCCGCGCAGTTGACGCGCACATGACCGGCAACGATGAGGCCGACGAACTGGCCTATCAACTGGCGTATGACGACGCCGCGAATCAGGAGGCCGCCGCGCAGGCTGCTTGCGAGGATGAGGCCGTAGACGTTGCAGCGCTTGCGCTGCGTCTCTACAAGGCCAAGCACGCCGACCGCGCAGGCATCGCCGCCGACTTCGCCACGGCGGTTCTGGCGAACTTTGTACTGGCCCTCGACCGCATCGCGCAGGACACCCAGTCGAACTTCCTTGACGACGCCATCGACCAACTGAACGAGAGGGGCGCCCCGTGAGCGACCTGACCCTGCTCGACGCCATCGACAGTGCGATTTTCCGAGTCCGTGAGCGCATCGCCGCCGCCATCGTTGCAGGTGATGACTTGGAGGCGGGCCGGATCATCCGCGAGGCGGTGAACGCTCGCTTGGCCGACTGGCGCGAGGCTGAAAAGCCGGACGTTGGCGACGAGGAATTGGCCGCAGCCTTCCGCGATGTGTACGCCGCTCAAGCTGCGATGGATCGCGCCGATGGAGCTGTGCGGAAGCTGGCCGATGATGCCGCCGCGCACCGCGAAAAGCAGCGCGAACAGTGGGCGGAAATGGCGGAGGGAATCTGGCGAGGATTTCGCGCGCACGAGGCGGGCAAATGATCGCGCATACGCCGGGGCCGTGGATTTTGGCAAAAGGCCATCGCGGCTTGTATGGGGCAGGTCCAGACAATGCCGTTTTGGATTACGCCCACTACGAGGGCATGTGGCTCGCCTCGCCCAATGAGGTCCCCAACGCCCGCCTAATCGCCGCCGCGCCGGAGTTGCTGGAGGTTGCGCGGCTTCTCGAATCCCTGTGCGTATGGATGCTGCACAGATACCCAAGCAATTCCCCGGAGTTTGCCGAGGCATTGAGTCGGCACAAGTTTGCCGCCGCCGCCATCGCCAAAGCGGGGGGCCGCGAATGAGCGCTGACGCCATTTGGCTCCTGTTAGCCGCCTACGTGCTGGCCCTGAATGTCGCCGCTTTCGTCATGTCCTGGCGCAACCGGCACACCTACCGCGCCAAAGACCGGCGCTATTATTTGCAGAGGGACGACGAATGATCTTGACCACTGAACACCCGGCATCGAACCGGGAACGCCTCGCGGGCTGGTATGGCCGCGCCGCCCTCACGGGCTTCCCGCTGATGCTCGGGCCGCGCTTTCAGGCGGAGCTTGGTCGCCAGTTTGCGCGTGAGTACGAGGCGGAACAAATCGCGGACAGCGCGCCCAGCATCGGAGGCGAACGATGAACGTTTACAAGGCAATCGCCGCCGTGCAAGCCGAACTGGCGAAGGATGGCATCAGCAAGGACCGCAAGAACGAACAGCAGGGCTATAAGTTCCGAGGCATTGACGACGTATACAACGCGCTCGCGCCGATCCTGGCGAAGAACGCGCTTTGCATCCTGCCGCGCTGCAAGTCCCGCGAAGTCGTGGAGCGCGTCAACAAGAACGGAACCGCGCTGTTCTACGTGACGGTCGAAGCTGAGTTCGACTTTGTGTGCGCCGAGGACGGCAGCAAGCACACCGTTGGGCCGATGTATGGCGAGGCAATGGACAGCGGCGACAAGGCCACCAACAAGGCCATGAGCGCCGCTTACAAGTACGCCGCGATGCAGGCGTTCGCCATCCCGACCGAAGGCGACAACGACGCCGACGCGACGACGCATGAGGTTCAGCCCCGCGCCAAGCCCGAAGGCCAGCCCACAAGCGGCGCATGGGAGGCGGTTGACCGCGAGACGCAGGCCGGTTTGCTCAAGTGCGCCGCCACGATTGTCGAGTTCATCGAGTCGGGCGACTCCGCTGGCGCGTGGGAGTTCATCGAACGTCAGGCATTCAACACGGATGAAAAGGCGGCGTTGTGGACGCGCCTTGATTCCAAGACCCGAACCGCGCTGAAAAAGGCGCATGAAGCGAGAAAGGCGGCGTAATGAGCGACAAGGAAAAATTCATCCCCGGCCTGTACTTCAACCTCCCGCGCGACGGTGCGCCGGAGTACGTCTTGGGCGCGCTCAAGATTGAGCCGGAACGCATCATCGAATGGGCGAAGCGCCAGAGCGGCCCGGTTTACGTCGATTTGAAGCGCAGTCAGGAAGGCAAGGGCTACGCGCAGATTAACGACTGGAAGCCCAGGGGCGAAGGTAAGCCACTGCCTGCGGCTCCGCCAGCCCAGAGCAACGACCAGCCCCCGGACGATGACATCCCATTTTGATTCCGCAAGTGTCGCGCTAGTAAAGGTCGGCGCAAGCCGTCAGCCCGCAAGGGCCGAAACCTTGAAGCGAAGGCGGAAGGAGTCGCGCCGGACTCAGAGCGGCGATTGGTGGGGTCAAGCGATGCTTGGAACCGATACCCGCGTGGCCCCGGCGATACGGGGCACCTAATCAGGACACCACATGAACACCAAGCGAAAGAAATTGACCGTAGCGCAACGACTGGCCCTTCTCGGCCCCGTTCGCGTCCCGCAGGGCAAGCAAGTGCCGTGGCACTCGCGCATGGGGATTCGCGCCAATGGCTGACCTTTCCGCCGCGATTGCGGCAGCGCGTGAGGCTGTAGCAGAAGTTGAAAGAATCAAAGCGGAATACAAAGAAGAGCCACTCGTTAAGGCTTTTGTGTTGACCGACCTTCTCGACGCCCTCGACGCGGCGCAGCCGGCGGCGTGGGTTGACGCTGACACGGTGCTGAAAATCGAGCCGCAGTACTGTGTCAGGGGATTCATCTACGGCAGCAACACCACTGGAGACAGGGCGCCCCTCTACCTCGCTCCCCAAGCCCCGCCCGCTGCGGTGCCTGCCGCGAACGTAACGCCTATGCGCCAGCCACGCGCCGACCTTGCGCGGCTTGTCGAGTCGATCAATGCCGCCGTCTACGCCAACGGCGACGGACTCAGCGTGACCGAGGCAATCGGAGCGCTTGAGCTTGCCAAGCTGGAACTGTTGAAGGAGCAGGGACAATGAGTTGCGAGAACTGCGAGGAAGGTGCCTACGTCATCGATAAGCTGGCGAAGCTGCTGGCCGAGATTGCCGTCATCGTCAACGGGCCGGAGCCTCACGACACGCTGTGGAGCTACCACGACCTGCCGGAGAAGGTGCGCGCGCTGAAGCAAGCCCCGCCCGCTGCGGTGCCTGCCGGGTACGACGAAGACGAGATTGCTGACGCCTGCATGATGGCGGAGGTGCCTGACTCAAAGTACGAGGCGATCATCGCGTACTTGGGCGATAACCGCAGGCGCGCCGCCGCGCGGAAGGGGGAGTGATGATCACGCCGGTTCTACTAATGACAAACGCCGAGCTTGCCGAAGCCATCGACTACGCATTCGCGGCCATCCATAAAACGGCGCAAGCTCAAGACGAAAGGCGAAAACTGATGGCCGCGCACCTCGCCCAGCTTCTCGATGTTCAAGTTCAGCGCGCCAGGACGCTGGCCGAGCGCGCGGAGGGGGCCGTGAGTAGCTTGAAGATCGACACCGGAGGCGGGAACGTCCTCGACTGCGTCCAAGTTGTCGAGGATGTCGTGATGAAGCACGGCGACGAGATCGATGCCGTGTGCTGGCAGCGCCTCAAGCCGCGCCTTACGCCGGGGCGTGTCGCAATCACTAGCGAGGAATGGCCTGCGCTCCGCGACGCCATCGAGAAGATGCTAAATGAGTGCCAGCCATGATCACGCCTGAACTGCCGCCGCTGCGCCCGTTTTACACCTACCAGGGCAACGGCTACACGGGAAAGGACTACTGCGACACTGGCCCGTACGTCACCGTCGAGGAAGTCGAAGCCCGCGAGCGCATATTCCTCGCCCGCGTTGCGGAGTTGGAACGCCTGTGGCAATCGGCAGAAGCGTGCTATGCCGAAGCTGACGCCGCCGCTATGTCGCACGCCAAGCGCATCGCGGAGCTGGAGGCCGAACGCTGGCCGTACAAGCCGACGCCAGCCATGCGTGACGCCTTGCGAACTGGGTCGCGGCGCGACTATCCGAGCGATGAACTGTGCGATGTGCGCTATGCAGCATTGCTCGCCGCGAGGTGTGCGAAGTGAGCACCGCCGCACGCAAGAACGCCGAGCAGTCGGGAAACCTCGACGGCTTCTTGGCGAAGAAGTACCGCGCCAACGGCTTCCACATCGAAACCGCCTCGCGCGAGTCTGCGCTTCGAGGTTCTGCCAAGCGCGCCGCGCTTTACTGCATCGAGGGGCAATACTTCAACGCCGACCAGCTAGCGGAACGCCTCGGCCTTGAGAGGTCGAAGGCGGTGGCGCGAGTCAACCGCGCGAAGGCAAAGCCGGGGCCGATCACCTGGGCGAAGTTGGGGGTGAATGGATGAATCCGCTGAAGAAGATGATCCCCGGATGGCCTCAAACGCTTCCTTCCGAGTCGGCAGCAAAGCCTGAGCCATCGGTGAGCCTTGAGCAGCTAATGGTCGAGCTCGCGCGCTACGGCAAGCCGCGCCTTTCGATGGTTCGTCCCGGTCTATGGTCGGCGCGCTGCTCGGCTGCGAGCCGCGCACGGAGGCCGGGGCCACCTGCTTCAGGCGCTCGTCGCGCCACGCGGCGATGGCGGCCGTGGTGAGCTTCTGGATCGGCGTGGCGGCCATTGGGTGCCGTGCCAGCTTGTTGAGGCGCACGACCTCCCAGCGCTCGCCCTTGTGGCCGGGGGAGACTTCGGCGGCGTACCGGCGCAGGACCTGGGCGAGCGTCGCTTCGCTGGGGTCGGCCAATTCGCCGGCCTGGTACTCGCGCAGCCACGCGCGGGCCTCGGCCTGCGTGCGGAAGGTCTTCGACGGGCGCCGGCCATCCGGCAATGCGTCAAGGCGCACGCGCCACGATGGGCCGTGCTTTTCGATGGTCGCCATCCCTGTTCCCGTGGGGCAAATCGTGGGGCAAGGATACCGGCGAGGATGGGGGCTTGTGGGGCTATGTGGGGATTGTGAAGGCACCGGGAAGCCGCACGGATAGGGCCTTGTCGGGCCATCGTGGGGCACTTCGGGGCAGAGGGGAGGGGGTGGGATTGCCTCTCCTGGGCACCACTGAAGGCCGCGCAATGCGGCCTTCAGCGTTTATGGGGCAATCGTGGGGCACCGGCACAGCTTCGAGGGGGCTCATTCCTCGTGGTCGCGGGCGAGCTCCGCGCCGTGCTTCCGGTGCCAGCGCATGATGCCGAGCCGGGGGCGCCTCCGCTGTAGGAGATCGCCCCGGCGTCGCGTCAGCGGATGATGCTCTGCGCCCTCAGACGATCAAGGCACTCGTGCTCGGCGGCGCGCAAGGCCCGCTCCTGCCGGAGCGTCCCCAGCACCTCGGCCACCCATGCCGGGCCATCGGCCCACCAGTCGGCAGGAGGCTCGCCCACGGGCCTCGTTTTACCTTGCTGGCACGAAACTATTGGCGGCTCGGGTAGCGTCGGAGATTGTGTCTTGCACCCCTGAAGGAAGCTCAGTGGGGCAGCCAGAAACAACAGGCACTTCAATGGTGCGGATGCGCTCGACGTAGCGAACGGTCTCGGACTCGATTTCATTTACGGCTTCCTCTGCGTCTTCCTTTGTCTCTCGCGCAATCTCGATTGCCTTCACTTCGCGGGCGGCGGTCACGCGGTCAACGTCGGCCACCATGCCGGCGATGCGTGATGCGCACCGCGCATCAGCTTTCCCAGCGCGGTTGAACTGCCAAGCGTTAAGGGCGACGGACGCTGTTAGCAGGATTGCTAACACGCCCACGGTGCCAAGTTTGGCTAGCCATCGTTCAAGCATTGGGGGGCCCCGAAAGTTATAGAAAACGCCTCACATGCCATATAAGAATTCACATGCCAAGGCAAAGCGCGCGCTCTACAGCGGTCACGGGATCACACCGGTGAGGCACCAGCGCACCTCGTCTTGGCGGCGGTTGAACAGCCCTTGCACGAATCGGAACTCCGGCTGGCCGTTCGGAAGGGTTCGGCCGGTGCGCACGCTAGACCACACCGGGCGGCCCGAGTCGGAGAGGGCGATGCGGTTACAGCCAAGCTCCCACTGGCCCGCGTTCCAAGCCTGCATCGCCCCGCTGCCGCAGGTGTTGGGCGCTCCGACGTTCCAGGCGTGCGAGCTAGCGGCATCGAACACGGGCTGCGGCGGGAGGCGCTTGAAGCACTGGAGTAGCTGGCGCTGCACGCGGATCATGGCCGCTTGTTCCTCAGCGGCGCACATCTCCGGCGTCCACGTTTCACCGACGACGATTGGCGTCGTGGTGACGTGGCGCGTTAGGCCACTGCACACCGTTGGCAGGCCACCGGCGAGGCGGTCGGCGTACACCGTGAGATGCAGTCTGCCGCCGCTCTCCCAGCGATCCGTGAGCGTCCACGTGCCGGCCCCGCCGAGCACCAGCGTGCCGCCGAGGAAGGCGACAAGCAGCGGCGTGCGGCCCGGCTTACTCGTCGGCTGCGTCATTCCTTGTCCACCTTGCGGTCTAGCTTCGCCTCAATGCGCTCTAGAACTTCATAGATGCGGGCCTCGAAACCGTCGAGGCGTTGCCTTAGCGCCTCCCGTAGTGCGGTCTCTGTATTGATGCGGCCTTCAAGGCGAATGAGCCAAACGAGGCCGGCGAGGAGTGGCGAGCCCGCGCCGACAACTGCGCCGATGATGTAAACAGCGTCCAAGGTCAGTCTCCGCTGGCGGCCGATTCGCCGTGCTGGTAGTGGTCGGTCATCAGTTGATCGTCCTGTAGCGAATCCAAGAGCCGGCTTTCACCGTCACGTTTGACCCTGAAATTTCCGATTGCAGCGTGAAATTCAGCGTTCCAGACGGAGAAGCGCCACAAACCATCGTCACCCAGAGCCAAAACGGCCAAGATGCCGTTGTGTTAGCGGTTGCGACAGAACTGTTAAAGAACGCGCCGGCAGTTACGTTCGAATTCGCCTCGACATTTGCGGTGCTGGCATTGCCGTTCAGGCTTTGAACAACGCCATCATCTATGGTCGGCCAGCTAATGCCGGGGCGAACGCCAGTAGTTGTTGCAAAGGATCGAGTGAGGAAGTGCGCCTCAATGACGATCACTTTGTTAGCAACTGGCGAAACGGAAAGGCCGGTGATGTTTGATGGCGTATTGGCGGTAGTGGAAAAGTCCGACGTTAGGACAACGTAAGTCCAAGGGTCGGAGCCGCCACCAGCCGAAGCCCACGCGGGCTCGCCCAAAACAACCGTCAGCACTTGGCCGGCAGTGCCAACCCCAAGTCGCTTAGGCGTCCCGCCCGTGTCGCCCGTGATGATGTCGCCAAGCGTCGTCATCGGGTTCGTGAGGCCACTTGGCGAGGCCCATCCGACAGCGCCGGAGGTCACGGTAAGGACTTGCCCATTAGAGCCAACCGGAAGCCTTGTAGGCGCTCCGGCAGTGCCGCCCTTAATCAAGTCCTCGGCGGTTGTCATGGGGTTGCTAAGGGCCGTGCTTGTGGCCCACTCAGGCTCGCCGGAAACGACGGTCAAGACCTGCCCATTCGTGCCAATCGGCAAACGCTCGGGGTCTCCCGATGCGTCGGCTCGGATCAAGTCGCCAAGCGTCGTCAGTACGTTTGGGTTGTCGTTGATGACCTCGATTTGCTCAGGGTCGGCCGTGTCGTCAATCGTGATTCCGTCGCCAGCGACGACAGGCCGCAGCCCGATGACGCGGCCCCATTGGTCTGTGCTGATCCCGAACAGCGCCCCATCCGTGACAGCGACAACCGGCGCAAGGCTGAGGCGGCCATCGGTGAGCGTGATTGGCGCAGCGACAGACATCCCGACGGACTCAGGGATGCCGTCAATCGTGCCGTCTGGACTTCCCAGCTTGCGGGCGATGGCCTCAGTCTCTGCGGCTAAATCCGTGCCGGTTTCGCGTGCCTCGCGGTCGCGTTCGCGCAGCCAGCGGTACCAGGTCGGGTCGATGCACTGCCCGCCCGCAATAGGCTGCTGCGGTTGCGGAATGCTATTGACCGTCACGCGGACACCGCACCAATGGCGATCCACGAGAACGGAAACGATGCGTTGATGTAGTTCTCGGCGTTGCCTGCAAAGTGCCGGTCGGCGGTGTCAAACGTCGCCGTGCAGCCGGTCGTGGTGATGTTCGTGATCGCAGTGGCGACAAGGGCCACGCCGGAAATCGGCACCTTGTTAACCTTTACGTCGATCCAAATCGGCGGGGTGAGGAACGTCACGCCGAACGTGATGGCCTTGGTCGTCTGATTCGTGCCGGAGGAAGGCGCGGTATCCGTGCCGCAGATGATCCGGAGGCTCTGCGATCCGTCACCGATGCTCACGCCGTTGGCCGTAACGTCAATGGGCAGCGTCGGTGCTTCGGGGAGGTTCGTGAACAGGTAGTTGGCCCCGTCCGTGGTCACGACCTTGCCGCCCTGCCCCGTGGGGTCGGGTAGCTGGCGAATCGTCGCCCACGAAAGGCTTGTGCCGTTGTTCGTGAGGAACCGCCCCGAGACAAGGCTCGGAATCGTCGTTCCGCCCGTAGCAGGGTCGCGCAAGTCGAACGTGTCAATCGTGACGCCGTCCGAATCGCGAAGCGTGACGCTGTAATCCCCGTCAAGCCACAGGGGGACGCTGGGACGGCCAGCGCTGTCCAGCGGCACGGGGTTGGCGTTCAGCGTGGTGCGGGCGAAGTCCGACCACGTGTTTTTCGGGGTCGTCGTGCCGATGGCATAGAACTGAATGGAGCCCCCGGCAGCGGGCTCGATGGGGTTCAGCTCCCAGAGAACCGGGGCGGGGTTGTAGAACTGGAAGGTCATGTATGCTCCGGGAAGCAGAAGCCCCGCGCTGGGCGGGGCTGGGAGTGGGTTATGGGCTTGCCGAAAGACGTTGAACGAATGGCCGTTCGTGACAGCCTGCTAAACAGTCAGCGCATGGCAGACTTCCAGCGCGAAAGCGAAAGCCGGAAGGCCGGACTTCGCTGGTGGCACGACATCACCATTCCCGCAACGTTTATCGGCCTGGCGGCTGCTGCGCTGGCGATAGTGATCGGGGCGGCGTGGTGGCTTGCTGGCGTGATCGGTTGATTTCTTCCAGCAGCGCGGCGGCGTCCTCGTCCGTTTCCGCGATGCGCTGAAGCTGAGTAATCGCAGCGGGAAGCGCCGAGGTCGGAGCCTGCGTCTGCGTCGCCATCCAATTCACAATGCGCGGATTCGTGAAGGCCCGGCCGGCAAGGTTGCTGCTCGCCAGAGCGCCAGAAATCAGCGCAAAGGCTGTTGGCTCAAGTGACAGCGCGCTAAGGCCAAGGCCGCCGTAAGCCGTGAACTGTGCGATTGCTTGGCCGCTCCCCGAGGGGTTGCCCGCGACCTCGTTAGCCTGACGAATGCGCGCCGTCGCTGCGGTGATCCGCTCCAAGTCTCGGCGGAACTGCGGGCCGAATCGGTCAAAGATTGCCGAGCGGGCCTGTGGCGACATGCTCGCCAAGTTCGTAAGAAACCGCTCCGTACTGAACACTTCGCTCAAAGTGTCGTCTTGGTTGCTCGGATTGGCGCGGCCAAGCCTGCGAAGCGTTGCCGCTGCAAAGTCCTTCTGTTGCTGCGGCGCAAGGCTTTGCATGACGCGGCGAATAGTCGTGCCGCCCTCGCGCGAGTTGTTGAACATGGCCCTATAGACCGCTTCCGGCCCGCCAGCCTCGCGGGAAAGTGCCGCCTGTAGCGCTTCGACGCGAGCCTGCCCGACACGGTAGAACATGTTTGCGCGGTTGGCTGCGCGGATCGTCGCCGGGTCGCCCGTGGCGACAGCGGCCCGCGTCATATCTTCCGTCATTGCGCCATACAGCCGGGAAAGCTGGCGAACGCTAACGTCCGGCGACAGCGCGGAATCGTCCATCAGGTTTCCGACCTCAGTCCGCAGCGCCTTCAGCGAAGCGTAGGGAAGCTGGCCGTTGTTCTCCGCAAGGTCATCCGCGAAAGCCCTGGCGATGTTCGCAACCTTGGCATTCTGCAAAACCTTGGCCGTCCGCTGCGCGCCCTGAACCGGAGCCGTGAGGCTGCGGAGCATTTCAACGCTAGACTGCGCGGGCACGGTCGTGCTAGGCGGCAAAAGCCTTTCGACCTCATCGTAGAGCGCGCCGGAAGTCGCCCGGAACCGCTCCATAAATCCGCCATCGCCAGTGATCCCGCGAATGACGGCGCGGCCACCCTTTTCGGCACCGGCAGACGGGGACAGGGAATCCGCAAGCTGGTTGACACTTCGGCCAATGTCTTCGGCCTGAGTGTTCAAGCGCTCAGCCATAAGGCCGACACTTCCAGGCGCACCGCGAAGCCTTGCCTCCACAACCTTCGCGGCATTCCCCGGCGACGCCTGCCCGAGAGTCGGGGAGGCCCCAGCCGTAGAAAATGCGTCGATGTTCTGCCGCATCTGCAAGCGGCCAGCCTCGCCGCCACGCAAAGAGCGCCGCAGGACTTCGGAGGTTCCGGCAACGCCAGCAGTCGGAGCAAGCGCGCCCAAGAGGCTTGCGCCAACCTGAGCGCCCGGAGTTCCGCCAGCCTCGCGCACGATGCCGCCAGAGCCCGCGCCGGTTGCGGAACCGACAAGCTGAAGCGTCGGCTGTGCGGCCATGCTCTGCCCGACACTGGACACCAGCGGGCTAGCCGCGCCAATCAGATTGCGAGCGCCGCCAAGGAATCCAGCCCCGCCCGTAACGGCCTGCTGAATGTCGCTAACGACTCGCTCTGTGCCCGTCTCCGGCTTCGGCAGGCCGAGCGCATCGGCAAACTGCCCCGCCGTGTCTTTCATGCCCGCGAAGTTCTGCCCCGTGGCAGCGCCCGCGCCATACACAAGCGGATCGGTAACGATGCCGACAAGCCCGCCAGCACCCTCTAGAACGTCACGGCCAAGCAAGCCGGCAGCGCGGCCAAAGCCCTGAGCGGTCGTGCGCGGTGCAGGTGCTGGCGCAGTAGGGGCGGGTTGGCCCTGCTGGCGAACAGTCTGTATGCGCCGAGCGATAGCCTGCGCGGCGGCGGTGTCGCCAGCGGCATCGGCGCGGCGAAGCGCTTGGATTAGTTCAGCTTCGGTCGCCATTACTGCCCCTGAAGATAGCGATTAATAAGCGCCTCATCGTCTGCGCTTGCTGCGCTCCCGCCTCGCGCCTCCATATCTGCGAACAGGCGACGCTGGCGCGACCATTCGGCCATGCGCCCCGGAAGGTCACGCGAACGGCCACCTTCGCGCATGAAACGCTCGGCCTCTTCCGCCTGCTCCTGCGCGGCAGTCGCAAGGCGGCGGCGAATCTCGATCATCTGCCGCCAGCCGTTGGGTGAGTTCTGAATGCTCGGGATAGTCGAAACGAGGAAGTTACGGTCCGCGTCCGACATTGCGCCCGGCATACCTTCGCCGCCCGCAGGATTACGGAGGGCCAGCGCGAGGCGGTTGGCGATAGACGCGGCAGCTTCAGCCGCCGAGACTTCCGCGCCGTCACTGAAGCCAAGGAAACTAGCAGCGCGGCCAAGGTTGATACGGGTTTCAGCGAATGCGCCCGTATTGACCTGAGACAGCAGGCGCTCAAGCTCGGTAAGCGATGCCATTTCAGTGGCGGCGACGCGAGCCGCGCCGCGAATCTCCCCAAGGCGCTCGGTGCCCATGCGGCTCAAGTCTTCCTGTTCGCGCACAAGGCCCGCTTCCTCGGCCTTCGCCGCTGCGCGGCTGGCGTTTGTCGCCTGACCAGCCCGGGGGCCGTAGGTCTGCGCGTCAAGCGTCGAATTGGCGCGGCGATCCATTTCGGCAGCACTCGGGCCACTAGCCGCAGGGCGCGTCATGGTCGGAGCGCCCGTAGGCGGAACTGCCACGCTAAACGGCTGGCCCGAGGCCATCCCCGCCATGATCTGCTCCAAGGCGGAGCCGGTGGGCATGGGCACTTCGCCGGCCGGTGTGATCTGAATGTCACGGCGCGGAGCGGGCGCGGGTGCGCCAGCGACATTCCCGCCAATCGTCGGGATTCGGTCATATCGAACGGTGCCGTCATCGAGTTCCGTTGACTGCACGGAGTAACGCTGGTTTTGCGCTGCGGCGTCCTGCCGATTCAGGATGCGAACGGCCTGGCGGAACTCGTCATCGCTAATGATTTTGTTCTCACGCTGCCAAATCAGAGATTGCATGGAAGGCGTAAGCGATGCCTGCTGAGACTGTCCGCCGCCCAGCTGCTGCACAACCGGCAGCAAAGAGTCGTCCCACGCTTCCGGCGCCTCGTAGCCCATCTGCTGCAAGCCGGGGCGGATGCGTGACCACAGATTGCCGCGAGCCTCGGACGGGGCGACGGATAGCAGTTTCGCCATGTTGCCAAGCCTGCGCTCACTCTCCGCCTGCATCGCCTGCTGCTGCCGCTGAATGCCCTGATCGAACGAGAACCCCGCGTCAGGGTCAATCGCCGCGATCTGCGAGGCGAACTGCCCGCGCTGCTCGACCGGGGCCGACAGTGCCGCGCTGGACAGCTCCGCGAGACGGTTGCGAGCGGTGCGCGCCCTGCCCTGCTCAAAGGCTTGGATGCCGCGTGCGTAGAAGTCCATTAGTACCCCTTGCCCTGCTTGCCGAGGCTGTTGCCGCCAAGCCAATCGCTGCCGAAGCTCCAAACATTGCCCAGCGTGTTCTGCCAGTTCTGGCCGCGCTGCATTGCCGTGCCGGCCGCAGCGTTGCCTGCGTCAACCGCGAGGCCTGCGCGCTGGCCGAGGATGTTGGACACCGCGCCCTGCGCCTGCATGCCCATGCCGGCCTGCCCCATCATCCGCCCGAGGTAGTTCTGAAGGTTCTGCGAGGCGAGGCCGGAAGCAAGCTGCATCCGGTCGGCATCAGCGCCGCCAGAGTAAAGCGAGCCACGCGCGGCGGCGGAGCGGTCGTTGGCCCGCATCGACTGGTCAAGCGCAAATTGATAGTCGGGCGCGTTTTCAAAGGCGCTGTAATCGCCACCCTCTACCGCAGACAGTCGGCCCAAGGCGTTCTGGCCGAACTGCGTGTAGGGCGTATAACCGGCCTGCGCGTCCGAAAGGAAGTTCTGGCCCTGAGCAAGTCCGGCCTGCTGTGCGCGACCTGCGCGACGGGCTGCGCTGTTGCCAAGCAAGCCGCCGAGGACGGACACGCCCATTCCGAGTGCATTCAACACGTAAGCTCCTAGCCCGCCGATTCGACGGTGACAGATGCGGAAAGAAGATCGCGGCGGCGCGGATCACTACACCGGATGCGCCAGACACGGGCGCGGGAAGACCCGAGACGGTGAAAGCGGATGCGCTGTGCATAGGCACCTAGCGCGCCCATCGAGCCTTCGCGCCAGTTCGTCCAGTTTCGTCCGCCGTCGTCGGAATACTGTAAAACGACTTTCTGCTCGGCGTTGCCGTTGCCGCTGCCGGTGTCCATGACAAGCTCAAGGCCGGAGAAAACCAGCCGGTGCTGCGAGTCCGAGAACACGCCCGAGGTGCGCTCGCATACCAGCGGGCCGCCCGCCTCGTCGTAGGCGTCCCATGCGAGTTCGTAGATGCCGCCGCTGTAGATATCGCCGGCAATCCACTTGCCGCTCCAGCGTTCAAGGTGGCCGATGCGCCAGCCCGGAAGGCCCTGCGACTCGCGGCGGTGCCAAAGTCCGGTGGACGCATCGAAGCCGAACGTCACGCCGTTAGGGAAGCCGAAGTAAACGACGCTGTGCCCCTCGTCTTCCCACGTGAACGCGAAGCACTGCGACCAATCCAAGCCGCGAATGGCCTGTTCAACCGGAGGCGTGCTGATCGGCGCGGGGTTGTAGCCCTGTGCTGAGTACATGCGCCCATCGCCGCCAAGCCAAAAGAGGCCGGCATTGCTGCGAGCGACCGCAAAGCGGCCAGCGCAGCCCACGTTCAGCACGGTTGAGCCGGCACGCTGAAACGTGCCGTTCAGTGCCCCGGTATTGACGAAAACTTCCGTGGTGTCGCGGCCAAAGACCCAAACCTCACGGTTGAAGACCTTTAGCGCCTGAATCGGGTCGGGGCGGGCTTCCGCCTGCGCGCGGTCAAAGCTGCTGTAGCTCAGCGCGTCCGCAAGGTCTGACCAGAACCAATAGCGCCCGAACGGTTCAACGCCGAGGATGAAGCCGTCTAGGAACTCGGCAACGAATGAGCCGGGAAACTGATCGTCGGTGACTTGGGCAAAAGAGCCGTCCGCAGTGTTGTAGACGTAGCGCGAAAACCCGTTGTCGATGGCGACTTGGTTTCCGCCCGCGACTTGGTTGTAATCGATGCTAACGCGGCCAATGCCCGGAATCGTCCCACGAACTATCGCCTCGCCGCCAGGCCCAAGTTGGTAAAGTTTGTTTTCAGCCACGATTAACAGCGAGCCTTCGACATTGCGAAGTCCACGAATGGGGGCGGTGATACTCATGCCAGTAGGTAAGTCCCGCAGTTAACTCCAATGGAGCTAGTCAGTCCGGTAGATTCACCAGCCGTCCACGTTACGCCGTCATCGCTGTAGTACGGGACCGGGGGCGCAAATGCGGCCGGAGGCCCAATCGCCACCCATCGGCCGCCGCCGTAGACAACGCACGTAATGCTTTGCGCGCCAATGTTGCTAGCCGTCCACGTAGCGCCGGAGTCATCCGTATACACGGCCTCGCCAGAAGCGCCGACAATGACGAACTCTCCGGCCGCCCCTGCGGCAATCCCCCTAGAAGTCGGGGTGTTTGACAGCGGGGCGACGAACGGCAATGTCTGGGGCGAACTCCATGACGAACCAGAGTTAGAGCTAGTGCTGAATCGCGGCACGCCGGAGCCGTCAAGGAAGGCCAGCATAAACGTGGTGCCGTCACAAGCAATGCCACGGCTGCCGCTAGTCTGAGTGCCGGACACGGTGCCAGCCGCAGCGAACGATGCGCCGCCATTGGAACTAACGCGACTCTCTAGGCTGTTGACGAAGAACCCGACGATAGTGCCGGCGGTGTTGCGCGCCACGATTCGCACGGGCGAGCCGGTCGAGTTAGACCACGTTTCGCCGTCGTCGTCGCTGTATTGGGCATTGGTGTTGGTCGCACCAAGGCACCAGCGGCCGTCAACCTTGACCGGGCCGGAAATGTCAGTTCCAAAGGCGCGGGCGACGGAGTGCGATGTGAACGTCAGGCCGCTGTCAGTCGAGCGCAGAATGATATTGCCGTCAGTCGCGCAAAGGATCGTCCCTTCCGCAGAAGCGGCGGCGCGCTGCGTGGCATTGAATCCGTATTCCAGTTCTTCCGCGTAGTCAAGCGACTCGCCAGAAACCGAAGTATCAGCGCCGGCAATGGCGGGCGAGAACTGAAGCGAGCGCCAGAAGAACACAAACCGGCCAGCAATCGGCACGGTAGAGATTTCTATATCGTCCGGCCGGGAATCTTCCTGACCATCGAAATCGGAAACCTTCGGCCTAAACGGATAAAGTCCAGCCGTGGTGGGCGTGCCGGTAATCGCGCCAGCGTTGAACGTCAGCCCCGGGGGCATTGACCCAGAGGCCAGCGAGAACGTGTAAGGCGGCGTGCCGCCCGTGGCGGCGTAGGAGAACGAATAGGGCGTTCCCACAACGCCGTCAGGGGCGAAGCCGACAAGCCTAAGCTGTTCCACTACGGACTCGCCAAGCGGCGAAAGCCCCGGCACGCCGCGCAGCTTCATCGGCGAGCGCGTGCCGCTCTCCTGCGCCGGAACGGGAAGCCAGTTCACCGTGTCTTGTGCTGACCACGGCAGCGACGAGTCTTTGTAGAACCCGCCGATCAGATTGATCTCGCGGCGCGTCATCAGAAGTACGCGGCCCGCGTCGTGGCGTCGATCTGCGTCTGATCGCGCAGCGCCCACAGGTCGCGCATACCTTCAGCGGATCGCGCAAGGGTCAGATCGGCGCGACTCTGCACGCCATAAGCCGCCATCAGTTCGGCGGCAATCACCTTGACGAGCGGGCGCATGAAGCGCGCCGGGATGACGCCGTCGAGGTCGAACGGGATCAAGCCTTCATCGTACAGCCCTTCCATGCGCTGCTGTACGATGGAATCCGTAGCCTCGTAGTCTTCGGCAGACGGCGACTCGTTCGGGTCGAGGATGCCGATTTCAATGAGGCAGTCGCGCACCAATCGCTGCCGGTTATAAGTCGCCATGCCGCCTCCTTAACAGGGGGGATAGGAATCCCCATCCCCCCGCATAGCCGATTAGGCGTCGAGCGGAGCCGCGACGAAGCCCGTGACCATGCTCCAGTCTTTCGCCGTGGTGAGGTTGCCCTGCCCCCAGAGCACCTTTTCCACGCCGCGCAGCTCGTAGAAGCCAACGCCGTTTCGGAAGCCGTAGTCGTCTTCCTTGCGGACGGTGGTCTTGGTCGGCTGGGCATACGCCACGCCGAGCGCCTGCGCGCCGCAAAGGTAGACCGGAGCCACGCGAGCCGAGGCCGCGCCCACGTTGCCCGTCGCCGGGATTTCCGGGATTTCACGGACAACGACGCCGTCCCAAAAGAGCGAGGTCGTTCCGGTGAACAGCGGGTTGTCGATGCTGCGCTCGCGGGCATCGCGATGCACGCTTTCAAGGTCGGTCTTGAGGTCGCGGAAGGCCTCGGTGCCGGCAAACAGCACATAGGTTTCCTCGTCCTCACCGAAGGTGAACGGGCGGATGCCTTCGCCGTTCGCCGTGATGGCCGACTGTGCGCGACGCTTCAGCAGCGAGACGATGCTACGCGACAGGCGCATGGTGCCGGTGATGTTGGCGAGCGCCGTGGCGTGCGTGGCGTTGTAGAGCGACACGCTATTGCCGAACAGAACGCGGTCAACGTTGGCGGCGTTCCACTGGTTGCGCTGGGTCGCCGTGGCAGTGGCGTAAGACACGCCCTGAAT
>Ga0315901_10001713_pt1 | contig 31454 bp, 27 predicted proteins | sample LakEriMetagenome_10_FD_203761 | JGI IMG/M metagenome (GOLD analysis project Ga0315901, IMG submission 203761) | Freshwater fungal communities from buoy surface, Lake Erie, Ohio, United States - Buoy 2 MA116 | ecosystem: Environmental > Aquatic > Freshwater > Lake | place: USA: Lake Erie, Ohio...
AGGATCTTTCTCCTGCTCAAAGGAAGCGAAGGGCCCTTTCTGTCCAGCAATAACATTGCCATTAAGCCAGAGCATGCCGCCAATACAGGCAACAAAGCGGGCAAGGTAGCGGGATGTTGGCGCTTCATTGATAAACACCTTGGCTGATACTGAATTCAAATCAAATTGCATAGCTTACTCCTTAGTTGATTGAATTTTTCTTCACTCACTTTCTGAGTGGGATATGGTTTGCTTCTTTGTCTGCCCAGACGATCGACCTCTATACTTAGGGGCCGAATGTAAAACCCTGGGACGACCATCCGACCACGCACTAATTGCCACAGGCTTTCGCCTACTTGCACTAACATCATCCTTGAATATCCTTTTGAAAGGGCGAATGCCCGGTAACATTAACAACTCATCTAGCTTTAGAGGGCAGGAGACCCAGCTAGAATCCTTTCTTTCTTTGACCCACACATTTACCCCACACACCATGTAATGATGCGTAGGGGTACAGTATGTGGCGTTGGCTCTATTAGAACTGTGCATTCTTTAGGCCAGTGATGACAAAGGCAAGGGCTATGAATCCAATCACACCCAAAGACTTCTCAATTAATTCCATACTTCTCCTCTAATGCTTTGATTGCTGTGTTCCAGCGATCGATGTTCATGTTTAGATCACTCAATTCTTCTTGCTTCAACAAGATAAGATTATCAATCTCTTTAAGAGCAAGGTCAACGCTAAGTCTCTTGCCTGTTTTGTTGCTGGTAAGATAGAGAACACATCCATCTTCTTTATCCAGCACAAAAGTATGCTGAACTCCTTTGATCCAAAAAAGAATAGTCCTTACGCCATGATGTTCTGATGTATCAAAGAGCTCAACGCAAGGCACATCTTCCTTTACTTGAGGAGTAGGTTGAGCATCTTTGATTTTTAGTGGATCCACTTGCTCCTCCTTTGGAATTGCCTTGAACCATTCAGTGTATCGCTCCCAGCTGAACCGATGGCTGTCACCTTCATCATCAATAACAAAGAAACATTCTTCGTCAGAGATAGTGATTGCATACTCCTTGCCAATCGTTAGTGTAGGTCGATTTACTTTGCCAGCAATAAAGCAACGATCAATCGCAATGAATCTGTGAGCCTTCACAAATTCCAAATGATTAAATGCTGACATATTATCTCTCCTTAATTAATGAAGCACGACACTCCATGGATTTATATTGCAAAGCACATTTAGAATATGCCTCTACTATTTTACTGTCCCCAGCCAAAGCCAAAGACAACACCCTATCCTCCACTGAAACAGTAGAAGAACACCCAACCAACAAGCAAACAGCAACCATCAGGAAGATTGACCGCATTTTTACCCCGTAGAACGCCCAGAAACAGGCGTAGAAGCGTGAAAGATGAACGTTGCACCCAAAGACCTAGGTCCAACATGAAAACGGCTTGTAGGCACACGAGAACGAGCGGGCCACAAGACCACCAAGATCCAGCGAGCAAAGCAACGAACCCAATTTATTATTATTAAACCGCGTCATGCCTGCGCCCAGATTATTAATTCAGTGAATGATTATTATATGCTTAGTAATTATCATTCTTCCTTATGACAAGAATACAAAGGCTGAATAAATTCTTTTATTATTATTAATAAATAAATAGATTGATAAGAATAATAATAATAATATATATGAATATATAAATAAATCTTTATACAATAATTAATATTCTTTCTTATATAATATTCTATACTATATCTATATCTATATCTATTATATTATATTATATCTATATCTTATATATTATATTATATCTATATCTATATCTTATCATTATATCTTATATCTAATACTACGTATTAAATATAATCTATAATAATAATCTATATCTATAAATATAATAATATATAATCTATAAATATAATAATATAATAAATATAAATATAAATATAATATATAATAATATATAATAACCGCATGCGTATGTGTGCGTGTGCGCACGGAGCAAAGACTGTGCCAATAGGAAATACACGCAACACAAAAACCTTTGACGCAAGCTCAGAATAATCTATGTTTGGAATATCGGAAGGCACAACGCCAACGATTAAACACACAAAACACGGAGCACTAAAATGCTAGATCTCAATCCACAAACAAGCGCATCCTCCCAAGTATCTTTGTCCTTTGCTATCGATGTAAAGGAATCAAGATTCCACTCATTTGTTGAGATGGATAAAAACACCAAAGGAATAGCTTTAGCCTTTCCAACTATTAACCAAATGGAATCGCTTGATGAATGGACTCTTAAAGCTAGTGAGACTCTCACTACATTAGATTATTCTGACTTCAAAAAGGTTGACGTAGATTTTAAATGTGGTGACCTTATCCAAATTGCAGAACAACAACAACTCAACAAAGAATTATTCTACGAACAAATCAAACACAAAGCCGTAGCTTATTTGGTTATCGGATTCCCACTTGAAGCGCATCGTAGCTACTCAATCAAGAATGTCAAAGGATCAAATGGCAAACCACTTTACAAAGACGGCAAGCCTATCCTCGAAGTAATGCCAAACTTCAGATAATCAGAGACCCCCCCAGTGGGGGTTTTTCTCATTGTGGGGGAGGGGCTCTATACATCCACATGTAAATTTATTCATATCCCGTTTTGAGGTACACATGGAAAACACAGAAGAGAGACGCTTTGGAGAGGAGACCCAATTCAAGAAAGGGAATCCTGGTGGCCCAGGCAGGGGCAACAAGAAGGAGCCTATAAGTGATCCTTGGGCTCCACAGCAGGGTAGGACAAGCAAGGAGACATTAGATCTGAATGCTAATGACTTTCTTGCTTTTTGCTTTAGGCAGGCTAGAAAGGGAAACAACTTTATTGCAGCGACATTGATCAATAAGATTGTTCCAAATGGAGCAGTAGCACTGGGAGGGAAGAAAGGCTTACCTGACTTTGAGAAATTGAGTGATGCAGAGCTAGAGAGAATTGCAATGGATGCAGATGCCTTTAGGAGTGACAGCGATGACGATTTCTAGGGAAGTATTAATCAGAGAAGCAAAGATTAAATGGGAGTTGGCTCAGAGGAAGGCAGAGAGGCCTATGAGCTTCTTTAGACCAAACCTAGGGCAAAGACGCTTACTCGATATTTTAGAGAACCACAAGCCCCTTGTAGCGGGTTTCTTGGCAGGGAATGGAGTAGGCAAGACTTGTTTAATGGCACAGGTTATGGCAGGGTTAGCATGGCCTGAATTGTTGAACAAGGAATGGATGGGCAAGATGGAGTTCTTCAAGAAGTGGGGAAAGGCTTCTTTAAGGGTTCGTATTGTTTGCCATGTTGGAGACTTGAAGGATGGTGGATCGTTGCTTGAGGAGATAAAGCAATGGTTTCCCAAGGGCCGTTATACTTTAGAGAAGAATGGAGTGACTTATGTTTCGCAGATTCGCTGTGATAGTGGTCTTGTGTTTAGTGTTAGGACATTTGACCAAAGTGTTCAAGCGCATGCAGGACCGAACTTAGATCTGATTCTTGTGAATGAACCTATGCCAATGCACTTGCACGCTGAGAATATTGGCCGTTTGCGGAATAGTGATTTGAAGATGATGATTTACTTCTTGACTCCTCTTGGTGTGTCTGCTTGGATGTATGACCAATTGATTGAGGGAGAGGATGGGGTGAATACAATGATTGTGAATGCGAGTATTTGGGACAATTGCAAGGATATTCCTGGGACTAATGGGGTTTTGTCTCGTGATACGATTGAGCAATTGAAGCGTGAGTGGAATATGATGGACCCTGATGAGGCGCATGCCCGGGAGTTTGGGGAGTTCAAACATTTAAGTGGAAGGATCTATAAAGTGTTCAATGAGGCTGTTCATGTGATTGAGGATTTTGAAATACCTGATGATTGGAACTTGTACCGGATCTTGGATCCCCACGATGTTCGTTCACCAGCGGTTACTTATTGGGCGGTATCCCCTTTGAATACGATGTATTGTATTGCGGAGTATCCAAATGTTGGTGATTATACGAAGATGGGTCCAACACAATTGACCTATGACCATTTTGTGCAGGAGATGAAGGAGATGGAGGGGAAGAAGCATTTGCATGGCAGAGACTTCTTTGATTTCATTGACCCGAACAAGGGGCCTGTGAGGACTCGTGGGACTAACTTGAGTATTATGCAGGAGTATAATGCGAGAGGCTTTGAGTTCGTTCCTGCAGCTAATGACGACTTGGATTTTGGCCACAAGCGAATACAGCAGATGCTTTACTTTGATGTGACAAAAGAAGTGAGTGAGTTCAATAAGCCCAAGATGTACTTTTTTGCTAGTGTCCGCAACACAATTTCTGCAATGCGCAAGTATAGCTGGAAGAGTGATACAAAGGGATCAGCGACTCAGAGGGTAGATCAGGCTTACAAAGACTTTGCTGACTGCGTGAGGTACTTTGGGGTGAGTGTTCAGCCTTGGTCGCCAAAGAGTTCAGCATCAAGTATTACAAATGCTATTCGTAGCAAGAGAAGAGGTAAGCAATGAATTCAAAGCAGGAAATGCGCCAGCTCCACGCTCTGAATGAAATGGAGATTGATCCAGACACAAAGGACCAAGACCTCATTAATGGTCTGTGTTTGAAGAATCACAACATCTGGTGGGAGCATGCTGAGTTTTGGCGGCCACACTTAGACAAAGGCAATGCTTGTTGGGAAGGATATTTAGGCCAATGCTTTTCCCAAGAGGAATTGCAGGAAATGGAAGAGAAAGACAAGATCGCTATTAAGGTCCCGACAATCTTTCCTAAGATCAACATTATGTCTGGCATGCAACGGAACTCTCGCAGGGATGGCATAGTGACCGGACAAGGCTCAGAGGATGCCGCAGGAGCCAAGATTGTTAATACGATACTCAAAAGTATTAGGCAGCAAAATAACCTCGATCAAGAACGCTCTGAGGTCTTTATGCGAGGGATGGTTGTAGGCTATCCCTGTTTTGTTTGGGTAGATCGTGAGTATGACAATTATGGAAACAAAGATCTGTGTGCTTATGCAGAGGCATGGAATGCAGTTCTTCCTGATATGCACTTCACCCGGCCGGATTTGTCTGATTGTGGTCGTTTAATTCGCACAAGGCTTTTGACTAAGGAGAGATTGATTGCAGCCTTTCCTGCAGCCGAAGAGCGCATTAAGCAGATGCCTGATGTTATTAGCCGGGACATGTACGATACTCGTTATGGCCTGACTTCTGAACAGCGCACGACATTAATGGATGATGCCCAGAACAATCTGCGGAATTTCCAAGCAACAGGACTCATCCAAGTCATTGAGCGTTTAGAGTGGAAGTGGAAGATTCAAACTGTCTATGTGTCAGCCTATGACGACAAGCCTTTTGTGATTCCTCCCGATTGGAGCCCAGAGAGAATTAAGGAATGGCGTGATCAGAATCCTAGATGGATCGGCACACAGAGAAAGACAAAGATTCTTTGGGTGACGACAACAACCTTGAATGGTGTGATCCTTGAGAATCGCCCACACTGGCTTCAGTCGGGTAGATTCCCCTGTGCTATGTATGTTCCTGCAATGCTCAACAATCAGCCTACAGGATGGGTAGAATTTCTCCTAGACAATCAGAAGATGAACTCTGTCTACCGCACTGAGTATGTTCACTCTGTCCGCTTCTCGAATGATAAGCTGATGGTAGTGAAGGATGGTGCTCTAGTGGATCCTGAACAGGCGATTGAGGAGAAGTCTCGTACTGGTGGTGTCATTACTTTGAGCAAGACTGCATCAAGAGACGATATCTGGTTTGTTGAGGACAAGGGTGGCAACCAAGGGATGTTAGAAGCTGCAGCAATTGCACAGGATGATTTAGAGCAGATCACAAGTTTGCCCCCAATTACCAGTGGTCAGATTGAATCAGCGAATGAGCCCTACATGTCTAGCTCAAGACGCATCCAGCAGTCACAGATTGCCCAAGGCGTGTTCCTTGACAACTTCCTGATGTTTGATGTGGAGCTACACAGAGTCCTTCTTGATGCCATTGTGACTGTCTTTGACAAGCGCAAAGTATTCCGCTATGTAAGTGACACAAATGATGAGATCGAAGAAGTAGAAGTGAATGCCCCGGCAGAAGTGGACCCTATCACTTTAGAGGTAACAAGAGTTGTGAATCGCCTGGACGCTGCAAAGTATGACTACATGCAAGCGGCAGGAGATAACTCTGTTACTGGGCGTGAGACTGAGTTTGCAATGTTCATGAAGGTATCGACAGATGTCTTGCGTAATATGCCTTCGGACCAATGGGAAAACATTCTGGCCACAATTCCGAACACCTATGCCAAAGACCTTGCACTACGCCTCAGAGAGTTCAGAGAGCGCAAAGAAGAGGCAATGGCAAACCAAGGACCAGCGCAAGAACCAGCTCGTGTTTCTCTCTCCCTTAAAGGGGAAGATCTTCAAAGGCCCGAAGCTCAAGCTATATTAGAGGCGCAAGGGGTGATTCCACCTCAGCAACAAGAACAGGCCCCAGTAATGCCACAAGCACCAGAGCAAATGCAACAGCCTGATGTTTTGGAATTACCGCCTGAAATCATGGAACTCATCGCAGGAGGGCAACCAGTATGAGTACAAAGATGAAACGCTTTTACAATGCAGAGGGTGAGGGTGGTGGACAACTAGCCCAAGAACCAGTAACCCAACAGGCTACAGGAATCCCTGAGTTTAGTAGCCCAGAGGAAGTGACGAAATGGTATCGTGGTTTGAGCCGTGAGGACCAAGTCAAGTACAAAGATCAAATGCTTGGAGGACAACCGAGTGACGAGCCTACAGAACAAAAGGCCGCTCCGACTGACGAAGAGATTCCCTTTGGTTTCACGCAAGAAGAGTGGGCTGAGGTTCCGGAAAGCCTTCGTCCTCGGCTTAGTGGCGTTTATAGCGAGAAGAAAGATCTTCTGTCAATTGACTTAGAACAAGTCAAGAAAGGCGAAGAGTTTGCCCAAGACCCTGTCATTAAAGCCCGCCTTGATGCACTCAAGAATGGCAAAGACAATCTGGGCATTGATGATTTACGCAGAATGATTTCACCTGAAGAATTAGCCAAGCTCGATTTTGTTGGCGATTCTGAGGCGTCTTATGCTAAATTATCAGAGTTGCTTGATAATGGTCTGTCTAGTGTATTATCCCTTTACAGCCAAAGTATCAATGCAAAGATCGAACAAGAAAGACACCTCACGGCTTTGACGCAAGAGTTGGACAAAGTTGTAGAGAAATTCGGAATCAAAGACCAGGCAGAACTTGATGAGTTCAGCAAATGGTGGGCCGAAGAATCAGGACAGTTCGATATTGTCAAGTTAGGTGGTGTTGAGTCTTATCAGATGTATCTGCTAAAGACCGGGAAAGCCAAGGACCTTGTCACAGCGAGTTTAGAGAAAGGCCGTCAGGAGCTAATCAATAACTTGCAAGAGGTTGACAAGCGTGTTGGAACCCTGCCACGGGCGGCTCAAGGTGGATCCTCTGCTGATACCTTAGCTGGTGTGAATGTAGAGCGTCTCCGTAATGACCCCGACTACGCTTCAAGCCTAATGAGACTCCATCGTAATAACCCAGAAACTCGAAAAAAACTTATGGAACTCGCTTCCAAAGCGTGAGGTAAAAAATGCCAGCAGGACAAACTGTATGGAATAGCCGGGCGAATCTGAACCAAAATGAATTTGTCATTGAGGCGATGATTGGCACCGAGATGAGCTATGAGATTCGTCAGCGTGGTGCGTTCGGTAAGATCGCCAAATACGTTGCCGGAATGACCGTGAACAACTCCAACAAAGTCCGTGAGGATGGATTGGAAACTCATGGTGTCATCAAATCCCAAACGATTACTTCAGGTGATGAAGCTCGTTTTAGCCTTGTTCGCAACCTTGATGGGACTGTTACCTATGGTGATGCTCCTGTTCGTGATGGCGACTACTTGGCATTCATGCATGCAAACATGAAGCTCAATGCTCTTCGCACTCCAGCCTACAAGCTGACCGAAGAAATGGCTAAAATGCGCGCATCGACTCTTCTGCAAAATGAAGAAGGTGAGATCAAGAAGCAAGTAGAACTCTTCCTCGCTGAAGAATACAACTACGAATGCTACCGTGGTCTTTTGTGTGGTCAGTCCATGGGCCTCAAAGCAGCTCTCGAAGCTGGTGGTCGTGCTCAAGATATTGGTCGTGGCTTGACAAGCGCTGGTGTAGGCAAGAACATCTCTATCCCTAACGTAGTGGTTTTGGGTGTCGGTGAACTTTCTGGCCCTACAGCATCCACTTCTGCGGCTCTGGACACCTTTGAAGCTGCTATCGGTACTAACATTCAAACACAACAAGGTTTGGGTGCTGGTCTTGGTGGTATCTCCATGGGCCTTATTCAAGATTTGCGTCGTTGGGTAGTGTCCAAAAAGATCCGTGGCTTTGACATGGGTGGTCAAGAGAAATGGTTTGTACCCTGTGACCCAGGTATCATTGCTCAATTGACCAAACTTGATCAATCTGTTGCGAACTCTTGGTCTGCTCTCCAAGCAAACTTGTACCAAGGCTCCAAAGATCAGAACGCTCCTCACATCTCTCATGGCTTCCTTGACATCGAAGGATTCATCTTCTACCCTGACTACACTCTTGAGCAATTCCGTCCTTCTATCACTGCAGGAAACCCTGCTGAGGTTGCTGGTGATACTCAAGCTGTTCGTTGGGGATGTGCTGAACTTGGCAACCCACGCAACTACACCCGTGCTGCTGCTGATACTACAGCCCTCATGATGATCCTTGGCCCTGATGTATTGCTCGAAGCAAACAATGGCTCAGTCAAGTCTACTCGTGATGAAGGTCGCCACGAACAAGGTCAATCGATTGCCTTCCACTTGAAGCAAGCTTGTATGCGTACTCGCTGGTTGCCAAAAGATGGAACAACTGTACCTGAACTCAACCAACAATCCGCACTTGTTTTGGCCCGTGTGCCTAACTTGAGCTTCACTTAAGGAGTAGCCAATGCCTATCGTTGATGTAGACAATCGCAAATTGCTCGTGACCCAAATTGGCGCAGAGCACGCTGGCCCTAACATCGCTGTGACAGGCCGCAAGAACATCGTTGGCGTGGTTGACATCATGACCAACAACTTGCCTGAGTTGAATGATGGCCCTGAATCTCATCGTGAGTTTCACTTGGCGATCTTCACTACCACTAACTTCACGACTGCCGGGACTGCTGAATACAATACTTTGTCTATTGGTTCAGAGATCAAGGAATATCGTGTTGCAGCTGGTGCTGTGACCACTTGTGCTAAATGGCTCAAGACTGGTGCCGCAACTTGGGCAGCGATCTAAGGGGGAAACGATGAGTCAAGTAATTCTCGCACTCTCGCCTAAAGTTCAGACAGCAACCTACCTCGTAATGGATGCCCAGGGTGTTTCTGTTTCGGCCAAAGACAAGGTGGGCTTTGCCACTCTTGACTCTGGTGAGAAGCAAATCTCTATCGAAGAAAAGCAAGTTGGTTTTGTTCTCGAGCATTACCCCAACATGTTTGAACTCGTTTCCCCTGACACTCTCCAGGTCTATGTTCGTGATGGATTCAGTTCAAAGATCTTGACTCTTGAGTCGATCCGCAAGGCTGAAGCTGTTGCTGATGAAGAAGCTAGCGCAAGTCGCAAAGAAGTTCTTTTGTCCACCTTGGCGAAAGAGAACTTTGTGGCCATGTTGGAACAAGCTGTGGTTGATGGCAAGCTAGAGAAGGTTGATCTTCGCTGGTCTGTTGAAACCATGGTTGACAAAATCATTGAACTAGGACTCTGATAAATGAACTTGAGAGAAGTCGTAAATCAACTGCCGAGAACATTAGCTAACCGTTATTCAGATGATTTCTGGCTTATGGCAGCGAACACAGTTCTCTCCAATATCTCAGATCGCGGCTTCTTCTCATGGTCAATTAAAGATTCCTATTTGCCTTTTGATTCAGATCTTCTTGCCCTGGAAATGCCAGAGCATGTTAGAGCTGTGATCAAAGTCCGTGACCAAGCTGGAAAGCCTCAGCCCTTCGAGGTCAGACAGCGTGTCGTGGAGTTTGCTAAGGGATTGCATGATGATTCGACTACCACACAGGTAGCCACCGTTGTGCAATCTCTTGGCCCTCTACGGACCGTTCTCGATATCCCTGTAGGGCATGATGGCTTTGCCGGGTGGAATATTCACAGAGCTGATTTTGATGGCGCTGTGGTCAAGTATGACAGGCAATTGACCCCTACAACACTAGAGATCGGTCATAGCCAACAAAGATTCACTGTAGGTGATACTGTTACCCTTTATCGCAAATGGATTCAGATCCAATGGGTAGGTGCTTTCGTTGAGATCACAACCCCACTTTCAGAAATTTATGCGAACCATCATTTGTTGAGTGAGGTTTTGCGCCTTGGCCTTTGGTATTACGCTCTGAGACAGGTGAGCGAGTCAGGCGATGAGGCTAACACAAGATTCGCTGAGTATGTTAATGCGATTGACAACATGTTCTGCGACAATACTAGACGTACTTTTAAGCAGAAGCCACGCTTTACCTTTAGGACATTCAGATGAAAACACTACTTCTATCTGGCGGTGACACCCGGCTAGGTGAGAACTCGAAAGATTTAGACACCTCGCTCTCCCAGGGCGAGGCTTCTTTGTTAAAGAACCTTCTACCCGGTGCAGGAGCCCCAAGGCCACGCTATGGATGTGGACCCTATACTGATGATTCTGCTGATTCGATCTTGCATTTGAATGGATCTGGAGTGGCTTCAACTGGAATGCGTGTAGCTCCATTTGAATTTTATGGCGAGAAGATTGTTTTTCACTTTGATCCTACTGCCCAGACGATTAAGGCAATCTACGAAGATGGCCGCATTGGTAATGTAGCTGCGAATGAATCAGGATCCCCAGCTTTATTGCCCTGCTTTGAGCTTGACGATTACTTTGTGATTGATGGCATGATGTTCTTTTCTGCCCAAGGGAATCTCTATAGGCTCCAGCATGATAAAGGTGCTGTGGATGAGCACACAACATGGGAAGTCATTGAGGCTCAAAGGTCCTATCGTGGCGAGGATGTGACCTACAATAAGTGGTATGCTGCCCAACTGATTATAGACTCCGCTACAAAGGCTCCCGTAACCCCATACCAGCCTGTTATTTGGTCTAGTGCTTTGGACCAAACTAGCGATAAGATGGTTAACACGCCCCGGCAAAACGCCTTCATGTATGCGTATTACCTAATCACCTACGTTTCACGCCCAGACATTGCAGCAAATGCCACAAGCACTCAGTATGGCCCAGTAATTTTTGAATCACGCCACACAAGAGCTGATACACGCCCATGCGCTATCCTTAAAGCCCCTCTTGTTGTAGCTGCTGGTTTAGCTAGTGGGTTTAATGCCTACGATTCTACAGGCTTTTCTACAGTCTCCCCTACCCTTAGCTTGACTGGATCAGGATTTAGTTCTGACATGAACAAGATCTACAAGGATGCCACGGAATACGGCTTTAGAGACACGGCAACCATGGGCCAAGTGAATGTTCTTGTGACGATGCCTAGGGATAATCTCTACACAGTTACCCCGGGTGGAAGTAACCCCTACATTACAGCCCAAATCTCCCAAGGCGCAGCAAGTTCAACCCCATTCTATGCAGAATTCCCTGATGTGACTCACATGCGGATCTACAGAACTCTGTTCTATCCCACACTTGAACAAGCATCTGGTGCTCCTATGAGATTCCTTGTGGACATTCCTATTGAGAACGCTCGCCTGGGCGATCCTTATGTGGATTCTACGACAGATGAGGAGTTGCTAGGGTCTTTGTATACCTATGATCTTTTCTCTGCTGTGGACCTTCCTATAGGCTCTGCCTTGCACTTTTTCAAAGGGAATGCTTGGAGTATTGCAAATGACAAGATCTATGCTTCTGTGACTCCATCGAATCCCACACTTGCTTCTAGATGGATTCCCTATTGCAAAACTTCTACGGATTGGTTCACAACTTCCGTGGGGAATAGCGATAAGCCTATTGCTGTGTCGGATGACAAAGAGAATGTGATTGCCTTTGGTGGTAATTCCGTTTGGGCTCTACTGAATGGAGATCTGACAATTGGGGCTCAAAAGATTGCTGATGATGTCGGCATCCGTGGTCCAAGATGTTTGGTTCAAAGCGATGTAGGCTTAGTGTTCCTCAGCTATTCTGGCCCCTATGTGGTCAATGGATTGCAAGTTAGACCTTTTGAGGCGTGGAAAGTAAATACGATCCACAGGCCCAAGACAAGGCAGCACACGATTGATGAATGGGCTAATGGTGTTTTGATTAATGCCTCTGAAATGATCCTCGCAGACAACTTTGCTGGGCGTGTAGCCGGGTTCTATTATGGCCCTACGACTGGTGGCATGGGTGGATTCTCAATTGAGTATGCTAATGCTATGGCCTTTGAGGATTACTGCTCATTCAGTGATCAGACTTTAATTGGGATCACAAAGAGCACTGGTGTTGCAGAGATTTCTTTGAAGAGATTGTTTGACTCTGAATTTAAGATGGATGCTGGACATCCTTTTGAATGCAAATACATTTCCGGTGCCTACAAATACGAGCCCTCACAATGGGAAAGATTCCCCCAGGACGACAGATCATACCTTGAGCTCTTTGACATGAGCCTTGATTCGAAGATCTTTCAAAGTCCTGCCGTGACTGACTTCACTTTGTTTGTGGTGGTTGATGATAGATTTACAATCCAAAGCAACTTGAGATTCATTCCTGCCTATGACGATCAGAGATTGTTGTATTGGCAGTCGGATCTACAATTTGGATTTAAGCAGGGTGTGTGTGGTCGCTTCATTAAGTTTGGATGGAGCACAGATACCCCAGAAGATTTTGTCGTCTATAGCTGGTCCGCTAGAGCCTTCAGGTGTAAGAATCCACCTCCAAGGTTCACAGTATCAGATCAAGAGCTTATGACGATTCTAAGCCCGGTTCCTGACCTTATATCGGGTTACTCTATAACTGACAGCACAGGGCCAGAAATCACATGAGACAGCCTTATAACGACCTCAAAACGCAGCTTACTTCTGGCTCCTTAACTGGGGCTAAACTCACAAACTTCCTTGATAGCACTTACTGCCAAATGATTCCAGTGAGTGCTATTCCCACAAATGATTTTGCTCCATTGACAGAGGCCACGGCTATTGTGGTAAATGGTGTGAGTGGAGACCATGGCAAGATCTACAGACGATCTGCCGTGAGCAATCAGTCCGCATCAAGTAGTTCTGATTGGGAATACATTGGGATGTTCCTGAGTGGTGGAACTCTTTCGGATCACAATGGACTTACTGGTCGTGATGCGGTAGATTCCCACCCTATTTCAGCTATTACGGGATTGCAGACTGCTCTGGATGGTAAGTTAAGCAAGACTTTCACAAGTCTGCAAACGCTGACTTACACGGGCGAGTCCGCATTTCGTTTTTATGGAGCTGGTCAGTGGGAGGTTGAGTATCTACAAAACAATACCAACGTACTGCTCACAAGTGGCGAAAATATTTCCATTCGCAATTCGAGTGGTTATACGGGTGAGTTGAGATTTGCGAACATTACAGCAAGCCATAATTGGACTCTACCAAACGCAACGGGAACAATCGCCCTCGCCTCGCAAATCCCCGATGTCAGCGGTTATCTGCCTAAGACTTTTGCAAGTCAGCAAGATCTTGTTTGGACTGGGTCCTCAAAATTTTCATTGGCGTCTAGTGGGTGGTTTAGAGCTTATCATATCGATGGATCTGGCAATAATGTTGCATACTCATTCATGTCAGCAAGCGATCGATCAATTTCAATGGCAAATGAAAATGATGGCTGGCATGATGGACGATTGCGATTTGGCAACCTCACCGCAAGTCGTGATTGGCAATTGCCTAATGCCAGTGGCACTATAGCCCTTGTAGGGGATCTAGGAAGCTACATTGCTCGTAATGGCGCAACTACTACTACAGCAACAATTCCTTTTGCTGCCGGGATTTCAATCACTGGCACAAATGCAGATAGCTCTGCACTTCGAATTCCTGATGGAAGTTGGATCAGGCCACAGACTGCTGGGCAATCGCTCTATATCACAAGAGGTACAAATCCCGGATTGACAAATGGTGCAATCCTGCTTGAAACTGGTGCTATTGTATTGCAGCATGGCAATGGGACGCATGCACTGTCCCGTGCGGAGTTTGGCGATGCTTATTTGCAATTGACCTCACAAGGCCCGGGGACTGGCAATCTGGACTACTTATCGCTTGGTAATAACAATGTTCAGCTACGTGCAGATAATGGCGCAGGGCTTGATGTTGGGGCAACGCAGACTGCTCTTTTGGCTACTGGTGGAACTGCCATACAATTAAATGGTGGATCCAGCATTGTCTACAACTCCACAAGCGGAAATCACATTTGGGATAATGGAATTTCTGGTGCTACAACTAAATATCAATTCGGTGGCGGTGACTCTGCGATAAACGGAAAGCACTATCTCTATGCGGGTACGACTTCTGTTGGGTGGCTCGGCTTTGATAGCGGTGCTTTGAATCTTGTATCTGTCGGAACCGCTCTAACCTTGAATAGCGCAGACATCCTCAATTATAGCGCAGTCGGAAACCACAAATGGGACTCGGGTATTAGTGGATCGACCGCCAAATATCAATTCAACGGCACAGCTCGATTTGCAGGTCAAGTTGATTTTGACGGTAATGTCAATGTGGGTGGGATTACCACAACCGCAGGTGCCACAATTGGTGGTAATATTACTGTTGGCGGTACGATTGGAGTTTCCGGGGCAATTAATTTGAGCGGCAACAACTTGCAAAATGTAGGCCAAATTCAGTTTAATAATAATACCGCATCGTATGTCACTTCGATAACTAGACCGATTTTGTATGCAACAGACTCAAGTGGAGGGGCATATCCATTTTTAGAGGCCGGGAATTTAATCATATCACCTCGCATCTCTGGAGCGGGGCGCGATGTAATAATTAGTTCGCTTGGCACCAAAGCGGATTTTACTGTGGACCGCAACGGTAATACAATTTTACTTGGTCGCCTCGATACCACTGCTTCTACAACCACAACCGCAGGGCTGCGAATCCCACACGGAACCGCACCGACATCGCCCGTCAATGGCGATGTGTGGACGACGACAACAAGCTTTTTGTATCGGTTGAATGGAGCCACAAAGACCAGTTCAACACTCGAAGATACGCAAACCTACTCGGGCGCAAAGACCTTTACAAGTACCTCTGGTGTTGTTGGTAGAGCATTTAGGACTACACAGCAGACTAACGCACCTACAGGCACGACTTATTCTTGGGCAATGGGAAGTGGTCAGGCTCTTGGATTAACGCTCACAAGCTCTACAGGGGCTACTACAGTCACGATTACTGGGGCAACTGCTGATGCTGCAAGTGAACTATATGTGACTGGTCATGGCTCCGCAACAAGGGATTTGAGTATCACTGCTTCTGGAGTTACATTCCATATGACAGGCAAAACAAGTGGAGCAACAATTCTACTTGACACAATACCCATCAATGGTCAGGCTTATTATAAATTTCAATGGCGTAGTGCAACGGTCTGTTACATTACTCGGATGGCTTTAGTTTAATGGGAGGGCCAAATGGTCACATATAAAAACGACTTGGTAGCACCAATCCGCTTCGAGATCAACCTTAGCCTTGATGACTCGGGCAAAGTCCAGCCCAACGGCTGTAATCTTTCTTTCCAGACAGTTCGCTGTTTGGGTGGATCCGATGGCAAAGTCCATGCAGGACACTCTGGCCTTCAAGGTTCAGAGATTTCTGAAGAAGTTCTTGCTGAATTGCAAGTGGTAATCAATAAGGCTTTTGAAGAGCTTGTTCACCTCGGCCGTGTTGCAGATCTTCCTGCTCTCAAATCTGCTCCTCTGCTTGTGGATGGAAAGGAATTGGTGTTTGAATAATGAGTGTACCAGGAATTACAATCAGTGTTGAGATGGCTGGAATCTTTTTGGCATTGCTCGATCGCGTTCCTCTTGAAAAGGTTATTGATGGTCGTGGAGCCCGTGGCATTGCAAACCAATTAGAAGGCGCCATCCAAGCCTTACAAGAGCCGCAGGAGCCTCAAAAAGAAACACCCCCTGCAAAGACACCTAGACTCAAAGAACCTGCTCAAAAGGCTTAAAAATGGCTGACCGGATTACAAACCTTTCTATCGCCTTTGGCTCTTTTGCGAATGCTTCTTTCACAGATGTTCCTGCATCTTTGTTTGGAGGCAATCTGTTTCAGATTCATTCTCGTCTTGACAAGGATGTATGGATTCAGGTTGTAATCAAGGAAGTGTTAGAGGATATCTTTGTTCCTGCCTTTGCATCAAAATGGATTCCATTGCCAACTAACGGATCAATTAAAGCAAAGCACGATGGGGTAGCTCCTACATCGGGTAAGCTTGTTTTGGAGGCGTATGCGACGGAAATTTGATTTACTGAAGTTGATTACAATGGACTCCGGTGATTCTACGATCTACGGAAGTGGGGCCCCTGTTGGGGTCCCTTCTTCTTCTGGATTGTCCTATGTAGATGTGTCAAACGGCCTGCGCTATCTGAGTCGGAATGTGCTGAATTTTAATTCAAGCGCAGCTATTACGACTCCTACGATTGTAGGTGTGCGACGTGTTGAAGCGCAATTTTTGCACAATGATCCATCGCCAACAGCGATTCGCCAACTATGGGATGGTCCAGAGGGGGTTCAAACTCGTGCAAGGCGAGAGTCCACTACAGGTAACATGAACGCGGTTGCCGGGTTTGGGTTGTTGCTCTTGGATGGAGTAGCAATCACGAACAATACAACAAATCCAAGTGCGGGCGTTTGGCATTCCTACATCCAAAATCAGAATTCCGACAGGCAATTCGGTTTTATCGGACAGACAAATGCGGGTGGACTTCGTTGGCCGGGACTTGTCCGTAATATCCGAGTCTATGGCATCTCAAATAATCTATTGGCAGATTACGCGATCGACGAAGGCACTGGCAATGGATCAACAATCTACGATTCAAGCGGAAACAACCAACATGGCACACTAACGCTAGGCAGTGGATCATGGTCGCTTGAGTGGATGCTTGCTGACCCAAGTATAATTGTCGTGAACAGCATCGCAAGCCTTGGCACTCCATCGGCAAGCGGATTGACTGTGCTTGAGTTGAGTACGAACAAAGTTTATCGATCTAGGAATGTGCTGACTGCTGCAATCAGTCCAAGTGCGACAAATATTGCACTGCCCGAATTCACCTCGGTTCGCAGAATTGATTTCAAATTCAAGCACAACGACGCGAATCCCGCCGCAAACCGCCAAATGGTGAATCAGAACGCAGGATTAGCAAACCGAACAGCAGTATCCCGATTAGCGATAAGTTCCAACATTTCTTGCACTGGCAACGCAGTCACACAAGTCATCCTTGATGGCTCAAGCATACCGAACAATACAGGGGGTGCAGTGGCAGACGTTGCCAATGTTTGGCACACCCTCTCTGTTCGCTATGGTGCAGATGGCTCTCTCAACCGCATTTTTAACAACACCAATATTGGCCAAATCGCAGACTTTAGTATTTACGGAGGTGACGATGTTTTACTTGCGAGCTACCCCATTGAAGAGGGTGCAGGTACAACGATCATCGATAGCGTATCAGGCCAAAACGGAACGCTCACAATTGGCACGGGTTCTTGGCAACTCGATTGGGTTCCATTATGAAGATCAAAGAAATCATAATCGAGAACGGCTTTATTAATCTCTGTCCTGTAACAAATGAAACGATTGCAGGAATCAATACAGAGTTAAGGAATCGGGTCCAGTGGGTTTCCTATAGGGAAATGCGCATCGAAAACAATTATGATGGGCGTGACTACTGGTGTCAGATGAAAGACCTTTCTATAGCCATTGTAGCGGATATAGGAACGATTCGAGTTAGGATTAAGCCGGGTTGGATTACTGACCTTGGCTCTGTTCCTTTATGGGCTAGAGGCCTTATAGGCCATACAAATCCTAAATGGATTCTAGCCTTCTTAATCCATGACGCTTGCTTCTCAACAAATGCTTTATCATTTGAAATGTCGAATGATCTTTTGTTTGCAATTGGGAGGCATAACAAGGCATCATGGTTCCAGAGATTCAGCATTGAGACAGCTATGAAAACGAGCAAGGCAAAGAGTGCTTATGAGAAATCAGATGCCTCTTTAGCTTATGAGCGTGAGTGGGCTTCTTTGCGCTGGGATCCAAAGTAAATTTGATAGTAGGGGGTATCTATTGTCAAATGAAAATCAAGCTGTAAGCACACCGCTAGAGGTCGCTAATGCAGTAAATGCTATCACGCCTTCGGACTCTTATGGTACACTATTTTTGGTTGTGCTAATCATCAGCCTTAGCGCTCTGGTAATAGTTGCCTTAATCGTCCTGAAGCCTGTGATTCTTAAAAAGCTAGGGGGAGGCATGGAAGAAACAGCCACGCCTCCCTCTGCTGTTGGTAGGGCTTTGCAAGACATTGATCGTTTCATGCACTCCATGGATAAGCTAAAGCTTGCCCTAGAGGAATTAGAGAGAGATCAAAAGCAATTGGCAAAAGCCCAAGAGCGCACAGAGCAAGATATCCAGTCAACTAAATTCGATTCTCAACAAGTCAGGGAAGAGTTTAGGCAGTTCCGTGATGAGGTTAGAGAAGGGTTCAATCGTGTTCATGAACGTATCGACAAACTGAGGGACAAATGAAAAACTATTTCCCAGAAAAAGACATGGCTTGCAAATGCTGTGGCGTTTCTAAAATGCAACCCAGCACAATAGAGAAGCTTAACAAGGCCAGAGAGATTGCGGGATTTCCATTTAAGATCAATTCAGCCTACAGATGTGAAAAGCACAACAAGGCGATTGGATCTAATTCCATTGTTCATCCCCTAGGGTATGCTGCTGATATTTCCTGTACGGAATCAAGAAAGCGATTCATCATTATTGATGCTTTGCTTAAAGCTGGATTCCGTAGAATTGGAGTGCATAAGCAATTCATTCATGCGGATGATTGTCCAACACGGGATCAAGATGTGGTTTGGTTCTACTGATGCGTGACTTAGTGGGAGAATTTAGGGCGAGGCTTAATGCTTCGCCTTTAATGCAGAGGCTCAATAAAAGGAAAACAAATGACTTCAACAAACTTTCGTCAAACCTCAGATCCAAGATCGACACCTACAGAGGCACAGACAGGGGTAGAAAGGCAGAAAATTCTATCCATGATAAAAGAGATTAGGATTAAACTTGTAGCTTTAGAATCAATGCTAGGGGGCAATAATGGCAATTGACACAAAAGCATTAGGGCGAAAGATCCAAGACTTAATTGGATTTCGTACTGATGCTGCGACACAAGGTGGGGCTAAGTCTAACGCTGGTGAGCGTGGTAGTATGGCTGCAGCAGCAAATGCTTCTGTAGGCCTAGGGACTAGCATGAGTGAAATGATGAAGGCAAGGCTTCTTGATCGTCAGAAAAAAGGGGTTCTCACTCCTGACGAAGCAAAGCAATTGTCAAGAATATTGAGCTCTGTTGGTACTCAAAGCCCAATTGTAAATAACCCAAACTATGGCCGTGGGGATGCTCCTGGGGCTGTCTCAACAACCGCAATCACAAATGCAAACTATGGGAGGCCAGATGTTCCAGTCACCGCTAACGAGGGGTCTAGTTCTAATACAGGTAGCAAGTCTAGTGGTAGTTCTTTTAGTGGCACTACTTCGCTAGACAATCCTAATAGGGCTCCAATGACAAATCAGTTGGCTCAACAGATCATGAGTCAAATGGCTGGCAATGCTTCTAATGCAGTCCTTAATGCCCAGAGAGTGGGTGGGGATATGCTTGCAAGAGCAAGTGGCGATGCCATGGGGCAGATTGCTGGTGAGTCCTTTAAGCGTGGCAACTATGGTCAGGGAGCCGCAGTGCAGGCGCAGATGGCGCAGAACGAAACAAATCTCCGTGGCGTGAGTGAGTTTGCTGGCAAGATGGCAGAGATCCGCAGTGCTGAACAACAAGACGCAATGGGTAAAGCCCAAGACTTCTTGAATTATTCCATGGGCCAAGATCAAACAAATCTTGAGAAGTCCAGATTTGCAAATGAATGGTACAAGGAGCTGAAGGCAACAAATCCAGAGCTTGCTGCCGAGATTCGTGATAGTGAACTTGGAAGCCTGTGGGGTATTGAATACTCTGCTGAAGAGGCTCAGAGGGACAAGGAAGCGAACTCTGTTGCGGTCCAACAAAACAGCGTAAATGCAGATCTAACTGCTGTAGGCGATGACAAAGCAAAGCTGTGGGACATGTACGCAATTGACTCCAACGGGATCATGTGGAACAAGACCACAAACGTGAGACTGGACCCTAGTGTTTCATCGGGCCTTAGAGCCACAATGGAGCGTAATTTGCCTGGACTCAAAATTGATGAGGATGGTGTTTATAAAATCCAAGACAGGAATGTTGTTGATGTTGCAATCAATAATGCGTGGAAAACAAAGAACACTACCCTCCTTAATGCCTATGCAAATAATTCAGCATTCAATATTGGGAATTACTCTGATAGATCTGGTGAACAGGCTTATGCGGATCGTGATGCCCTTGTGAAGATGGGTGCTCTTGATGCTCAGAACAATGTTGTCCCAGGCAAGAACTTTGTTTCTGTTGGTGGGCAAATGATGGAACTCAGAAGCTATACGCAGGATGCTAATGGTGGAGGCTATACCGCAATGTATGTGACCTCTGATGGCAAAACCCGATTCGTTTATGGGGGTAAATAATGGATCCACTCACACTTGGGCTTATTGCTGGTGGCTCTGCTGTTAGCGCAATTGGTCAAATGGCTGGGAGCTATTCTGAAAACGAATGGCGCAAAAGAGATCTAAGGGAATCGCAAAGGCAGTTTGACACGACTCACAAAGAGAATGTCAGGCAGTTTGATGATACTCTTGGGGAAAACAAGCGTCAATATGATGGCACTCTGAAATTCAACTATGAGAGATTCTATGAGGACAAGAGACAGTTCAAAGAATCTCACAAGCTAAATCAGCGCATCCAGACTTTGGAAGAGAATAAGTTTGGTGCAAGTGAATCACAACGAAGAATCGAGAATGCAGGATTCTTCAACATGATCGGGAGGCAGTAATGGGACTAGCAGATTGGGCGGCAACACTTGGACCCGGCCTTAATGTGATGGGGAATACCCTCACACAGATTGGCTTAATGAAATACGCACAGAGCATTGACAAGGCTGAGAAGGCTCAGACATCCTCAGAGAAGGCAGCAGAGGATGCTAAAAAGAATCCTTCGACTACTGAGCCATTGCAAACAAAGATTGCTCAGAACAAGCCTCAAATCGCCTTGAACTCATTTGGATCTATTCAGCCTTTGCAATTGCCTGACATGCTGATGCAGAAACCTATGCTTAAATTCACTCCACCCAAGGGGTTGTAATGCCAGGGCGTAATAGTGTAATCGACAATATGCAGGGAGTCAATGTTGGTGGCACACTCGCTACCTTCATGGATTTCTTTAGCGTTCATAATGAGCGCATCCAAGCAAGAGAGTCTGCGAACAAAAGAGAAATGGAAGTCAGAGCCTCACGCAATCGGGTGAAGGGCTATGATGTGATTTCTAGTGCAGAGAGACAAGGCAGGGATCTTTACGCTGAGGTAGAAGCCCAGGCTAAAACTCTCTATGCAGATCGCAAAGACCAGAACAAATACATCTTCGACTCTTTAGCGCCCATTGTAGGTGATACGGATGAGATGTCCTCATTCACTCGCAATGGCTATGACTACATGGAGAAGGCTGACCCAGAGCGATTCTCGAGCGTTCTGAAGTCGAATTATGATATGGCGAAGGAAAGGGCAAGACTCCTATCTTCTACCTCTACAACTAAGCAAGCGGTCTTTGATGAGATCACTGGTCGATTTGTTGAGAAAGAAGTTTTGGATGCTACGGATTATGCAGACAAGCAACGCCAATTGAGTGTGGCAAACTACGATGGCTCTGTGAGTGGTGTTGATCCTTCTAAAGCCTTTGAAGTTCAGATGAAGGGCATGGAATCGATCAAAGAGATTGAGGATGCTAAACGCTACAATGAACGCCTTAAAGCTGTTAGCGATGCTCAGAAAGCCAATGCCGATATTACTGTCACTGATGTCCGAAATGCTTCACGCCAATCACAGATGACAGGTGTGTCTGCATTTGGTGGTGGTGGTTCTGGTGGTGGCTCTGATTCTAATGGATTCTTTGCTGGTGAGCGTTTGGAAAGTGGTGGGCTTGATATTGATTTTGCTGATCGCATTGATGATGCAGCTAAGGCATTCTTCCCAGATAATCCAGCTAACCAAAAAGCTTATAAGAGTGGATCTTTTGCATTCAACAATGATGAAATTGCTATGGCAAAAATCATTGGGCCTAAGAACATGACTCTCTATAAAAACTGGGGGCCAGGCTATACTGATGGCGATCCAATGTCGGGTAGATTTGTTCGTGAGATTGCTGCTATTGACAATGAATTTGGCAAGGGTGGTGGCTCTTTGAATGAATTACTTCAAAAGCACATTGCACAAGGCGGCCCCGAAAGTGATTTGGCAAGAGCTGTTGTCAATGGACAGCTTAAACTTGATGGCACTTACCAAAGAGCTGTGATGAATATTGCCGCCAAGGATCCGAATGTTGCTGGATGGGTTAATCAAGTGATGGATAAACTCAGTCAAATAGATGTTGTCGTTGATGGTAAAAAGCAATCAGCAAATGATGTGGCTGGTCAAGGTATCTTGGATGGCAAAGTCAATGTGTTCAAGATCCCAGGCATTGCGGACAGTCAGAATCCTTTGGGCCAAGGCATCAAGAGTCAAAGTAGTTCATGGTCTGTTGGTTCTGATAACTCACGCAAGGGTGCAACTCCTGCTGTGATTCAAGCGGCTGAACAGATTTATTTGAACAATGCACCTTTGCTTAATGACCTGTTGCAAAAGGGTCAATTAAAAGAAGTGTCGCAGATTATTCGTGAGCGTGCTCCTAATGCCACGACCGAAGAATTAAATCTGATTATGCAAGATATGCTAAGTAGGCAAAAGCCTAAGAAGTAACTTTAAGGGGGGGCGCAAGCCTCCCTTTCTTTATTCAGGAGTAATCTAATGGCAGACAAGAGATCAAGCCAGCAAACCCAAGAAGAGCTCAAGCAGAATACATTCCGTGGGAATGACAGGAATCTTGCAGTTCTTCAAAACAAGCAAGTCATTAAAGAGGAATCTGGAAAGGTAGGGAATACGCTTGTTAGCGGTTTCTCTGGTGCCGATACCTTTGTCGCAAAAGGGCCATCAGTTACAGGCCAAAGACGAATTGGAAGAGCAAATCAAAACATTGCCTTGATGAATAGTGGAGATCCTACAAAAGAAGGATTTGCTATTGGTCGCTCCATGGGGATGGACGATCAACAGGCAGAATCATTTGCTTTGACACGGGCTCAGTCTGTTATTGCAGAGGAAGAGGATGGAAGGTGGGCTGACCTTTATGCCAAAGCTCCTAACGTGGCTAACGTGCTCCGTAGGGATGAAAAGATTCTTGGCCCACAAGCTAGGGCTTTGACTGAAACAATGCGTCTAGCTGTCCTTAATGGGGATGTAGAAGCCGCTAATGCTGCTGACAACTCTTTGATCCAAATGCGCAAACTTAGAGGTCTTGCTACAACCAAATCCTATTACCAAGACTTGCTTGCCAAAGTGGATATTGAAAAGCGTGATGGCTCTAATTTGAATCAAGTGCTTCAAGCTAAACGAGGAGAGTCACAGGGATTTCTAGGGCTTATAGGCGCTCAATTAGACCAAGCGACATTTGGTCAATTCCGTAGAGAATCTGCCGAAGGATGGCTCTCTGGTGGTATCAGCAACGAGGATATTGCAAGAGGTGGCGTGACTGCTACAATGACAAATACCTTTGGCGACCAAGATCTGATTCAGAATGTTGATAAAGATTTTGGTACACAGGTTGTTGAGGGCGTGAAGGGTGCTGTTGATTTAGCTGTGAATTATGATCGCCCTGGCTCTGGAAAACAATTGCTTGCTTCTCTTGTTGGTGATCAATACTTAGCTGCTTCTGTTGTTGGTGGTGTTGGTGGTGGTGTTGCTGCTTCAAAACTCGCAATGACTACAGCCAAGACAGCAAACATCATGAAGGCCGCTAACACCTCTTACAAGGCCGCTTTGCTTAAAGCCGGGTATTTGGGCATCGCAGAGAGTGCTGGTGGTAGCATCGCCTATTCTGCTGCTCTAGCGTCAAATGCCGAAGTCACTACGGGGAATACTTTCTTTGATGCAGCAAAGGCCGCTTCAGCTCAGTCTATTGTTGTTGAATTAGGCATGGGTATTATGGGTGCTGGCGCTTCTTTTGCTATGGATGCAAATCAAATTGCCAAGGGCAGAGCATCACAAGCCACAGGCCAAGCTACACCACAGGCTACACAAGCTACAGCTACAGGGGTCACTACCCCAGAGCAAGCCACACAACAGGCAGGGACAAGCACAGAAGCCCCTAATGCAACGCAGGGGGATGTTATCTACTTCCGCAGTATGGAAGCTAATAACCCTAAGTTTAAGGCTCCTAAGCTGGCTCCCGAAGATGCAACACCAGAGCAAAGAATGGCTATCCATTTAGAGAACATGGGCTATTCAACAAGAGGTGCAAAGCTCACAACTAAATTAGCCGTGGCAAGAATGAGCCCTACTGATATTGGGACTTATCTTGCTGTGAATGAAGCTGCAGCAAAGAATGCATGGGATGGTCTTGGTACTGATCGTGATGTTTATGCAATGCGCCCTAGTGATGTGATTGCAAACTCCAAAGATGATTTCATCAAAGAGGGATTTTCGCCTGAGCAAGTGGATAGAATGATCCAAGAGCAAAAGGTGAATGACTACTTCTCAAGGGGTGGTGATGTTGCGCCAGATACAAAACTCTTGCGCTCTACCTTTGAAGAAAAGTTTGGCTCGAATGCTGAGATTAACTTCGCTCAGTATGTTGGGCGTGAGGCATTCCATCAAGAGCGTTTAAGTGTACTTCACAACATTTCTTTTGATGCGGATGTTTGGGCCAAAGCACACAGCTATAACTACGCTACGCCTATTGATGATGCTAAACAGCGTCCATTTAATCTTTCTGAATTGCCAAAGCCAAATGAAACCTATTCTGGTGTAGCAAGGCACAGAGCTTTGCGTGAGGCATTAGGCAAAGGCAGTGAAGATACGATCGCCTCTATCACTAGGGCAGAAAAGTCTGAGATTGTCATTGATGCTTTTGAGCCTGTTGTTTCCTTGCACAGAAGCGCAGTCAGCACTTTGAGCAAAAAAGATCCTGCAATGACAGCAGTATTTGCAAGCATGAATACAGCCTACACAAAGGCTTTGGACATTGCAAAGAAGCTAAATAATCTTGAAGGCCCAGGAGTACAAGCAAAAGTTGAAACCGCAAAACAATTGAGAGGTGAGCTTGACGAACTGGTTGCGGAGTATACGGACAATGCGAAGGTGTACTTCTCCGATGGCGTTGAACAATTGGATATTCTTGACGATGCCAACATTGACTCTGCTGTTATCTCTAATGATCTTCAAGCTGAAGTCTTTGATGATAATCTCGTTTTGGATTCAGTCCAACAAACTCCAGCAAGTGCGACTGATCTTCTTGGAGTAAGCCCAGAGTCCTTGTTGCACAACTCAATGGTACAGGCCACTAAAGCCTCTCCTGAGCTACAACAAAGTAGCGTCAATGCAGTAGCAACACTTGAAGAAGAAATGGGCGCTGGAGCCCCTGCTGGCCCTGCTGTGCAGAACATCGAGGCACAGGCTCAGAAAGTATCTGATCGCCTTGGGGAGACTTCTAATGAATTGGATGCTGGGCAAGTATCTGACAATGTTCCATTCCAGCCATCAGGCAAGGATGCTCTAACTTCTAGCGGGTGGTATAATGCTCTCAGTGATCGGATTGGTGAACGGAGTTCTGTTGCCGTTCAAATGGGTGAGGCTGTTGGTGAGCTGTCAAGAGTAGATGATGGCCTTCTCGTTTCCCTTGGGGATTCCAAAGTAATTGTCCGTGAGGATGGGACATTTATCTCTGATGAGAACATGGTCTTTTCTTTGGGCCAAGAAACCGCAAAGCTTATTCAGCGCATTCCCTATGATCGCCAGTCTATGCAGAAGATCCTGGGAATCAATGATGAGACAGCAAAGAATATCGGCATTGGTGTTCTTGAGGATTCGGCAAATGATCTGAATGCAATCATGGCCGCATTTCATAATGCCATTGACGATGTGAATGCTACGCCAGAGATTCGTGCTGCAGCCTATGGCGCTATGATTAAAGATGTTTCCTTGCTCTCGAAGAAGATTGGCCACAAAAGCGGTATGCATTCTTCTACCACTATGAATGCCTCTGCTATTGATGATGCCACAATTCTCAAGGATGTCTATCAATCCTTGATGAACTTGCCTCAGCAGTTACAGCAGTTTGGCCCAGAGAAAACAAGACACCTACTTACCGCAATCACAGAGGGTATTACAGCAGCGTTTGAACGCAACTATGCACCTTCTACTGCCGCAGGGAAAAAGGAGATCACAAAGGCTCTTACAGCCCTTGCTAAACTCTATGAGGATCCAAACAAGATTGCTGATCTGACTAAACTATCTGCACGATTGGTTAAGCAGATTTCAGAGTTCACTGGTATCTCATCCTCGATTGTGAAATATCCCGATCGTGTAAAGCAGTCCACCAGTGCTCGCATGACTGAGCGTGCTCTTGAAGGTAATGTTGCATTGACTCATCCCGTGGCCTTTATGCTAAGTCTCATGACTCATGCAAAAGTTCCTGTGATGAGTAGCGTGGGCCAAATGACTACAGCACTCAAAACATTTTTGAATGAAGCTGGGTCCGTAGCTCAACCTATCGTACTCCCCAATGTCACATACCTTGGCAAGAGTCAGACGATTGGCCTTTACCGGGAAAAATTTCCAACATGGGTGAAGCGCCCTGCTGGCGCAAGAGCTGATGGTGGATATGTCCAAGTCCGTTTCCGTGTAGCTGAATCTCAATTAGCTGCTGCCGATGCCGCACACAAGACTGGTTATGGTCAGGTATGGTACTCTGTTGAGGACATTGCAAGAGCTGCAGTCGATAGAGACTTTGCGCCTAAGCCTATCTGGGACCTGTCAGGAACCACTATGGCCCCTATTGACAAGACAATCAACGAAGCAAAGGGGATCACTACAACATTTACAGCAGAGGAATACAAGGGTATTAACGGATCTTTGATGTCAGGAACTGGCACAATTCCTTCGTTAGAGGTCTACAAAGCCCTACAGAATAGTGCTGATCCTATTCCTGCTACTGTTGAGATCAATGGTAAGAACGGCAAAAAGAAAACCTACACTGGTCGATTTGAACTTGTCTTGATGGGTGATGAGAAGATGCTTGCATTTGTCCATGAGATTCCTGCATCTGGGGAAAAGCTCAGAGGACCAATCACAGCAACTCATATCATTCCATTCAGAAACTTCAATGATACTCCCACCTTTATAGGCAACTCTGTTCAGATTGATTCATCTGCAATCAAACCGAATATAAAGCCCACTCCAGAGCAACTTACTTCTGTTGAGGTGAATGCAAAGCTCACACCAAAAGAGGCTCATGTGGTAGCTCCTACGGCTCCTGTAGGCCCTGCCCCTGCTGATGTTCGTTTGAGTGTTGGTGAGAATGCTGATCCATTTGGGCCACAAGAATTTGTGACTGGCTCTATCCTTGATTTGATTTCGGATATGGAGACAAAGCCTTCTGTTGTTCTTTATGGCGTAAATGCTGTAACAGTGAACCCCAAGGCTGGCCCAATCTATTTCAGATCTGGAGCCAATAACAACACATTCTCAAATACGGATCTTGCTACACGGCAGGGTGCTAATGGAGAGCGTGGAGCATTTGAAGCATTTGGTTCTGGGAATGTAGCTGTCGTTCACTTTGGTAGCGACAAATCATTCAAGTCCACTAAGGTAAAGATCATTGACGATCTGAACTCAGACAATCCCCCAGGGCTTGTAATCCTTGTCGATGGCAGAACAAGACGCACACCTAAAGGGAATCCTTCTGATGTTGCATTTGAGCTGGAGTCCAAAGGCTATCGTGCAGTAGCATTCAATAGCGACGATGGAATCACGGCTTATAGCCTAGATCCTCAGTCTATGAAGGCAGTGACTTCACAATCAAGAGAAGGCTTCAAAGGCTCTGTAAAGGATGTCCTAAGCAAGTTTGTGAAACGCAATGATGTGAACACAGAAAGACCAAAGAGAGATCCTATCCCTGCTGATTATCGCAAGGTGACTGTATTCAGCAATGTTGATTACTCTGCTGAAGGTGGCCTAACTCCACAAGCACTTGAAGCTGTGAAGCAATTAGATGGTGGTAAGGGCTCTTATGTGGGCGTTGTTGGTGAGAAGATGCAGTTCTCAAGGGCTGTGCCTATGGCTCCCGATTCGATTCAAGCCTTGGCTAATCTGCTGAAGAGTCCTGATTTGGATCCTAATACCCAGATCTTTATTGGTGGATCCTATCAACCAGTGTCCGCAATCCCTGATGATATTCTGAGAATGCTTCCTCCTGCAAATGGATCTGTCTTTGTGGACCCGGCAACAGTCCGCTTGGATCTTGTGACTGACAAGGCAGGGAACATTAAAGGCTTGGCCCCTCATTCTATCGAGCGCATGAACTTTACTCCTATGACCGCTATAGATGGCGTAGAAGCCCGTGTTCTTTATGGCCCTACTAGAGAAGCTATTGCCGATCAATTGCCTGAAGGAGCCGTTAGTGGCTCCAAGGTATCAATCATTGAATTCAAGTTTGATGAGGGTAGCGTGTGGAAAACCATGGACACACCTCTTGATTCAAAGATCGCTGGTCGTGGTGTGAAATACTTGGATGAGAAGTTTGGTCGTGAGACTCCAGCAACTCCACCAAAGAAAACGACAAAGCAAGTAGCTAGAAAGGTTGCGAACTCTAAAGCCCCAGGCAATTTGACTAGGGCAGTCATTGATGCCACAACAAAGAATGCAACTCAAAAAGATCTTGCAGTCTGGCAATACTTCTTGGAGCAAGTGGTCAATACCACTCCTGAGAATGCAAAAGCCTTGGCTGAGAAGATGACTTCGACTGGCAAATCTTTAGCTGAAATGAATCCGCAAGTAGCTGCTCTCGTTAATGCCATGTATGAAATGGACATGGAAGTAGATATTGGTTCCTTCGCAATGATCGCTGAGAATCTTGGCGACCGCTTGTCTGCTATTCCCTTGGGGACCTATCAGCCAGGCAAGAAGCTACCCGGCTCAGAGTCTTTGATTAAGATGATTGAGAAGCGCATCAACAGCCTTGACTTAATGGAAGGGAAAAAGATCCCATTCGATCCACGCCTTGTTGAAGCCCTCTTGCTTGAGGTAGACAAGAAGGTGAATGGAAGCAAGCCTAATGGATTAAAGGCAGGGTATAGCGCACCTCAAGTAATTGCAGGACTCTTGGCGACTGGTGCTATTCTAGGTTCGGCACCGATCCTTTTGTCTGATGATGATGAGGCATCGATCTTTGATTCTCACCTTGCATCAAGTGCGGCAATCGTTGTTGGTGCTGGTCTTGGCTTTGTTGCTGGTGGAAAACTCCTGCGCAAGTATCAGCTTGGATCCAATGTATTGAAGCCCTTGATTGAAAAGAGCACAAAGGATTTGGGAGCCTATTCAATTTTGGCCCAATCAAATTTCAAATCATGGATTCAGGCAGCGTACCCAACTATTGCCGAAGCCGTGAACACAGCTCACCTTTCTGCCTCCCAAGACATCAGGCGCTTTAGAAGCTCTGTGCTGACGAATCATCAGAGACTAGGCATTAGTGTTGAGCAAGTAGAATTAGCCCTGACACAGTATTCAAAAGCGTTCAGTGACCTCATGAAATATACTGGTGTCATTGATGTGAATCAGAGAATGGAGCTTGCATTTGGCAAGGCGTACTTTGAATTGAATGATGTGGCTAATGGAGTGAGAGAGCCTGGTATTTTGGATGGCATGGTGCGTACACGGGAGCAAGCGATTTGGATCTTGGACGCTGCTGAGAATTTGGCAACAACAAAGATTAACTATGAGTCAATGCCTGGTGCATACTTTGCTGATCCAAACTCCTTGAACCTTGCCGTCAATGGCTCTGGCTTTGATGCAGCAAAGTTTGTTGAATCATTCCACAAAGATTCCATGGGCTCAAAGCTGGGAATCAATGAAGATGAGATCTTCAAAACTTTGCGCAGTGCAATGGCTGAACATCCTCACTTGGATCCAATTGTCCATGCATCAAACTTGACTCTGGCCTACATGAGAAGCGGTGGTCCAAAGCCTATCAATGTTCGTGACGCAATCTTCGCATTGGCTGAAACAGAATATGAGAAGCTGAATTTGAAAAAGGCTGAGCCCACCTATGTGAGTGGCCTTAAGAACCATGCTCAAGTGAGTATCATGGGTGGACAGTTTAGCGCAAAGACCACAGCGTTTAGTGCTGATTACAGTTTCTTGCCAAAGAAAACTGTGTTCACTGATTCGAACTACAATCTGCTTGATGAGAAGTCAGGCGGCATTCCTGTTCAGGTGAATAGCTTGACATCCTTTGCCAATCAGTTTGAAGCATTGGCTAAGGCAAATCACTCGCAATCGAACCTAGCTCACTTGGAATCTGACCTCAGCACCTTCTATGGCATCGCCAAAGAAGAGCACCAGCTTTCGGATAGCCTGTTTAATTTGTTTGAATCAGACACAGCTATTAACCTGGCTGCGGCTTTTGATCCTGAGTACGCAGATAAAGGCGTGTCTATGAAAGACATGGTGAACACTGCCGCCCTTGGGAACTGGGATGCCTTTGCCTATCTCACTAAACTCAAGACAGATGTGACCCGTATTATCAAAGAGCCATTGCAAACTATCGCATCCATTACAGGGCGTAGTGGTTTGTTGTCTGCTGGTGTAGGAGCATTGGGTGTGGTCAAAGATCTTTTGCCATTCACCAAGGATATGACCCCAAGGGAAGCGGCACTACTCCGCTATCACACAGCAAAGTTCCAGCAGACTCACATGGTAGGCGTGGACCAGCAGATTGAATTGTCTTTGGGCCAAAGGTATCAGGCGAGAAGTGAAAGGCCTTTGCTTGAGAACTATGGAGGTGCAGGGAAATTCATTAAGAAAGTTTTGCCTATGCTCACTGTGAACCCATCTTCAAAGGTGAGAGCGTTGCTTCGCTTGCCTGATGATGGGAACCCTATTCACATTGCCGACATTCCCCAGGGGCATACAATGCTAGGGCAGTTCTACAATGGGATTGTTGTTGC
>Ga0315901_10001719_pt1 | contig 31385 bp, 26 predicted proteins | sample LakEriMetagenome_10_FD_203761 | JGI IMG/M metagenome (GOLD analysis project Ga0315901, IMG submission 203761) | Freshwater fungal communities from buoy surface, Lake Erie, Ohio, United States - Buoy 2 MA116 | ecosystem: Environmental > Aquatic > Freshwater > Lake | place: USA: Lake Erie, Ohio...
TCGTGAAGAACTTCCCGAAGGTGCATGCCGATGTCTGCCGGTTGCTGAACCGCAACCGCATCTTCGTCGAACGGACGAAGGGGATTGGCGTGCTGACGAAGGCCGAGGCGATCAGCCGGTGTGCTACGGGACCGGTCGCCCGGGCCAGCGGGGTGACCCGTGACCTGCGTAAAGACTCTCCCTACCTGGCCTACAGCGACTTTGACTTCAACGTGATCTGCTCGACCGATGGAGACTGTTTCCACCGGTATCTGGTGCGGATGGACGAGATGCTGGAAAGCCTGCGGATCATCGAGCAAGCCCTCGAGAATCTCCCCCCCGGCCCGGTCAACGTGCCGATGGCCGACCGTGCGATCCTGCCAGACAAGAGCCGGGTCTACAACACGATTGAAGGGTTGATCACACACTTCGAGGTGGTGATGACCAACCGGGGATTCCAGTCTCCACGTGACGAGTGCTACACGGCGATCGAGGCACCCAATGGCGAACTGGGCTTCTACATCGTGAGTGATGGCAGCGAGACGGCGTACCGGGCCCGGTGTCGTCCCCCCAGCTTCATTCATTTCGCAATGTTCTCGCACCTGATGAAGGGACACCAGGTGAGTGACATTGTGGCAGTGCTGGGAAGTCTGAACGTCATTGCCGCCGAACTGGATCGCTGAGCCCTGACGCACTGTTTTTGAAACCCGCAACCGTTTCGGCACACTCCACCCGTGCCAGCCCCCTTCGAGTCGAAGAAGGGGCGGACCCCGCGAGACGCAATTCATGGCCACCACCACCGCCCAGCCCGTGATCACCCCGCAGATGCGGGCGGAAATCGAGGCGTTCTTCCCGCGGTACCCGACCCGCCAGGCGGTCACCCTGCCGGCGTTGCACATCATCAACGAACACCTGCGGTGTGTGCCGGACGGGGCGATTCCCGAACTGGCCCAGATGCTGGAACTCTCGCCTGCCCAAGTCTACGACACACTGACCTTCTACCAGTTCTTCAAGTCGAAGCCATGCGGTAAGGTGCGTGCCTGGGTCTGCCGGTCGATCAGCTGCTCGCTGCGCGGTGGAGAAGAGGTCCTCGAGGCACTGGCCGAGAAGCTGGGGGTTGCTCCGGGTGAGACCACCTCGGATGGCAAGGTAACCCTTGAATTTGGCGAGTGCCTGGGGTTGTGCGATTTTGCTCCGGCGATGCTGGCCAACGAGACGGTCTACAAGAACATGACGGCGGACCAGGCGGGGGCCCTGGCCACGCAGCTGAAACAGCAGGCGGATGGCCGCTGAGCCCCGCCCCCAACCCGGTTCTCCCTTTCCGATCCGCAACCCACTCGACTGACCAGCGATCAACACAGGACTCCGTTCCGTGGCCGACTTCGAACCCGTACTGCTGGCGAATATTCACAAGCAAGACAGCCATACTCTGCCCGTCTATCAGGCGGGGGGGGGCTATCAGGCGATTCGCAAAGTCCTTTCGGGGATGTCCCCTAACGACGTCATCGAGTTGGTGAAGTCGTCGAGTCTGCGGGGTCGCGGAGGAGCCGGGTTTCCCTGTGGACTGAAATGGAGCTTCCTGCCGAAGGATCATCCCGGTCCTATCTACATGTGCGTGAACGCCGACGAAAGCGAACCTGCGACGTTCAACAACCGGATCCTCATGGAGCAGGATCCGCACCAGGTGCTCGAAGGGATCATGATCGGGTGCTTCGCGACCCGTGCCCAGACGGCATATATCTACGTTCGCTTCGAGTACCCCACCGCCTACCGGCGGCTGCAGGCCGCGATTGACGAATGCCGGGCAGCGGGACTTTTGGGCAAAAACATCCAGGGGAGCGGCTTCAACCTCGACATCTTCCTGCACCGCGGTGCGGCCGCCTACATCTGCGGCGAGGAGACCGGTCTGATCGAGAGCCTTGAAGGAAAGCGGGCCTGGCCGCGAATCAAACCCCCGTTCCCGGCGATCGAAGGGGCCTTCCGCAAGCCCACGGTGGTGAACAATATCGAGACCCTCTCGAACGTTCCGCACATCGTCAACCGCGGAGTTGATTGGTTCAAGAGCATGGGGATTCCCTCGACGAATCCCAAAGATCCCGGCAGCTACGGTCCCAAGTTGTATTGCATCAGCGGGCATGTCAACACGCCGTGCTGCGTGGAACTGCCGCTGGGTGTGACCGCCCGTGAATTGATCGACCGGCATGGTGGCGGAGTCTGGAAGGGACGGAAGGCCAAGGCTGTGATCCCGGGAGGACTCTCGATGGGGATCATGACTGAAAAAGAACTCGACATTCCGCTCGATTTCGCCGGTCCCGGAAAGGTGGGTTGCCTGGGTCTGGGGACGGCCGCGGTGACCGTCATGGATGAGACGGTGCCAATCATCGACTACCTCCACAACGCGTCGCGGTTCTTCGCACACGAGTCTTGCGGCCAGTGCACCCCATGCCGCGAAGGGACCAGTTGGGCCAGCCGGACAATCGCCCGGATCAAGTCGGGCCAGGGACGGCTGAAGGACCTGGAGATTCTGCAGAGCATCTCGCAGTCGATCGGCATCATGCCGGGGACGACGATCTGCGGCCTGGCCGATGGGGCGGCGTGGCCATTGAAGAACGCCCTGTCGAAGTTCCGGGGAGAACTGGAAGACTACATCCGGACGACCAACCCCGGGGGTTACGCCCAGGAAGAACCGGCCCTGGCCCTCGTAGAACTGGCGCACTGAGCCCCTCGGACCGAGCCGGCCTGCCTGGCCGAAAAACGGAATTGAGCAACTGACTGTTCGCGGGGGGCCCTGGCCCCCACCCTCACCGCCGCCGGCGGAGAGCCTCTGGAAAACCACGAGACGAAGCTGCGAGTCATGGCAACGATCACCGTCGATGGAAAAGACATCGAGATTGGCGACAACGAGCGTCTGAACGTGATTCAGGCGGCCGATCGGGCCGGGGTGTCGATCCCGTTCTATTGCTGGCATCCCGGGCTGAGTGTGGTAGCCAGCTGCCGGATGTGCCTGGTGGAAACCGGGACCAAGAACAAGGAGACGGGTGAGATCTCGATGATGCCCAAGTTGGTCCCGGCGTGTCAGACGCCGGCCAAGGATGGCACCGTAGTCGTGACCGACAGTCCCAAGGTGAAGGCCAACCAGAACTTTGTGCAGGAGGGGATTCTGCTCGATCATCCGGTCGACTGCCCGATCTGCGATCAGGCGGGGGAGTGCTGGTTGCAGGATTACTATTTCGATTACGGCCACAAAGAGCGGCGGGCCGACATTCATCCCTTCACCAGCAAACGGCGGGACCTGGGCACCCACGTGAGCCTGTTCGCCGACCGCTGCGTGATGTGCAGCCGGTGCGTACGGTTCACCCGCGAAGTGTCGGGTGGGGGCGAATTGATGGTGATCGATCGCGGCAGTCATGCCGAAATCGATGTTTTCCCGGGCTTCCCGCTCGAGAACAAGCTGTCGGGGAATGTGAATGACATCTGCCCGGTTGGCGCACTCTGCTCGACCGATTTCCTGTATCAGCAGCGGGTTTGGTTCCTGGAGGCGCAGGACAGTGTCTGCACGCGGTGCAGCACCGGGTGCGCCACCCAGATGCATGTCAACCAGGACCATCTCTACCGGATTCAGCCCCGGTACAATCCCAACGCCAACGATTGGTGGATGTGCGACATCGGGCGGTACGAAAATCAGTTCGTCAACGCCCTTGAGCGTCTGGATGGTCCCCGGTTGAAGAACGCGACGGGGTTCGAGGCCCTCGAGTGGAGCGAGGCGTTGCGCGAAGCGCATGGGCGGGTCGCAGACGTCGCACTGCAGCATGGAGGCCGGCATCTCGCCTTTGTGTTGTCTCCCTTCCTGACGTGCGAAGAAGCCTATCTCGCGGCCCGTTACGCGACCGGCATTCTGCCCGATGTGACGCTGGTGGTGGGGAAGGTTCCCGTTGTCGGCCAGGATGAGAAATTCAAGGGGGGATTTACGATCCGGGCCGAGAAGTGCCCCAACCGCCTCGGAGTCGAAGAGATCGCCCGCGGACTGGGGAAGCATGTTCTGGACTGGAACGGGCTGTTGGCGGCGATTGGGGCGGGGGAGATCCGCGGGGCGTGGGTCACCGGGGGCTATCCCGAGGCCTGGATTGACGATGCCGAAGCGGCCACGTTCGAACGGCTCGAGTCACTGGTTGTGCAGGACATCCTCCCCTCCCCCCTGGCGCGGCGGGCGCAGGTCGTACTCCCCGGGGTGACCGCCTTCGAAAAAGACGGGTGCTACGTCAATCACAGCGGGGTGATCCAGGCGACGTCGTGGGGTCTGCGTCCGCGGGGTGGAGCCCATGTGGATGGGCAGATCTTTTCCGATCTGCTGAAACGGACCGGACTCTTCCAGTCGGCCGAAGTGCTGAAGGAACTGGCAGGAGCGGTGCCGTTTTTCGCCCGGTGTGCCGAGGGAGTTCCTCCCGCCGGACTGAACCTGGTGACCGGCCAGGAGAAGCGGCCCTTCTCGACCGAATTGGGAACAGTGTCGCATCCGACCCCGACCTTCCGCAGCGAGGCGTCCCGGATGCTCGAAGTCGAGTCTCCGACTGTGTAACCTTGCCCCGTGGCCGGCTCGGCCCGGTGGGCTGGGGGGAAGTGGGGCCGGGTGTCCGGCACACGTTTCGGAATGCTTGGATGTACAACGATTGGATGTCCAGAGACCATGTCTGAGTGGCTTGAACCGCTGATCAAAATCGCCTTGGTGGTCGGTGCCTCGCAGGCGGCCGTCGCCTACCTGGTGCTGGTGGAACGGAAGGCGGCCGCCTACTTGCAAGATCGGCTCGGCCCAAACCGGGTCGGGCCCTGGGGACTGTTGCAGCCGCTGGCCGATGGATTGAAGTTCATCCTGAAGGAAGAGATTGTTCCCGATGGTGCGGACCGCTGGCTGTTCCTGCTGGCCCCGCTGGCAATCCTGGCGACAGCAACGTTTGTATTTGCCACCATCCCGTTTGGGTATGTCGTACCCGGACCGGGAGGGCAGCCGATTGCCCTGACGATTGCTCCGAACTCTGACATTGGCCTGCTCTTCGTCTTCGCGGTCGGCAGCCTGGGGGTCTATGGAGTGATCCTGGGGGGCTGGGCGTCGAACAGCAAGTACAGTCTGCTGGGAGGTTTGCGATCCAGCGCGCAGCTGATCAGCTACGAGATTCCGCTGGGGTTGTCGGTGATTGGCGTGCTGCTGTTCGCCGGTTCGCTCAACATGGAAACGATCATGACCGAGCAGGCCCGCTCGGGCTGGTGGTGGGTGGCGGTGCAACCCCTGGGGTTCGTGGTGTTCATGGTCAGCGGGTGTGCCGAGGCAACCCGGCTTCCCTTCGACCTGCCCGAGTGCGAACAGGAATTGATCGCCGGGTATCATACGGAATACACCGGCATGAAGTTTGGCATGTTCGCCTTTGCCGAATACCTGCACATGATCACCATTGCATTCCTCGCGGTGATCCTGTTTTTTGGCGGCTGGCACTTTTGGGGCTTGGCACCGTACACCGAGGCCAACGAGGTGGGACTGTTCGGGGCATTGATCCGGGTGATCGTGCTGAATGTCAAAGTTCTGCTGATGATTTTCTTCTTCATGTGGATCCGCTGGAGCTGGCCGCGGTTTCGCTACGACCAATTGATGGACCTGGCGTGGAAGGCGATGATTCCGCTGGGGTTGATCAACCTCGCGATTTGCGCGTACAGCCAGGAATTCCTGAAACCCGACGACTACACCACCCGGGCGATTCTCGGTTGGCTGGCGGTCGGCGGCTGTCTCGCGTGGGGGGCTTTCTCGGCTTCCGCGCAGCCCGCACCGGCCCGTCCCAGTCCCGTCCGCGTGGGCTGATCCTCCAAGTCTTTTCCGAACACCTCCATGCAGCCCGACGACAAGTCCATCAAGTGGGTGCGGGAACCCCAGCTGGGGCTCACCGGCCGGATGTACCTCACGCCGCTGATCGATGGCCTGGCAACCACCGCCAAGCACTTCCTCTCGACCGTGAAGGGGGATGGCTTTACACGGCAGTTTCCCGAAGAGCGGCCCGAGTTTGGTAACCCGCTGATTTATCGCGGAGTTCACCGGCTGAACAAGGACGACCAGGGGCGGGTCAAGTGTGTGGCCTGCTTCCTGTGCGCCACCGCCTGCCCGGCCCACTGCATCGACATCATCGGGACCGAGGCCCCCTGGAACGACCGCGAGAAGTATCCGCAGAGCTTCGTGATCGACGAGCTGCGGTGCATCTACTGCGGCATGTGTGAAGAGGCCTGCCCGGTCGATGCGATTGAATTGACCTCGCTGTTTGACCTGACCGGGGCGAGTCGCGAAGAGATGATCTTCGACAAGGAGAAGCTGCTGTCGGTCTACGACATGACGGCGGCCGCGGAGCCCTCGAGAAAAGAACGCGAATCCCGGGAACGGGCTCCCGCGATGGGAAAGGGGCACTGAGCTGATGCTGGCATCTTTCTGGGGAGTCTCCCTCGGGGGACTGACTCCCATGTTGGCCGCGGCGTTGTGGGAGGGGCCTATGGCCCAATTCTCCCTGCGCGTGCTGGGGGCCCTGGTTCCCCTGTTCCTGGGAATCTTCCTGATGCTGCCGCGCGGGGGGGCAGACCGCTCTCCCATCCGCTGGCTGGGGGCCGCTCTGGTGGTCCTGTCGCTGGTGCTGCTGGTGACCTTTCCGTTGACCTCGGCCGACGGGGCGGTGGCTGATTCGTCTGGAACCTCTCTGTGGGCTCTGCCGCAGACCCTCTCCTGCTACACCTTCCACGCTCTGGCGTTTGTCAGCGTGGTTGCGGCCGCGTTGATGATTACCGCCCGCAACCCGGTTTACTCGGCCCTGTGGTTTTCGCTGGTGCTGTTGTCGAATTCAGGTTTGTACCTGCTGCAGGGGGCCGACTTTCTCGCCGCTTCAACGATCATCGTGTATGCCGGTGCGATTGTGGTGACGTTTCTGTTCGTGATCATGCTGGCCCAGCCCAACGGGGCGGCCCGCTACGACCGGTTCGCCCGTGAGGGATTTCTGTCGGCACTGACCGGACTGTTGCTGTCGGGGGTGCTGATTGCCTCGCTGCACCTCGCGATGCGGACCGAGCCGCGGGGTCCGGTGGCGTCAGTCGCGAGCCGTCCGTCTGATTCGGTGGTGACGATTCACGCCGCTGCCAACAAAAATGCATTGCTGTCCACTCATCCGCACGTCGGCGGACTGGGACGGATGCTGTTCACCGAGCAGGTGGTGAGTGTGCAAATCACCGGGCTGCTGCTGTTGGCGGCAGTGGTGGGGGCGATGTTGATCGCGGGGCACCGTACCGAGGAAACCCATGTCCGGAAATGACGCCTGGCTCAACAACTATCTGGTCGTGGGAGCCTTGTTGTTCTCGCTGGGGGCGGTGGGCTTCCTCACCCGGCGGAACCTCATCGTGATCTTCCTGTGTGCTGAACTGATGCTTCAGGGAGTCTCGACAACCCTCGTGGGCTTCAGTGGATTTCATGGCACGTGGGGCGGTCAGGTGACTGCGATCTTCAGCCTGGCCTTGGCCGCCGCGGAAGCGGGGGTGGCACTGGCGTTGTTTGTGGTGCTGTTCAAGCGGGGTTTCTCGTTGGATGTGTCGATTTGGAGTGACCTGCGGGAAGAAGACCAACCGCCAGTCGAAGACGAACCCCTGGGCGATGAGCCGGTGGAAGCACCGCGACAGTGGCCGCATCTGGCCCCGGCCGGGCGGTTGCCCGAGCGGCGGCCTGGTGTGAGCGGGGGGCAGGCACCGCGTCGTGAGGCGGTCGCCGCCAGAGAAGGAGTGGCTCGCAATGGCTGAGTTTCTGGTGCGGGCCATCCCGCTGTGTCCCCTGCTGGCGTGCCTGTTTGTGGCGCTCGCCGGAGCCCGCTGGCTGAAAGACAAGAGTCATCTGCCGGTGGCGCTGGGCTGCGCTCTCTCGTGTGCCTGTTCGGTGCTGCTGCTGTTCTCGCTCTCTCCCTCGCCGTCCAATCCCAGCGGTCAGAAGACGGTCACGCTCTACCAGTGGATGGAGGTCGTTGAGCCGCAGGTGGCGGGGATCCCGGGTTACCAACCGGGAGGGGCAGGGGGTTCGCCGGGGCTTGACGCCCGCATCGCCCTCCGGGCCGATTCGCTGTCGGCCACCATGCTGGCGATGCTGACGTTTGTGGCCACGCTGGTGGTGATTTACGCCTCGGGCTACATGCATGATGACCGGGCCTACTGGCGATTCTTCGCCATTGTGGCGTTGTTTGTGTTTTCGATGATCATGCTGGTTCTCTCGGCCAGCTTCCTGCAACTGTTTGTGTTCTGGGAAGCGGTGGGGTTGTGCAGTTACCTGCTAATCGGGTTCTGGTACGAGAAGCCCGAAGCGGCGGCGGCCGGGATGAAGGCGTTCGTCGTCAACCGGATTGGCGACTTCGGCTTCGCCGCCGGAGTGTTCCTGATCTGGGTGACCTTCGGCAGCACCGATTTCGCCCGCGTGTTGGACGGACAGGCGATTGCCGATGTCTACCAGCGCAATCCCTATCTATTGACCACGATCTGCCTGTGCCTCTTCACCGGGGCGATCGGCAAGAGTGCCCAGTTCCCGCTGCATGTCTGGTTGCCCGACGCGATGGAGGGGCCGACTCCGGTCAGCGCCCTGATCCATGCCGCGACGATGGTGACCGCGGGGGTGTATCTTGTGGCCCGCTGCACACCGTTGTATCAGCTGTCACCGACGGCTCAGGCGTTCGTGGCGGTAATTGGTGCCGTTACGGCCCTGCTCGCGGCGTTGATTGCTCTCACGCAGAACGATCTCAAGCGGGTGTTGGCCTATTCGACCGTCAGCCAGCTGGGTTTCATGTTCCTCGGTCTCGGAACGGGATCGCTGGTGGGTGTGGGTGGGGCGATGTTCCACCTCGTGACCCATGCATTTTTCAAGGCGTTGTTGTTCCTGGGAGCCGGCAGTGTGATGCACGCCATGGGGGGCGTGATTGACATGCGGGAATTCCGCGGCCTGAGGAACCTGATGCCACAGACCCACACCACCTTCCTCGTGGGGGCCTTGGCCTTGGCCGGCCTGCCTCCGTTGTCGGGGTTCTGGAGCAAAGACACGATCCTGGGCGCGGTGCACGAGCAGGCGCATCCGCATGCGGTGGCCGCTGCCGCCGACGGGGAGCCGGGAACCGAACCAGCGGTCGCCATGACGCCGTTCGGGATGACCCGCGCGAGTCTGTACAACCTGCTGTATTGGATTGGTACCTTCACGGCGTTCCTGACCGCGTTTTACACCTTCCGGGCGTTCTTTTTGACCTTCTACAACGGCCCCGAGAAAGTTCCGCATGCGGCGGGACATCACGCCCATGAATCGCCGGCGGTGATGTGCCGTCCGTTGTGGATTCTGTCAGTGGGGGCCGCCCTGTTGGGTCTGGTGTTTGGCCATCTGACCGGGGTCTTCGATGGCTTTCTGGGCCGGACGATTCCGGGACTGGCCGAAGCCGCCCACGAGCACGGCATCAACTGGACCGTCGCGGTGGTGAGCACGTTTGTCGCTCTGGCCGGGGTGGGACTGGCGTGGGTCATGTACAAGGAAGAGTCTCCGGTCCCCGCACGTGTTGCGGCGCTGGCGGGACCCTTCACCCGGCTGAGTGAAAACCGCTTCTACCTTGACGAAGTCTACAAGCTGCTGGCAGTTCGGCCCCTGGAGGCACTCTCGCAGGTCAGCCGGTTCGCCGACTGGCTGTTGGTGGATGGTGCCTTGGTCACCGGTGTCAGTCGCATTCCCTCCCTGCTCGGACAGCTGCCTCGGCCGATCCAGAACGGGCTGGTGCAGTTCTATGCACTGGCCATGATGCTGGCGACGGCAGTTCTGATGTGGGCCCTGTTGTCCAAGCAAACCTGAGTGGCCGATGTTTTCCAGTGAATTGCTTCCCTGTCTGATGGTGGCGCTTCCCCTGGTGGGGGCTGGGCTGGTGCTGTTGTCACCACCCAAAAGTCCGGACCAGGCCCGGTGGACGGCGTTGACCAACGTCCTGCTGACCTTCGTGCTGGCGCTGCTGTTGGTGGCCCGGTATCAGGTCCCCGAACTGCTCCCCCCGAATGCCGATGAGGTTGACCGGCGCGAGTTGGTCAAGCAGACCCTGCAAATGGGCCGGTCGTTCCCCTGGCTCTCCCCACGGGCCGCGGCCGAGCCGGTGGCGGGTGCCCAGCGGCAGGTCGACACCCCGGTCCAACTGGCGTTCGCCGTCGATGGCATCAGCCTCTGGCTGATCGTGCTGGCCGCCCTGTTGATGATTCCAGCGGTGCTGGTGAGCTGGAACGCCATTGAGGAGCGGCCTGCGCGGTTTTACGCGTTGATGCTGCTGCTCGAAGCGGGCATGATCGGCGTGTTCGCCGCACAGGACATCATCCTCTTCTACATCTTCTTCGAGTTCACGCTGATCCCGCTGTTTTTCATGATCGGGATCTGGGGGGGCTCGGATCGTCGGTGGGCGGCACGGAAGTTCTTTATCTATACACTCGCGGGAAGTGTGCTGACCTTCCTGGGATTGTTGTTCATCGTGCTGTCGGAACAGTGGATGAGCAATTCTCCCGCGCTGACCTTTTCGATTCCCGAACTGACCGCCAGTATCCAGCAGCAGATCGCCGCAAATCCGCAGAATGCTGAATACTGGGGCCGGGTAAGTCCCTGGATCTTCGCCGCGTTGTTCGCGGGATTCGCCATCAAGGTTCCCCTGTTCCCCTTCCATACGTGGCTTCCGCTGGCACACGTCGAGGCCCCCACGGCGGGTTCGGTGCTGTTGGCTGGCGTGCTGCTCAAGATCGGCTCGTATGGCTTCCTGCGGTTCGCACTGCCGCTGGTCCCCGGGGCGAGCGTCGCCCATTTCCACCTCGTGGCGATTCTCGCGGTGATTGGCATCATCTACGGAGCGCTGTTGGCCCTGGCCCAGGAAGACATCAAGAAGCTGGTGGCCTACTCCTCCGTCAGCCACATGGGGTTCTGTGTGCTGGGGCTGTTTGCCTTCAACACGGTGGGCCTGACGGGTGGACTGCTGCAGATGATCAATCACGGACTGTCGACCGGGGCGCTGTTCGCCCTCGTCGGCATGTTGTACGAGCGGTACCACACCCGGGACATCGCCTCGTATGGGGGGCTCGCCCGCAAGTACCCCCGCATGGCGTTCTGCCTGTTGGTGGTCGCTTTCTCGAGCATTGGTCTGCCGGGCCTGAATGGATTCACGGGGGAAGTCACGTCGCTGATGGGGATGTTCGCCACCAACCGGCTGTACGGAACCCTGTCGCTGGCCGGGATCATTCTCGGTGCATGGTATACCCTGTCGCTCGTGCGGCGAACGTTTTTCGGGCGGTTGCGTGAGCCGGTGCAGTCGCACCAGCATTCTCCGGTGGTGTCGCATCATCAGGCGCATGGTCACCACGCCGAGACTCCGCTGACCGATTTGAACCTGCGGGAAATGTGTGCCCTCGCGGTGTTGATCGTCCCGATTTTCTGGATTGGTCTCTATCCGCAGTTCTTCACCCGCCGGATGCAGCCCTCGCTGCAGCCGATCGTGGCCGTGTTGCAGGAGCAGGGGGCGGTGATGCTCTCTCGTCAGGGAGCGCTGCCGGCCGAACGCCCCGTTCAGGCGTCCCAGCCCGCCCCCAGTCCCGCGAATTCCACCATCTCCCGTTGAGTGTCACCGTGTCGGAAACATTTTCGATCTTGTTGCCGCATGTGGTCCTGGCGCTCGCCGGGGCCCTGTTCATGCTCGCGGGGACCTTCGCGATCCCACGCCGCTGGTTTGGACCGGCGGCCCTCGCCGTGTTGGGCATGACCGCGATCCTGCTGCGGCTGAGTGTCTCGCAGACCCTCGCCGTGGGAATCGACAGCGGCTTTTCGGTCCGCAGTTCGGCCCTCGCCGTTGGCTTCCAGTACTGTTGTCTCGCGGTGGGCGCCCTGTTCGTTCTGCAGTCGATTTCCCAGCAGTCCCGCGAAGAGGGACCGACTGGCGAATTCTATGGATTGCTGCTGTTCATGATCGACGGATTGCTGTTGGTGGGGGTCGCCAACGACCTGATCACCCTGTTCCTGTCGCTCGAATTGATCAGTATTCCCACCTATGTGCTGCTTTACCTGGGACGGCGTGATCCCAAGTCGCAGGAGGCGGCGGTCAAGTACTTCCTGCTCAGCATCTTCTCCGCGGCGATGCTGCTGTACGGCATGGCCTTTGTGTACGGTCTGTCCGGGTCGACCCACTTTGACTCGATCCGTCGCGTCTTGATCGAGACCTACGCTCCAATCAATCCCGAGGCGGTTGTACCGGCCCCCTCGGCTTTGGGGTTGGTGGCGATTGTCTTCCTGTTGGCCGGACTCTCCTTCAAGCTGGCTGCGGTTCCATTTCACTTTTATGCCCCCGACGTGTACGAGGGGACCTCGGCCTTCAATGCCGGTCTGTTGGCCGTGGTTCCCAAAGCGGCGGGGCTCTTCGCTCTGGTGCGGCTGATTGGCCAGGTGACGGTTGGGTTTGAAGCAACCGGTCAGCAACTGGCGTTGATCCTGGCGGCGGTCACCATGACGGGAGGCAACTGTCTCGCCCTGCTGCAGAGCAACGTGCGCCGGATGTTGGCCTACTCCAGCGTGGCCCATGCTGGTTACATGCTGGTGGGCATCGCCGTCGGGTTCTGGGAGCAGTCGCATCCGTCCCAGGGTCTGACGGCGCATGGCGGCCTGGGGCTTCCCGGTGGTTTGCAGTCGAGCCTGCTGTACCTGCTGACCTATTCGATCGCCAGCGTGGGATTGTTCGCCTGCCTCGTTTACCTCGGACGTCCTGGTCGACAGGTCGAGCACCTCGAAGATCTGACCGGACTGGCCAAGACGAACCCGATTCTGGGGACGGTGATGGCCCTGTTTCTGTTCAGCATGGCGGGCATTCCCCCGCTCCCGGGTTTCTGGGGTAAGTTCTCGGTATTCGCGGGAGCGCTTTCGGTGCGGCAGCCGACTCTCGATGGGGGTTTCCAACTGCATCCGGCCTTCGCCATCCTGGCGGTGGTGGGGGTACTGAATGCGGCGATCGGTGGGGTCTACTACCTCCGCCTGATTGCCCTGATGTTCCTGCATGAACCATTGGGAGCACCCCGTCCGACGGGGGGGCGCTCGGCCTACTATGCCGCCCTGGTCTCCGCCGCGGCAGTCGTACTGATGGGAGTCTTTCCCGGAGCGCTGTTCCACTTCCTGCAGAACGCCCCCCGTGAGAATCTGGGTTTGCGTCCGTTCACCGCCCAAATGACCCCGGCCACGCTTGATCCCGCTGCCGTCGATCCGGTGGCGGCGAATCCCGCCGAGCAGCCGGCCCCCTGAGCGGTTCCCGCGGGCCGTCGAGTCCCTTCCTGTGGTCCATCGCTGCTGTCGATTGAGGGCACGGCCGTTCGGATCCCTTGAGCCGGGAAGCTTCGACGAATTGGTGGACCTGGCAATCCCCCGGCACGGCCACAGCGTGCCGACTTATTGGATCCCCGAACTGGCAGTCTGCGGCTTTCCGGCAGAGCATCCAGACATTGGCCAGCGGCACGGTGCTCAAGTCTGGGCCAGGCTTGAGGCCGTGGGGTCAACGAAAAAAGGGCTGACGCGTGTTCCACGCGTCAGCCCTGTGTTGTTTCCGGGGGAACGGGTTCTCCCGGGGTGACCTGGCCGAGATTACTTGAGGGTCTCGGGCTTGTACTCGTGGTCGCGCTTCGAAACGACGGTGGCCTCTTCAATCACGTCCCCCTTGCGGAGCTTGTCGACCACATCCATCCCCTTGATCACATGGCCGAACACCGTGTGCTTGCCGTCGAGGTGGGGGGTCTTGTCGAAGGTGATGAAGAACTGCGAGCCCCCGGTATCCTTGCCTGCGTGGGCCATGCTGATGACGCCCCGGGCGTGCTTGCGGTGGTCTTTGCGGACGCATTCGCACTTGATTCGATAGCCGGGGCCTCCCGAACCCGTTCCCTTGGGATCTCCGCCCTGGGCCATGAAACCCTCAATCACCCGGTGGAACTTGAGCCCGTCATAAAACTTCTGCTCCACCAGGCTCACAAAATTGGCGACGGTGTTGGGGGCTTCGTCTTCATAGAGTTCCAGCAGGATCTCCCCTTTGTTGGTCTTCAGCAAAACCTGGGGCAATTTCGCCGGATCTTCGGCATGCACACTCCAGGCGGGAAAAGTCAGGCTGGCAAAGCCGCCGCACAGGGCGGCCAAAAACGAAAGGCGTTTCATGGGGGATGCAGTCCAATCCGTGGGGCCAAAGGAAAATCTCAATCGTCCGGCCGGGCTGTGCCAAGCCGGCTGAGCTTCGCTTCAAGCTAACGTGCCGGGTGTTGGCTGCCAACTCTGGCCCGCTCTCCAGACCGGGGGTCAGGTCCCGGGGGCAGACGGCGATGGCATTCGGGCCAACTCTGCCGATAACTGTGGCGAAAACTCGGCTTCGTGCTGTAACAACCAGACCTTCCGATCGATCCCCGCACTGAAACCGACGAGGGCTCCCCGCGCTCCAATGACCCGATGACAGGGAATGACAATCGGCAGGGGATTGCGTCCATTGGCTCCACCCACCGCCCGGCACGCGGTGGGCTGCCCGATGGCCCGGGCGATGGCCTGATAGCTCGCGGTGACTCCAAACGGAATCTGCTGCAGGGCTTGCCAGACCCGCTGTTGAAACGGGGTTCCGGCTGGCGAGAGTGGGAGGTCAAATTGCTGGCGGCGACCGGCGAAGTAGTCGGCCAACTGTTCGCTGGACTGGTGGAGAACCGGACACGGCGTGGAAGTGGTTGCCGTGGCAACCGGCGGGCTGTCGCGTATCTGGATTTCGCTCAGTTGGTATCCGTCCACCGTGATCAGGTGCAGGAAGCCCAGGGGTGAATCGAGGCAGACACTCTGGGAGGGCATGAGAACCTCAGCCGAAACGGTGGGGAGGCCGACAGCGACCGTCGAAGAGCGGATGTGATCCGCCATGAGCCGCTCTCCCATCAATGTACCGCCATCGTTCCACATCGCCCACGGGCCCGCGCACATTCCAGTCCGGCCCGCGGAAGGACTTCCTTTCTCTCAGCCTCGTTGGCTCGCAACCCCCGGTCCCCGGGGACCACTTGGCGAGATCCAGAGAGACTGGATCGTTTCCGGAACTTCACGCGAGTGATTGCCGTCGACACGTGGGATCCGACCTGGGGACCCTCGGTCCAAAACAGCCGCAGAAGAGCTGTTACATCGGGACGATTCACCCGCACTATTGGTCCACCGTGCTCAGGTAAACCAACGACAGCTGCCCCCGATTCCGACGATGCGTGTGAGGCTGGCCCAGTCCCCCTCGGGTAATCCTCGGTGACATGGTTGCACCGGTCGGAGCGTTGGGAGGTGGCCCAACGAAAGACCATCTGAGGAATGCATCTTGTTTGCCAAAAAAATGCGAGGAGGTTGATTGCAGGGAATTATTGGCCAAGGATTGGGCGACCTGGGGAAAACGCGAACGCTGCTGGAATTGCTCCCACGCTTCGGGAAGTCTATACACATTGGTGACTTTCCCCTCTTGAACGAACTGTGCCGAAATGTCTGCGAATTCGTTGACTTCACCCTGGTCATTTCCGGTCGACTGGTGCCGGGCCCAGTTCCCTGCGCTCACCCGCGAGGTCGCGGGGCGCCCCGCCAGTTTTTTTGACGGACCAGCGGGGAGCCAGACTCCCGAGTGTGTCATCGCGGCCATTTCGAATTACCTGCGGCGAACCAATGCCAATCATGGCGGCGTGTTCGCCACCAGCCGTGAGAGTGATGCCCTGCTGGAGCAGGTGCATGCGGCGGTCGCGGATTTTCTGGGTGTCGCCGATCCCGACTGCGTGGTTTTCGGTGCGAATATGACGACGCTCAACTTTCAGCTCAGCCGGACATTGGCCCGGACCTGGAAGCCGAAGGATGAGGTGATCGTGACCCGTCTCGATCATGATGCGAATGTCTCTCCCTGGGTTTTGGCGGCGCGCGACGCGGGGGCGACGGTGCATCATCTCGCCATCCATCCCGAAGACTGTACGCTGGATCTCGACCACCTGCGCCGGCTCTTGTCGAATCGCACCCGACTCGTGGCAGTGGGGGGGGCCTCGAATGCGGTTGGGACGATCAATCCGATCGCAGAGATCTCGCGTCTGGCGCACGCCGTGGGGGCAGAAGTGGCGGTGGACGCCGTCCATTTGGCCCCGCATCGCCTGCCGGACATCGCAGCGTGGGGATGCGACTGGCTGCTGGCCTCTGCGTACAAGTTTTTCGGGCCGCACATCGGCTTGTTGTGGGGGCGGCGGGAGAGACTGGAAGAGTTGGAGGTCTACAAGGTGCGCCCTGCGACCAACTCGCTTCCCGGCAAATGGATGACGGGGACCCAGAACCATGAATGTCTCGCGGGTGTCGGAGCCGCGATCGAGTATCTGGCAGGATTGGGTCGAACAATTGATCCTCAGGCGCGTGACCGCAGGGGGGCCTTGGCTGCCGCTTACCAGGCCATCCGCCTGTACGAAGAGGCGTTGTCACGGCGGTTTCTGGAAGGGATGGCCGAGCTGCCCGCTTTTCAGATCCGGGGAATCACAGAACTTTCGCGACTGGGGGAACGGGTGGCAACCTTCGGGCTGCGTCCGGCGCATTGGGCACCGGTCGACGTCGCTGAGGCGCTGGCCAGCCGGGGGATTTTCGTCTGGCATGGTAACTTCTACGCACTCCCCCTGACCGAGGCTTTGGGTCTCGAACCCGAAGGGCTCGTTCGGATTGGATTTCTCCATTACAACACGGTCGAGGAAGTCGACCATCTGTTGGCCGCGCTTCGCAACTTGACTTCGGCACAGCGTCGCTGAGGAAGGCCGTTTCACTGTGGGGGGCAGGGGAGGCATCCGTCGCCATCGTGCTCGCCGATAACGGTGCGACCGCGGTCCTCGAGTTCTGTTGGTTCGTGGTCCTGTTCGGCATCCAATTGCCGATGAAGAGATCACCCAGGATGGTGGATTGCGGCGGCAGGTCGATCCCTGGCCCGGTGCGGTTTCTGTGCAGTCCGGATTTCTCAACCGTAATGGCAGCGGCGAGCAAGAAATAACCGTTTCACGATGAAAAAGTTTTGAAAGTGATCACGAGGTGTATCTGGAGGAGGGCTCCGGTAAGATATGGCAGATCATGGTCAATGACCCACCGAGGATGTCTTCCCGGCAGTCGACCGTCTGCAGGATCTCATGGTTTGACTCGTTTGGAAATCAGATAATTGCCGATGGTTTCGAAGGCATCGACGGTGACAATGGAATACTGACGCGGTTGAATCAGGATCCATTCCTGGAACTGCAGTTCTTCAATAAGGCTTCGACAGCCTATCCCTCACCTTTGTTCGATGTCGCAACAAGGGGGACGGCACCATGTTCCTTCAGCGAGGAGTGACGATGTCTGCGTTGTCCAAGAAGATCTCCCGGTCGCTGCAACCTTGGAGGCGGCGTGACCCGATTGATGCAATCCATGACGAGGTGGAGCAGTTGTTGTCCCGGATGCGGCTCGATTGGAATGGAGATGCGGGGGGATCTCTGCCGTCGATTCCGCCCATCGATATTGCCGAGAATGACACGTCCCTCACTGTCCGAGTGGATGTTCCTGGCTGGAAGCCGGAAGAACTCGACGTCGAGGTCTCAGGCGATCAATTGCGGATCAGTGGGCAACGCACGGAGGAAAAGGAAGAAAAGCAGCAGACCTGGCATTGCGTCGAGAGGTCCCAGGGGTCGTTCAGTCGCGTGGTGCGGCTACCAGCCACCGTCGAGGAGGGACGGATCACCGCCGATTGCCAGGATGGAGTGTTGACCATGACTTTGCCGAAGATCGAGGCGTCGAAGTCGCACAAGGTGAAGATTCAAGGGCCCAGTCGTCCCCGTTGATACGGGACGGATTGACGGTTGAGTTCGTCAATCCACATGCAAAGTCTGGTTTCCATGCACCGGCATCCCGGGTGACAGTCGCGCGGGATGCCGGTGGTCGTTTCCAGAGAGCAAGACCCCTCGGCAGGAACACGATGGAGTGAAGAGTCGATTCCCTGACGGGCGCTGTCGGGGTTGCTGTGATCAGGGTCCGATAGGCCCTGCGTTTTCCAAGGATCGCCTGACTGCAACGGGGGTCTACGCCTCGAAGGCAAGTGCTGCCTGGGTTCGGGGTTTTGTTATTGGAAATCTCGTGAATGGTCGGCCACCGGTGCTGCGGAAGCAGGAAGGTCATCGCGCAACCGATCGTACTTAAACTCGCCTGAAAATATCCCACATCAGACCGGAAGGCAGGCCCTTGGCGGGATGAGTCCCCTCATGTCGGTCGCGCTGATGCTGACGAATTCATCGTTTCATCGAACGCATAAGAGTCAAGTCGCCGTATGCCAGACGGGGAAACACCCAGACAATGACCGGTTGCTTCGCCCGATGGGCAGCCCGCGTTCAGTGGCGCTCCTGCGGGGTTCCAGCAACTCCAATCAACCGAAACGACCGCTCAGATCCCCGCACCGCGAGAAAAAATCAGAAAAAACCGGCAGCTTTCTCAGCGATTTTACGAGAAGGAGTTGTAGGGCTGCTTCAGCTGTTTTTGGCTGTATGGAATCCCGGCACATGCTCTCTGCGTCGATCACTCAGAAGTTGGTCAATAAACCAGTTCTGTTGAGCGGCATCCTCGCCCCCTCCGGAGGGAATTCCAAAGAACTCCGGAGGGATTCTTTCTTTGCAGGGATTGAAGGGCAGGTTCGAGACAGTCGACTTCCGGGGTGTTCTGGAAACCTCCCCGGGCGCAACCAAAGGTGTGTCGGGGCAGGACAATTCTGCCGCGTGAGTGCTTCGGCTTCGTCGATCCTGCAGGATCTCCCTTGGGAAAGGTTCGGGGGAGATGGTCGTTGTGCGGACCATCTACCCAACCTGGATCCCCGGCATGGTGAATGCCAATCCAGCGCTGGTCCGCAGGTTACTTGCGGGCGGTCTTCTTTTCTCCAAGGCCCCTCAGATAGTCGAGGGTGATGGACAGCAGCTCCTTGTTGTAGGCGTTGTCAGCGAAGACTGGTTCGTCGCCCGAATCATCTGCAGATTCAGCCTTTTCGCGGGTTTTTTGTTCCTCGTCGACCCGTTCTTTGCGAAGTTCCTGCTCATTCAGACTGATCGACTTCCGCTGCTTGCGGGAGAGGTATTTCTGAATATCACCCTGGATCCGCTGGAATTCGGTATCCCCTTCCACCCGCTTTTGGCTGGCGTCCGACAGGGAGGTAATCAGGTCCTTGCTCGTCAGATTGTAGATCGAGTGGCGGGCCGGTTCGATTTTGTCGAAGGGCATCGCGTTGTCGAGGAATTCCTCACCGAGATCCATGTGGTCCAGCAGCGACGGGAGCACAATGTCGGAGGGAACCCCCAACTTCTGCGTGCTTTGACCATTCACCCGGTAGAATTGCTGGATTGTCAACTTGACGGCACCCAGTTGGGGCTTGTTGAAGATCGGCAGGACCTTGGGACCGACGGGCATCACACTCTGGACGGTTCCCTTGCCGTGAGTCCGGCTGTCTCCCACCACCAGGCCACGGCCGTAGTCCTTGATCACCCCGGCGAAGATTTCCGAAGCCGAGGCGGAGAGCCGGTTGGTCACCACGATCAGCGGCGTCTTCACATCGCCATTGTTCTCGTCATAGGAGAGGACCTTGGGCTTGCCGCTCTGGGTCTTCACCTGCACCACCGGGCCGGCATTCACAAAGAGTCCTGAGACGTCAATTGCTTCGGTCAAGGCGCCGCCGCCGTTGAAACGCAGGTCGATGATGATTGCATCAACCCCCCCGGCCGCCTTGAACCGGGCCAATTCGCGCGACACATCGCGGGCGGTGCTGGCGAAATTCTCTTCGTTGTTGTCGGCTCCCTGAAAATCGCGATAGAAGCTGGGGATACGAATGACGCCGATCTTCGCCCGGGTGCCCGGAAGTCGGGAGGAGGTGTCAAGAATCTCTCCCTTGACCTCCTGCTGCTTGAGTTCGACCTGCGCCCGCTTGATGTCATAGACCTTGACCTCGCCGGTGTCGGCGGTCTGCACCTTGAGACGGACCGTCGTTCCCGCCTTACCGCGGATCATGTCGACCACTTTGGTCAGTTTCATCTCGACCGTGTCGACGAAGTCGGCATTGCCATTGGCGACACCGACGATCTTGTCATTGATCTTGAGCCGGCCGTCGTTGGCCGCAGCTCCCCCCGGCACGATCGAATTGACAATCGTGTAACCATCTTCGACTTTCAGGGCGGCTCCAATCCCCTCCAGCTTCAACCGCATCGAGATGTCGAACTCTTTGAGAGTCCGCGGCGACATGTAGCTGGTGTGCGGATCGAAGACCATGCACAGGCTGGTCAGGTACCATTCGGCGACTTCCTCTCCTTCGGTTCCCCGATAGTTGTCGTACAGGGTCTTGTACCGTTTGTGAAGTCGGCCGCGGGCCTCCTGGATGTCGAAGGGAGCGTTAGGATCAGCCTCGGGCTGGGGGCTGCCGCCGGTCTTCTTCTTGTCCCCCTTCTTCTCGAGCTTCATTGACAGCAAATCGTACTTGATCCGCTTGCGCCAACGCTCGTCGAGTTCCGCTGTGGAGGCCGCGTAAGGCTGTTCCTTGGCATCGATGACCATCGACTCATCGACGGTGAAGTCAAAATCAGAATCGATCCACTGATGGACCTTGTCCATCCGCTGCTTGAGCCGCATCTGGAAAATGTCGTACACCTTCAGGGCAAATTCGATGTTGCCCGACTTCAGCAGGTCATCCAGGTCGTGGCGGTATTTTTTGAAGTCTTCGACGTCCGACTGCAGAAAATAGAGCTTTTGTGGGTCGAGCAGCTTGATGAATTCGTCGAGCAGCTGCGATGAGACCGAGTCATCAACCTGTTTCTGCAGGATGTGCTGGGCCTCGATCATCTCGACAACCGCCTGCGGTACCTTCCCCGTCCGGGCGTCCCCCAGATTGCCCAGCTGCTGGGCTAAAAGGGTGGTTCCGACCAGCAGGAAGGCAGCCGTTCCGAGTGAGCAGGCGGCTTTCGAGGGGCTATGCAGCTTCATGGGTGTCTCGCAACAGGTGACCCAGGGGAGGGTGGGGAACGTGGGGACCGGGATTTCTCCGGGGACTCTTTCCGTGTGCCGAATGGCTCCGAATCAGCTGGTACCCCCGTCCCCATTGATGCTAATCCAGAGGCGGCAACACAGCAATACCCACCTCGGGGAAGCTCGCGTGTCGACAATCGGGATCACCGGCGATTCGGGAGTGCCTTGGGGAATGTCTCAGGGGGCTTTTCGATTGCGGGGTTGGCCTACCCCACGGACCTCAGTCGGCCGGACTTCGGTTGGGGTGTTGGTTTGGAAGAACTCGAGGTTTCCGATCAGTTCCAGATCCCGATTGGCGAATCGTTCCGCATTTTCGGGAGTGAATGTGAAGACGACTGCCAGTTGCCGTCCGCGGGGGTCGGCGACCAGATAGTAGTGCCACAACATCGGCTGAAGCACCTCTTCGTCTTTGTCGTTGGTGGTCTTGATCGAACCCTTGGCGACCACCCGGTAAGTATACAGGTTGTCGGAGGTGGTGATCCGCTCGGCCTGGATCAGTTTTTCCAGGTTTTTATCGAGGGTTTTCTCGATGTCTGTGCGGAAGACCTGTTCCGGGACATGTTCTCCCGGCTCGGCGTCGGGCAATCTTTTGAGGGTGCATTGAGCCAGCAAATCCCCCTTCTCCACCAACCGCAAAGTGGCCGAATCGGAGTTTTGGTTCAACAGGTGCCACTGCCGCGAGTGGTAGAACCGCAGGTTCCAGAGAGGGGCCTCAAGCACCACAAGTTTTGTCGCGTCATTCGAGACCAAAGGGACTCCCTTGAGGTTCGCCGCCGAGAGCCTTTGCTCTGACTTGGCAATTCCCCGCACGGTCTCCACGGTGGCCATGACATCAAGGCCGGGAGAGACCGTGCCGACGGCCCGCTTTTCCGACTGACGGAGCGTCAGCTTGCTCCAATGCCGTTTGACGACATCGAATTCGACTTCACCCTCCACCGAGACCTTGGCTGCCGCTCCGAAGACCGCTCCCAGCACTTCTCCCTGGAAACGGATCAGGGCGAGACGCGAGTCGAGCTTGGCGAGAGAGCATGTTAGGTTCGACTTTTCGACCGCTTCGATGCCGGTCCAGACTGGCAGGACCCAGGTGGCCGGTTTCCAGCTATCTCCGGTTTCGACCGCCTCACGGGGGAGCAGGGCGGAGACCAACAGGCTGTCGCCCGCCGTCCGCAGCAATTCCAGCTCTTCGATCTTCAGGGGGAGGGAAGGGGACGAGAGGTCGACTCCGGTCTCCGCGCCTTCAGCGAGGATCAGGCGGGCCTCTTCGCGAAGGCTGACGTTGGAGACCTGGTTGCCGGCGGTGATCGAGGCCCCGGCCTGCTCGTAATGGCGGATCGAGCGCAGCGACTGGGCCTGCCGCCCGGTTCCCTCGGTACGCCGCTCCCGCAGGCGGAACCCGGCGGAGACCTTGAGGGGCAGGGCGGATTTCGCTCCGGGTTGTGGAAAGATCTTTCCTTCGACCTCAAGTTTGGTTGAGACCTCGTAGACCCGTGGATCACCCGGATCATCGTCCAGTGTCATCCGGTCCGCTGCCGTCGCGCTGGAGACGGTTCCCCCCACTCCGAGGCAGACCGCCAGGCAAATCGAGAACCACGGCCGTTGCGGCTGGAAACGCATCCCTGCACCTGACCTTTCTGAGTCGCTCCGTCGGGGTATCGGACGGGACAGACCGTCACGTTGACCCTCATCCGAGGCTTGCCCCGACAGAGGTTTTTGTACTGGAAATGGGGAAACTCGCCAACAGGTTTCCCAAACGTTCTTGATCGGCTTGTCTGGTCACTGGTATTCTGGTTCGAGAGGAAACCCGTTACGTCGACCGTCTTTCCAGGCTGAGTCGGACTGCCGGGTAATCGCCGCGCCCGCAGTGCGTGAGGAGACATTTGCGCCATGGACCAGACTGTTGAGCAGCATCTGCTCCAAGCCCGCCGACTGCAGCGCGAGGGGGACCTGGCCGGCGCTTTGCACGCTTATCAGCAGGCCCAGCAGCTGAACGATCTCGACCCCGATGTGCATGACGGTCTGGCTACGGCCAATTACCTGCTGGGGAATCTCGAGCTCGCGGCTGGGCACTTCGAACGAGTGACCCGTCTGGACCCCCGTCGGGGGACGGCCTGGATCAACCTCGGGGCGATCTACAACCGTCTGCGGGAACACGGCAAAGCGGTGGAGGTGTTGCGGCGGGCGGTCCAGGTCGAGCGGAACTCCGGGGCGGCGTTTTTCAACCTCGGGTCGGCATACCGCAATCTGCGGCAATGGGCGCTGGCAATCCCCGCGTATCGCGAGGCGATTCGCCTGGAGCCCAAGGAGGCCGACGCCTATGTGCACCTCGGGATGGTCTATCTCGAGCAGAAGAATCTTCCCCAGGCGACGGCTCAATTCAAAAAAGCGCTTGACCTGAGACCCGACTCCAGGAGGGCGCAGGAGGGGCTGGCGAAGTGTGAAGCGGCCAATCGCGAAGTGGTCACCAAGGAGAGCCCTTTTGGGAGGCTGGTCAGCTCGGAAATGCTCCGCCAGGGACAAGAGGCCGAGGTCGTCTCCCAGCGCCGTCTGACAGAAGCCGAACGCCTGCGCGACCGCCAAACCCTGGTCCGGCTCTGCAGCCATCTGGCCACCCAGGGAGGTGACCTGCTGCAGTTGGTCGAGGCCCCCCTGGCGACGGCCCTGGTCGACCTGGCGAAGGGGCTGACCCTGGCCGATCGACGTGAGCGGGACGCGGCCCTCTCGAACTCGCTGGATGAACTGGTCGCGGCACGCCAGGAGTTCGCTCCCCGGGTACTCGCCCTGCGGCGCACCATGCAGCAGCTGCGTGACCACGAAGAGGCGTTTCAGTGAGCACTCTCTCCCCCTACACCGACGACGTCCTGGCTGCCGACGGATTGGAACGCAGTCGTCTGCCACGGCACATCGCCGTCATCATGGACGGCAACGGACGCTGGGCCCAGCGGCGCGGACTGCCTCGGGTCGAGGGACATCGGCGCGGGGTCAAGACGGTCCGATGGATTGTCGAGGAGTGCGCCCGGTTGGGCCTCGAGCAACTGACGCTCTATTGCTTCAGCCACGAAAACTGGAAGCGGCCCCAGCGGGAACTTGACTATCTGATGGGCCTGCTGGAGCAGTTCCTGATCGAGGAACGGGCCGAGATCATGCGCCAGGACATCGTCTTCTCGATGATCGGGCGCCGCCTGGGGCTCTCGGAGGGGGTCCTGCGGGAAGTCGACAAGTCGACCCGTTGTAGTGCGGCCAACACCGGAATGCGGCTTTGTCTCGCGGTGAATTATGGCGGTCGTCAGGAGCTGGTCGATGCCTGTCGGGAGATCGCCCGCCAGGCAGTGCGGGGTGAGATTGATCCCGCGCGAATCGATGAAAACACAGTGGCCGAGCACCTCTATACGGCGGGCATGCCGGATCCCGACCTGCTGATCCGGACGGCGGGAGAGATGCGGATCAGCAACTACCTGCTTTGGCAGATCAGTTATTCCGAGTTATGGGTGACCTCAACCTTTTGGCCGGAATTCCGCAAACCAGACCTGCTGGCCGCCCTGCGTGACTTCGCATCCCGCGATCGCCGTTTCGGCGGATTGAAAGGCTGAATCTCTCACATGCTGTTTTGGCGACTGGTCTTCGGGCCCATCCTGATCGCGGCGTTTGTGGCCCTGCTGTGGGCCGATCTGCGGCTGGGCCCACTGGCCCCCCTCTTGGCACTGTTGGTTCTCGCGATTTCCACACGCATGTGCTGGGAGTACGTCAGCTTGTTGAGCGTCCGGCGGTTTCGTCTCGACTGGCGTGTGCTGGCTGCTCTGGCCGGAGTGGTGGTGCTCGCGAACTGGATCCCGACAGCAGAGAGTCTCGGATCGGCCCCCGATGGACTGGGGGGACCGGGATCCGGTCTGTGGATGGCCCGGCTCGGACCTTCGATGGTGATGTTGGGGCTGGCCCAGATGGTGTTGTTCATTCGGGCCATGGCCCGCTTCCGTGAGCCGGGGACGACCCTCGAAAACCTCGGTGCGGAGTTTCTGGGATTGGGATATGTGGCGGTATTCGCCTCGTGTACGGCGCAACTGCGCTGGGTGGGTGAGGGACTGCTGGCCTATGTGCCGTTGGCTTCCCTGGTGGTCACGGTGAAATGCGGCGACACATCGGCCTATTTTGTCGGGCGTGCCGTGGGGGGGCGAAAGATGGCACCGCTTATCAGTCCCGGAAAGACCATCGCCGGTGGCCTGGCCGCGATTGTGGGGGGCATGCTGGGGGGCTGGTTGTGGTTGCGCTATGCCATTCCGGGGTTGACGGGCCAGACGGCAGGACCGGCTTGGGCGCTGGCAGTTTACGGTGCGCTGATCGCGGCTGCCGGTCTCCTGGGGGATCTGGCCGAATCGCTGATCAAGCGGGACGTGGGACAAAAAGACGCCCCGGCACTGTTTCCTGGATTCGGCGGGCTTCTGGATATTGTCGACAGCGTCTTGTTCTGCGGTCCCCTCGCACTGCTCTTGTGGAATCTGCTGCCGCTGCTCAGTTCGGTACCTGGTGGGCCACCAATCAAAAACTGACTCCCGTCGTTGCTCCCGGAGGTCTTTCCCGCATGTCCGAATTGCAGACGTTCATCCGGCTCGCCCGGGAGCGGGGGGTCGACGCCGCCACCATCCACACCATGCTGCGTTCGGCCGGTTGGAAAGAGGCGGAAATCTCCCGCGGACTGGCGGAGGAAGTGGTCGCCCTGCCGATTCCCCGGCCTTCCGGTCTCTCCGGGGCGGGGGAGGTGTTTCGCAATATCCTGGAATTCGGCCTGCTGACATTTACCCTCGCTCACCTCGTCATCCTCTACTTCGGGTGCCTCGACCGTACCCTTCCCGATCCGGCCAACCCGCTCTCGTGGAATCTCGATTCCGAAGAGGGACTGAGCGGCCACCGGTTCTCGCTGGCGGCGGTGATGGTGACTTTTCCGCTCTATCTCACGATCGCTTGGCTGGCGGTTCGGCAAGAAGAGCAGCTTTCGCCAACAACGCCAACGCCCGTCCGGCGCGGCTTCCAGTGGCTGATCCTGCTGGTCTCGGGAATGACCATTCTGGGGAACCTGATCGCGCTGCTGTTCTGGTACTTCGAAGGACAGCTGGAATTGCTGACCATGCTCAAGATTGGCGTGTTGCTGGTGTTGGCGTCGTCGGTGTTCTCTTACTATGCCCTGTTGGTGCGGCAGGAAGGTCGGGCCGCTCCATGAACCTGCGGAAGATTCATCGGGTCTACGCCGGCTGGGCGATTGTGCTCTTCGCGATTGCCGTGGTCTGGGCCTTTCAGCAGATTGGTTCCCCGGCCCGCGAGCGGCTGAGGCGGATTGACGAGCAGCGGCTGAGGGACTTGCAGGGGATCCGCCGGGCTCTGGAGATTCTGTGCGTCGACCGGGCGGGACCGGTGCCGCGGCTGGTCGACCGCCTACCCCAGACTCTCGAGGAAATCGACTCCAAAGCCCGGCGCGGAGACGCGGTGGGCTGGGCTCTGGCACTCACCGACCCGGAAACGAAACAGTCGTATGAATACCGGACACTCAGTGAGACAGAATTCGAACTCTGTGCCCGGTTCGAATTGCCGCGACAGCGACGGTGGGAGCCGTTCTGGAATCACCCGGCCGGCAGGGCCTGTTTCCGCTTGAATCTGCTCGATCCCAGCGCGGCCTCGATGAACCGGGTTCCCGGTGAATTTCCCCCGCCGGGAAATGACTGAGGCCTGCAACTGGTTCGGGAGGTTGCAGGGTTGCGGCCCTGCGGCAGCTCTCAGACGTCAGACGGGATCGGCGGGGGTAAGATCTTTGAGTGTGTCGGGCGGGGTGTACCGGAAGTTGCGGCACTGGCGGAAGAACTCCAGCGGATTCTCGTAGACGATCTTGCGGATCCGCGAGTCGGTATGGCCCCGCCGCCGCATTTCCATCACGAAGTCGGGCACCGCCAGGGGGTTCGAGGGACCCCAGTCTCCCGCCGAGTTCACCATGATGCGGTCATCGCCGTATTGCTCGATGATGTCGGCCGCCCGCGACGGGGTGCATTTGGTGGTGGGATAAAGGGTCATCGCACACCAGAAACCGTGATCGCGTGCGACGCGAACGGTATGTTCCTCCACATGATCAATGAGCACCCGTGCGGGGTCGACCCGGCGGTCGTCGAGCAGCATGTCGACAATCATGCGGGTCCCCTTGTATTTGTCCTGCAGGTGGGGGGTGTGGATCAGGATCAACTCGCTGGTCTTCATGGCGAGGTCAACCTGTTCGCGAAAGACCGTCGCCTCATTCAGGGTGTTCTTGTTCAGTCCGATTTCGCCAATTCCCAGCACATTCGGCTTCCCCAGGAACTCAGGGATCATGGCGATCACTTCGCGGGCCAGGGAGACATTCTCGGCCTCTTTGGCATTGATGCAGAGCCAGGTGTAGTGCTGGATTCCCACTGCGGCCGCCCGGCGGGGCTCGAAGTCAGTCAGCTGCCGAAAGTAATCTCGAAATCCGTCGACACTCCCGCGATCGAAGCCAGCCCAAAACGCCGGCTCGCTGATGGCGACACAACCCATACGGGCCATGCGCTCATAGTCATCAGTGACGCGTGAAACCATGTGCACGTGGGGGTCGATGTAGTACATGGGAACGCGGATCCGTTCGGTTGAGGCGAAGGGGGAAGACCAGTGCGGAAGGGGAGCATGGTCTTCAGTGGCAAACACGACTCGGCGATGATAATGCGACCGGGGTCGGTTGCAATCGAAAGGGGGGGGCGGTCTGTCAGGGCGGCCGGGGATTCCTGGGACTCGGCAGGAATTTCAAACTTTGGTTTCCAGAAAGTGGTCGGAGTCAGACTACTCCCTGCGGGAGTTGTGTGCCTACCAAAGCCAGCTTCTGAGAATTGTGGTGGTGTGAAAATTTGTTGGCAAACCTTCCGGATGCGCACGGAAGCCTGCCTTGGAGTCACTGCATTTCCTGGGGGTTATGGTCATGATCCGATTCGGGGTGTTGCTGTTCCTCGGCGGACTTGTCGGTCTGTTGCTGTTTTTTTTCAGACCGCAATTCAATCCCTTGCGGCATTCGTTCGGCAGTCATTCGCTGCTGGTCATGTTGTCCCTACTGATGCTGGGAATAGTGTTCATCCTGGCAGGGCGGGACAGAGGGGTTCCCCACTGAGGGCGCACTTAAACCATCTCGGATCTCCAGCTGTCGAAACGCGTTGCTCTCAAACAGAGGATTTGATCTGACGTCCTTGTTCGTCGCCGGATCCATTCGCTGCACAAAGTGTTCCCCAATGCCTGGACGAGAAAAAACGGCGTGCACCGCAGTGCACGCCGTCAGGTCTCAAACAATCAATCCGTGATGTGGACTACTCCACGACCCACGTGTCGCCGCTGTTGAACAGCTTGTCAAAGTCTCCCTGACCCTTCTTGGCCAGTTCGCTCTGCATCTGCTTGTTGACTTCCACATCGTAGATCGGGGCGTCGACCTGCCGGAAGATGCCGACCGGTTCGGGGAAGGCGGGATGCTTGAACCGCGAGAGCAGGAACGCGAGGCTGGGATCAGCCGCCTTCTCGTCGTGGAACAGCAAGTCGTCCTCGGTGATGCCGTTGCCCAGTTCGACGACCTCGGGGGTCGCCCCGTTCAGACGGATCCCCTTCTTGGTCTTCGCACCGAAGACCAGGGGCTTGCCGTGCTCGAGGTACAACAGGTGGTCCCCCTTCACTTCCTTGTCGGTGGCATACAGGAACGCATCGTGGTTGAACACGTTGCAGTCCTGGTACACTTCGACGAAGGCGGTGCCCTGATGCTTGGCGGCCCGCTCCAGGACCATCGTCAGGTGCTTGATGTCGACATCGACCGACCGGGCCACGAACGTCGCCTCGGAACCAATCGCATAGGCCAGCGGCGACAGCGGATTGTCGATCGAGCCGTACGGAGTGCTCTTGGTCTTCGCTCCCAGCGGACTGGTCGGGGAGTACTGTCCCTTGGTCAGTCCGTAGATCTGGTTGTTGAACAGGATCACCTTGAGATTCACATTGCGACGCAGCATGTGCATCAGGTGATTGCCGCCGATCGACAGGGCATCACCGTCACCGGTGATAACCCACACATCGAGGTCCGGACGGGCGGTCTTCACCCCGGTGGCCACGGCCGGAGCCCGGCCGTGGATCGTGTGAAACCCGTAAGTGTCGACGTAGTAGGGGAACCGGCTGGAGCAGCCGATGCCCGAGATGAAGACGAACTTTTCCTTGGGGATGCCCAGGGTGGGCAACACCTTCTTCACCTGCGCCAGGATCGAGTAATCCCCACAGCGCGGGCACCAGCGAATTTCCTGATCGCTGGCGAAATCTTTCGGAGTCAGTACGGGAAGAGTGGCTGTCATGACGTGTTGGGCCTTGGGGGTGATCAGTTCGCGAGAATCTCGTCGATCTTGCGAACGACTTCCGACACGAGAAAGGGCTTGCCTTGAATCTTGTTGAAACCGACGGCATCCACGAGGAAGTTGCCGCGGATCAGCAGCCGCAGTTGTCCGCTGTTCAACTCGGGAATCAGCACCTTACGGTACTTCTTCACAATGTCCCCGAGATTCCGGGGGAACGGATTCATGTACCGCAGGTGGGCATGGGCAACCGACTTGCCGGCGGCAAGCGACTGCAGCACCGCCGTGCGGATCGCCCCGTAGGTTCCCCCCCAACTGATCACCAGCAGATCCCCCGACTCGGGGCCTTCGACCGTTTGCAGAGGGATGTAATTGGCGATCCCGGCGACTTTGTTCATCCGGTTCATCACCATCTTGTGGTGGTTGCCGGGAGAGTAATCAACGTTGCCGGTGACGTCGGCCTTTTCCAGGCCGCCAATCCGGTGCTCCAGACCCGGGGTTCCCGGGAGAGCCCAGGGACGGGCTCCCTTTTCGTTCCGCAGGTAAGGGAGGAAGTCATCGGGAGACCCCTCGACACCGGCGGGACGACCCGTCGGGTGGGTCACTTCGATCTTCTTGAGATCCGAGAACTTCGGAATGTTCCACGGTTCCGACCCATTGGCGATGTAGCCATCGCTGAGAAAGACGACCGGAGTCATGAATTCCACGGCGATCCGAACGGCGTCGAGCATCAGATAGAAGCAGTCGCCGGGGCTGCTGGCGGCCAACACCGGGATCGGGCTGTCGCCATTGCGTCCGAAAAGGGAGAGCAGCAGGTCCGACTGTTCGGTCTTGGTCGGAAGCCCGGTACTGGGGCCGCCGCGCTGCACGTTGACGATGATCATCGGCAGTTCGGTCATCACGCCCAAGCCCATCGCCTCACCCTTCAGGCAGATGCCGGGGCCGCTGCTGGCGGTGACCGCGATCTCACCGGCGAACGCCGCCCCGCAGACCGACGCCATGGCGGCGATCTCATCCTCGGCCTGGAAAGTCCGCACACCAAAGTGCTTCATTTCCGAAAGGCTGTGCAGAATGTCGCTGGCCGGAGTGATGGGGTAACCGCCGAAGAAGAGCGTCTTTCCGGCCAGCCGGGCCGCCGCGGCCAGACCCCAGGCCACCGCTTCGTTCCCGGTGATCTTGCGGTACTTGCCCGGCGCGAGTCGTGCCTTGGGCACGGTGTAGTGGGTGGTGAACGACTCGGTCGAAAAGCCGTAGTTGAACCCGCCACGCAGAGCCCGCAGGTTCGCTTCGACCACCGTCGGATTCTTCTTGAACTTGTCCTGGATCCACTGCTCGGTCACGCCGCGATCGCGGTCGTAGAGCCAGTAGACCAAACCGAGGGCGAACAGATTGCGGGAGCGGTCTTGCTCCTTCATCGACAGCCCCAGCCCCGAGACCGCGTCGCGGTTCAGGCGGGTCATCGGCACCTTGTGCACGTGGTACTTCTGCACCAGATCGCCGTCATCCAGCGGATTCGACTCGTAACCCGCCTTCTGCAGGTTCCCCTTGTCAAACTCATCAAGGTTCACGATCAGCGTGCCGCCCCGCTTCAGGTCGGCCAGATTGGTCTTCAGGGCGGCGGGATTCATCGCCACCAGCGTGTCGACCTCGTCCCCCGGAGTGAAGATATCCTGGCTCGAGAAATTCAGCTGGAATCCGCTGACCCCCGCGAGGGTTCCCTGCGGAGCGCGAATTTCGGCGGGAAAGTCGGGCAACGTACTCACGTCGTTCCCGAAGGAGGCCGAAACGTTGGTGAACTGGGTCCCCACCAACTGCATCCCGTCACCGCTGTCACCGCAGAAACGGATGACGACAGAATCGCGTTCTTCCCTCCGCTTGTCGGAACCGGGGGACGGTTGAGGATTCAAGACTTCCGTCGACGACATGGGGCTTAAAGCTCCTGAGGCTGGACAAATCTCACCGAC
>Ga0315901_10001730_pt1 | contig 31244 bp, 33 predicted proteins | sample LakEriMetagenome_10_FD_203761 | JGI IMG/M metagenome (GOLD analysis project Ga0315901, IMG submission 203761) | Freshwater fungal communities from buoy surface, Lake Erie, Ohio, United States - Buoy 2 MA116 | ecosystem: Environmental > Aquatic > Freshwater > Lake | place: USA: Lake Erie, Ohio...
AATAACTAAGATGATAAATAGACTCAATTAAGGACGAGAAGAAATTCAACATCCAAGCTCCTGTAATTTTGGCATACCCGACAACCTTTTTGTTTAATCCGCCAAACCTTCGACAACGCCTTGGCCTAACGAAAAATAATATCCAATCACGCCAAACAACATTAACAACAACACCAACAAATTTAAGAATAACACCACCAAGGCAATTCGGCGGACATAGACCTGCAAACGCACAACCGGCTGCCAGCGCCACAAAACCCAACCCGCACCCAACAAGACCATCAAAACAAATATCAATGGCCAGACCATGGGATCACGCCACGGCTTGATGTTTAGCGAGGATTCGCCGCTCGATCTCGGGTCGGAAATGACGCACCAAGCCTTGAATTGGCCAAGCCGCCGCATCGCCCAAGGCGCAAATCGTATGGCCTTCGACTTGTTTGGTGATATCCAGCAACATGTCGATTTCCCTCACCTCCGCGTCGCCACGCACCAACCGCTCCATAATCCGCCACATCCAACCCGTGCCTTCGCGGCAAGGGGTGCATTGACCGCAGGATTCGTGCTTGTAAAAACGTGATAGGCGGGCAATGGCCTTGACCACATCGGTGGATTTATCCATCACGATAATGGCAGCCGTGCCCAGACCCGATTGCACCGCGCGCAAGGAATCGAAATCCATTAGCACCGTATCGCAAATCGATTTCGGCAAAAGCGGGACGGAACTGCCGCCCGGGATGATGGCCAATAAATTATCCCAACCCCCACGCACCCCGCCAGCGTATTTTTCGATCAACTCGCGCAGGGGAATGCCCATAGCTTCTTCGACATTGCACGGGGTATTGACGTGACCAGAGATGCAATAAATTTTTGTGCCTTCGTTTTTTGGGCGGCCAATACCCGCGAACCATGGACCGCCTCGGCGCAAAATCTCGCCCACCACAGCAATGGTCTCAACGTTATTAATAGTAGTTGGACAGCCGTAAAGACCGACAGCGGCGGGAAAAGGCGGTTTTAAGCGCGGTTGGCCTTTTTTACCCTCCAGCGATTCCAGAAGCGCGGTCTCCTCGCCGCAAATATAAGCGCCGGCACCACGGTGCAAATACAGATCAAAATCATAACCGCTACCGCAAGCATTTTTGCCGATCAACCCGGCCGCATAAGCCTCGTCAATCGCTTGCTGCAGATTGCTATGTTCGTTATAAAATTCGCCGCGTATATAAATATAACAAACATGCGCCCCCATACCGACCGAGGCTAACAAACACCCCTCGATCAAACGATGGGGATCAAAACGCAAAATATCGCGATCTTTGCAGGTACCAGGCTCCGACTCATCGGCGTTGACAACCAAATAACTGGGGCGGCCATCGGGCGAATCCTTGGGCATAAAAGACCATTTCATACCCGTTGGAAAACCTGCGCCGCCACGGCCCCGCAAGCCGGATTTTTTGACTTCTTCGGTGATCCAATCTCGGCCTTTGAGCACCAGATCCTTGGTCCCGGACCAAACGCCGCGCGACTTGGCACCAGCCAAACGCCAATCATTCTGGCCGTACAAATTGGTAAATATCCGGTCCTGGTCCTGCAGCATTGCTATTTACTCTCCAGCAAAGTTTTGCGCCCGCCCATCGGGGCCGAGCCTTGGCGCGCGATTTGCGAGCCGGTTATTGGTTTTCTATCCGCCGCCAATTCATCCAATATTTTTGCCGTGCTCGATGCGTCCAAATCTTCAAAAAAATCGTCGTTGATTTGCATCATCGGCGCATTGACGCAAGCGCCCAGGCACTCCACCTCAACCAGCGTAAACTGACCATCTGTGGTGGTTTCGCCGACATTAACGCCCAGTTTCTTTTTACAAGCGCTCAGCACCTCGTCGCTGCCGCGCAGCCAGCATGGCGTGGTGGTACAAACTTGGACCAAATGTTTACCCACGGGCTGCAGGTTGAACATCGAATAAAAACTGGCGACTTCATAAACTTTGATCATCGGCAACGATAAGAAATTGGCCAAATAATCCATAGCTTCTTTGGAAAGCCAGCCGCCATTTTGCCGCTGCGCGATATCCAATAACGGCAACAACGCCGATTGCTGGCGGTTGGCCGGATATTTACTTAATATATTTTTAGCCCGAAGCAAATTTTCGGCATTAAAGCCGAACTGGGCGGTTTTAGCGGCACTGGCCACGGCACTCATCGATCAATCTCCCCAAACACAATATCCATCGAGCCGATAATGGCGACGACATCGGCCAGCATATGCCCGCGACTCATGAAATCCAGCGCTTGCAAAAACGCGAACCCGGGCGCACGGATTTTACAACGATATGGGCGGTTAGTGCCGTCCGAAACCAGATACACGCCGAACTCGCCCTTTGGCGCCTCGACGGTGGTGTAAGTACTCCCCGCCGGGACATGATATCCTTCGGTATATAATTTAAAGTGATGGATCAACGCTTCCATCGAATATTTCATATCCGCACGCTTGGGTGGGGTAATTTTATGGTCATTAGCCTTGACCGGGCCTTGGGGCATTTGCTCAAGGCACTGCCGCATAATGGCCAGCGATTGGCGCATTTCTTCGATCCGCACCAAATAGCGGGCATAGCAATCATTGGTTTTGCCAATCGGAATATCAAAGTTCATTTTATCGTACACATCATAGGGCTGGGATTTGCGTAAATCCCACGCCACGCCCGATCCGCGCAACATCGGGCCGGAAAGGCCCCATGCCAGCGCATTCTGTGGCGAAATGATGCCGATATCGACCGTGCGCTGTTTAAAAATGCGATTATGGGTCAGCAAGCCTTCCATATCGTCGATCAGTTTTGGAAACCGCTCGATCAATTTATGGATATCCTCGACCAAATCGGGCGGTAAATCCATATGCACGCCGCCGGGGCGGAAATATGCAGAATGCAGGCGCGCACCGGACACACGCTCGCAGAAGCCCATTAATTCTTCGCGCTCTTCAAACGCCCACAGCAACGGGGTCATGGCCCCAACATCGATGGCAAAGGTGGTGATGTTCAATAAATGATTCATCAAGCGGCCGATTTCGGCAAACAGCACCCGAATATACTGCGCGCGCGGCGGGGGCGAGATACCCAATAATTTTTCGACGGCCAAGGCAAACGCATGCTCTTGGTTCATGGGCGCTACATAATCCAGGCGGTCGAAATACGGCAAAGCCTGTAAATACGTTTTATACTCGATCAATTTTTCAGTGCCACGGTGCAGCAATCCGATATGCGGATCGGCACGTTCGATCACTTCGCCGTCCATTTCCAAAACCAGCCGCAAAACACCATGCGCGGCCGGGTGCTGCGGCCCGAAATTGATGGTAAAATTTTCCGCATCCGGCACGGCCCCCGGATTTTGTTTGGTTTTGGTTTCAATATGAATGGGCATCTTACCCTACCCTCTTTTTACTGCTGCTGCCGATGGGTTGATGGACGATCCCGGCTTTTTCATCGCCAGGCAGTAATTTATCCATACCTTCCCATGGGCTCAGGTAATCAAAGTTACGAAAATCTTGCGGCAGCTTGACTGCGTCATAGACCACGCGTTTTTGTTCGGCGTCATAACGCAATTCAACAAAACCGGTCAGGGGGAAATCCTTGCGTAATGGATGCCCTTGAAAACCGTAATCGGTCAGCAAGCGGCGCAAATCGTTATTGCCAGCAAACAAGATGCCATATAGATCCCATGCTTCCCGCTCGTACCAACCTGCTGCCGGATAAATGCCCACAACCGATGGGACGGGCGTGCGATCATCAGTGCTGATAACGACGCGCAAGCGAAGGTTTTTGGTCACGGATAATAGGTTGTAAACAACTTCAAACCGCTCCGGACGGGTGGGATAATCCGCCCCGCATAAATCGCACAGCATCTGCATTTGCGTTGCCGCATCGTCGCGCAAAAAAGTAAGGACTGCAACGATCGATTCACGTTTGGCAGTAATGGTCAACTCGCCATGCGCAATCGTCACTGCGGAAATATCGGCCGCAAGTTTGTCTTTTAGGTAGGTTTGTAATTGTGCGAGATCCATAATGCTACACGCTGATCAAGGAACGGCGGTTGATTTTTTTCTGCAGCTGCAAAATACCGTACAACAAGGCCTCGGCCGTTGGGGGGCAGCCCGGCACGTAAATATCGACCGGCACGATGCGATCGCAGCCGCGCACCACCGAATACGAATAATGGTAATAGCCGCCGCCATTGGCGCAAGAACCCATGGAAATGACCCAACGCGGTTCCGCCATTTGATCGTAAACTTTGCGCAGAGCGGGGGCCATTTTATTGGTCAACGTTCCCGCCACGATCATAACATCCGACTGACGCGGACTGGGCCGGAAAACCACACCAAATCGATCCAGATCATAACGGCTGGCCGCGGTCTGCATCATCTCAACCGCGCAACAGGCCAAGCCAAAGGTCATCGGCCATAAACTGCCCGATCTGGCCCAGCGCACCAGCTTGTCCAGCTGTGTGACCACAAAGCCTTTTTCGTTGTATTCCTCGCTGATATATTGGCTTTCGGCGAGATCGCCCCTGATATCGGCGGGGCTGAGGCCCCCTTGTGTCAATCTTTCCATGCCCCACCTATTCCCAATCCAAAGCGCCTTTGCGCCATTCGTAAATAAAACCAACGGTCAACACGCCCAAAAACCCCATCATCGAGGCAAAGCCGAACCAATCCAAATCGCGGAAAGTGATGGCCCAAGGGAATAAAAAAGCAACCTCGAGATCAAAAATAATGAACAACAAGGAAACCAGATAGAATCGAACATCGAATTTTTGCCGCGCGTTATCAAACGCCTCGAACCCGCACTCATAAGCCGATACTTTTTCGGCATCGGGTTTGTGCGGTGCCACCAAAAATGAAGCAACTAAAATAATGGCCGATAAGCCAATCGCAATAACCAGAAAAATCATGATGGGATAATATTGAATCAAATATTCTGGCAAGACCGGCACCCTTGGTTACATGGTATTATTTTTGCGCGTCGAACGAGCTTGTAGAGCTTGATTTAGAACGATTCTTAATTCGGCAAATATGCGCCAGCCCTTGACCAGTCGCAACAAAAAAGGCAGTGACCGCCATAGAAAGCGCGGAATACTGTGTATTTTTTTTACTTTATGATCCAATCACCTTGAAATTAGCGCCATCGCAATAGATAAATCATTTGCAATCGAATACATGCGCTTTGTTATGTAGATCGATGAAAAATCGTAATTTTATGAAGAACAGCTGAGGCAGCCAGAAACCGTCGGCACAAGCGGCGCGGATAGGTATTCTGACCCATCTTGTGTCGATTCAAGATAAGGGTTTTGTGCATACCACATTAATCGATCCAAGCTCTGCCACTTTCCACCCGCTACATCGTCAATAGCGCGCTGTAAAAGATGCGTCCGCAGATAGAAAATGGGATTACGAGTTTTGATTAAATCGGTTGTACGCTGATTGTCCTGACCTTCGCGGCGGGCGCGATACCAAGCTTGCCAATCATCAGGCCAATTTTGCAGCGGCGGTTTTAGCCATTCCGGCAATTTTTCGCCAGCAACAACGTAACGCCAATATAGGAAACCATGGTGATAATCCATGTTATGCTGCGCCATGTGAGATAAGAACTCATCCAGATATGGCTTGTCCTCTGGGCTTAATTGCAAGAGCCCCAATCGGGCCGAGAGTTGCTTATAAAATTGGGTCGTATAGATCGGCCAATAATGCGCCAGTACTTCGGTGACCATTTCATAGGTCAAGATACTGGACAGGGCATGGGCCAAGGCCTGCAAATTCCATAAACCGATGCCTGGCTGCTGGTCATAGGCATAGCGTCCGCGCGCATCGGTATGGTTGAATACTTGGTTGGGCACATAATTATCAAGAAACCCATAGGGGCCAAAATCCATCGTCAGCCCCAACAAAGACATGTTATCAGTATTCATTACCCCATGCACAAAACCGGCATTCTGCCAAAGGGCCATCAATTCGGCGGTGCGGCGCATAATATCGAAATACCATTGCAGATAGGCATCGGGCCTTTGGGCAAATTGGGGCCAGAACAAACCGATAGCGTAATCGGCCAGTTGTTTGACAGCAGCAAATTGCCCGCTGTAATGGAAATATTCAAAACTACCGAAACGTAAATGGGTGGGCGCGGTGCGGATTATGGTGGCGCTGGGCTCCGATATTTCGCGTTGCACGGGCTCGCTGGCCAAAACCAGGCTGAGGGCGCGGGTGGTCGGCACACCAAGCGCGTGCAAATATTCGCCCGCCACATATTCCCGCAAACTGGAACGCAAGACCGCCCGCCCATCGCCCATCCGCGAATAAGGCGTTTTACCCGCGCCTTTTAGTAGCAAGTCATAACGTTTTTGATCGGTGCCAATCACCTCGCCCAGTAAAATGGCGCGGCCATCACCCAGGCGTGACACAAAAGCGCCGAACTGATGCCCGGCATAAACAGCAGCCAACGGCTCAGCACCCGTAAACATTTTATAGCCGCCCAGATAGCCCAGCAGATCACCGGCGTTTGGATCCAGCCCGACCAATGAGGCCAAGGGCTGATTAAGATGAAACCCAACCGGTCCAGAAGGGGGTGTGGGTGTCAATTTGGTATAAAACGCGCCCGGCAAACGGGCGTAGGTGTTATCGAATGACAACATGCTTTAACCTATAGAAAATTCAGCATAAAACTAAATAACAATGTCATCCTGAGCCCTTCGTGCGCAAGCGCACTCGAGGGTAAACTCCGCGAAGGATCTCGATCAAGCTATTTTTGCTGTTTGCCGGACGAGATTCTTCGCTGCGCTCATAATGACGGCATAGATTGAGGCGTAAAGCTTTTTGTGCGTTTCAGTATAAATAACCTGCCACCCGAAGCCGAAGGCGTAGGGTGGCGGGAGCGACGAGACTCGAACTCGCGACCTTCTGCGTGACAGGCAGACGTTCTAACCAACTGAACTACGCCCCCAGTAATCGGCTATTGGTTGTTTTGTGCCGATTGCGATTTGCCTTGGCGTTATAAGGCCCGGCAAACACAAAGTCAACCGCTGGTTTGCGTTTTTTCCACTCGTAATTTATCCCAATAATCCAGCCGTTTTTGCACATCCCGCTCGAAACCGACGGTTTTGGGCCGATACAAAGCTTGGGCCGCCATGCCGTCTGGCCAATAATTCTGGCCGGAGAACCCGTCTTGGGCGTCATGGTCATAATCGTACCCTGCCCCATACCCAATATCCTGCATCAATTTGGTCGGCGCATTCAAAATATGCTTTGGCGGGGCCAAAGCGCCGGTTTTCTTGGCCAAGGCCCATGCCGATTTTTGGGCGGTATAAGCCGCATTCGACTTGGGCGCAGTCGCCAGATAAATCGTTGCTTGAACGATAGCCAGCTCCCCCTCGGGACTGCCTAGGCGGTCGAACACCTCCCACGCCGCGATGGATTGGGGCATAGCGGCGGGATCGGCCATGCCGATATCTTCGGAGGCAAACCGGGTTAGGCGGCGCAGGATAAAATGCGGGTCCTCGCCGGCCACCAGCATGCGCGCCAGCCAGTACAACGCCGCCTGCACGTCAGAGCCGCGCAAGGATTTGTGCAGGGCGCTGATTAAATTGTAATGCCCCTCCCGGTCTTTGTCATATAGCGGCGCGCGCTTGGGTAGGATTTTTTGCAAAGCCGGAATATCCAATAGCGTCTGATCCGCGCGTCTGGCCAATTGTTCAGAGCAGTTTAACAAATACCGCCCATCGCCATCGCAAAGGGCCAATAAATATTCCCGCGCGTCAGCGGTTAGCGGCAGGGTTGTTTTTAATTCTTCTTCCGCCCGCGTCAGTAACTGGCCCAAGGCCCCAGCCGACAAGGCTTCTAATACGACTACCTGGCTGCGCGACAACAGCGCCGCATTCAATTCAAAAGACGGATTTTCGGTCGTAGCACCCAATAGCGTGATCGTACCATCCTCGACATAGGGTAAAAAACTATCTTGTTGCGCGCGATTGAAACGATGGATCTCATCGACAAACAGCAATGTTTTTTGGCCAATGCTACGCCGTTGCCGGGCGGCTTCGAATACTTTTTTTAAGTCCGCAACACCGGAGAAAACGGCCGATATTTGCTCAAAATGCATTTTTTGCTCGGCCGCAATCAACCGCGCCAGCGTCGTCTTGCCGCAACCGGGTGGACCCCAAAATGTCAACGACGGTAAATGGTTGGAGGCTAATATTTGCCGCAAGCTGCCGCCAGGCCCCAGCAAATGTTCCTGCCCCACCATCTCGGCCAAGGTTTTCGGCCGCATGCGTTCGGCAAGCGGGGTGTTGGCAGCAACGGTTTGGGCAAAAAGTGTCATATTTCCTTAATAAAAAACTACTTGATTTGAAGAGAGAAAGACAATAAGCCTGCCACAACAAAACATATACGAGGGAACGATGCAAAGCGAATTATTGAGTCATTATGAACCATTTTCCGGCCAAGACAAGAGCGCGCCCGTAGCCTATGTTTTCGGCGCGCACGGGGACGCAATAAGAGAACCATTTCGTCGTTTGTTTGGAAAAACTGCGGTTAATTTTTTTAATGTCAGTCATAAAGGCGTTGCTTCGCTGCCAAATGACTTATGGCAAACAAAAATCGCTGAGAGCCTAGATCAAGGCAGGTCAGTTGAAGTTTTCACCTATGGATTTCGCCAGCCTCAAAATTTAGAAGAATTTGCTACCTCTCAAAAGCTGAAATTGACACGTTTCGAAGATGCTTTTATTCGTTGTAACGGAATTGGCGGATCACAGCTTCCATGGTCTTGGTGTTTTGATAGCAGTGGCGGATTGTATTTTAATCCGCGCCGTCCGTCGGATTTAGAAAACTTTATTCAAAATCACGATCCTGCCACCTCCACTAAATTGCTTGCCGAAGGGGATCAAGTTCGGCAAGCATTAATTGATTTGAATCTGACCAAATATAATCATGGGGAAGAGATTTGCGCCGCCCAAGTTTATGGCCCTAAGGAACGTAACAGGTTACTGGTTTTAGGGCAGGTCGAAGATGATGCCTCCATTGCGATGGGCTGCGAAACCCCGCAAAGTAATAATCAATTGGTAACACAGGCCTATGAAACTTATGGCCGTGATTATGATATCTTATATCGTCCACACCCCTATGTGTTGGACGGCCTTAAAAAAGGTAGCAACCCTCAAGAAGTGGCGCATATTGCAACCATTATTCGGCAAAGGATGCCTTTTGCTAATGCTTTGGAAACCATCGACATGGTCATGGGCCAATCGTCTTTGACTATGTTCGAGGCCGCATTTCGAGGCATTCCAGCCGTGGTGACCGGTTGTCCGTTTTATGCAGGATGGCAAACGCCACTGATCACCTCATTACAACCTAACACCCGCCGTACGGCACAAAGGAGCATAGGGTCTATATTCGCCGAGGCTTATTGCCGTTATTCCCTATATTTCAATCCCCTAACGGGGGAAATACTAAAGGCGATGGACGTGATTCAAATGCTTTTGGCCGACAGAGAGCGAAAACGCGCTTGCGCCTAGCGCTGTTTTTGTTTAAAAGTCATCGGATAAGGGCGCTTAGCTCAGCTGGGAGAGCATCTCGTTTACACCGAGAGGGTCGGCGGTTCGATCCCGTCAGCGCCCACCATTAGATTTTCTTGGTTGCGAAGCAACCATAGAAAATCTTATGCCCGCCGAAGCTTTAGCGTAGGCGGGCTGTTTGTTTTTAGAACGGCCTTAAACCTCAATCACCATCCCGTCATACGCTGGCTCGACCCCGGGCGGGCATTTTGCTGATAATTTTTCGTAATCCAGGCGCGCGCTCATATGCGTGAATATTGCGCGTTTTGGTTTTAATTCCGCGATCCAGCCCAAGGCTTTTTCGACATGGGCGTGGGTATGATGCGGCTCGTCAATAAAACAATCGACGATCCAGGTATCCAGGCCGTTTAATGCCGCCATGGATTCGGGCGGCATGGTCACAACATCCGTTGAATACGCGAAATTGCCGATGCGAAAGCCCAAGGAGCGCATGGTGCCATGATCTTGATCGAGTGGTAAAATGGATAGGTTTTTAAAAGTGAATGGCTGATAAGCTTCGATCAAATTTGGTTGCAATTGCGGGCGGAAATACCCCTGCCCACCCGGTATTAATTTAAATACATACCCAAACGATTTTTCAATTTCATCCAATGTCGGTCGGTCCGCATAGACAGGGATTACCGCCTGCATCAGCCGATTGATGCCGCGCAAATCGTCGATGCCATGCAAATGATCGGCATGAGCGTGCGTATAAAACACCGCATCAATTTTTTGGATATTGGCCGCCAATAATTGTTGCCGCAAATCGGGTGAGGTGTCGATCAGGATATTCACCCCATCAACCTCGATAAAAATGGATGGGCGAAGGCGATAATTTTTAGGGTTAGTGGGATCACATTTGCCCCAATTATTGCCCAATAATGGCACGCCGCCGGATCCGCCACAGCCCAGAATCGTTACCTTCATGGGCGCACCGCTTTGGTGAATAGGCGGTAAAAATTATCCGTTGTCGCCTTGCCGATTTCAGCGGTGGTTAGATTACGGACCCGCGCCAATTCTTGCGCAGTATGCACGACAAAAGCAGGCTCATTCGTTTTACCGCGATGCGGCTGTGGCGCTAAATACGGCGCGTCGGTTTCAATTAATAATCGGTCCAGCGGTAATTGTGCCGCTATATCGCGAAGATTCTGCGCCGTCTTATAGGTCAGAATGCCCGAGAACGAGACATACCCGCCCAATTCAATTCCCGTCTTGGCCAAATCCAAACCACCGGTAAAGCAATGTAACAAAAACGGGAAAGCGCCCTTGGCCATTTCGGTGCGTAAAATATGCGCCGTGTCGGCATCGGCATCGCGGGTGTGGATCACCAATGGCAATTGCGTTTGCCGGGCTAGGTCGATATGGGCGCGGAACACCTCGGCCTGCTTATCGCGCGGGGCGTAATCGTAATAATAATCCAGCCCCGCCTCGCCAATCCCGATCACTTTGGGGTGTTGCGTGGCGTTCAACAGCCGATCGTTCGGCCACCATTCTTCATCGCCAGCATGGTGCGGGTGATTGCCCAAAGTGCAATATACCGCAGCGTTATCCTCCGCAATTTTTTGCAACGCCGCGAATTTTGACAAGCGCGTGGAGATAGACAGAAACTGACCTACGCCCGCATCCTGCGCGCGTTTTAAATACGCCGCCAAATCAAGCACGAACGGCTCGTAATCCAGATGGCAATGGGAATCAACGAACATGTTAGGCTTTAGCCACGGCAGCAGGTTCAACATAGCGCGGGAAAACCGGCTGCGGCACCATTAGCGTCGCACCAGACACAAGTCTCCCAGCAGCGCCCACCTGGCTGAAATCACGGGCGTTATGGGGCACACCCAAAATATCCAACACCTTGGCGGTGGCATCGGGCGTTACTGGTTGCAAGACCAAGGCGCATTGCCGGATGGTTTCCAGCAGCACGAATAAAACCGTGCCCATGCGCACGGTATCAGTTTTTTTCAAGCTCCAAGGTGCTTGGACATCGATGTATTGATTCGCCGCAACGACGGTTTGATTGAAACATTCCAACGCCTTGTGCATCGCCTGGCGGTCGAATTCCGCGCGCATTTGTGCGCATAGCCCATCGGCCAGCGCCAACAGCGCCCGGTCAACATCCAGCAATTCCCCGCACGCGGGCACAACCCCACCAGCATTTTTATGAATGAACGCCACCACGCGCTGTACCAAATTGCCAAAATCATTGGCCAATTCGGTGTTCATACGGCGCACCACGGCCGCATGCGAAAAATCACCATCATTGCCAAAGGGCACTTCGCGCATCAAAAAATAACGCACGGCATCCAACCCATAGGTGTCGATTAATTTAACGGGATCGATAACATTACCCAGGGATTTTGAAATTTTCTGCCCCTCGTTCGTCCACCACCCGTGGGCGTAAACACGCTTGGGCGGCTCCAGCCCCGCCGCCAATAAAAATGCTGGCCAATAGACGCAGTGAAAGCGAATAATATCCTTGCCGACCATATGCAAATCGGCTGGCCAGAATTTTTTGTAATTCTCTGCCTTTGTATCGGGATAATCGACCGCCGTCATATAATTCGTCAACGCGTCCAACCACACATACATGATATGCGATGGATCGTGTGTAATCGGTACACCCCATTTAAACGAGGTGCGCGAGACCGACAAATCGGTCAGCCCGCCACGCACGAAACTCAGGATTTCGTTGCGGCGGGATTCGGGGGCAATGAAATCCGGATGCTGGGCATAATATTCCAGCAATTTATCTTGCCAAGCGCTTAGTTTAAAAAAGTAACTGGGTTCTTCGACCCATTCGACGTCGGCACCGGTTGGCGCTTTGCCGTTGATCAATTCGCCTTCGCCATAAAACGCCTCATCGCGCACGGCGTACCATCCGGCGTATTTGCCTAAATAAATCTCGCCCTTGTCGATCAAGGCTTGCCATAATCCTTGGGCGGCTTTGATGTGGCGGGGTTCGGTGGTGCGGATAAAGCAATCATGGCTGAAATTCATTTTAACCGCCAGATCGCGAAAATTTTGCGACACTTTGTCGGTAAACGCCTGTGGGGTCATGCCCGCATTTTTGGCGGATTTTTCGACCTTTTGGCCATGCTCATCCGTGCCGGTTAAAAAGAATACGTCATAACCATCCAGGCGCTTGAAACGCGCCAGAACATCGCACGCCAAGGTCGTGTAAGCATGGCCAATATGCGGCGCGTCATTCACATAATAAATCGGCGTTGTCACATAATATGGTTTTTTCATTATATCCCAAGCCCCTAAGCGGCAAAGCGCGTCATTAAGTTCAGCCAAACTTGCTTGGTATCAAGATACAAGAACTGCTGCTTGCCCACAAGCTCTTGCCAATCCGCGTAAAATTGCAACCAGAAATCCCGGCCAAAACCTTGCAGAACCTGGGCTAAACGCGGATCGGCGTGCGCATCCGGCAGGGGGTGGAGCAAATCTTCGATCAAGCGGCCAAATAGAGCCATCCCGGTTTCCCCAGCCTTGTCCAATTTTTCAGCCATGCTGTGCCAAGCGCCTTGATCGGATTGGTTGGCCGCAGCCGCCAATAAACAGCCCAACAGCGCTGGATAAAGGGCCAACCCCTCCGCCTGCATAATCTGCTCCGCCTGCCCCAAACTGCCCTGGGCCAAGCGCAATAAAAGTGTTTGGTCGGACGCCGAAACGGCTGGATAAAGGCGCTGCAACAACGGCAGCATGACGTCATCCGTCAGCGGCGCAAAGCGCAAGACGCGACAGCGGGAGCGAATAGTCGGCGGAAAAAACCCGAGCGTTGCGGCAATCAGAATAATCAAGGATTTCGGCGGCGGCTCCTCGAGAATTTTTAAAAGCGCGTTGGCGGCGTTTTTATTCATCGTATCCGCATCGTCGATTAAAACAATCCGCCAGCTGCCTTCGCTGGGCGTACCGCGCAAAAATTCCGCCACCGTCCGCAGACGATCGACATTCAGTTCGGTCGCCATTTTGCCTTTCTCATCGGGAGTTTTGGGCAAATCGATAAGCAGAAAATCGGGGTGGGTACGCGCCTCGATCCGGCGATACAGCGGATGTTCGGGATCATGCACGGATTGTTGGGGTGCAATCGGCGCGGGCGGTTCTGCCATGGCGCCGAATAAACCGGCGCTGGGCGCCTCGGCTGATTGTGGCGATGCTTGTGCCGATGCCGTCCCAGCGAGTAATTCGCGGACCGCATGCATCGCAAAACTGGCTTTGCCTACGCCCTTTGGCCCGCAAAAAATCCAACTCTGCGCCATTTTGCCGCCAGAATAAGCCTGCCAGAATTGCGCCACAGGTTGATCGTGTCCCAATAACGGCATGGCAGCCAAGTTCAATGCCATCCAAAATGCCTTTTTGCGGCGGCCAAGATGCTGGCGGCAACCTCGTCCTTGCCGGGCAAGGCGTCGATTACAACGCAACGCGCCGGGTTCAGGCGGGCAATATCCAAAAACGCGGCGCGTAATTGATCGTAGATTTTGGCATGCTCGGCCTCGATCCGGTCTTTTTCAGCTTTGCGCTTGGCAACCCGGCCCAGCGTCACCTCGCCCGGCACATCCAGCATGATGGTCAAATCCGGCTGGATACCGCCCAAAGCGATGCGGTGCAATTCGGCGATGACATCATGGGCCAAACCCTTGACGTAACCCTGATAAACCATGGTGGAATCGTAAAACCGGTCACATATGACCCAATCGCCGCGAGCGAGGGCTGGCTCAATCAACTCCAACACGTGCCGCCGCCGGGCGGCATTTAACAGCAGCGCCTCGGACAATGGATCCCATTTATCTTTAGAGCCCTGTAAAATGATGTTGCGGATTTCTTCGGCCGCAGGTACGCCGCCTGGCTCGCGGGTTAAAACGCATTGCAGGCCCATCGCCTCGATACTGGCAGCCAAACGTTTGGTCTGGGTCGATTTTCCGACCGCTTCCCCGCCCTCGAAGGTAATGAATTTGCCGCGCGCCATGCCCACAATTATTGTCCCGTCAACAAATAACTCAGCCCACGCCAAGCGCGGCTAAAAAAGCCCCTCGCTTCAACCGCAGCTGCTGGATACAGCGGATAATTGTATTGTTGCCCGGTGCTGGTTTTAATAACCAATTCGCCGGCTACGCTGTCCGGAGTAATCGGCGCGCGCAAAGGCGATGTGTACTTTACCTGGGCGGTTACGGCGCTCCTGGCGCTATTCGGCAGGGTCAATTTGATATCTTGCTTCAGCACAAGTGGAACTTGCTCGGCCTTACCGCCCCATACCTGAGCATCCGTCACAGCCGCGCCAGCCTTGGCGACATTTTGCAAGCGGAATTCGCGGTATCCCCATTCCAGCAAGCGACGGGATTCGTCCGCCCGCGCCTGCATCGACGATAGACCACCAATCATTCCAACCAGGCGGCGGCCATCGCGCGACGCGCTCATCACTAGGCCATAACCGGCCTCGTCGGTGTGGCCGGTTTTTAAACCCTCTGCCCCCGGAAAGCCATACAACAAGGGGTTACGGTTGCCTTGCTTAATGCCGTGATAGGTAAAATCGAGCTCTTTGTAATAATGGGTGTATTCTGGAAAATCATGCATCAGCCGCATCGCCAAATGGGTCAGATCGCGGGCGGTCATGCGGTGTTCCGGATGCGGCCAGCCGGTGGAGTTTATAAAATAACTACCTTTAAGGCCAATTTGCTTGGCATAAGAATTCATCAACTGCGCAAAGCTTTCTTCGCTGCCCGAAATACCCTCGGCCAAAACGATGCAAGCATCATTGCCAGATTGAATAATCATGCCGCGCAATAAATCTTCGACCGAAACCATGGTGTCGATATCAACAAACATTTTCGAGCCTTGCATCGCCCAGGCTTTTTGCGAGACCTTGAATGTGTCGCTCAGTTTGATTTTCCCCTGTTTAAGGGAATCGAAAACCACATAAGCGGTCATAAGCTTGCTCATCGACGCGGGCGGCATCGGTTGATCCGCGTTTTTATCCAACAAAATCGTATCGGTGCTGGCATCCAGCAGCAACACCTCGCGTGCCGGAATATCAATCGTTGTCTCGGCCATAGCATGTAATGGCAACAGCGTAAGGGAGATAAAAGTTAGAGCGATTAAAAGATGACGCATAATGAACCTTTGCAACTGAAGAGATTCGCGATTACTCAAACACGATTTTGGCATCCGGCAGACCATAGGACTGAACCTGACGTTGGACGGCATGGGCTTGGGCCTGGTCGATCAGCGGTCCGAGCCGGACCCGGTATAAAACCCCGCCATTTGTTTGTAACGGGCTTACCTGAATTTGGCCAAGATTTTTTAGCTGGTTTTGCAGTCTTTCCACATTTTCCGCGCGGCCAAACGCACCTAGCTGCACATAATACCCATTTGCCAGTGGATTCTGCTCGGCTATTGCTTGGGGCACGGGCGCGGGCGGGGATGTAAAAGCGGGTGGCGACACCTCCACCGCTTCAAGCGGCAGGGTTTCGATCATGGGCGCTTTGGGCGGGCTATTGGCCGTGGCTTGCTGCACCAAGGGATCTTGGCGGCGACGGGTTTCGGCCAACTCATTATCCAGCTTCGCGCCATGTTTCATCGCCAGCTGCTGACTTTCTTCGGTTAGCAACTCTACTTTGACCCGGGCCGTACCCTCGGCTTCAAATCCCAAGACGCGGGCGGCTTGGTGCGAGACATCGATAATCCGCCCACGCGAAAAAGGCCCACGATCATTGACGCGCAAGATGGCACTGCGGCCATTTTCCAAATTCGTGACCCTTACCAAAGACGGCAGCGGCAAAGTTTTATGCGCCGCGGTCAAGGCGTTTTTATCGAATGGCTCGCCATTGGCCGTGGGCCGCCCATGAAATTCATCGCCGTACCAGGACGCCGTCCCCGTCTCGGCATAGGACCAATCTTCTTTGGGGGCATAAGTACGCCCCATAATCGTATATGGCTTGCCCACTTTGTACGGGATTGGCTGGCCATCGGCATTGCGGGCCAGATAATCGGGTGCGGTATTCGTAGCATCATCGCGCCCCCATATTTTACCGGCCTGGGCGATGAATTGCGATTCCGCGCAACCACCCAGGCATAGGGCCAGCAGCAAGATTTCAGGCCGAATGCGCCGCATCATCAAAACCTAACTTTGCGGCGTCTTGTTGCCGGTTTTGATGCGGTCAGATAAGAGCCCCACGGTAAGCGCAAAATTATGCGAACGGTTCCATTTCAAAATGCAACGGTAATTGGCGTAAACCAAAAACGCCGTCCCCACATCGTCCATCACCAACAGCGAAGCCTTGGTATTGCCAGCAGGCAGCGGATGACCGCTAATGGAGCGCAGACCCAATTTTTGCCATTGCGCGACAGTTTTTTGCGTCTCGATGCCAATCAGCTCGGGCGAGATTTCGCCGGGCGGCAATTGCACGGCATCGCCATAACGCAACCCGGCTTGCCAGCCGGATTTCTGCAAATAATTGGCGGCCGAAGCCAACCCGTCCGCCTCGCTACGCCAAAGATCGGCTACCTTGTCGCTATCGGCGTTGATTGCAAAATTGTTGTAGCTGCTGGGCATAAATTGGAATTGCCCCATAGCGCCAGCCCATGAACCCATTAACGGCGTTGGCAGGGTGGGATTTTTATCGATCAATTTAAGCGCTTGGATCAGCTCCCCCTCGAAATAAGCGGAGCGGCGACCATCATATGCCAGGGTCGCCAGCGCATCGACAACGTTAAAGCCCCCGGTGATTTGGCCAAAATTGGTTTCAATCCCCCATAGTGAGGTTACAATCTCGCCCGGGACGCCGGTTTGGCGCTGAATTTTTTTCAAGGCAGTTTTGTTGGCCTGTAATCGTTGCACCCCGGTTTGCACCCGCGTATTGCTGATCACGCGGTCGCGATAGGTGTCAAAATCCAATTTGAATTCGGGCTGATTGCGGTCCAATTCGATGACGCGTGGCAAATATTGCGCGGCTTGCAGGTGCGTGCCAATGGTTGCTGGCGACACACCCTCGGCCGTCGCGCGGGCGGCAATTTCATCAAGGCGCGTATGAAATTGGGCGGAATCATAATGCCCGGTGGCGCAACCGCCGAGTAAAAAAGCCATAAACGCCAAAGCGGCCAAAGAACCGGTTGATCGTGAAATTGGGCGCATCGAATCCTCCGCCAGAAAAAGAATTGAAAATTAAAGAAATACTTGTTTAGGCTGCCACAGCCATAGCACGGCTGCAAGCCATAGCATGCGATTTCCGCGAATTATTCCCTTGCAGCTATGACCACAGACAAATATGCTGAGGCCATGGATGGGTGGCCGAGCGGTTTAAGGCAGCAGTCTTGAAAACTGCCGTAGGGGCAACTCTACCGCGAGTTCGAATCTCGCCCCATCCGCCATTTTAAGGCCAGGAATTTTTTCCTGGCCTTAAAATGGTGATTAGGCACAGTGGACGAACTCGCCGTTCGACAAAATTGCCGCAACCAATTTTGGATTCCGAGCAAAGCGAATAGAGGATCAATAGAAATTATGTATGCGATTCAAAAAAAAATAAGTAGCTCTCATCTTCGACTAAAGTTAATTGATAATAATTCACTTATGATAAATTACAAGACAGATAGAATCACAAAAAATAAACCAATAATTTTTTCTTTTTTTTCAGGAGCTGGGTTTTTAGATTTGGGATTTGAGGACGCTGGCTATGAAATTGGCTATGTGAGTGAAATTCACAAACCATTTCTTGATGCTTACAAATACGCAAGAAAAAAAATGGGCATTTCTGAACCAACTTACGGTTATTTTGAAGGCGACATTCAGGACTGCTTAAACGGAGAAGAAAAAATTAAGTTATCAAAATTTGTCCAAGACGCTAGACAGTCAAGAATTTTGGGATTCATTGGCGGACCTCCTTGCCCAGATTTTTCTATCGCTGGGAAAAACAGAGGGCGGCATGGAGAAAATGGAAAACTATCTCAAACTTACATTGATTTAATCTGCCAGCAGAAACCTGATTTTTTTCTGTTTGAAAACGTGAAGGGTTTATGGAGAACAACTCGCCACAGAGAATTTTACAATCACTTAAAACGTCAACTTCAAGACGCTGGGTATGAATGCACAGAGAGATTAATTAACGCCATAGAGTACGGCGCGCCACAAGACAGAGAACGGATTATTCTTTTTGGCATGAAAAAAAACAGCCAAATAAATAAAAATATTAGTACTTTTGACTGGGAGCTTCAAATGAAGTACCCACAAGAAACTGCCTTTAAACTTGAATGGCCTGTTGCTGAAAAAATTTCTAAAAATCGCTCTTTACCGAGCGGAGTTATTTACGAATTAACAGTACAGCATTGGTTTGAGAGGAACCAGGTAGATAATCACCCGAACTCAAAAGACCAGTTCAAGCCAAGAGCTGGCCTTTATAAATTTAAAACCGTTGATGAAGGTGACGACAGCAGGAAATCTTACAAACGGCTCCACAGGTGGCGTTATTCTCCGACCGCAGCCTATGGCAATAATGAAGTGCACATACATCCATTTCTGCCCCGCAGAATCTCAGTAGCAGAGGCTCTGGCAATACAATCTCTACCTCCGAACTTCTCCCTACCCCCCACCATGACCTTAAGTAATATGTTCAAAACGATTGGAAATGGTGTTCCTTTTTTGGCGGCAAAGGGTATAGCACTCACAATCCTTGATTTTCTTAACGGGGGCGTAAAATGAGAGTAACCGCAAGCAATATTGTCAAAGCCATAGCAGGACTTCCTAAGAACCAATGGTACGAATATATAAATTTCACTACTAAGACAAAAGTAATGGTGGTCACCAGCACGCCGCCGGAGGGACCGATAACAATCAAAATTTATGACCCCAGAAAAGAAAGTCCAGATAATGCTAAGTCCAAAACAATTTCTTCACAAATGATATGGAGAATTGCGAACGCTTTACAACCAGATACTCCCATCAACTTTGATCGCGTCTTAGGCGCAAGCTATAACACGCGATCAGCTCTGGAAACCTTAATGGCCCATACACCAGAATTTTATTGGTGTAAGCCAGGGAGAATAGAGCTTTCTAATTCCACACAAGAAATTAAAGTTGGGCACAAACATCTTATTTGGCGACCAAACGCGCCTCACAAAAACGGTTTACTGGAAGAATATAAAACTGACATTGTTATATCTGAAATTCCAACATCTTCAGCTATATACGAGGCACTTTCCATGCCAAATATTGTGTCCGAAGGTATTACAGACATCAATGTTCAACGAAGACATCTGCAGATTCAAATTGCTTTGGTTTCAATAGGTCACCAACTGGGATTCCGAACATGGGTAGCACGCAACGATCAAGGCATTACATATGGCACGAAAAGAGTAGGTGAACTTGATGGAGTTGTAGTGAGCTTAGATCAAGAAAACCTTCTTAAGCCATGGCAGGATGCTGTTAATGCAGCACTACATATTGATTGTATCTGGTTTAGGAATGGTAAGTTCATGCCAGCAGTTATGGAGGTGGAACACAGCACTGGCGTTGTAACAGGGCTTGCGCGATTGAAACGTCTTAAAGACAAACTTCCTCTTTTTCAGACTCGTTGGGTAATTGTTGCTCCGGATGAGGATAGAGCAAAAGTTATGAAAGAGGCAAATGAGTCTCAATTCCATGATCTAAAAACAATGTTTCTACCATACTCTGCTGTTGACGAACTTTATGCTCTCTGCCAGAGGAGGAAGCTGAATAATAGGGCAGTTAATGAAGACTTTTTAGATTGTTTTATGGAGCCTTGCTTGCCTGCGTTTCCGTTAGTTCAAAACTTAGGCAATTAACTACTCCCCCGGTTTCCACGATGCCAGGATGGCGTCGATATTGTGCTTGTAGAGATTAACAAACGTATTGGCCTTTTCGCCATTTTTGCTTAGGGCGTCAGTGTACAAAACTCCTTGTACCTTGGTGCCTGTTTCCTGCGCGATCTGGTCAAGAGAGCGGTTGTCGGTAACGTTTTCATAGAAAATGGCGCGGATGTTTTTGGCCTTGATCAGCTGAATCACCTCGGCCAGTTTTTGGGCGCTGGGCGCATCGCCATGGCCAGAGCCAATCACATTCACATACCGAATCCGATAGGCGCGGGCAAGATATTGCAGCCCGTCATGGTTGGTCACGATCCAGCGCTTGGATTCGCTAAATTTCTGCACTTCCCGGCTGGCCCAGCTTTGGAGGTCGGTTAATTCTTTGCGGTAGCTGCGTTCGTTTGTGGCATAGAATTCCGCGTGCTTAGGATCCGCCTTGGCCAGGGCGTCGGAAATATTTGCGACATACAACTTGGCATTATTCAAATTATGCCAGGCATGGGGATCGACGTTGCCATGATCATGCTCGTCGCTATCGGTTTCATTGGGCAGATTCTTGCCTTGGTTCACATATTCATCCATGGTCTTGGCCTTGTTATCCTCGGGCTCAATCGGCTGCAGTTTTCTGGACAAACGGCTGGCGGTGACAACGGTACCTTTGAAATTGGCGGACTTGATCAGCCTGCCCGCCCATGGCTCAAACCCCAATCCATTCACGATAAATACATCCGCGCTGGCCAGGGTTTCTATGTCCTGTGGGCGCAGTTCAAAGGCATGCATGTCGGTATTGGGGCCGACGATGTTGTGCAGCTCGATCAGATCCTGGCCGATATTACGGGTCATATCCTCGAGAATGGAAAAACTGGTCACCACTTTTAATTTTTTACCCTGCGCCACGGCCATTTGCGGCCAGAGCATACCCAGCGTGATCGCCAACGATAGCAACAGAATCCGAATGCGCATGATAACTTCTCCTAGGCTGAAAATTTAAAGACCGAACGGATTTGCGATAACAAGCCAATAAAATAGAATATTCCCAGCACCAACACAATTGCCGGTCCGGCAGGCAGATTGGCGTAAAAAGACAATAGCAAACCGCCCCACCCGGCCACTAGCGCCAAGATCAAACTGCTGAGGATCATGCCCTGCCAGCTTTTGTGAAAGATACGGGAGATAATGGCCGGTAGCAAAAATATAGCCATGGCCAATAACGTGCCAATGGCAAAAAAAGCCACGACTAGATTTACAACAAAAACGCCCAAAAACAGAACATAATAAAATTTGCCATAGGCTGGATGCATTTGCACATAGGCGGGATCGAAAGCCTCGGCCAAAAAGCCACGCGCGCCGAGGGCAAAAATCAACAGGCTGGCAGCGCTGACAGCACCCAGCCATATTGTATACCCATCTGGCACGGCCAATAAATTACCGAACAGAAAATGCAGAATGTCATTATTGTTGCCAAACGCCGCCATCAAGCAGACGCCGGCGGCCAGCGAGATTAAATAAAATGCCGCAAAACTGGCATCTTCGCCAAGGGCGGTTTTACGCGCTACCAGACCCGCCAAGAGACCGCCAACCACGGCCATCAGCATCGCACCGATTGAGAGCGCTAATACATTCATGCCAAATAGGGCAAAGGCGCCAGCAACGCCGGGTAGCATCGCGTGGGAGAGCGTATCACCCACCAGACTCAGCCGTTTCAGCACCAACAACACACCCAATGGTGCGGCGGATAGCGACAGCAAAGCCATCACCAACAACGCTTGGCGCATAAAGGCGTATTCAAAAAACGGTTGCAAGATTGCGTCGATGGCTGACATGCTGAATTAGGATTAGACTGCGCCGGCGGTGAACAGGGGAATGATTTTCTTGATCGGCCCGAATTCGGCCGAGCCTTGGGACAAGCACAGCGCATGATCGAAATATTTTTCAGCCAGCGCGGCATTATGCAACGATACGATAACGGTTCTGCCCGCCGCTTGCGATTGCTGCAATCCACGCAGGATCGTGTGTACGGTTTTTTCGTCCACCTCGGCAAAGGGTTCGTCCAAACACAGCAGCCCCGCGCCCTGCACCATAATTCTGGCCAACAATGCGCGTTTTAGCTGCCCGGCGGATAATTCGCTGATCGGGAAATTCGCCTGGGATAGCAAATCCATTTGCTCGAGGGCGGCGTGAATCTTGGCCGCCCTTTCACGCCTGGAAATACGGGGCATGCCCATACCCACAATCTCGGCCGTGGTAATGGGAAATTGACGCTCGATCATGCTTTGTTGGGGCAAATAGGCGACATTGGCGCGTAGATCCGGTGCCAGGGTGATCTCGCCCTGCATGGGGCGTAAATTCCCTGCCAGCAACCGCAATAACGTCGTTTTGCCAGCGCCATTGGCGCCCAAAACCGCTACCATCGACCCGCGCGGCAAATCGAAACTGAGGCCATGTAGAACGCAACGGCGGTCATAATGCCAATGTAAATTGGCAACCGAAATCGCCACCGGGGTTGTGGCAACCTCACGCAGGGGGATAATTTTTGTCACCTAAATGTTATAATATAACATTAGGGTGTTGGCAATGCCTATTTGCTTGCCTGGCTTAAATCAGTCATGACCTGGGCCAACCGCACAGGCGCGATTTGTGGCCGAATAACACCCAAGGGGCGTCCAGCGGGGTCGAGAATATAAAATAACGCAGTGTGATTGATCGTATAATCGCCCTTTTCGGCCAAAGGCTGCTTGGCGGCAAAGACACGATAATTTTTCTGTATTTTTGCAACTGCGTCTACGGAACCCGACAAGCCAATAATGCTGGCGTCAAAATTCTTTAAATAAGATTGCATGATTTTTGGGGTGTCGCGTTCGGGGTCGACGGTAACGAATGCCACGACCCAGTTTTGGCGCGCTCCGGGCGGCAAAGCAGCCAAGGCATCGCTGAGGCGTTGTAAATCGGTGGGACAAACATCGGGGCAATAGGTAAACCCAAAATAAACCAATACATGCCGTCCCAGCCAATCAAGATTGCTGATTTTCTTGCCGTCACTGCCGGTCAATTCCAGCTTGGGCTCGAAATCCATAGCGATCAGCTCTGACGGTGCCCTATCCCGCTGCCCAGCGCCCCATATTGTGGCCAACCCAACGCCACAAAATATGGCTAGGATCGCCAGAATCAGCTTGAAGCCACCTGCCCTGCGCATCGGCTATTGCTCGGTCTGATTGGTGCGGAAGCTAGGCAAAGTATCAGGTTGCGCGCCGCCGCGGCCTTGGCGTCTTTGTTCCGACTGCTTGGCTTGGGACATCACATTTTGCAATGGCGTCGGGGCGTTGCCGATTGGCTGGCGCTGATTAAATTGTTGGCGCTGATAGGCGGCTTGATTCTGTCTCGCTTGGTCATTGAAATAATAGTCTTGCGCCCACCATTCGGCGGGTATCACTACCTTTGGCTGCACGACGATGCGCTGTTCTGGGGCAGCGTTGGTCTGTTCTGGCGTCGAAAACATGTTCATGGAAGCTGTATCACCGGGCGAGGGTGATATTGAATAGCTGGAACGAGGAGTGTCATCCGCGCGGGCCAGGGTATTTTTGCTGGTAATCAAATAGGCTTTTTTCAATTCCTGATAACGGTTTTGAATTCTTTCACTGCGTTGGAATTCGGTCAAAGCCTGCGGATCGTCGCGCATAGTCAGCTCCATGCTATTAAGCATGGTTTCAATCACAAAATCGGCGCAGCCCCTGGTTTTATAGCGGGCATTGATCATGGCGCCGGCGGTATCGAGCTGAAAAATATCCTGGCCATTGGCTTTGGCCTCGGCGCGGCAGTTTTCAAATCGCTCGCGGTCGGATTCCGATTTAAATTGCAAACGGCCCACCCGGGTATTGCTGCCCAATTCCATATTGGCCGGGCGAGTGTCCATACCCGTCGGGCTAAAATTGCTATTGCGGGGATTGGTATTGGCTGGCGCATCCGGTGTGGCGCGCAATGGTGTCGGCGAGCCACCGTCCATCACCGGACGAAACGGATCAAACCCCCCGGGCGAAGCGGATTGGGCGATGGCGCCATTCGCAAGAAATAAAATCCCAAAGCATAGCCAAAAATTCAGCCCAAGCGTAATGCGCGCCATGTGTAACCTCATTGTTGAACATAAATTATAGCAGCTTTATGGCTGTGGCGAAGCGGGAACCAGCAAATTGGCGGGTAAATCTTGGGATGATTGTTGCTGCATTTTCTGCTGCACCTGCGGCAACAGGGTTTGGATCTGACCCTGACAGGCTTGGATAGCCGCCTGCCCCGTGGGCGAGGCCATGAATTCCTGCGCCCATTGCGATTGCGCGGCTGCATCCGGGCCGGGATCGGGGGTGGCAATACCCTTGGATTTAAAATACTGTTCCAGACAACCGGCTAGACCCCCTATTTGCTCCATCGACAGGGATTGCATGACCGATTGCATCGCCAAACCCATCATCGCATTCTGCTCGGGCATGGGCGCCGTAGCCTGAGATTTATTTTTATTCGGTTTGATTTTAATGACCCGAGCCTTATCGGCATGGGCGTGGGAGGCGGTAAAAATCAATAAAAAGAGGATTATGTGTTTTCGCATAAAATCATTTCCAATGAATGTCATCCTGACGGAGCTTTGCTAGCGGAGGATCTATAGTCAATTCAATAAATAAACTTACGCCGTCATCGCGAGGCTGCATCAGCAGCCGTGGCGATCCATTTGATATTGTCAAATGGATTGCTTCGTCGGGTTAAAACCCTCCTCGCAATGACGATACTATAAAGTTTTCTATTGAATTCACTATAACTACGCCTAAGATCCTTCGCTATCGTTCAGGACGACAACGCCCAATAAAAAAGCCATGCCATCGCGGCATGGCTTAAAATCCAAAGGAAAGCAATTTAGCGGCCGCGGGCCAATTGCATGGCACGAGTCTTTGCCGCTTGCTGACCACCTAAAAATTGCTTGTGCCCCTTCATTGCCGCGTTCATCATCTCAAAAACACCGCCCATTGGCACGTTTTTCGCTAGCAACATATCTGATAAATGCTTATCCATCACATCGCCTCCATAGTTTTGATTTTGTCGGTGCTGTTGCCCCGGTTGACGCCCTGCATCCGCTCGGCCAGCAATTGTTCGACAATCGCCGCGCCGCGCAAAATTTCTTCGAATTCGATTACGGGAATTTTATGACCGCTATTTTCCAATTCATCCATGCGGTCCAGGACGGCATAGGTTTTTTCGCGCACCATCAATAAATCTTCGGTACTGGCTTCGAGCAATGGCTGAACGCGCGCATTAAATTCTTCTTGCGTCATGTGCTTGACCGACGCCATACGGAACGGGGCGTTGGTGTCCAGCCGCTCGAATTTCGATTTGAAGCCGCCCGTGGTCACCTTGGGCGAGTAGTCTTTGACATCAGCGCTTTGCATGTTAATCATTTAATTCCGTCCTGTTGGTCATCCAGCGTTTTATGCATTGTATCTTATTTGGTATGACTTTGTATCCCTTTGTAGTGGAAAAAGGTAAAATTTCCGTTAACAATAATCCATAAATTGTAATTTTATAACAATATATGTATTAAATTAAGCACAATCTGATTTTATGACTTTGCGACTGCGAAAGCAAGTGAAAGTTTTGTGTATTATTGCGGGAAAACATCGCAATTAATACCGGGGATCGGATCAAAAAAACCATGAATCACGCTCGCTTCAACCTCATCAATTTGCGGCGGCGACCAACGCGGCGACCGGTCTTTGTCGATGACCGCTGCCCTCACCCCTTCGTAAAACTCGGGCCTACGCAAGCATTGTTGCGACAAAAGCAAATCGGTCATCAGCACTTGGCGCAAATTCTGCCCCTTGGCGCGGCGCATCGCCTCGAAACACAGCGCCATCGATGTTGGGGAATTTTTCTGCAAATACTGGCGCGAGATCATGGCGTGATCCGTATGCGGCAAATGATGGATAATAGAGCGCAGATCGGCATAGGAAAAATGATCCTCGATCCAGCTGTGTTTGTACGCCAGTATCCCCGGCTCGGGCAATTGTGTGCGGTATTGGGACAATATCGCCTCGATTTGCTCTGGATCAGAAATTTTGCTCAAATCGCCTAGCAGTTTTGGCCATAAGGCGTGAGGGATATAATCCGTGGCAACGCCAGCAAACAAACAATCTGCGGCATTGATGGCGTGGCCAGTCAAGGCTAGCCAGCGGCCCAATTGCCCGGGCATGGCGTTAAAAAACCAATTGGCGCCGATATCCGGAAACAGCCCAATTGCACATTCCGGCATGGCGAATTTGGTGGACTCACAAACGATCCGGTGGCTGCCATAAATGGATACGCCAACCCCGCCCCCCATGGTTGCGCCATGCATGAATGCCAAATAGGGTTTTGGAAAACTATGAATTTTGTAATTCAAAGTATATTCGGCTTTGAAAATATCATAGCCAAATTCGGGGTTATGCCGCGCCGCATGTATGCTACGGATATCGCCGCCAGCGCAAAACCCCTTGGGCCCTGCCCCGTCAATTACGACCGCCAAGATGCCGTCATCATCCCGCCATTGATCCAACGCGGAATGAATACCCAAAATCATCGGCAAGGTAAGCGCATTTATCGCCTGCGGCCGATTCAGGGTGATGTGCCCAATTGGGCCGATTTTTGTTACAACTAATTCGGTCATAGCGCTGTGGGGTTGAATTCACGGGCGATGATGATATTCATGACCTCGTTCGTGCCTTCCAAAATACGATTCACCCGCAGGTCGCGGAAAAAACGTTCGATTGGATAATCTGCTAGATAGCCATAACCGCCATGCAGTTGCAGCGCCTCATCCGCGATCGCAAATGCGGTCTCCGAGGCGATTTTTTTCGCCATCGCGCACAGCATCGTCACCTGCGGATCATTGGCATCCAAAGCGGCAGCGGCGCGATAGGTCATTAGGCGCGCGGCATGAAACTGCGTGGCCATGGTCGCAATTTTGAATTGCGTGGCTTGGAAATCACGCAAGGCTTTGCCGAATTGCTGGCGGCTGCGCGCATACTCGTCGGCCAGGCTCAATGCCGTTTGTGCGCCGCCCAGCGAGGTGGCAGCGATATTAACGCGCCCCCCATCCAAGGCGCGCATGGCGATTTTAAACCCATCGCCAATTTGTCCCAGCAAATTGGTTTTTGGTACACGCACATTGTCGAAATTCACCACAACCGTGGGCTGATTGCGCCAGCCCATTTTATGTTCGGGGGCGCCAAAGGATATTCCTGACATGGATTTATCCAGCAAAAACGCGCTGATACCCGAAGCGCCAGCGCCACCCGTGCGGGCCATGACAATGTAAATCTCGCTGACACCACCTGCGGTTATAAACGATTTCGTACCATTGATGAGGTAGTGATCGCCTTTATCCTCCGCCTTGGTGGTCAACGATGCCGCATCCGATCCGGCATTGGGTTCGGTTAAACAATAACTGCCCAGATCCTGCATCGTATGCATGCGCGGCAAATGTTTTTGCGCCATTTCAGGTTTGGCATAGGTGGCGATAATCCAGGCAACCATGTTATGGACGGTAAAATACGCCGCCGTTGATACGCATGCCGTTGCCAGCGACTCGAACAAAATGGCGCCATCCAACCTACCCAGGCCACTGCCGCCCATGGCTTCGGGAATAAAGACATTGCCGAATCCCAGGGCTGCGCCTTGTTTAAAGCAATCCAGGGGGAAATGCCCGTTGCGATCCCATTCTGCCGCGAAAGGGGCGATGGATACAGCGGCAAAGTCGCGCGCCATTCTTTGCAACGCCAGCTGTTCGGGGGAGAGGGTGAAATCCATTTATCGCTCCAATAGGTAATTTTTTACCACGGCAATTTGCGCTGGGTCCATCAGCGCCGGGGCATGGCCACAACCCGGAATTTCAACCGATTGGATATGCGGCCCAAGGGCGCGCATACGCGCCAATATTTCAGGCGTTAGCAAATCCGATTCTGCGCCGCGCAACACAAGGGTAGGCATAACCGTGGCGGGCCAAAATTGCCACAAATCCACATCGCCCTGCCCCGTCAGCAATTTAAACGGCTCGACAATGGCAGGATCGAAATGCAGCGTGATCTGACCCTGGCTGTCGGTGCGCACCGAATGCTGGGCGATATGGTCGAAATGCGCCTCGTTATCGATGCCGAACGAGACATACATGTTTTTAAAATATTGTTTGGCATGGGCATGATTGACGAATACCGGGCGATTACCGGCATAGGCGGCAATGCGTGCCACTGCGGCCTGTGATAAAAACGGACCGATATCGTTGATGACCCATTTTTGGATCAATCCGGGCTGTAGCGAATTAATACCCATCGCAATTAAACTGCCCATAGATGTGCCAAGCCAGTGGCATTGCGTAACACCCAGCTCTAACAGAAACCGCATTAAAATTTGCGTATAATGCAGATTGTTGTATTCCAGCGGGTTGTTCAACCAGCCGCTGCGCCCCCGGCCCGGGACATCGATGGCGATGATGCGGTAATCGGCCTGCAACTGCTCAGCCAGAAAATCAAAATCGCGGGCGTTGCGGGTAAGGCCGTGGAGGCAGACCAACACACGCGGGCTCGATGGATCCCCCCATTCGACATAGGCGAGGTCTAAATTCTGTTGGCTCAGGGCCATTGGGTGGATTTTTTCGCGCATCGATTGGGCAATTATGAATGAAGGGTTAAAACGCCGTTGCAAAATTGCTGTGGATATAGCCTTAAACTAGCTCAAATCCCATCATAACCCCAGCCAATCTTACGATCTGTTAACCATTTTGCCCGCATAATGCAGGTAATTGCGCAACCCAAGCTACCCTGTCCAAAATCTAATCCGGTAAATCATGTTTATTTTCGTCGGCATTGGCATAGTGATGTTTTGCTCGTTCGGGGCATACATCATGTTTGGCGGCAACATTGGCATTATCGCGCACGCCCTACCCAAAGAAATGATGATGATCGGCGGGGTTGCGCTGGGCGCTACGATTGTGGCCAACCCTACTTTCCTGCTGAAAAGATTCATCGGTGGCATCAAGGCCATCATCAAAGGTCCGCACCACGACAAAGACAGCTTTCTCGAGCTTTTGACGCTGCTTTACACATTGTTCAAAATGATCAAAACCAAAGGCATTTTGTCGATCGAAGCGCATATCGAAAAACCCGAAGAAAGTGAATTATTCAAAAAATTTCCGCATTTCATGCACGACCATCATGCGCCAACCTTTCTGTGCGATTACTTGCGCATGTGGACGCTGGGTACGGATAATCATCACGAGCTGGAATCGATCATCGACCTGGAACTGGAGACACACCATCAGGAAGAAGAGCAAGTATCTGGCGCAATCCAGAATCTGGCCGATGGCTTACCCGCAATCGGCATTGTGGCGGCGGTGCTGGGGGTCATCAAAACTATGGGCTCCATTGATCAGCCGCCGCCGATTTTGGGCGGCATGATCGGGGGGGCGCTGGTAGGGACATTTTTGGGCGTGTTTTTGGCATATGGTATATTCGGCCCGATGGCGGCGCATTTGAAAACCATTCACGCCATGGATGGTAAATATTATTTGGCTATCAAGGCGGCGTTGTTGGCGCATATGCAAGGCTATGCCCCATCGGTTTCGGTTGAATTCGCGCGTAAGGGTCTGGTTAGCCATCTTCGCCCATCATTTTTCGAAGTCGAAGAAGCCTGCTCCAAAGTAACCTTGTAATGGCCGGGAAAAAACACCATGGCCGATAAAAAAGGCGACGCGAAAGAGGGCAAAGCCCCAATCATCAAAAAGATCAAAAAAGGTCACGGCCACGGCCATCACGGCGGCGCGTGGAAAGTCGCTTATGCCGATTTCGTGACGGCGATGATGGCCTTTTTTCTATTGATGTGGCTACTGAATGCCACCAGCCAGGAACAACGCCTGGGCATCGCCAATTATTTTAACCCGGTCACCGTGACCACCGTCAATATTTCCGGTAGCGGTGGTGTTTTGGGTGGTACTACGGCCGGTCCGGATGGCGCGCTTGAGAAAAATTCCACCACCATGTCGGTGTCGCCATCGATGACTCCTCCACAGGATACTGCGGATGGCCCGGATGCGGATTACCCCACCTCGGCGCGTGAAGTTGCCGAAGATAAAAAATTGGATGAGCTTATCGCTAAAAAAGAAGAGGAAGAGTTCAAGCGCGTCGAGGAAAGCCTTCGGGAAAAAGTCAACGCTGATGTGGAACTGAGCAAACTCAGCGAGAATTTGCTGATCGAACGCACGCCCGAGGGGCTGCGGATTCAGATCATCGATCAGGACAAAATCGAAATGTTCGCCGTCGGCAGCGCACAGATGTTCGATTACACGCAGAAAATACTTACCAAAGTGGCGGAGGTCGTAAGGCAGTTGCCGAATAAAATCGCCATCAGCGGTCACACTGATGGTCGGCAATATTCGCCAGGTGCCACATATACCAACTGGGAATTATCATCGGATCGGGCAAACGCCGCGCGCCGCGCGCTGGTCCAGGCCAATATCCCCGAAAGCAGAATCGCGCGCGTGGTTGGACGGGCGGATCGTGAACATTTGATTCCAAATGATCCAATGGACGCCAAAAACCGGCGTTTAAGCATCGTAATATTGACAGAAACCAAGGCAAAAAACTTTGAGGCGATGCAACAAAATCCACTCGGCAGCTCTGATTCCCTATTCCGCGAGCCGCCCAAGAATTAATTGTGCCTAATTCCGGCCACGGCTGATATAGGGCAAAAAGGTTTCCGGTGGCCCTTCAAAAATCTTGCGATAGGGAAGGTTGATTTGCTGCTCGCACTCGGCTCGGGCAGCGGATGCGTCGGGCTTTTTGA
>Ga0315901_10001731_pt1 | contig 31226 bp, 38 predicted proteins | sample LakEriMetagenome_10_FD_203761 | JGI IMG/M metagenome (GOLD analysis project Ga0315901, IMG submission 203761) | Freshwater fungal communities from buoy surface, Lake Erie, Ohio, United States - Buoy 2 MA116 | ecosystem: Environmental > Aquatic > Freshwater > Lake | place: USA: Lake Erie, Ohio...
ATTCCGAAGTTCTTCATTGTGTCTTCATCAACAGCTGCTTCGGAATCACAGTAGATGATATGATAGCCCATCTTCTGTGCTTCACGGCAAGCATTCAATGTTAAGAATGTTTTACCTGTGCCGGATTCTCCAGCAAAGCAGATTGATCTTGAGTTAGGAATACCTCCAAAGAGAGAACCTGTTAGCTGAGCGTTCAGCATGTAGTTCCCGGATGGAATGTATTCGTCAATCTTTGAGAATGTGTTCGTTGTGATGATAGAGCCTTTAGGATTGATTTTGGTTAGAGCTGCGTCTAGTTCTGTAAAGGAAAATGATTTTGCCATGTTCTTATTTTGTTTTTTAGAATAGTTGTGTTCTTACGATGAGTTCTGGTGATAGAGGTGGTAAGCCGATTGCTGCGATGAAACGATTGAGAGGATCTACGATACACTTTGCGAACTGCAGATCATAATCAACAGCAGGAGCAATTTCCACTGGATGGTTTGCTGGCAAGTAAGCGAATACGTTTTCTCCGCCTTCATCGTTCTTAGCGTAGTAATATCTTACTTTGTCTCCACTTTTAATTAGCTGGTACTTGTTCTTCCACTTACTATTGTTTATCAGATAGTTGTGGAACCCAGCGGCGCGGACGTGCATCGGGCAGTGGTCATTGAAGACCAGTGATTTACGATCATCTGCAATTCCTTTTTCGTAATCGCTGATACTCGAAGACATTGAGATGTTCTCGATGTTGTCAAGTATGAACGCTTGCTTTTCTTTCTTAAGCAGATCAGCGAGGCTGCGCATGTTGAGCTTGTTTCTTTCGCGAAAAATGATCTTCAGCAGTTCTTTCATCTTCTTACGAGCAAAAGCAGGAGTTGATGACTGTACGATTTCAACACCTTTTGCGTCGATCTTTTCTTGTTCTTTGTAAAAGATACCGTCGCCTTCTCCAGATTTCCAAGCTTTATCCATCACATACTTCTTTTTCTTTAAGAAGATTGCTGAGTATGAAATGGTTTCGAGCTCGAGATCTTGGATGTTTTCTGTTCCGTAACCTTCAGCAAACTTTTTGAAAGCGGTTCCTAGATATTCTTTTAATCTATTCTTATAGATTCCGTGAATAAGTTTGATTGGGTCTTCTTTCCAATCACATCCAGAAACCACTTCCTCAAAAGCTACGTAGCAAGAGTCGGTATCACCGTAGACTGCGACTTCGCCTTTTACTTGTTTAACGTCCGTAAGGCCGAGGACTTCGTGAAGCTTCTTGTCTTTGTGCCAAAACTCGTTGAAGTAACGGTTCGTAATTTTTGAGACGAACTTAATCATCTCTTGTCCTTGCAGAGTAATTGCCTCTGCAACTCTTACATTGTAACCAACGAAGTAGGGGGAAGCTGTGGCACCATAGACAGAGTTAATGAAGATCTTGATAGCTTGTTCCTCATTCTTTTTGAGGTTCATCAAGTATGTTAGTCTTGCGATCTCTGCCTCGATGTCCTCTTTGCTTGATGCGGCGGGATCGATCTGGCAGTACTTCATTACTCAGCTTTTCCGATTATCATTTTGGTATCAGACTCAATAGAGTGGAAGATAAGACGATCTTCAGTCACATACACCATTGTGTCTTCTTTATCCAAATATGCAAATTGATTTTTGTAAACAGAGATTGTTACATCTGTGGAAGTCTCGATGTTCATGAGGTTTAAGTTAAAGCTCTTACCCGAAACGACTACGTTTCCTTTCTTAACACCGATTGTCAGCAACTTCTGGTCTGCGTCGATTCCAGCCAAGCTGTTGATCTTAGCTTGCATTTCTTTGGTAAGAACGAAAGAGACCTCAGCAGCAGATGAATCCGCAATCTTGTCCATCATTTCATCGGTGATGTGTGTGAACAGACGAAGGCTGGCACATTGGAAGTTGATGTCCAAAGATTCGTTCTTCAAGTTGATGTCAGTTCCTACATTTCCTTCCGATGTATTTTCCTGATGAAGTTCAAACTCGATGGCCCCGCTTCCGAAGTGACTGAATGATTTCATCATACGATCCACAGAGTAAAGACCAAACTTTACAGAATCATCAGATCCATCTTCCATATCGAAAACACGAGTCATGTCGATTTTGGATGATTTCACAACAGACCTTTCGGGAGTGTGAGTCTTTGCCTTGAGTTGTCCATCTTCCACTTCGATCAAAAGGCTTGACGAGATTGGCGCAAACCTTCTGAGAAAATTGGAAAGTTCTTCAGTTGAGCTTAATTGAAGTGATTTTACGTTTTTCATTTTTTGATTTTATGATTTGTTATTTTATTCAGAGTAAGTATAGTAGTTCTTTAGATGATTTGATCAATGAGGCCGTACTTGAGACATTGCTTGGCATTCCACCAGATATCGTGTGATAGTATTTTATCGAGTTCTTTGGCAGGTAGCTTTGTCTTAGATGTGTACCAATCTTTAACAGTCTTCATGATAGAGTCGTTGCTGACCATGTCGTCTTTGAGTTCTGTGTACTTGCCCCAAGATGCACTGCTTAACTCATGAACGAGCATGTAGGCATTTTTTCGCATGAGCCTTTTTGTTCCTGCGGTTGATACGAATGTAGCTCCTGATGCAGCACATCCTTCAATGACTGTTATGACCGGGGTCAACGAGGATATCCTTTCAACGGTATCAGCGATAGCAAAAGATGAGAATATCTCTCCGCCTGTTGAATTTATGTGAAGCCAGATTGGTGAAGGAGATCCAACTTCTTGCATCGAAGAAAACGCCGTGGGAGCTAGTTTCATTGATAACTCATGTAAAGAGCGGTTCAGAGCAAGAGCTGATCTTTCATCTATAGGGCCGTAGAACCAGATGTGATCGCCTAGAACTGAGATTCCTGGATGCATGTTTGTTTGTTCATCTTCGTCGTGTGATTGTGGGCGCGCATGCAGAAGCGGTGCGGTATTAAATTTCTTCTTCATCTTGTATTGCATTTTGATATACTTCTATTCCATCGATTTCTTCTTCATCGGCAAAGAGATCCACCGATGATGCTGAACGGTTTGTGGTTGCTCTTTTTAGAGCCGTGTCTTCCATCTTTTGGAAATCTTTGACTGCTTGTGCAAGTTCTTTTTCTTGACGTTTGATTTCTTCTTTTAAGAACTTAATCCTTTCACGGGTTCTTTCAAGTTCTTGTTCTGTCAAGGACTTTAATAAGATTGATTCCAAACGTCTACGAATGTGTGGATGTTCGGATGTTAGTTCTGTCAAGAAAGAGTCGACTTCAGAGTCGGTTCTCATCTTACCTTTTCCAGCAAGCATGAACATCAAGTACTTTTCTTTATAGATTAAGAATAACAGTTCATCATCGTTCAATTTCTTAAAGTGCTGAATCCTGCGAACTCTTAGATCAGCTAATCGATAACGGTAGTCATTGATGTAGTCTTCGATTCTTTCGTATTCCAGAACAAGTCCGTCTTTTACAAAGACCGGCGTTTCGGTTATGAGCATCTTGATACTTTTCTCGACTGCGTCTAAGAACACTTGCCATTCGTCTTTCTTACCAGCGAACTGCAAGATTATGTCGATATTCGTTGACGAGTTGTTCGTCATTTTTACAGTGTGGTTCTCAAGTATAGTCTCTAACTTTTTCAAGAAACTGCCATACTTCATGAGCGGCGGTAATTCAGTTACACGGATCGTCTTTGCTGATTCATTGACCTGCATAACTCCTTCGATCAGCCAGGTCTTGTTCAAGCCTTTGAACCTTTTAACCTTTCCCTTGAAATTCTTAAACTTAGGTACCACTTCTTTGATTGATCCATCCAAGTATTTCTGGATGTCTTCAAGATCTCGAGGAAGAACGGTTGTTTTGTAACCTACCGCGATGCCTATGATCATATTCGTAATGCCGATGGGTAAGTCGAGCCAAAGAGGATTCCAAGATCCTTCTTCGTTCTTTTCATTGAGGAAGTCACTCTTACGAATCATATCGGCAATCTTAGGATTGATCTTGACCGATGTATAACGAGCCGCAGATGCTTCGTGATTGATAGGAGTGCCAAAGAACCCATCACCTTGCAGAAGCTGCTCGCTATTTCCAAATGGACGAGCCAGTTTATTGATCGCGCCGGTCAGCGACTTGTCTCCGTGGTGATATCCATCAGAAATGCAAGAACCTACTAGTGATATTGTCTTGTTATAGTTGTGAGGAGCGTTTAGAACTATAAAACGCTGTACATTCGTCAAAGCATCATAGAAAGATGGAATTCCGCGATTCTCTAGAACGTAGAGAGCATAGTTCCTGAAATTTACATCGATTTGCTTTGAGATGTTTAGTGGATATGATTTGGTCTTCAAAACTAAAAGTTATTGTAATGTTTATATTCTCAGTAGGTGCCAGAGTTCTTACATAAAAAAACAGGGGCGCTTAGCGCCCCTGTTTTGTCAATAACTTATTAGTGATTACTTACCGCTGTCTTCAGACGGAGCTTTGTCGTCATCGTCGTCATCGTCGTCTTTCTTGTCGTCGTCGGAAGAATCGTCGTCGTCTTTCTTGTCGTCATCGTCGGAAGAATCGTCGTCTTTCTTGTCGGTATCAAGGTCAAGGTCGAGTTCTACTTTTTCTTCGTCGTCTTTCTTCTCTTCACCGCCTTCAGGAGCTTCTTCCTTCTTTTCGTCATCGCCTGCTACGTCAAGATCAAGGTCGATTTCTTTGTCGTCCTTCTTTTCTTCTCCGCCTTCAGGAGCTTCGTCTTTCTTTTCTTCAGAATCGTCTGACGATTCTTCAGTGTTCTTTTTTACGAGATCCTCATCTTCCTCAGAAACTTGCGATTTCTTGAGTTCTGTTATGAAGTCTCCAAAGTTTTTTAGATGTTTCATTTCGTATTTGTTTTTTGATGTTGTTATTCTTTATGATCCAAGTTCGGCCTTGGCTTTTTCTGCGCCTTCTATGACTGTGTTCAGGATGTCGCCCATCTTAAGCATGTGTGTCTTCATCTTTTGGTATTTCTTCTCAAGATCAGGCGTCCAGATTCCGTCGCCTTCCATTCTCTGTCTTACCCAAGATATGCCGTTGTTAGGACCAGGTATCTCGTAAGATTTCTTGTCCTTGTAGATTCCGCCTTTGACTTCCTTGTCGACTGCTGCATCAACTGCTTTTCTTGCATCATCGTAAAGAGGACGAAGCTCACCAAGCATTTTCTCGAACTCTGAATCTTTAACATTTACTTTCTTACCCCAGTAATTTAAGAGTCCGTATGGATCAGGCTCGCCTTTAACACCACCTTCAAGATCGCGACCTGCTACGACACTACGAAGTGTGTAAAGGTCGCTAAGAAGAGTGTCCAAGTGGAACTCTTTGCGGTCGTACTTACCGGTGTACTTGTTGAGGATCTGCTTCATGAAGTTTTCGATCTCGTCTTCAAGGGCTCTCTCGATCTTTTCTTCTCCGTGATATTTGCTGATTCCTTTTGATGAAAGACCTTTTGGAAAGTCACCGTCGTTGTAGTAACGATAGTACTGACGGAACAGGCTGTCTTTCTTAGCTTGTTCTCCTTTGTTTAGGATTCCTTTGTCGTAGAACCAAGAAAATAGATTGTCGAGGTTTGCGATCTTGCCAGACCAAGCACGGCCGGCGAAAGAAGCTTCATCAATATGTTCTTCTGATTCAGCAACTTTGTAAACAAAGTCATCTGGATCAACGGCAACGATCAATCCTTTGTCGAAAAGACTTACCAATTTGTCATTCGACAATTCCATTGTCTTATCGGTGCCAGGACCTGGATAGAAGTCTTCACCCATGATCTCGTCCCCGTAGAAGTCTTTCAACATTTTGATGGCGTCTTTGTCGTTGGCTTTGCCAAACTTGATGTGCCATGCTCTATCTGGAAACAGCGATTCGTTGACGAATTCTTCGAAAAGTTTTACAAATTCTCCCATTGCGGTTGTTTATTTTAATGTAAGCAAGTATTTGAGCTTTTGGATGTCGGCTACGATCTCATCTTTGATGTTGTTCAATTCAGCATCTTGCTGAGCCATGAAGCTGTTGTTCATGAAGTCTTCGAATGCTTCCAAGAATGCGTCGATCTTAAGATTGTCGTAGTCGGCAAAGGTGATTTGTTTTACACCCCCAAACTTAGGTCTTTGGTATTTTCCGCTGTAGACCTCGATGATTCGGTCGAGCTTGTCTCCGATAGAATCATAGATCATTTCAAAAGCGTTGTGTTCTGCGTATGAAAGAGTCTGCCAGTGAAGGACCTTTAATTGACCTTGGATTTGTATTGCGTTAGCAAGTAATTCCTTTTCCATTTATAGTTGTTTTGATTTTATGCTCCTTGGAATAACATGGCACTGATGACGTTGCCGTTGATAGTTTTGAATTGCTTAAAATAATCGGTCGCCATTTTGACAAGAGTCTTTTCATCTTTTTCGTCAATGTCAAAAGGTATATCTGCTTCTGCTTGGTCATTCTTAATAACCTCGTCAACGAGTTCAGCAATTTCTGACGCGCTTTTTACTTCATCGTTGTACCACTTTGGTAACGAATGATGACCTTTAGCGTATTGTTTCCAGTATGACATGTCTTTTGCCTCGTTAAGAAAACTTTCAAATGTATGTATGTGTTTCATCGTCATTTCTTTATTTGAGAGAATTGTATGCTTGTACGGCTCTTGCGTAAATGTCTTTCATGTCAAGCTTGGTACCAGCGGTATCGTTGAGCGATTCCAATTCACCAAAGAACAGGGTCTTACCAAAAGTATCCTTTCTGACAACTGCTGCGTATTCTTTAGATTTCGGGCCTTTGCTTGCGCACCCTACTTCGGTTTTGTTCAGTAGATCAGCACATGCCTGTGCGTCTTTTTGGTTAAAGAACTGCGCCGCGGTCCAAGTTCCTCCAGTGATTACATTGTACGTAACTACGTTTATGACAGGTCCGCCGTCTTCTACGACGCCGTCCGGGCGAATGTCTTTAACGTCCATGTCATAATGCTTGATAAGTGGAAAGAACATCTTTGTCAGCGCTTTGACTGTCTCTGGATCGTAAGGTTTTATGCCTTCGTTTAGATTGACGTCTTCTTCGTTCAAAAAGTTGTCGAATGATGGAATGTGTTTCATTTATGATTCTTTCTTGTTTTCTGACCAAGAGATGAAAACTCCTAGTTTGTTTACTATATATCTGGCGACCCAACGGTTAAAATCTGCATCTGAGCGCATGGGTTCCATGTTCTCGATTTGTTTCCTTCTCCAGATAGTGCCCGGTTCTTTTGCGAATAGAGGAGTTTCTTTGGCTTTGCCTATGATCTTTTCGACCGCTTGCTTGTCGTCTTCGCCAATAGCCTTGCGCATGTCCTTCAACATGGCCTTATAGTCATCAAGATCTTTTGACTTTGACATCCAATCTTCGGCTTGTGGATCCAAGTTGGTCCTGACGTTGCCCGTTATGATCTCGACATCTATCGGAGACTTGACTTTATAGTCGGTTTCTTCGTTGAGCCAGTCGTGGAAATTTTTGATCACTTAGAACTTTGTATTTTTTTCCAAGTATATATCTTCTTTTAGATTCTACCCTCAAGCCATTTCTTGCGTTTGTCACTGTTGGCGCCAAATGCGATGTCGATGAACTTGGCTGCCGAGCGGTCTTGACGAACTTTAAACATCTTACGTTCTGCCATGATCAGCTGCCAGTCTTCAACACTCAATGAACCCAGACCTTTGAGGTAACGAACTCCGCGGTAAGGTGTTCCGCTTTTCTCAAACTGTCCCCACTCGTGAAGCGAATAAAAGTACTTACGTTTGTTGTTCACCTCGGCAGACACAAGAGGTGTAATAAGAATGTTGAGCTTGCCTTGGTCAATGACTTGCGGGAACCACTTATAGAATAGGTTGATCACAAGGGATGCAATGTGGCCGATTCCGTCTGGGTCCCAGTCGGTAGCGATTGCAATGTTTGAGAAAGTGCACTTACTTCCGTCTCGTGGCTCGAGATTGAGAATGTTCATCAAGTCAATGATTTCATTGTTGGTGCTCAGGTCAGAAAGACTCCTTGCGTTTTTGATCTTGCCTTTCAATGAATAGACTGCATCAACTCGTGGATCTCTCTTTTGCAAGATTGATCCCATCGCTGAACTCCCTTCCACTATGAAGAGTGTTCCTTTGCTTCCGGACGGTGGGAAGTATTTGTCGCTGATCTTTTTCGCAGCGGCTCTTTTCTTGTTCTTGATTGCGTTGAGGTCTTGTTTGAGATTTCTTTCATCGATCTTTTTCTTGACCGCTTCGTAGAAATCTGAGCGAAGTACTGCGTGTCTCAACTTCTTATGGAATTCTTTTTCCAACATTGGCTGAATCTCCCAGCGTCCTGCCGCGTACTTGGTCTTGTTTTGGTCGGCGAAGCGAACCAGCTTAGGAGGAAAATTAAGTATCAGGAATGTATCGTAAAAGTGGTGGGCAAGTTGATAGTCGAAGATTTCGTTGACCCAGTCAGTGAATATCCTCTGGTGAATTCCCGTACACAAAGCACCGTTGACGAATGAAGCAGATGTCCCGCTTTCGTATTTCTCCCAGACAAAGAACATGCCTAGTTTGTTCTTGAAAGCAAGAGCACCGTCAGGAATGAAGTTGATGTCAAGATCCATGACCTGACCATCGAACACAAACTCAATTACCAAGTTGCTGATCACAGGATCTTCTTTCTTCAAGAACTGACGGAATATGAACATCGTGTGCAAGTATTCTTTATCCCACTTACAGTCTTTGAAAACATCCTTTCTTGGAATGTATGTAACCGTGGTTCCTGTCTGTTCTCCGCGTTTCTTAGGACGGCAAGTTTCATCGGTCTTGACGAACTTGTTCCAAGTAGCGACGAAGTGAATATCGTTGTTCACAGTCTCGATGGAAAACTCATCTGACAGCATGTTCACCAAAGCAGCACCTACACCGTTGGTTCCGATGAGGCTGTCGGTCGAATCTTCATTATAGAAGTTAGAACCGGCTCGAAGCATCGACATCGCTGTCTCTACGTTCGACTGTCCTGTCTTAGGATTGGGTTTCTCAGCATTGATAAATCCTCCTCCGGTGTCGGTAACTTTGACTCGGTTGGTCTTAGAGTCGATCTCGACACGGATCTTAGGCATCTGGCCTTTCATTCGCTTGGCTTCGTCAAATGCGTTGTCGACAATTTCATTGAGCATCTTGTAGAAACCTACGGAAATGATCTTGTTCTTCTCGACGAGTTTTCCTGGCTCTACGATCTGTACTTTTTCTTCAGATTTCTCGACCGAACCAATGTACATTGTTGGTCTGTGAAGTACGTGCTCAAAGTCGCTGAGCGCTACGATTTCTTTGTTTGATGCAGTTTGTTTGTTTTGCTTGGCCATTATGTCTTTGTATGAACTTGTGAATAACTTACAGTAATTATATTAACTAAAAGAAAAAAGTTCTGTGGAGGTCATCCACAGAACTTATAGTATTTAACAATCTTGATTTTACATGCCCGTCATCTTGAAAAACTTTTCGTGATCAAACGGAGCGCCTTGTGTAGTGGGTCCTACGATAGTAGGCATCACTGTCTTGCCACCCAGATTCAGTTTGAATGCGAGGTCTTTTTTCCACTTTGGAAGTTTGTCTGCGTTCACTGGCTCCTGTCCTCCGAATCTGTTCACATTCCAGAATGACCAGCCTTTGCTTGCCAAGAACTTCATCATCTTAGTGTATTCTTCTTCAGTCTTAGGCATGAAGTAGGAATCGCCGTAAGGATTTGAAGAGTGTCTCCACGCAGATTTTTCTTGAGACGTAAAGTCTGCATAGACTGCTGCCTCGTTTACAAAGTTCTCAAATGTGTTGATGTGTTTCATCTTTATGTATTTTTTTATTCTTAAACTTGACTTATCTCAAAGTATTCCAAAAACTCTGGCGAAAGTTCTTCATCTTTTGAAGGTTTTTCTATAGCTTGTGTTATCTTGTCAATGAACACATCTTTTAATTTGCTAACGTCAAGGTACGGACCGGTGAAACGTAAATCTTTAGGTTGTCTGTCTAATTCCTCAAGTTGAGCACTAATAGGAAAAGATTTAGAAGTTCCGCCAGAAGAAAATATGTAGAATCTTTTTCTGCCAGATCCTTCCAATTCATTTACGTCAACACCGCTTGCCATATCGCCAAACTTAGGGACCCAGATTCCAGTCGCTGTTTGATTGTTGATTTTCACAGAAAACTTGACGCCTTGCTTTTGTGTAGCATACGCTTTCTTATCGATCTGAGTATATGCGATTCTTATTTTAGCCGCTTCATTCAAGAAGCTCTCGAATGTATGTATGTGTTTCATTCTTATGATTACTTTTTGACCGCAAGAAGTATGTCTCCGGGTTTTACTCCGTTGTTCTTAAGATTTCCAGCCGAGTACTCTGTTGTGTATTCTGGTGTAGAAGTTTTCTTTGGATCCTCAACTCTTACGATGACCACCCCGTCTTTGTAAGCAGATGCCTTCAGTACACCCCAAGTCTGTTCTTTGGCTGGTCTCTCTTTGTCGTACTGTGCTTTGATTCTGTCAATGATAGGTCCGTCGTATACTGGGTCGCTGTACTTAATGTACTTGTTGACTTTAGGTCCTGCGACTGCTGAAATGAATTCGGCAAGTTCCATCACAACGTCTCCTCTTCCACTTACGTATTTATTCACTAAGTTGTCCGCCAGACCTCTAGCAGAAGCAGCGGGTCCCGGTTGAACAGGAATCGACTCAGGTGTGTAAGAATCGTAAAGTTTGTCTAAAAGTTTGACGGTATCTTTGATCGCTGCGATCGCATCTGATTCATCAGCCACCTGTTTCACAAGCGGTGCTGAGTATCTAAACTTAGCAAGTTTGAACCCAATACCTTCCATTGCCTTTTCAAATTCTTTGATGAACGAAGCATCTACCTTTCCGCTTTTATCTCTATTTTTCCAAAGAGTCAGTTCGGCCATCGCTTTGTCCAACGCAGGAGTTTTTAAGAAACCGCTTTTGTCACGAATGTCGGCAAAATCTTGTGTACCTGAAGAAGCAACTTCAGCGTCTATAGAGTGACCGCCGAGCATGCTCTGTCTTAGGTTAATTTGGAGGAAGTAAGGACCTCCTGATTCTGCTTCATTTAAGAAGCTCTCAAATGTGTGTATGTGTTTCATTGCAATTCTTATTTTAGGAATCCAATTTTGTAGACATCAACCAAGTCATTCGCTGCTTTAGACTGTAGGTTGGTCTTAAGAACGTTATCCTTGCTTGCTTTACTGATGATCTTCATCAACTTTGGCTCAACGGTCTTAAGGAATTTCTCGTATTCTTTAGCAAGAAGTTCTTTTGCTTCTAAGTAAAGATCGTCATCTTCATCAGAAAGAGTTCCGATAGTCTTGCCTTCGTTGGTTGCTTCCGCACTTTCGTAAACTTCTATCTCTACTTCAGATCCCATTCCATAGTCTTCGATGAATGCCTCGATATCTTCTTTTTTTCCGACTATATCAAATCCGTCTCTGTCACGATTTTCAACGTCAAGACCATAATCTTTTTTGATGTCTTTGTCAGATCCGCCAGGCTTTCTTGAATCTTCGATTCTTGCGGTGTACTTTTCGTCTTTCTTTTCGTTGATGAATAGATCAAAAGGCTGTATGTGTTTCATTCCTATGTATTTTTTTTCTAAGGTATATATCTTAGAGGATCTCTGAATAGAGCATGATTTTTACGCCTTTGGATTGCGCAGTTTTCATCTTGTTGCTCATGGTGTTGAGATCGTCGACGAAAAGCACCTTTGCTTCTTTGAGACCCGTGTGATAGAATCCTTTGGCCTTGGCAGCAGCAACGAATTCATCCTTGGTCTTAAACCCAAATGATTTTGGTGAGCCTGTCATCTCGAAAGGTATTGCGTCTTCAGCAATTTTCTCCGGCATAGTGATCTCGATGAACTGTCCTAATTCAGCGATTGCAGATTCATAAATCTCGCGTTTCTTTTCACCAGCACCGAATCCTGCGATGACCGCCTTTTCCAATCCTGAGAAGTTGTACTTGACACCAGACAGCATGTTACCTACCTGTTTGGCAGAAGAACCGCCCATACCTGGGAATCCCAGCATAAGAATAACTTCAGCGGGTTTGAGTTCTTTGATCTTTTCGATCTCTTTGAACATATTTTCTACCATCTTACCGGGTTTGAGTTCGCTGTTTGCGAACAGACGTTCCCGAGTAAACTTGGTAGGGTTTAAGATTTCCACAGCAGAGCGGTAGCCTGCTTTCCAGAGTTGGTGTATCATTGAGCCACCTACGCCGTCGAGGTCGAGCTGAGCAACTCCTTGGGCAAACATATTGAATGCAATGTTTTCGCAGGTAGGATTCTCGCACATCAGGTGGATTCCGCGCAAATGCAATTCCGAACCACATTTGCAGTGGGTAGGAACTTCCAGATTTGATTCCGAACCTTCGACTACCACTCGAGTAATCTGCGGTATGATATCACCTGATTTTGCGATTGCGACAGTGGCGCCAGGAAAAGCGCCTTTGGTTTTTAGATAACCGTAATTGAACAAAGCAGCTCGTGAAACCGTAGAACCGTCAAGATCGATAGGTTCCATAACTGCGACTGGAGTAACCTCTCCGGTTTTCCCGAACTGCCAAGATATCGATACGATCTTGGTGATTGCTTCCTTAGGAGGAAACTTGATAGCAACTGCCCAGTTAGGATCGTGTGAGTTTTCGCCAAGTCCCGGGCGAAGATCGTTAGGAGCTTTGACTACGAAACCATCGAGTTGATACTCGCAGCGGTTGATACGGTAATCTTCCATAGTCTTGTAAGCATCTGCGAACTGACCAGGAAAACCACCTATGTGGAATGTGTAAGGATGGAACTTGAAACCTGGCAAGTTGGGATTCACAAACAAGATGCCTTCGTCAGAATGCACTCGGACCTCGAGAGGTATAAAGTCCAGGTCAGCAATTACCGAGGCAGGGTTTTCGTCTCGGTTGAGAACACCGGCAACGTAATTGCGAGGGTTCTTGTACTCAGAATACTTTTCGTTAAAGGTAGAAACCTTGATTACCACTTCTCCACGAACTTCCACAGTTCCCAGGATTCCAATTACGTCGGGTAGGTTGTGACGGACCTTGTCGGTTACGTCTCTGCCTTTGGTTCCGTTGCCTCGAGACAGGACTTGTAAAAGTTTGCCGTCTTGGTAGATTGCATTGGCAGCGTTGCCGTCGTATTTAGGTGAGATCTCAAAAGAAACCTTTCCGATACGATCCATCCAGGCTTGTGCCTGTTCTGTTGGTGGATCACCTGCCAAAGTAGCTTGGTACTTGGCGAGAGATAACATCGGGGAAGGGTGAGAATACTTGGCTTTGCGATCATCGGCACCTACGATATAGGGCGCGTCTGATCCAAGAGATATTAGTTCTTTTTCCAAATGGTCGAACTCGTCGTCGGACATGATTGATTCTCCGTGATAGTAAGCCTCCTTGGCTTGAAAGTAGAGTTGTTCTAAAGAATACCTTTGATCCATTTAATTAAATTGATATAGCAAAATTAACCAATGTTTGCGACATTAGCAAATTTTGTATCAAAAAGTTATTAACAATTTTTGAGGTCGTTGATGATCTTTTGTAGTTGAGCACACTTTTCGTACTCCTCTTCTTCAACATACATCTCAATCATCTGGCTGATCGCTAGATTTAAGTCTTTGACATTTTCCACGCGAACAATCAAGTCTTCATCTTCAAATAAGACACCGTCTTTAAGTTTATCTGCACCGGTCTCAACTATATAAGGGTACACAGACTTTAAAAACTCTTTGGTAGGTTCGTCGGTTTCATTGAGCTTAGGATCATAAAGCCATTCTTCTTTAGGACCGATGTTGAACACCGCAGTTCCGTCTGGGCTGTAAACACCGCCGTTTTCTTCCATCAGTTTTCTGTGAATCAGCAATGACTGCAGAGAAAGTAAGAATCCGCAGTCCACCTCTTCTCCGCTGTACTTAAAGTCTTCGGGCTCCATCAGATCCCACTCGGTAGGAAGCTGTTGCACTGGAACTACCAGGACTTTGCCTCGCAGAGGCATGTTGAACACTAAAGAAGCAATTTCGTTTAGCGGATCTTTGTCAGATCCTTCTTTGTACATAATCCAGAGCGGTCCGATCTTTACGGGCTCGATCCAACCGTCGATGTGGTCATTGAGTTCCTCGATCCCAAACTTATTCTTTAAGGGACTTACGGTTTTTACGATTGCCTCTGATGTGATTAAGACTGCCATTTCTGTATTTATCTTTACCCTTCGCAAGAAGCACAGTCTGGATCAGTGGCCCTGGCGGCTATGTCGCCTCGGAGTACGGATTCGGTCCTTGTGTAGTAAAGTGTTTTGACGCCTTGTTTCCAAGCTTCCATGTGTACTTGGTTTATCCACTTAGGTTCAGCTGATGATGGAAACGCTAAGTTCAAAGACACAGACTGATCAATGTATTGTTGGCGTATTCCTGCTTGACGTACCAAGTCAAGTTGGTTGATTTCTTTGAAAGTTCTGAACACGTCTTTGATTGGATTGCATTTGTGACGGTCGATATCGCTGACATTTGCACATTCTACCAACTTACCGTCTAAGAAACACCAGTTGTTCAAAAAGTCAAGACCTTGAACAGATCCGCCGTCCGCGAGTATCTGGTCCCAGGTTTCTTTGGTATTCTTGCCGATTTTCTTAAGTGCTTTTTCCAGCTCAGGATTCTTGCGAATGAAAGTTCCTTTGGCAGTCTGTTCGGTGAATACGTTGGCTGCCCAAGGTTCAATCCCAGAGCTGACGTTTCCGCTAAGTTTAGAATTCGATACGGTAGGAGCGACAGCGCGAAGGTGTGTGTTTCTAAAACCAGTGTCTCGGCACCAAAGCGGTTCACCGTATTCGTTTGCCATATCACGGCTGGCTCTTTCGCTTTCGATCTTCATCTGTGAGAAAATTCTGCGAGTCTCAAATTGTGCCTGAAGACCTTCGAACGGAATACCTTTTTGTTGCAAGTAAGTGTGCCAACCAAGTACGCCTAATCCTAACGCTCTTCCTTTTTCTGCCGAACGAACCGCGTTTTCGAAACCTTTCATGTTCTTGGCTTTCTGTACGAATTCTTCCAAGACTCCGTCCAAGAAAAACGTTGCTGTGTAAACCAAGTCGGTATCTTTCCACTCGTCGTACTTTGCGAGGTTCAAAGAACTCAAGCAGCAAACAAAAGAGTGTGATTCATCGGTGTGAAGCACGATCTCTGAGCAAATGTTGGTCATGAATACTTTAAGACCGTTCTTCTTGTACGCTTCGGGATTCTGTTTGTTCACATTACCTTTAAACATGATGTAAGGTTCTCCGGTTGCTTTACGTTTCTGCAAAAGTTTGCCCCACTTACGACGTGCTTCTGGGTTACCGTCCAACAGTTTCCTCATGAACTTGTCTCCGACGATTGCGCATTGGTGCATGTTCAAAGACTGACGATTGACATCTCCTTTAGGTTCGCGTGTTTCCAACCAATCTTCGAAGTCTTTGTGTTCAATGTTGATGTTGGTGCTTGCGGCACCACGACGAACGGCACCTTGGTTGGTCGCTAAGATGGTAGAATCGTAAATCTTGCAAAACGGAACTACTCCGTCTGACGTACCGTTGCCTGTTATCTTAGAGCCAGCAGGACGAATCTGGTTGATTCCAATTCCTACGCCACCCCCATGTTTTGCCAAGAGCATGAGCTCTAAGTTTTTCGAGCCAATCTCGAAGATGCTATCTCCTACATCGATGCCAAAGCAAGATATAGGTAATCCTCGGTCAGTACCTGTGTTTGATAGTACTGGACTTGCGAGTCCCAGCCAACCTTTCCAAACATAGTCAAAAAACTTCGACGCAAGCTGAGGTTTTCCTAAACGTCTTGCGACAGTGGTACATACTCTCCAGTATGCGTCTTTTGGTTTTTCTCCTTGTAAAAGATATCCTTTTGATATTGTCTTTACATATACTTCAGTGTTGCCCCACTCGGGAAAGTCTACACCGAGCTCCCATCCCAATTCTTCTCCGTAGTTCTTCATTTATTTTTCTTGATGTTTTCGTTGATGCTGTATAGCAGTATGATTATGATTATTCCTATTAGTGTCATTGTTGTTGATTTAGAACCAGTCGTCAGCGTCCCAGTTTTCGCCTTCGTTTGCTTTGCTGTAGTCGGTAGGACGAATCGCAAAGAAGTCGGTGTGAGTGTGTCCACCGGTCAAGTGATAGAACCAATCTAGGTTCTCTGCTTTCTTTTTATTGATCTCAAAGTAAAAGTCACCACCCGGCATTGGATTGTAACCAAGCTCAGCAAGTTTTTCGTTGGTTCTTTGCTTGATGAATTCTTTCAAGTCAGATGCTTTTAAGTTTTCCAAGTCTCCTTGCTCAAACATCTTGTCGATGAATTTAAGTTCCAAATCAGCAACAAGTCTTGCTGCTTCCTCGACAGCAGGTTTGCATTGTTCCAAGAGGTCTGGATACTCTTCGCACATATGTCTGAACAGCGTACATCCCATCTTAGAGTGCAGAGATTCATCGCGGACCGACCACTTCATCTGCTGGCCTATTCCTTTGAGCAAGTTTCTCATTTGGAAAGAATATAAGACAGCGAAAGAAGAGTAGAGCGAAACACCTTCAGCAAATGCTGAAAAGATTGCCAAGCTACGCCCGACTTCTTTTCTTGCCTCCGGGTTAGTCTGCAAGTCAGCGGGAGTCCAGTCTGCTGTGGTTGATGTTAGCAGCTCGAACTTTTCTTTGGTCGCAGGTTCGTGTAAGAATGCTTCAAAGTCTTCGAGACCCAGAGTCTCATTAAGATAAGAGTATGCAGTCGCGTGTATGGTCTCTTGCGATCCAAACATCATGGCCATCTGACGTATCTCGTGTTTGGGAAACCACTTAGTGACCATCCCGGTCCAATAATCACTGACAGCACATTCTGTCTGTGCGAATCCTAATAAGATGTTGCCTACCAGGTTCTTTTCGTGTGGAAGAAGAAACTCGTTCCAATCTTTCACATCCCCTTGCATCGGAATTTCGGTGTGTAACCAGAATGCCTGCGCTTGTTTCAGCCACCCTTCGTTATAGTATACCGGGTATTCAAAAGGCTTGAAGGGTATTCGTTCAACAAACAATTTACTCATATTTTCTTTTCCTATATGTTTACTTTATATATCTTTGAAGTTGTTCAATCTCTTCTTCAATTTCCATGTACACCTTCTTTGCAACCTTACGCTTTCCATAATACTCAGCAAGAATGGTTCTAAAAACCGAGTCTTTGTCTTTCTTGAAGACTGCGCCTGAAGATGCTTTGATGTACTTCTCTGTATCAACCTGTTCATTCTTATCGACGTTATGCATGTAAGATTCAGGTGATATGTTCCACTGTCTCATAATCGAAGGATATAGCGATGCAAAGTCGAACGAAGCAACCCATTCATACAGTCCTGTCTTTGGATCCACGACGAACGCTCCTTCGTATGCTTCGCGTTTCTTTGTCATTTTTTCCGTCTTGGGGAATACTCTGCCTCTTGCCCAGTTTTCTCTTGCCATCGCGGCTTCTGCCATCCATATCGGAGAGAACGCTCGGTTGGCTTCAACTTTGGTAATGTTGCCAAGAGTCAAGAAGGTCTGCATCGTGTTGATCTTCTTATCGATCATTTCCACGAGTTTGGTATCGACCGCGTTGTAGAATATGTATGCCTCAAAGTCATTTTCATACATGTCTTGCAGCGTTCCTGGGTATTTGATCTTAGGAACTCCAAGTGCGGCTTTCGCAACATAGTCAAGCGTGTTGTTTTCTTTGATGTCGATGACGCGATCCCACTTCTTGTAGACGTCAAGATAGTCGACCACAAGTCTGTGCGCAGGAAACTGCAAGTCACCGTTTAGTTTATACGTAGGCGAACTCGGAGCGATGTCGATGTTGAGTCTCTTACAACGATTGATTAAGTATGTCCAGTCGAACCCGATGAAATTCCATCCCGTCATGAGAGGCATCTTCTGTACTGCTTTCAGAAAGAATGATGATAACATATCATACTCTGTTTTGAAGTACAGATAGTTGAAGTCTACCTTTCGACTAATATGTTCTTCGATCTTACGCTTGATGCTGAATATCTGCTCGGCGGTCAGCTGTTTGGTTCCCATCGAGATGATCTTATCATTGTGGCAGAAAGTTATCGCTGTGACAGGAGTTTTCGCCAGTTCTGGCTTTGGCCATTCATCAGCAACAAACACCTCGATGTCTATAAAGAATTTCTTAGGAGAGTTTGATGAGTATATGTTGGCTGTTCTTTCGGCAGGCAAAGAAAGCAGGAATTCTTCGATCCTCCACTTGCTTAAGAACTTGGTTCTTTTTTTCTTGACCGGCTTTCCGTCCCAGGAAAGAACACCAGGATGTGGTTTATCGTTGCCTACGCAGTACTCCCACTCAAACATTTCTTCCGCAGGAACCATGATCCTGTCAAGAGCAACGTCGCCGTTTTCATCAAAGTAAGAAATCGTGAGTGTTGAGTCTTTTTGTTCTATTTCTATCATAATCTAAATTTATATACCAAGTTGGATAAGTAGTTGCCTCGTGTTAATAACCGCGTTTCTGACGAGCGCGGTTTTCTTCATTCTTGCTCATGTACATGTTGTACATTTCTTGCGAAGTCATGCCGATTGATGCTGCGTAGTTCATGAAAAAGTGAAGCATGTCGATGATTTCGAATTTGCATTCAAGTTGATCGTCTTCTGAAAGATCACTGAACTTCATGTCAGCGTATTTAGAATAGTCTTTTTTCCACTTCTTCCAAATTGCTGACCCGCCTGCTGAAATTCCACCGAGCGCATCGGTTGCCTCATGAATCTCATCGACCATAGCATGTGTGTTCATTGCCCAAAAGTCCATGATCTGACGTAGAGACATATTCTCAAAGTCGTACCCGTAGACGTTCTTTTGTGTTTCTGCTTGTAGATTTAAGATGTCGCCCAAAGTATCAGGGTATGATCCGTTTTCGTTCTGAAGTGTTGGATCATTAAGAACTGCTGAATGTAGATCTTTGATTTCTAATTTTGCGCAAGAGTTGTCTGTGTTTGCCATAAATGTCTAATGATTTATTGTTATATTCAGCGGGCTGAACTAAGTTTTTTCAACTTTTTTTCTTCAACTGAGAACTATTGTAAAAATCTGTATAAAACTTATACGTTGTTAAGGTCCAGGGTACTAAGTATAGTCAACCCAAAGACACTTCTAAACCATCTTAGGCAGTTCTAGGACTAAGACACATCATCATCATTCTTAAAGAGTCTTTTCTAAGTCTTAGAACCGTAATGACATAATGTCACCACGAAATATATAGAATGTGCCACAATGACACCAAAATTCATTTTGCATAATCTTTGAAGTATATTTACTGAATCTTAAAAAAATCTACACATATGTACACAACATCAATTTTTTCTGCGCTTGACGAACTATTCGAAGTCGCGCACCCACAGACAGTTCACAGTAAAGCTGAGATCCGCAGGATCGACGAAGGTCTTGTAGTTGATGTGCTTCTTCCAGGATTTGCCAAGGACGAAGTCACAGTCAAAGTTGAAGACAAGACCTTGATTATTGAAGCTGAGACCGCAAGAAAACTGCCAAGGTACTTAAACACAAAGGTTAAAAGATCGTACTTGGTAGAAGATATCGATGCTGAATCAATCAAAGCAAAACTGGAGAACGGCATACTGTCGGTGGAATTCTCTACTGCCAAGAAAACTGTTGGCAAGACAATTACCGTAGAATAATCTAACGGTTATTCGCTACAAAAGCCTGGGTCTTCCAGGCTTTTTTTGTAAGTTGTTGATTGTTATAGTTTTGCGTCGTGGCCGCCGTCTCTGACTTCTTTGGCGAGATCTTTGTCAGCTTTGCCCCACGTGCCTTTTCCTTTGGTAAGGAATGAGTTTACGCGAGCGTAACCCCACTGTTCTTGACCTGCTCCGGGTCTGTGACCAGATTTCCAGGCTGCCATTCCACGCCTCATGACGGCTCTTAGGATTCCGATAGGAACGCCTGATTCTTTACTCTTGGTCTTAAGACCTTTTTCTACGGCTTCGTTGTCGATAGGACCGCGATCGGTTGATTGCTTGTCATCATCGTCTGCTTCGTTTAAGAACAGACTTTCATCGAGTTCTCCCGCTGCGAGTTTCTGAGCGATTTCTTCGGCATCTTCTTGACGATTGAACCAATCGTCCCAAGCTTCTGAAGGTACACCGCCTTTGCCTTTGGCAACGACTACATAATGGCCTGCTTCTTTCTCGACGTAGTATTCTGTGCCTTCTTTGTCTTTATATACTTTGCCAGCCACTTTGTTCTCAGTAAGAGCGCCTCCGTGGTTAAACATGCTGTAGTTGATGCTCTTGGTATCGCCGGTCTTAGGATTCTTGATTACGATCGTAACGCGGTTATTCTGAACTACTTCATACTGTCCGCCCATGTAAAGAATCTTCGATCCTGGCTCGATGTTCTCAAACTCTTTGTGAGAGATATCTTCGCCATAGTTTTTGATGAAGTCCTCAAATAACTGTATGTGTTTCATGATCATAATTCGATTTTGGTTACCGCTCCGTTTAGGAAGTTGATGTCGTGTTCGATCGCGATGCTGATGTAGCGATCTTTGGCTTCTTTGTTGAAAGGAGCCAAGAAAACTTTGTTGCCTCGGGCACCAGGTTTTACTACCATCCAAACTTCATCATCCATGTGAGCCTTTGCGCCAACGGGAAAGTCAGCAACGGTGTACTTACCTGCGCCTTCGTTTAAGAAGCTCTCGTATGTCTTTACGTAGTTGTCCATTAGAGTTCCAACTTTTTGCGGATTTCTGCAATCTGAGACTTAATCGTATCAAGAAATTCTTTTCCTGCTTTGGGAATATCGTTCTTGTCTTTGATATCCCACTTAGGATATGATACCTCGTAAGGCTGCTTATCTTCGATTTGGAAAACGTGCCCTTCGATCTTAGCGCCTTTGCCTTCTTCGAAGTAATCATCAAAGAAAGTGCCAGGCTGAAGGAATAAATAACCCGCTCCAGCTATCTTATAAGCAAATGATGCAATTTCGTCGGAAATTTCATTACGATCCTCTTTTCTCCAAAGAGTCTTGGTATCAACTTTAGTCTTAAGTTGGTAACCGTTGTTCCAAGGCTCGACTTTTGTAGTGAAAGAATCTGCGAGACCTTTCTTGACCATATCATTGAAAAGTTTATCAACTTCTTTCTGTACCTGAAACATAGTGTTCTTACAGATTCCTTGGGCTTTGATCAGCTCGTTAGCCTCGTTTAAGAATTGTTCGAATAGTTTGATGTATGCCATCTTGTGATAGTTATTTTGTCTATATATCTTATTTGAACTTGTGGATCAAACCAAGAGTTCCCGATACATATGTAGCAGTGTCTCTGATCAAATCTTTTTGATCTTCAGTGAATCCTTTCGGTTCTTTAACAAATTCCACTCCAAGTGCACCGTGAAGTTTTCCGCTAGGAGTCTTAAGCGCAGCAAGAAATATCGACTGACACCCGGTGCCTTCAGCTGTATCTCTTAAGCCGAAAGCTGGACGAGATTCGTCGTGCATGTCATCAACACAAAGGTCATCGTTGTCGTGGATCTCTTTGAGACTTCTGCTGAAAAAGCTAGTAGGTATGTTTTGGAATTTTTCTCTGATTGGAGCAATACCTATTCCTACCGTTTCGTAAAAGAAGCTGAACTTTTTGATAGAAACACCAGAAGCATAGTAATGTCCTCCGTTGTGAAACTGCAAGATCCAGACTCTGTCACAGTCAAGTTCGTTTAGTAGGTAGTCAAGCTGCTCGTTGATTAGTATGTCCGATTCCATTTCTTCATACATAGGATCTTCTGTAGCTTCTTTTCTTTTTACATAAGACTTTACATACTCCAACACGGCTGGTCCTATGACCGCCGTTATCAAAGCTACTATGATGGTTACTATTACTGATGATTCCATGCTTGACAGATTTGGTTATCGGCCTTGGCCTTTGTACTTCTTAACGTAATTCTTTGAATTCTTGTTGTTTGTTGTTTTAGACTTTGCGTGTCTTCCACATTGTTTTTTAGCGTTTAGCTTTCTTTTTTCGATGCTTGCGCTTTTTGATCCTTTTCCTTTTGTTGCTGTTGCCACTTTTGTACCCATTTTTTGTACTGTTCGTAGCTCATGATGCCGACCTTGCGATTAGGGTCCTCGTCGTCCGCACCAAAGATGTCTCCCGAACCTGTTTGATCCGAGGTAGCGGGAACTGCGTTACCCATACCTGGAACGTTTGAAGGATTGGCTGCAAGACCAGCACCATAATCACCTTCGTTGATTCTTTTATTGTCTTCAGTGTTTTTCTTGGTAATGAAGTCAATAAATCTTTGGACAAGAGGATCTGTTTTGTCTCCAAGCATTGATATCTTTTGCACTGCTGCTTGGCCTGCTTGAGTAAACCAAAAGAAAGATCCGGTGTAATAAGAACCTAAACTGTACTCTTCTACTTTGTCTGGGAGTCCTTTGTGAGATGTTTCTGCGAAATCTTTGAGTTGCTTTAAGGTCATGCTGTCTGCCAGGTCCTGCACTTCTTGACTTGCTTCTGATCTTGGCATGTCGCCTTTTTTCAAGGCGTATGCCATACCCATTAGTCTTTGTTGTGCTTTTGAAACTGACGGCATCTTATTCTTTTATTTGTTTTTTCCTACTGGAATTGGAGTGCCTACTGGATAAGGCGCGCCTTTCTTGGCGGCAGTGACAGATGTTTCACCGTCTTTAACAGGGATTGCGATTCTCAAAGGAAGAGCGTCTTCGTTCAACGGACCGTAAACTTTCGCAAGTACGATTCCCGTCTCGGTAGTATCGAATATAACGCCGGGCATCGCAAACATATTGCTTTCGCTGGTGGCAGGATCGCTCATGTCGATTGTGAAAGCACGATTCACTGGAGCCATCATTTCCCATTTTTTGGTCTCAGGATTGAACTGAGGAATTGTCGTGGTTGAATCGTAGTACCAAAATAAAGACCATATAGTATTTTGCGATCCGTCTGGAGTTTGGAAATTGTTTTCTACATTGAACTCGCCCCAAGTCCCGCCTGAACCATACATTGCCAAGTTGGAGATTGAAGGACCGTCAAGCACTGGGCATATCGCACATCCTTCATCGAATTCTTTTCCTTGGATCGTTATCTTCTTGCCAGTCGGTACTGCTGAAGATGCGCCGCAGAAAGCGAATTTGCCTTGGTGAATTCTCAGAACGCTTCTTTCGGGCGCGTTGGTTGATTCGTTGCCGCAACCGATCAATAAACCGACTGCGAGGATGGATAGTATTAGTTTTTTCATATTTGCTTTTTAAGAAACTTGTTTAAGTATTGCCGCATGTACTCTTTCGCCAAGAGCAGACAGACGATAAGTCTTGACTCCGTTCTTTTCGGTTATGTGAAAGTACTGCGTATTTTTGTTCACCCACTTTCTGCTGGTGGATCCGCCGTTTTCTTCGTTCATGCCCGAGATAAATTCCATCAGCTCTTCGTGAGAAACTCTACCGCCTTCCTTGACGAAAGACAATATCTTTTCACGAATAGGAGCTTTTGAAGACACCTCATGCTTAGGATACCTATCTGTGTACTTTCTCTTGACAGTCACCTTTCCTTCATTGATGAACTCATCGAACGAAAGGGTATATTTTTCATAGACTCTCATGATTGCACTTACTAATTTTTGTCTTGGTATATATTTTCTCAGTTATAGTAGTATTTGTCAAAAGCTGCCTTCATCTGCTTCCAGTAAGGATGCATGCAGTCGGGTGTTATCTTTTGGAAATCTTTATAGCTGTCTTTTTCTAAACTGTCTTGAAGTTGAGACCTGCGGTTCACGCGTAACTTTTGTACGTCGACTGATCTAGTGATGCCTGGAGAATAAATTGTAGAAAGACCGCTTTGCTCGTTCTTAAGATCCTCGTAGCCTTGCTCTGTGTAGATGGTGACGGGCTCGTATTCTGGTCTCAAGCTGTCGAGCAACTTTCTAAAAAACGGGCGATCCACGATCTTGTAACCTATGAAAAGATCGGCGTGGTCATTTAGAATCGAATTGAGAATTCTTTCTGTGTTATTTTCGTCGGCGCCATACGTAAGATCGTGTAGAGACCTACTGTGTACCAATATCGTTTTGTTGCCATTGAGCTTCTTTAAGCGATCAGCTTCGTCAATCGCATCGTTGGTCACGGCGTTGATGTTGGTGATGATTATGTTTGCGGGTGTCTTGCCCGATTCTTCGGTTCTGTCTGGACTAAAGAATCTCGTAAGCAGAGTCACAGCCTTAACATAGTCGGGTTGCATGATCTCTACTTTTGATGATGCGGTAGGTATCTTGGAGGCTACCAATTCTTCAGGCTTGTCTTCGCGAACGATCGACGAAAACTCTAAGAAGCCGAAGTCATTGCCAGAGATCTTGTCGATTTCTTCGATCTTTTGGTTAAAAGACTGTGCCACGCTCTCACTGATGAGCCCGCTTTTGTATCTAGGCTTTCGTAGGTTTGCCAGGAATATCGTAAAAAGATATTCAAAAGCAGGATTGGATTCTAAGATAGCGAGTGTCTTTGGGTTGCGGATCCACTTTTTCGATAGTTTGCCCGACTTGTTTAGGAACTCTGGTTTCTTAAGACCTGATTCCAAGAACTCTACGCCTTTCTTAGCAACGTAATCGTTGAAAACTTCAGAGACTACTTCAATGTATCCTTCGTCAGGGTTTGCTGATGCTACTTTGATACCGTTGATAGTAAATGATTCTAAGTGCTCACAGATGTTGAGCAGTAGAATGTCGAACATGTGGCTGCGAGACTCGTTGGAAGGTTCGGAATCTTTTCCGAGTTTGATTAGATCGTCCTCGAATTCGAAAACCAAAGCTTCTATGTTTCCGCTTCCGAAATTTAAGAATCCTGGTGTAAAAACCTCAGATTCTTTCAGCATCTCCAAAGAAGGTTCTTTGCATGATTCTATCAGTGCATCGACAGTCTCTTCTTTGAGCTTGCCTTCGAATACCGGCTTTGCGTAATCAACTCTGAATATCTGTGACCATCTCTCAAAGACAGAGTTGTCTTTGACCTCGTTGATTATCTCAAACTTATTGTTGCGAACTGTTATATCGGTGAGGATAAGACCGTTCCTGGGTCTCTTTTCGTACTCGGTCATCAGAGGAGTCTTGGTAGGAAACCAAGAGAATCCAAACCTCTGACGAATGGGTATAGATTTTTTGATATCGTACGGCAAGTTCTCGATGTACTCAATAGCAGCTTCGTAGAGGTCGCTGATCGAACGATCGACGCGGCTCAGAGGAGTCTTGCCGTTCTTACCGTAGTATTGGATCTTGTACGTCTTGGGATGTTTCTCGAAAGAGAATCTGAAAGCGTCAAATTTCTCAGTGACGCGAACTTCTTGCGAAAGTAATTCTCGCAACTTGTCCTCTCCAACTTTAGATAGGACTTTATTTATACTTTTAATTCCTGCCATTTCTTTTTCGGCTTTTGTGGTTTTCTTTACCTTGTTTTGTATATATTCATGCCCGAAGAATCTTAATATCCGAAAGATGCCTTGGATCCTTGGTAAAAGAAATCGACTCCGTTGTAAGGTGTCCCAGGGACAGTGTAGGCGGATAGATCATCTTTCCACATATAAACAGAATTCAAAGAAAGACCGTAACCCTGGACAAGACTGTCACCTATGACCATCGTTCCGCCTCCTACAAAATTATCAGTGCCGAAATTCGATGCGCTGGCACGATTCTGTCCATCTTCGTAAACCGTTATATTGTTGGAATTTCTTACGATCGTTATGTTGTGCCAACTTGTGTCTACTTGGTATTCAATGGTACCTCCTCCGGTACCACTGTTGTAACCTATGTATATGACGGGATTCAGCGGAGGAGGACCTGGGTCATAAACATAAGAAACAGTAATGTTGATACCCGCTTCAATATATTGAAAGATTGTGTATGATTCGCCGGGTGACACTGTATTTGCCGCCCAGATGCTAATCGTCATCTTGTTGGTGGAAAAGACAGGACCCAGGTTCACTGTTGTAAACTCCGAAGATGCAAAAGCAGACGCATTCCAGTCAATGTGCCATGGTAGATACTCATAAGTAAGCCCGGTTCCAAATCCTTTGTATCTAGCGTTTCCTCCGCCCAACCCGCCAAGAGTCTGTTGTAATGTGTTGGCGTATTGCGATATGTCTCTGCAAACATTGGCAACAAAATTTACATTTCCGGTAGCTGGCGGTACCGACATCGCCTGGTCGACATCAAAAGCAAATATCACATCCTCGATCTTAGGCAAAGACTTAAATTCGTTGGTCACCAGAGTGGCCCCGGTGTTGCCCAGGTACCACGCCACAGCTCTGCCGTAGTTGCTCATCTGTCCGGCGGTCTGTCCGGAGATTGCTCTTGTAAATTGCATGAAAGGCGAGTTTGATCCGGTGGTGGCTGTTGGCGAAATGCTGATGATCGAAGGTCCTTGCGCTGCTTTGTACTGATAGACGACAGGACCGACCAAAGTATTTGGGTATGCACCCGATGAAGTTGGGTCGACTACTGACCAATAGTTTGTGTTTGTAGTCTGTCCGTACTCTCTCCAACCTGCTCCTACATCAAATGTATTTAGACGCAAAGAGTTGGTCCCTGTGCCGTAACCGCCCGTTCCGGGTAAGACTGACTGTATGTGTCCTGCGTATTTCGACATGTATGTCCTACAAGTTTTCTGGCATCGGAAGTTTTGCGTCTTCCAGCTTTTGCTCGAAGTCTTGGTAGATGTCAGACCTTGCGCCAGGATACTTGAAGTCGGTCGAATCGATCAAGCTTTTCAACTTTTCGTATGTGTCTATGTCTTTAGGTGTGTGCTTGCCTTTGAAAAGCAATTCTACTACTGCTTCGGGTGTGTTCGTCACGAACTTGTCGTAATCTTTGAGAAGAGCAGCCGTCTTAAGAAGTCCTTTCTTACCTTCGAAAGATTTTCTTACTTGGACGATTCCTTGATTTAGACGAACCACATACGCTTGAAACTCTGCGGTCTCTCCAGCGTCGGTCTTCTTAGTGACTTCAAAGAATGACTTGCCGATTGCTGCCATCAGCAACAAGTTGCGGTAAGCTCCTTTGTACCTTGATTCGGCCGTCCTAAAGTCTGGCGAATGGTATATGAATCGACTCCAGTTTAGGTCGGTAGAAATCATAAAGTCTACCTGTGCGTAACCGCGAGAAGCGTAGCCTCCGACGGGTGCTGCGATGCTGACTTGGTTGAAACCTGGCATCATTTTGGTTTGGTAGCCCAATGATTTGAGTTTGTCGTTCAACGCAAAGAGTGTGTTTTGGACAGGTACTCCCAAAAAACCTGCGATCTTGTCGGCAGAAACAGCAATGTCGATGTCTCCGCTTGTTTGGTCGGGCAATTTCTTGCCGGCTGAACCTATCACAGCAGCATCGTCTTCAAGAGCAGTCAGGCCGATCTGTGGGAAGATTTCTTTCTCTACCCATTTGGCAGTGTCGATTACTTCGTCTTGTTTGATAGGACGAACATTGTCGACTGCGTTTCCGCTTTCGTTGACGAACTGCTCAAATAGTTTAACGTATTTCATTACTTGATGTATTTTTTGAGTTCATCAAAGTACTTGTGAAGTTCTTTAGGCATCAGATCGTTAAAAGCTGCGCGATCATCATCTTTAAGAGCCTGGCGAACTTTGGTACCGCTGGGACCGTCTCCTTCTCGAGTGTCTACGAGTTTGACAGAAAACGAAGGATCTACCGGAGTGTCGGTCTTAGGACCGGTGATGTATTCAACTTGGCGCTGATAGTCTTTCATGCGATCCGCACCGGCACCAAGACCGTAAGGCTCATATCCTTCCTCTCTGAGGAATCGGACCATCAAAGGAATCACTGTCTTTCTGCCTTGAGGATAGATCTGAAAATCCTTGATGAAAGAATTGTAACGAACGACGTCTTTAGCCATCTTGGCGAGCAAAGAATCAGGAAACGGAGAATCTTCGTTGGCTGATACGATCTGCAAGGCAACGACGGGTTTTCCAAAAACATCGGCTGTTCTCTTAAGAGCGGCAAGATGACCTTTGTGAAAAGGCTGGAATCTACCAGGAAAGAATACTACATCGTTTCCGGCCGCTTCGAATATGAAGCTTTCAAAAGTCTTGACGTGCTTCATGTTATTTAATGTTGTCTTTGAACCAACGGTCGATCCAACCTTTTAATTCTTTTTGCGCGGGTTTGATGTCGCTGGGCTCGGTCATAGGACCGTTTTTCCATTCTTTCCAAAGAAAAGCAACTTTACCCAATGCATTTGCAAGTTCAGGTAAATTCATTACTTCAACGTATTCCTCGTTTACCGTGCTTTCATTAGCTTCTGATTCGTTGGACTGTTCTTCGCCGCCTTCGCCTTTGGGCACAAGTTCATAAACTTTTTCGTCACCGGGCAATGATACGATGCCAACTTTCTTCTCTCCCATAGCTTCTTGCTTGCTGCCAATTGCAGTCAAAGTAGAAAGAATGGCCATGTAGTCCTTGCCATTGATGTTCATTTCTTTGTACTGACCGCCAGACGTGTCGACCTTGTCTTCCTTTGGAAGTTCTACAGGTTCTTTCTTTTTGGCTTCTTCTTTGCCTTTTTCATCTTTTTCGTTGATGCTCTTGAAAGCGTTAAAAGATAAGAATGTGTTTTCCATTATTTTGATTTGTTTTTGTGATCGCATTTAGCGCTTTCTTTGTGTTCGCACTTTACGCAACTGTAAGAATCGCACTTTTGCATGGCTTTCTTTTTAGTTGCACACGAAGCAAGAATCGCAACGCATAAGACTAAAAGTATTCTTTTCATATCATTTTAATTTTTATGACCAGGTCCGTTGATCCTTTGATCACTCGATGTATAACGCCGGCTGGTATATTTATCTTTTCTCTAATTGGGAATGGAAGTCCATTGTCGAATTGGAACATCCAATCGTTTTGATTCAAGGGTTCTATGATTCTTTCTTGTTCGTCCCAGTGCCACTTCAACTCTGATTCATCAACCGTGGGTAAGAAACGCCTGATTATGATATCATTTAGACGGCTTTCGTCGAACGGTCTTGTGTTAGAGTTTGTAGTCACTGTAAGATTTCTTAATAGGTTTAATGTTTGGAAAGTAGTAGACTTCCTTTACGTTTCCCGATGTGATCGTCTTGGTGAATCCGTCAGGTATGGTGGCACCCGTAGGAAGTTTCTTTGAAGATTTGCTAAAGTGTACCTCGATTACTACTTTGGTGGGAGCAACTTTGGCGAGGTTTCTTTCTCTGACTTCTAAGAATCTCCAGACTCCGCGGTTTAAGTTCTCTTGTTGTAGAGCACAGTTGAGATACGAAAAAGTTCTCTTAAGTTTGTCTTTGTCACAAGCAAAGTCGGCAGCTGGTGCCATGTGTCCTTTGTCGTATTCGTTATTTGCGTAGTCGGCATTGTCAGAAGTCTTAATGCTGTCACATGTATAGAAGTCAAGACCGTCACGGGAAAACTTAGTCTCTGTGCACTGTACGTTGTATTCGACTCTCTTAGGCTGTTCCAAGATTTCTGAGTAGACGACTGTGTACATGTCAGTCTTGACGGTAACATTGTCTCTGAGGCTGCTTGGAAGCACGAAGCTGGCGAGAATGACCAGCGAAAGTATTGGAAGTAAGAATCTTTTCATAAGGTGGGTTTGTTTTATTTATCTCAAAAAGAAAAGCCGGTCCTTGCGAACCGGCCTCTTATTTCATAGCCAAGAGTTATTTGTTCTTAGCGACAACAGACCATAGTCCGCCTGCGAGTGTAAGTACAGCTCCAGAAAGTTCTGCGTATGCTGCGTCGTCGACGATTCCTTTCATGACGAGAATACCGCCAACGAAAGTTAGTGTGTGTCTAACGATTCCTAAGAATTGCTCTTTTGTAAGTTTCATAATGATTGTGTTTTTTTACCAGGGCTGATCCGAGCTCAAACCCAGTTGTTTGCCGAACAGAGAAGGCGCGTAGCAGGCCCAGAAACCAGGTTTCGATGGATCCATTCTTCCTTTGGTGTCACATTGCTGTCTTGCCCAAAAACTAGCAGCAGCTGCTGGATCGTCGTTCTTGATGCTTAGGCCACTTGTGTCTCCCCATTCGATTTTGAAGGCGATGATGTTGCCATCGTCGTCTTTCTTGCCGCTGTTGTGGTATACTTGGAACTTTTTGTCTCCACCTCTAGTTGGAGTATCTAACTCTACATCGAGCATCTTGCCATCGTCTGACTTGAATTTAGCTTTAGTGCCAACTTCCAGATTCTTAGCCATCCAAGCGGCTTTGTCTTTTAGGATGATGTTGCCTTCATCCCAGTATTTCTTGGTCTCTTCGAACAATTGTTTGTAAGCATCGCTTCCTATACGAAAAACCGAGTTGGTGATATCCAATCCGTTCTCCATGTGGTAGCGAAACCCTTCAGAGACTTGATAGTCTTCAAATGTCTTTATGTACTTCATATTACTTTAGTGTCTTTTACGTGTCTTTTGATGAAGTCAACTATGTCTTGTTGGTTAATTTCATCAGACGGCTTGTCGATTATCTTGCTTGCTTCTAATGTAAAGTCTTCATCAAAAGGGAGCGGATCCAACTCAAGTTCAAACAGTTCAATCTTTTGGATGTAATTTGTGATTCCCGTAATGTAACCTTGTACCTCTTCTTCCATCTGGTCCTCAATTTCTCCGCCTTTAGTGGCTGCCTTTCCGCTAAAATGAGAGGCATTCCATTGATACGGTTGAACTTTATAGCGGTTAGATAGCTTATTGCCATCAATCGTAATTCTACATTCGGCAGGTATGATCCGGGTTCTCTTTTGAAAGTTTTTGTCTCGAGTTAATGATACTCTTGCGTACTTACCTAAAGACTTGTCTCCTAATACGTCATCATCGAGAATCTTGAGAAGCGCCAATATCGTAGTGTAGTGATAAACAGTACCTACTTGCTTAGCTTCATACAAAAAACTCTCAAATGAATTTACGTACTTCATTTATTACGAAAGTTTGCTTTTCTTGTCCCATACTTTAACAACGTAAGTTCCGTCATCTTGCTTATCAAGATATCTTGGATCTTTCATTGTAGGAACCATCAGCAACCCGTGTGTTTTGCCACTTCTGCCCGACTTAGCATCGGCTGCTGCTATGATAGCATAGCCTCCGCCTGAAAAGTATGAAGACATATTGCCTCGGTTGCCGTATTCGGCTGG